>JAABUX010010724.1_pt1 | contig 10205 bp, 7 predicted proteins | sample 5561851 | NCBI WGS metagenome assembly JAABUX01 (sample SAMN10711883, study PRJNA513361) | rock metagenome | isolation source: Antarctica rocks | place: Antarctica: Victoria Land, Richard Nunatak red sandstone | collected 2016-01-03 | reverse complement strand
CCGCCCGCCGATACCGAGAGACGACGGCGCGCGCCGTCCTTCTACTATTTAACAGACAGTGCAGCCCCCAGAGGTGATTTGATGGCCAGCGCCGGCACACGCCCCGTAAACGCGCAGCAGTCTGACCTCGTCGAGCTGGCCGAACCGCGGCTCAAACAAAACGCCGTCGGTACGACCGGCGCTGTCATTATGTCCGCGGCCCTCATGGGGCCGGCGGTGTCCGTCTACTTCAATCCGCAGCTCGCGGCCGGCTTCGCCGGCGCCGCGGTGCCCTTCGTCTTCGTGATAGCGCTGATAGCGGTGGCCATCGCGGCAAACGGCCTCGGCGAGATGGCGCGCAAGCTGCCGAGCGCCGGCGCGTTCTATACGTACGTCTCGCGCGGGATTGGGCCGCGTACCGGGTTCGTGACCGGGTTACTGATGTTCGTGGCCTACTCACTGCTCGTGCCGGCGGAGCTTGCGTTGATCGGCAGCTATCTGCACGACATCCTGCTCCGCACCCTGCATCTAGAGGTCCACTGGGCGTTCATCGCCCTGTTCTTCGCGCTGCTCACCTACGCGCTCTCGCTCGTGGGCATCCAGGGATCGTTGCGCACCGCCCTCGTGCTGTTCACGCTCGAAGTCGCGATCATCCTCATCCTGTCGGTCGTCATCCTGGCCAAGGGAGGCGCCCACGGCATCACGGCCCAGCCCTTCAACCCCGCCAGTTCACCGCAGGGCATATCGGGCATCATGCTGGGCTCGGTGTTCGCGATTCTATCGTTCGTCGGCTTCGAGGGCGCCGCGACCCTCGGCGAGGAGGCAAAGGAGCCGCGCAAGACGGTCCCACGCGCGATCATGGGCTCTCTCGGGCTCGTGGCCTGCATCTACATCATCGCCACCTTCAGCGAGATGATCGGGTTCGGCGTACACAACATAGCCAAGCTCACCGGCGACGCCGCGCCGTTCGATACCCTCGCCACGACGTATCTGCCCGGCTTCCGCATCTTCGTGGATCTCGCGGGCGTGTCGAGCATCTTCGCCGTCATCATGAACACGCACAACGGCATCGTCCGTATCATCTTCGCGATGGGCCGCGAGGGACTGCTGCCGCGCGGACTCGGCGGCGTCAACCGCCGCTTCAGGACACCCCACGCCGCGATCGTCGTGCAGTCGATCATCTCCATCGTCGTGGCGTTGGTGGTAGGGTTTTGGGTCGGCCCGCTCAACGCGTACGCCTACCTCGGCGCGATGCTAACCCTAGGCATCGTGCCCGTGTACATCCTCGTCAACATCGCCTGCATCCGGTTCTATCGCCGTGAGTACCCGCGAGAGGCGTCACTGGTCCGGCACACAATTCTGCCGATTCTCGGCTGCCTGCTGATGCTCATCCCCATTTACGGCAGCGTGTGGCCGATCCCGGCTGCGCCGTACAACTACTTCCCCTATATCCTGATCGTCTACATTGGCGTCGGCATCCTGATCGCCGCGTATCTCGCCCGGACACGGCCCGACACGTTGCGGCGGGCGGGCGCCATGTTGGCCGAGGGCGACCTCGACACGGAGCCGGCGCGTGCTTAGGAGAATCGCAACCCTCTCCGGCGACGGAGCCGATACGGTCGTGCGCGCGGCTCTCGTGCACGCGGCCGCGCTCGACATCCTCGTATCGGTGGCCGTATGCGACGCCGGGGGCCGCCTCGTGGCGTTCCGGCGCGCCGACGACGCCGAGATCGCGAGTATCGCGCTGGCGCAGGACAAAGCGTTCACCGCGCTATCGAACAAGATGTCCACGCGGGAACTTGGCCGGCAGGCCCAGCCCGGCGGCCCTCTCTACGGGATCTTCGCCAATCTGGCGGGCCGGATCGTGACGTTCGGCGGCGGCGTTCCCGTCTATAGCGGGCGGAGCCTCGTCGGCGGAGTCGGCGTGAGCGGCGGGTCGCCGGAAGAGGATGAAGCGTGCTGTCTGGCCGGCCTCGCGGCGGCCGGCCTGCACCCGACAGGATAGGGAGGCGTCTATGCGCGCGCGCGAGTTGGGCATCGTCATCGGCACCCTGGCGCCGGGGCCCGTCAACGCCATCACGGATGTGCCGGGGGTGCGCGTGGGCTCCGTTACTCTGATCGATGAAGGCGGCCCGTCGGCGCCGGGTCGTGGACCCATCCGCACCGGCGTGACCGTCGTGATCCCCCACGAGGGCAACGTCTGGAGAGATCCGCTGTTCGCGGGCTGCCACCGGCTCAACGGCAACGGCGAGATGACCGGACTGGAGTGGGTGCGAGAATCGGGCATGCTGATGTCCCCGATCGGCTTGACCAACACGCACAGCGTCGGCGTCGTGCGTGACGCGCTGGTGGCCGACGCCGTGGCCGCCCACGGGCCGGACGACCCCTTCTGGGCCTTGCCCGTGGTCGGCGAGACGTGGGACGGCGTGCTGAACGACATCAACGGCCTGCACGTCAAGCTGGAGCACGTCACCCAGGCGTTGAAGGCCGCGTCCGACGGTCCCGTGGCGGAAGGCAACGTCGGGAGCGGAACCGGGATGATCTGCCACGGCTTCAAGGGCGGGATTGGCACGTCGTCGCGCGTAGTCAATGTCGCGACGGATACACCGGACACGACCGATGCGCCGGACGCCTATACCGTCGGCGTCCTGGTACAGGCTAACCACGGACGGCGGGAACGCCTGCGGGTCGATGGGGTCCCGGTCGGCGTGGAGATACCCTCCGGGCGGACTCCCCTGCCAGGCGTCCCCGCGTCCGGACGCGGGGGCGGGTCTATCATCGTCGTCGTGGCGACGGACGCGCCGCTGATCCCGACACAGTGCGCGCGGCTGGCCCAGCGCGCGGGCCTGGGAATAGCCAGGACGGGTGGTGTGGGGGAGCACTGGAGCGGCGACATCTTCATTGCGTTCTCGACGGCCAACCGCGGGCTGCCGTCCAGCGACTACGGCGAGGGCGGCCCGGTCAGCGTGCCGCTGACGATGCTGTCCAACACGTACATCGACGGCCTCTTCGACGCCGTGGTAGAAGCGACAGAGGAGGCGATCGTCAACGCGTTGCTGGCCGCCGCGACGATGACGGGGCGCGGCGGGATCACCGCGTACTCCCTTGAGCCCGACCTCTTGCTCGACGCCATGAGACGCTACGGCCGAGGGCCGGCGCCGTATCAAGCAGGGGCCTCCCCCAATCGATAGCGGCCTGCTTACCGCTCGAAGATATGGTTAGGCAGGAAAAATGAGACGACCCAGTTGGGAGCGTCGACGATCTCGCTGATCTTCAGATCGCCGGCCACCGAGCACAGGGCGTAGGCTTCGAGTGGTGAGAGGTCGCGCGTCCGCCCGAGATGCGCGATCATACCCCGCACCGCCTCGCGCGCCGCTTCCATGAGGTCGGGGCCGATCCCGGTGGTGGCGTGGTAGCCGCGCTCCAGCACGCGCCCAACCAGCGCGCCAGCCACGTCGTAGGACGGGGACGCCAGCGCAAAGGAACGGTGCAACGTGAAGTTGACCGTGACGCGGGCCGCCGTCTCGATCGCCACGCCGCAGACCTCGCCGTCGCCCTGCGCCGCGTGCGCGTCGCCAAGCGAGAACAACGCGTTCTCGACGGCTACGGGGAGGTAGAGGGTCGTGCCCGCGCGCATGAAGCGGATGTCCATGTTCCCGCCGACCGGGCGCGGCGGGAGGGTCGCGTGCTGGCCGGCCTCGGCCGGAGCGACGCCGATGACGCCGATGAAGGGGTCGAGCGGCACGCTGATGCCAGGGCGGAACGCGGCCACGCCGCGCTCCGGGTCGAACTCCCACGTGTGCAGGAAGGGCTCGGGGTACTCGTCGGCGAGCAGACCGAAGCCGGGGATATTGGCGGTCCAGCCCCATGGCTGCGTCTCGATCTCCAGAATGTCGACCTGTAGCACGTCGCCGGGCCGCGCGCCCTCGACGGCGATAGGCCCGTTGATCGGGTTGATGCGCGCGAAGTCGAGGTTGAGCACGGCTTCGGCGCCGTCGCCCGGCTGTATCTGGTTATTGGCGGAGTCGCGCGTCTGTAGCGTGACCGGCTCGTTCTCGCGCACGGTGAGCACGGGGGGCACGCCGTTGTCCCAGACGTGTTGGTACTGATCTTCGCCGACGCTGTGGATCGAGCGGACCGCCATAGTGAGGACTCCTCTCCTATCCTATATACATCTACAATGCTGTTCGTGGCGACGCCGACGGCGCGGCAGCGCCGACCGGGCCAACCGGGCTGACGGCCCAATGCGTTGCGCGACGCGATCGCAGGTAGGCGGCGTAGTACACCAGACCCGCCACAAAGATGGCCGCGCAGATGAGCAGGTCGCTGCCCTTCTGCTGGGTGATCGCGATGACCACGCCCACCAGCGCCACGATCGGCGGTAGGGGCCACAACGGCATGCGATACGGGCGGGTGGCGCCTGGCTGGCGCGTGCGGCTGACCAGGGCTGAGATGGCGATCAGCGCGTACAGGATGATGATCAAGACCGAGGTGAAGGTGACGACGGCCACCAGGCTCGAGAAGAACGTCAGCACTGAGGCGAGGCCGCCGACGACCAACGTGGCGACCCAGGGCGAGCCGAAGCGTGGATGCACGCGCGCGAACGCCGCGCTGACCGGACCAGGCCAGGCGCGGTCGCGTCCCGAACTGTAGAGGATGCGGGCGAACTGCAGCGTGATGGCCAGGCAAGCGTTGAAGACGGCCACGATGGCGCCAAGGGTCACGATCGTGTTGATCGTGCCGCCGAGCGAGGTTGTGATGACGTACGTGAACGGCGAGCTCCCGGTGATGAGCGGCCCCAGGCGCGGCGCGGCGAGCAGGACACCCGTGAGGGGGATGACCTCGAAGACGACGCCGATGATCGCCGCGCGTACGACGGCCTGCCCGACGTGCGCCGCGGCGCCTTCCGTTTCTTCAGAGAAGTTGATGGCGCTGTCGTACCCGTTGTAGGAGAAGAGGGCCGTGGCCACGGCCGTGAACACGATGCCGAGGCCGATGGCGCTCGTCACGCCGCTCGCCGTGGCGGTCACGGGCTTGATCAGGATGCCAAGCGACTGATGCATGTGCAGGAACCCGGCCACGGCGAGGGTGGCGACGACGAGCAACTCCAGCGCGAGGAACACGGTCGTCAGACGCGCGCTGGCCGAGACCGTGAACACGGCGATCAGCGTTACCGCGATCATGACGATGAGCGCCGCAAGGTTGGTGTTGACCGACGGGAACAGCACCGTGAGGTACGTCCCGATCCCCAGGGCGATGCTGGCGGGCAGGAAGACCGCCTGCCCGACGTAGTCGAGCAGGGCCAGGAAGCCGATCGGACGGCCCAAGACACGCGTGACGATCGAGTACAGGCCGCCGGCCACCGGGAACATGGAGCCGAGTTCGCCCATGCAGAGGGCCACGCATAGGGCCAGGAGCCCCGCGACGACATAAGCCCAAAACGCGCCCGTACCGGCGGTGGCGATGGCGACCGGGCCGATGATGAGGAGCGAGGCGGTCGGCGTGATGTCCGAGACGGTGAGCGCGATGGCGCCGAACACGCTCAACGCACGCTTCAAGTCTTGCTGGTAGCCCAGGCTCTCCAGCTGATGCGCGCCCGAGACGTCCTCGGTCGTGGTGGGGCCGCCGGACGCCGCGGACGGTTTGTCGGGAGACGTGCGCGCCGGATCGACAGTCATACGTCCTGCCTCCTTGTCTACACGCGGGCCATAGATGCTGTCGATTATAGCGTCCCCTTAACGCTTCTGCAACCGTTCAGTAGATTTATCCTTCTGGACACCGCCAACGGCGAGACCGTCCTGCGGCTGATCCACGACCTGCGCGCGGCCACGGGCACGACGTTCGTCATCGCCACGCACGACCCGACGGTGGCCGCCGCCGCGGATCGCGCCGTCCGCATCGTCGATGGCCTCGTCGCCGAGGGGGAAGACAGGGTAGGATGACGCTGACACTCTACTGGTCGTACGCGACCCGCGCCCTGGCACGCGGCGGCCAGCGCACCCTGCTGGCGATCTTCTGTGTCGCGACGGGCGTGCTCGCCATCGTCGCCCTCCAACTGGTCGGCCTGACCGTGACCGAGGCGCTCACCGGCAATATCCGCGCGCTCAACGGCGGTGATATCGCCGTCCACACCGAGAACGGCGACCTGACGGTCGCGCAACTCGCCGTCTTCGCGCGCTTGACACACCAGGGCGCCATCACCGCCTACACGCCCCTGTCTGTCGTCGGCGTGAGCCAGGGCGCGGTGCGCTACACCCTCTACGGGGTCGATCCCGCCGCCTTCCCGCTCGCGGGGTCGCCCCACTTCATCGCGCCCGGCGACGGTCGCCTCGCCACCCTGCTCAGGGGGCGGACGGTGGTGGTGACGAGCGCCGTGCTGCGGAGTCTGGGCGCGCGCATAGGCAGCCAGATCACGGTGCGCGCGGACGATGGGCGCACGGTGCGGGTCCTCATCGGCGGCGAGATCGCGAACGCCGGGCTCTTCGCCCAGCCGATCATGCTGATGGACCTGCGCGGCTACGCCGCCGTCCCCAGCCTCTCCGGGACGCCGGTCGTCTTCACCTGGGTCTACGCCAACGTCCCCGGCCACGGCGACGTGCGGGCCACGGCGGCGGCGCGCGCGGTCCACGCGCAACTCCCCTACGCGGACGCGACGACGACGCAGGACGCCTTGCGCCAGAATAGCGCCGCGGTCCGGAACATCCGCCTCTTCCTCCAGGTCACGGGGTTGCTCGCGCTGCTCCTTGGCGGCATCGGCATCGTCAACACCATGCGCGTCCTGCTGCGCCGGCGCTACCTGGACATCGCCTTGCTCAAGACGATGGGCTACCGGCCGCGCGACCTGTACGCGCTCTTTGGCCTGGAAGTTGGGGGGATCGGCCTCGCCGGTGGGATCGTGGGCGCGGCGGCCGGCGTGGGCATCAGTGTCCTGGTCAAGGCCCTCGTCGAGCGGGCGTTCTTCCTCACGCTGCCCGCCGCCGTGGACCTCCCGACCGTCGCCGCGGGCGTCGCGATCGGCGTCTGCACCAGCCTCATCTTCGGGGTGCTACCCATCGTGCAGGCCAGCCGCGTCCGCCCGCTCGCGGTCCTGCGCCAGCTCCCCGCGCCCGCTGGCGCACGCAGCCGCCTGACGGCGGCGCTGCTCGTCGCGGTGGTCGCGCTGCTGTTCGCGTTGCTGGCTGCCGGCATCCTGCAGAGCCTCGGCGTCGCGCTCGCCGTTGTCGGCGGCCTCGGCCTCCTCCTCCTCGGCCTCGTCTTCCGGGGCGTCGTCTGGGTCCTGGGCGCGCTCCCGGTGCCGGACGGATCGCGCGGGTGGCCCCTGCTGCCCGCCGGCCTGGCCGCGCTCGTCGCGGTGGGTCTGGCGATCGCGGCGCCGGGCGTCGGGCTGCTGGCGCTCCTGGCCGTCCTGCTCGGATGCGGCGGGGTCCTGCTGCCGCGCGGCTGGCGGACCATCGCGCGCCTGGCCGTGCGCAACATCGGTCGGCAGGGGGGGCAGAGCGCGACCACCTTGAGCGCCCTGTGCATCGGCGTCTTCGCCATTGGGCTGGGCCTGGCGCTGGGGCAAAGCATACAGGGGCTCATCACGCATGCTCTCTCCGGCAAGAACGTCTACAACGCCGTCATCCTGGCACGCAGCGCGGACAAGCCGGCCGTCGACCGTCAGGTGGCGCATCTCACCGGCCTCACGCGGGAGCTGGTCACCGGTGCGACGCCGGCCGTCCTGCTCGCGGTCAACGGGCTGCCGCTCGGGCGCGTCCCACCGGGAGGTCAGGGTTTGTCGGCAGGCCTGACCGGCGTCGTCGGCTACGACGTGGCCCACGGGCAAGCGCCGGACGTGACGATCGTGCGCGGGCTCCAGGACTCACGCGTGGGTCACACACTGGGATCGCGTGGCGCTGCGGTCCTTCTGCCCGTCTCCGCGTCGCAAGCGCCGCTCAAGCTCAAGCTGGGAGACCGGATCACCCTCGGCAGCCCGCTCGGCCTCACGACACTCACCCTGCGCGTGGCCGGCTTCTACACCCGCACGGGATTTATGCAGGCCCCGCTCCTGACGGACACGCGCGCCGTCCTCGACCTGAGCGGCGGCGCCCCGGCCTATTACACGTACGCGCTCACCATCGACCCAGCACGGGTGGACGCCGCGATGCGGCGCGTGCGCGCGGCCGTGCCCACGGCCCAGGCGCTCAGCCTGGCCGACCTGTCCGGGGCCATCGCGGCGCTACTGGACAACATCATCGTCGTGCTCGAGGCCGTGGCCGGGCTGGTGATGCTGGCCGGGCTCATCACCATCGCCAACGCGGTCGGGCTGGCCATGCTGGAACGCCGCCGCGACATGGGCATCCTCAAGGCCATCGGCTACACCAGTCGGGGTGTCTTCGGCGGCGTCGTGTGCGAGAATGGGGTCGTGGGCCTGGCCGGGGCGCTCCTGGCCATGCTCCTGGTCACGCTCGTCACCGCTGTCCTGGGCAGGGTGGCCTTCCAGGCGGCCTTCGGCATCGCGCCGCCCCTCGCGGCCGGCCTTGTCCTGGCGACCGCCGCCCTCTGCATGCTGGTCGCGGGCGCCGTAGCCTGGGGCGCGACGCGGGTGCACCCCTTGGAGGTCCTGCGCTACGAGTAGCACGGGTATCCCGCGCGTCGTATCCAGGTTGTAGCCCGTATGGCAAGGAAGGAAGGACGGTCATGAGGGTCGCCATCGTCGGCGCGGGGATCGCCGGGCTAACGGCCGCGCACGAGTTGATCATGCGCGGACACGCCGTCACGGTCTATGAGGCCGCCCCCCACGCGGGCGGCCTGGCCTCCGGCTTCCGCGACGAGCGGTGGGAGTGGCCGCTTGAACGCTTCTACCACCACCTGTTCACCACGGACACAGCGATCCGTACCCTGGTCGACGACATCGGTTTCGGCGACAGACTCTTCTTCCGGCGGCAGGTGACCGCCCAGTGGTGGCGGGGCCGGGGACACACGATCATGGGCGGGACACGAGACATCCCCGACATCCTGGCGACCGCGCTCTCGGTCCTGACCTTCCCCATGCTGTCCGTACCTGACCGAGTGCGCATGGGCGCGGTGGCGGCCTATCTCAAGTTCCTGGCCCGCGACTGGCGCGCTCTTGAGCGCGCGCCGGCAGCGTCCTGGACGCGGTACTGGATGGGCGAGACGGTCTACCAAGCCTTCGTCCGCCCCCTTCTGGAGGGCAAGTTCGGGCCGTATACCGAGGAGGTCAACATGGCCTGGCTCTGGGCGCGGCTCAAGGCGCGCAGCTTCAAGCTGGGCTACTTCTCGGGTGGCTTCCAGGGCGTCGTCGACGCCTTGCTGGCCCATGTACGCCGAGAGGGCGTGACTGTGCTGCTGAACACACCGATCACCGCGCTCGCTTCCTCGCCTCACGGTAGCTGGTGTCTCACGCCGGACCCCGGTGCGGGGGTTGATCCGCACAACTATGATGCCGTTATTGTGACCGGATCGCCGGCGCTGCTGCGGCGGCTCGTACCACAGTTGCCGTCGGCGTATCTAGCTCAGTTGGGCATGCTCCGCTCGATGGGGGCGGTGGTATTGACCATCGCCCTCACACGGCCCCTCACCGAGGGCGTCTACTGGATGAACCTGCCCAAGGACGAGTTCCCCTTCCTCGCGCTCGTCGAGCACACCAACTTCATCGACCCGGCGCATTATGGTGGCGACCACCTGGTCTACTGCGGCGACTACCTCGACCCGACGCACGAGTACTTCCACCTGACGCAGGACGAATTGCTGCACCGCTTCCTGCCGGCGTTGACGAAGGTCAACCCGCGCTTCGATCCGTCGTGGGTCCGCGCCTCCTGGCTGCACCGCGAGACCTACGCCCAGCCGATCGTGCCGGTCGGCCACTCGCGCGCTATCCCCCCGTTCGACACGCCGCTGCCCGGCCTCTTCTGGGCCAGCATGAGCCAGGTCTATCCCTGGGACCGCGGGACAAACTTCGCCGTCGAGCTAGGGCAACGGGGCGCGCGCGCGGTGGTGCAACAAGCGCGAGAGGACCAGGCGTGAGCGTATGCGGCAATAGCCAAGGCCGACGCAGCTGGACAGTCGCTACTCTCCCCCTCAGTGCTAGTTATCTGGGACGTTGTAGGTTTTCGTCAGGAACTTAGCGACAGGCCAACGGCGCGCGGCGCGAGATGCGCCTGTAGACGCGTGGGTGTGGGGTAATCAAGCGCTTGCTACAGGTCGTGCAGAGCATGACCGCGATG
>JAABUX010010723.1_pt1 | contig 10206 bp, 13 predicted proteins | sample 5561851 | NCBI WGS metagenome assembly JAABUX01 (sample SAMN10711883, study PRJNA513361) | rock metagenome | isolation source: Antarctica rocks | place: Antarctica: Victoria Land, Richard Nunatak red sandstone | collected 2016-01-03 | reverse complement strand
TGCTCGCGATGGGCGAGGAAGGCCAGGCCGCCGAGGCGCTTGCCCAGGTGCCCGCCAAGATCGTCGACCATGCCGAGGTGGCGGGCGCCCGGTCGGCGCTGATGCTGGCCCAGGAAGGCCGGCGCGCAGCCGAGGGGCTGTCCACCTTCGAGGCGAGGCTCGCCGCCGACCCGGCCGACCACGCGGCGCGCTACGAGTTGGCGACCGCGCTGAACGCGTCCGGCCGCCGGGACGAAGCCGCCGACGCCCTGCTGGAGATCATGCGGCAGGATCGCGCCTGGAACGAGGGCGCCGCCCGGCTGCAATTGCTGAAGTTCTTCGAGGCCTGGGGCGTCGTCGATCCGGTCACCGTCGCCGCGCGCCGGAAACTCTCGGCCCTGTTGTTCAGCTAGGGATGGAGGTATCCTCTCCTTCGCTGGGCGACCTGCCGCGCGAAATTCCGATCTTCCCGCTCACGGGCGCGCTGCTGCTGCCGCATGGCCGCTTGCCGCTCAACGTGTTCGAGCCGCGCTACAAGGCCATGGTGGAGGACGCGCTCGCGAGCGGGCGGGTGTTCGGCATGATCCAGCCGGATCCGACCTTGGCCGCGACGCCGAACGGCCCGGCGCTGTATCGCGTGGGCTGCCTCGGTCGCCTGTCCTCGTTCAGTGAAACCGAGGACAACCGTATGCTCATCTCCATCACCGGGCTGATCCGGTTCGAGGTGACGGCCGAGGTCGAGGCGCGGCGCGGCTACCGGCGGGTGGCGTCCGACTTCGCCCGGTTCATCGACGATCTGCGGGAAGGCCCGGCGCCGACGCCACGTCGCGGCGCGATCGTCGCTGCCCTGCGCGCCTACTTCGCCGCGCGCGGCTTCGACGCGAACTGGGAGGCGATCGACCAAATGGAGGATCACGAGCTGGTCGTGACCCTCTGTATGGTCTGTCCGTTCGAGCCCTCGGAGAAGCAGGCGCTGCTGGAAGCGCCCGACCCGGCGTCCCGTGCCGGCACTTTGCTGGCACTGCTGCAGATGGGCGCGCATGACTTGCTCGAAGGCGACCATCAAGTCAGCTGATTGCAGGAGCAAGCCGTGTCCGACCATCCCGCCCTCGATCCCCGCCTCCTCGAAATCCTGATCTGCCCGCTCACCAAAGGCCCGCTGGAGTACGACCGGGCGGCTGGCGAGCTGGTCAGCCGCAAGGCGGGCCTTGCCTATCCGGTGCGGGACGGCATTCCGATCATGCTGCCCGACGAGGCGCGCCGGCTCGATTGATCATGCGGCCCAGTGAAATCCGCGTCCGCCGGGCGAGCCGCTTGATCGAGGTCGACTTCGAGGACGGCAGCCGCTTCAGCCTGCCCGCCGAGCTGCTGCGGGTGCTTAGCCCCAGCGCGGAGGTGCAGGGCCACAGCGCGATGGAGCGCAAGGTGGTGCCGGGAAAGTGCAACGTGGGGCTGTCGTCGGTCGAGCCGATCGGCCACTACGCCGTCCGCATCCTGTTCGACGACGGCCACGACACCGGCATCTACACCTGGGACTACCTGTACGAGGTCGGTCGGGACCAGGAGCAGCTTTGGGCGACCTATTTGAACGAGCTGGACAGCAAGGGGTTCAGCCGGGAGCCACGCTGACGCCGGTGATGCCCAGGGCCAGCAGCGCGCGAAGATCGGCCACGGCGAGCGCGACGCAGCCCTCGGTTGGCGCGTAGTCCGGCCGGGCGACGTGCAGGAAGATGGCCGATCCACGGTTCCGGACGGTCGGCGCGTCGTTCCAGCCAAGCACGCCGACGATGTCGTACACTCCGTCGTCGCGCCACAGCGCCTCGTGCCGTCCGTCGTGCGGCAAGGTGACGGCGCGGTTGTAGTCGCGATGCGCCAGGTCGTCGCACCAGCCATCCGTGGGGGCGATCGGCTCGATCGGGACGACCGTGCGAGGCGCCGGGCCGCGATCGGCGCGGTAGAGCACGCGGCGGAGCGGCAACAGCGCCCGTGGGGTTGCGCCGTCGCCCTCCATCTTGTCGGCGCGCACGCCGCCGCGGCCCAGCGCTGCGCGCCACTGCTGCCGGTCCAGCGTGACGCGACCGTCGCTGCCGACGACCGCGATCATGGTGTAGTGACCGTTAAACCTACTCGCGAAAGTATGTGGTTTGGTCGCACTCCAAAGCCCATTCTCCAATCCCGCGCCTGTCCGTGCCGCTCGTGACGCCGTCGCCGCGAAAGCTGAACCGCTGGAGGCTGTGCGGGGCATCGCCGCCGTGATGGTGGTATTTTGGCGCCTGCTGCCGGGCTTTCCGCCCAAGGTGTCGCAGATCGAGCGACCTTGGTATGGCTTTGTCAATGGCGCCGCCACGGTCGGCTTCTTTTTCGTCCTGTCCGGCTTCGTGCTCACCCGGCGAAGTTTTCAGGTCAACGACGCCGACGCCTTGGCGCGGGGCGCGATCAAGCGGTGGCCTCGCCCGGCGGGCACGGTCGGCATCGCCGGTCTGGTCGGTTGGGCGCTGTTCCCGCTCGGCTGGTAGCGGTTCCCCGTCACCGCGCTGGCCGTGTGGCCGCTCGCGACCTTCAAGGTGACGGAAGCCTCGAAGGATACATCGAGAGAGAACGCCGGGGTTGCACGAAGCACTGTCATGATTTTGTAATATTTCTGTAATATCCAGGTCACCGAGCATTGCTAGGACACCTTCGGGTCGGAGCCCGATCCAGTCCCGCCGATCGTCGTCCGACGTTTCAACCGTCATCAGGAGCTGCAATGAAATTCAGCAAAGCCGCGTGGGTGGCAGCGATCTCCCTGGCTGCTGCCGTTCCGGCTGCCGCTCAACAGATCACCGGCGCAGGCTCGACCTTCGTCTACCCAGTCCTTTCCAGCTGGTCGGAGGCCTACAGCCACGTCAATCCGATCCAGGTGAACTACCAGTCCATCGGCTCCGGTGGCGGGATTGCGCAGATCAAGGCGGCAACGGTCGATTTCGGCGCTACCGACGCGCCGCTGCCGAGCGACCAGCTCAAGGCGGCTGGCCTGGCGCAGTTCCCCTCCGTCATCGGCGGGATCGTGCCGGTCGTGAACATCGAGGGCGTCGACGCCGGGCAGTTGCACCTGACGGGCACGGTGCTGGCGGACCTTTCGCTTGGCAAGATCAAGCGCTGGAACGACCCGGCGATCGCGCAGCTCAATCCCGACCTCAAGCTGCCCGACCAGGCGGTGAATATCGTGCACCGCTCGGACGGCTCCGGCACGACGTTCAACTGGGTCAACTACTTGTCCAAGTCGAACCCGGAGTGGAAGTCCAAGATCGGCGAGGGCACGTCCGTGTCGTGGCCGGTCGGCGTCGGCGGCAAGGGCAACGAGGGCGTGGCGGAATACGTCAACCGCATCAAAGGGTCGCTGGGCTACGTGGAATACGCCTACGTCCTGCAGAACAAGATGAAATACGCGCTGGTGCAGAACCACGCGGGCAAGTTCGTCAAACCGGACACCGCCAGCTTCCAGGCGGCCGCGGCGAGCGCCGACTGGGCGAATGCCAGCGACTTCTATCTTGTCATGACCGATGCGCCGGGCGACGACGCCTACCCGATCGCAGCCACCACTTTCATCCTCATGTACAAGCAGCCGAAGGACGAAGCGCGGTCGCGCACCACACTGGACTTCTTTAAATGGGCCTTCGAGAACGGCCAGCCGATGGCCGAGAAGCTCGATTACGTGGCCTTGCCGAAAAGCCTTGTCGCCCAGATCGAGAAATACTGGTCGGCTGAAATCCACTAGAGTCTGAGGTTCGATGCAGAAGCTGGCGGTAGGACTCGAGTTCGCCAAGGATGGTCCGACGCCGCGCGTTCGGCGGCGGACCCAGCGCACCGGCGACGCGGCGTTCCGGACGGTGGCGCTGCTCGCCGCGCTGTTCGTGCTGATCAGCCTGGGGGCCGCCGCGTTCTCGATGTTCTACGGCGGACTCGCCGCGTTCGAAAAATTCGGCTTCGGGTTCATCTACCGCTCCGAATGGGACCCGGTGAAGCAGGATTTCGGCGCGCTGGTCCCAATCTTCGGAACTCTGGTGACGTCGCTGCTCGCGATGATCATCGCTGTACCCGTCAGCTTCGGTATCGCGGTGTTCCTGACCGAGGTGAGCCCCGGCTGGCTGCGCGGGCCGGTCGCCGCCGCGATCGAGCTGCTCGCAGGAATCCCCAGCATCATCTACGGCATGTGGGGCCTGTTCGTGTTCGTCCCCTTTATGTCCGACTACATCGAGCCGTGGCTCACCGACAAGCTCGGCCCGATCCCGCTGCTGGGTATCCTGTTCGACGGCCCCCCGCTCGGCATCGGCATGCTGACGGCTGGGATCATCCTCGGCGTCATGGTGATCCCGTTCATCTCCTCGGTCATGCGCGACGTGTTCAGCCTGGTGCCCACGCCCTTGCGTGAGGCGGCATTCGGGCTCGGCGCCACGCGCTGGGAGGTGGTCCGCGGGGTCGTGATCCCCTACACGCGAACCGCCGTCGTCGGCGGCATCTTCCTCGGCCTCGGCCGCGCCCTGGGCGAGACGATGGCGGTCACCTTCGTTCTCGGCAACGCGCACCAATTGCAGGCGTCCCTGCTGGCGCCCGGGAACTCGATCGCCGCGGCCATCGCAAATGAGTTCACGGAGGCCGATTCCGACATCTACCTGTCCTCCCTCATCGGATTGGGCTTCCTCCTGTTCGTCGTCACGTTCATCGTGCTCGCCGCCGCCAAGCTCATGCTGATGCGCCTCAGCCGCAACGAACGAAAAGCCTGACATGGCGACCGTGTCGGCCCGCGCCCGTCGACGCGAAATCACCAGCGTCGCGGCATTGTCCCTGGCGACCGCGGCCACCGTGTTCGGGCTGGTCTGGCTGGTCTGGATTTTGGCCACCACGATCGTCAACGGCTTCAACGCGCTCAACCTGAAGCTGGTCACCCAGATGACCCCGCCGCCGGGTCGGGACGGCGGCTTGCTGAACGCGATCTACGGCAGCGCCGTCATGATCGCCGTCGCCGTCATCCTAGGCGCCCCGATCGGCATCTTGGCCGGCACGCACCTGGCGGAGTACGGCCGAAAAAACCTGCTGTCCGAGGTCATCCGGTTCGTCAACGACATTCTCCTGTCGGCCCCTTCCATCGTCATCGGCCTGTTCGTGTACGAACTGGTGGTGCGGCAGAGCGGGCATTTCTCGGCCTGGGCCGGCGCCGTGGCCCTCGCGTTTATCCTGCTCCCCGTCGTCGTTCGGACCACGGACGAGACCATGCGGCTGGTCCCGATCACCTTGCGCGAGGCGGCCCTGGCCCTGGGCGCGCCGCAGTGGCGGGTGATCGTCAGCGTGCTGTATCCCGCGGCGCGGACCGGCATCCTCACCGGCCTGCTGCTCGGCATCGCCCGTATCAGCGGCGAGACGGCGCCGCTGCTGTTCACCGCGCTCAACAACCAGTATTTCACCACCGACATGTCCGGGCCGATGGCCAACATCCCCGTCGTCATCTTCCAGTTCGCGTTGGCGCCCTACGACGCCTGGCACTCGCTCGCCTGGGCAGGCGCGCTGCTCATGACCCTGTTCGTACTTGTCATCAGCGTCGGCGCGCGCTTCCTGCTGCGCAGCCGCGTAAATTGAGGATCACCGATGTCACAACCCCACGGTAACGCCTTCCGGACCGCGCCCCCCGCCATGCGGCCGGTGGACGGTTCCGACCCGGCGCTCCACACGCCGCGGATCGTCATCGAGAACCTCAACTTCTTCTACGGCGCTAACCAGGCGCTCAAGAACATCACCCTCAACCTGCCCGAGAAGCAGGTGACCGGGATGATCGGGCCGTCGGGGTGCGGCAAGTCCACCCTGCTGCGCGTGCTCAACCGGATGTACGACCTATATCCGGACCAGCGGGCAACCGGCCGGGTCATGATGGACGGCAGGAACATCATCGGCGACGACGTCGACCGGAACGCGCTGCGCAGCCAGGTTGGGATGGTGTTCCAGAAGCCGACCTGCTTCCCGATGTCGATCTCCGACAACATCTCGTTCGGCGTCAAGCTGCACGAGCCCCTCAGCAAGGCCGACATGAACGACCGCGTGGAATGGTCGCTGACCCGCGCCGCCCTGTGGACCGAAGTCAAGGACCGGCTGGGCACGTCCGCGATGGGTCTGTCCGGCGGACAGCAGCAGCGTCTGTGCATCGCCCGAACCATCTCCACCAAGCCGGAGGTGATCCTGCTGGACGAGCCGACCAGCGCGCTTGACCCGATCAGCACGCTCAAGGTCGAGGAACTCATCGACGAGCTGAAGCACGATTTCACGATCGCCATCGTCACCCACAACATGCAGCAGGCCGCCCGCTGCGCCGACCAGGTCGCGTTCTTCTATCTCGGCGAGATGGTGGAGGTCGGCTTGGCTGCGCAGATGTTTACCGCGCCGCGGGAAAAGCGGACCCAGGAATACATCACCGGCCGGTTCGGCTGAGGAGCGCCCAATGCCCGATCAACCCGAGCACATCGTGAAGCGATACGAGCAGGAACTGAAGACCCTCCGGGACCGGATCACCCAAATGGGGGGCATGGTCGAGAGCCAGGTCGCCGCCGCCGCGACCGCGGTGCTGCACCAGGACCCCCAGGCGGCCACCGCGGCGGTCGAGCAGGACCCCGCGGTCGACCGGCTCGAGCGGGAGATCGAGGACCTGGTGGTCCAGATGCTCGCCCTGCGGCAGCCGATGGCGCAAGACCTGCGGCAGATCGTGTCGTCGCTGAAGATGACCGGCGACCTCGAGCGGATCGGCGACTACGCCGCCAACGTCGCCAAGCGGAGCATCGTGCTGGCGGAGTTCAACCTGCCGTTCAGCTTGTCCGGCATCGCCAGCATGTTTCGCCTCGTCCAGGAGAACCTGAAGCTCATCGTCGACGCGATCGGCGCGAGCGACGCGGAAACGGCGATGCAGGTCTGGCGGAGCGACGAGGCCATCGACGACATCTACAACGCGATCTTCCGCGAACTCGTCACCTACATGATGGAGGACCCGCGCAACATCACGCCCTGCACGCACCTGCTGTTCATCGCGAAGAACCTGGAGCGTATCGGCGACCACGCGACCAACATCGCCGAGACGATCCACTATTCCGTGACCGGGACCAACCCGACGGGCAGCCGTCCGAAAGGCGATATGTCGTCATACGCCGTCGTCAGGCCCCGGGCATGACCCAGGGCATGACCCAGGGCGCGGGTCATGACCCTCGCACCCCCCGGGAAGCGATGTCTGATATGAGCAAGCCGCTGGTCCTGGTCGTCGAGGACGAGGCGGCGCTGATGACGATGCTGACCTACAACCTGGAAAAGCAGGGTTTCCGGGTCCAGGAGGCCGCCGATGGACAGGAGGCGCTCACCCGTATCGCCGAGACGCCGCCGGACATCGTGCTGCTGGATTGGATGCTGCCGATCCTGTCCGGCATCGAGGTCTGCCGCCAAATCCGGCGTCGGCCCTCGACCCGCGACCTGCCCGTCATCATGGTGACGGCGCGCACCGAGGACCAGGACGCCGTCCGCGGCCTCAACACGGGCGCCGACGACTACATCACCAAGCCGTTCAGCATGGATGCCCTGCTGGCCAGGATGCGGGCGCTGCTGCGGCGGTCCAACGGCGTTCCGACCAAGGGGCGGCTGACGTTCCACGACATCAGCATGGACCTCTCGGCGCACCGAGTGCAGCGCAACGCACGGGCTGTGCACCTGGGCCCCACCGAGTTCCGGTTGCTGGAGTTTTTCATGCAGCATCCGCGTCGGGTGTTCTCCCGCGAGGAGCTTTTGGACGCGGTCTGGGGGCCAGACATCCACGTGGAGCCCCGTACGGTCGACGTGCATATTCGGCGGCTGCGGAAATCCATTAACGAGAAGGGTGAGCTGGACGTCGTACGGACGGTTCGCGCTGCGGGGTACGCCCTCGATACCGAGTCGCTTTAGGGTACTGCTTCTTGTCGCAACCCAGCGCCAGGGCGGATCACACCAGCTTCCCTTTAGGGCGGCCGCCGAACGCGAGTGGAAGGTTGCGGCTCTGCCTCAAGCTCCGCCAAAGGCATGATGCCTGTGGAAACCCGTTTAAATGCGGGTCTGGGGCCGCGGGTGGACTTCGGCTGTCGAGCGGTTTGAGCGACATGCGCCGGCGAGCGTGATGGCGCGGACGGCGCTGGAGCATGCGTCGCCGGCGGGGTGGCCGGATGCGAGAGCATCCAGCGGAATCGACGCGGTGTTCGCCACGCACCGGCAGCACTAGTATCCGCGCGACTTGCTGTTTGTCACCATCATGGAGTTGATGACGCTGGCACCGACGGTCGGCGAACACAGTCCTAACCCGGGCTACAACGGCAACAGCGGCTAGGAACAGACGCTCGAACAGCACGGTGTCGTTGACATGGCTACGGTCGCTACGCAGGCGACGGGCATGCCGTCCCCGGTCACGGCGAGGTGGTATGTCCTGCCAGCCTTGCCGTGGTCGGTAGGCTCGGCCCGGTCAGGTCGCCGCCGCGCTTGGCCTGCACCGAGCAGCTGTCCACTCGGTTTTGCGTCACTGATCCCGCTCGGCCTGAAGGTAGACAGTGTCGCCGAGGGCGAGAACACGCTGGTCGTGACGGCCCGCAGCAACGCCGCTACGGCTTCTTGCCCCAGTGTGTGGCGTGGTCTCGCACCGTATCCAAAGCCACTATGTCCGCCAACCCTCGGACCTGCCGTGCGCAGGGCGCCGCGTTCGCCTGCGGCTTGTGGTGCGGCGGTTCCGGTGCGGCGTGCCGGGTTGTCTGCGCAAGGTTTTCGCCGAACGGTTCGACACGACGGTGCTGGCCGAACGAGCCCGGCGCACCGGGCGGCTTGACGAGATCGTCCACCATCTCGGCTTGGCGATGGGCGGCCGGCCCGGTGCTGGTTTCGCTCAACGGCTCATGCTGCCGGTCGGCAACGACACGCTGCTTCGCGTCGTACGTCGACGCGCCCTACCTCGGACCGAGCCTCTGGCCGTGATCGGCATCGACGACTGGGCGTATCGCCGTAACCACCGCTATGGCACCATCGTCTGCGACCTGGAACGCCGTCGCGTCGTGGCCTTGCTGCCCGACCGCGAACAGACGACCGCAGAAGCATGGCTGCGCCAGCATCCCGGGATCAGCACCGTGTCGCGTGACCGGGTGGCGGCTACCGAACTGATACCAACGGCCCTTAAGCGTGGCCGGTAAGACAGGTAAGGCCAGAGGCTCTGCCTCTGGACTCCGCCAAAGGCAAGCCTTTGGAATTCATGACTATACCACCCCGCGATGAGGCTGACTCTGGGGGGATGCCCATTTGTCTTGAACTCTGACTCGATGGTGCGACACGGCGAGTCGCGCAGGGGGTTGGGGCATGGGCGTTGCAGTCAGGATCACACGGGGCGAGGCAACAGCGGCCGAGTTGCGGTCTGCGTCGGCGAGAATTGGCGATGGCGCTCAGGTTCGTCGCGTCCTGGCGTTGGCCCTGGTGCTGGAGGGCCGGTCGCGGCAGGAAGCGGCGAGATTGAACGGCATGGACCGTCAGACGCTGAGCGTCTGGGTGCATCGCTACAATGCCGAGGGGATCGAGAGCACGATTGGCACGTGGCTTGGCGAACTCGGCCTGACGCGGCTGCAGCCGCGACCGGTTCACCCGAAGAAGGATGCAGAAGCCGAGGCGACTTTTAAAAAAAACTTCGAGGGCCTGGTGCGCCAAGCACTCAACGGCAGCACGGCAGGCACGCCGATAGAGATTTGGTTCCAGGACAAAGCGCGCGTCGGCCAGAAAGGCACGCACGCTTATATCTGGGCCCCGATTGGCTCACGGCCGTTGATGGTGCGCGACAACCGCCATGGCTCCGCCTACATCTTCGGTGCCATCTGTCCGCAGCGCGGCGTGGGTGCGGCGATGATTACACCGGCCGCCAACACGGACATGATGAACCTGCATCTGGCCGAAATCAGCACGCAAGTGGCCGCCGGCGTGATTACCGTGCTCACTTGTGACGGCCCCGGCTGGCACCAACCCGGTGGCGCGCTTGTCGTGCCGGGCAACGTCGTTCTGCTGCATCTTCCGCCCTACAGTCCCAAACTGAACCCGATGGAGAGAGGTGGCCGGCTTCGTCGAGACACTGTTTCGCTTTAGATAAGTGGAGTCCCTGCCGGTTGTTATCGTGTGGTGCCGTTAATGGGGCGGTGTGCAGTGAGGGCGTAGCCCGACCGGAGCGGCGCC
>JAABUX010010722.1_pt1 | contig 10207 bp, 5 predicted proteins | sample 5561851 | NCBI WGS metagenome assembly JAABUX01 (sample SAMN10711883, study PRJNA513361) | rock metagenome | isolation source: Antarctica rocks | place: Antarctica: Victoria Land, Richard Nunatak red sandstone | collected 2016-01-03 | reverse complement strand
TCCCGTATTGCCGTTCGGATCGGCAATGGTGTTGCTGAAGATGTCAACGACACCAAAGGAAGCGGAAGAGCCGTTACCCACGCCCTCAACGTCCATATACTTCGTGCTGGAGCTGGGGCCGCTTGTTCCTATCTGAGCTGTAGTGCCGGAATTATCACTGGGAAACGCTGGGTCAGCGGGAGCGCCAGAGAGGGTCACGGACTGCGTGTTGGTCTGTGCGAAGGCACCCGAAGCGGCAAGCGCGGTCAAGGCGGCGGCAAGGCCGAGGGTTTTGAGTGTTTGCATGGAAAAGAGCTTTCTTTGGGTGTGATGTTCCCCTGCCCCGGCCTCCTAAGAGGCCGGAGCAGAGTATTTAGGTGGTGCTTAGTCGCCGTCGGCGTCATGCGCCGGGGCGGTCTTGACGTTCTTGACGGCGACGGGGATAACGCCGTGGCGCGGGGCGGGCATCGGGGAACCCACGCCTTTGACGCTCTGCCAGATGATCTTGTTAAGCACCTGCTCCGGCACTAGGTCTTCCTTGCTGAAGTCCATTTTGTCCGACAGCTTGGCGAGCTTCGCGTATTCCGGGTGCGCCTTCAGGAACGCGGCGGAGGCGGTCTGGGTCACGGTTCCCATGTCTTCCGGCAGCAGCGTAATGGTCGCGCCGCTGGGGGTGTTTTGGAAGTCCGGGCCGAACGACGGCGCGTAGGCGTCGTTCTGGTTCAGCGGGCCGACGCCGAGCAGGAGGCCGATGGACTTGACGACGCTTGCGCTGTTGTGGAACGTGTGGTCCACCGTGTTCGGCTTGACGAAGGGGCTGATGACGTAGCAGGTGGAGCGGTGGCAGTCCACATGGTCGGGGCCGTCCTGCGCGTCGTCTTCAATCACGAAGATCGCCGTGCTGTTCCAGATCGGACTCTGGCTGACGGCCTGCACCAATTGGGCGACGCCGTAGTCGTTGTCGGCGACATGGGCGGCGGGAGTGGGCCTGCCGGTGCTGTAGCCTGCGGTGTGGTCGCTCATCAGCTTGACGGTCATCAGATTGGGAACGTAATTGTCGGGGCTGCCGCCGGCAGCTTTGGCCGACGCCAGCATGGCCTGGAACTCGCGGTTCCATTCCTGGAAGCGGTTCGGGGACTTAAACTTTCCGTAGACCGCCAGGGGATACGGAGCAGCGTTGCCGCCGGTGGTCGGCGCATCGCTGTCGGCGTAGTTGGTATCGAACTTGCGGAAGTCAATGTCCGTGTTGCCGTTGACGCTGCGAGAAAGCAGGCCGCCGGTGTAATGGCCGCCGGGCGTCAGGCCCAGCTCGCCGGGATAATTGTCGGGAACCTGGTTCTTCACGCCGCCGGACGTAAAGAAGCCATAGTTGCGGAACGAGAGGCCAGCATTCTCGACGGCGTCCCAGATGAAGCCGCCTGGCTCGGTGGCAACGTCGGTGATCGGCGCGGCCCCTTTCGGGAACAGCTTGGAGTAGGCGACGCCTTCGGGGCTAGTGGCCGGGAAGCCGCCGACAAGGTAGTTGTTGTTCTGGCCTTCAAAGTCGTACTGGCGACCCCGGTCGCTGTAGTCGTAAGGGACGTTCTTGATGGTATATTCGTTCGCCATCGCCGACGACGCCCAGTTCCAGCCGTCCGGGCTAACTTCGGAGGCATCGTAGAAGTTGTCCAGCCAGACGAACTGGGATTCCAGCGCGTGCAGGTTGGGAGTGACTTTCTGCCCGAAAACGGCCAAATCGGCCTCGCCGTTGACGGTCTGGCCGTTCACAGTCTGCATGTCGCCCAGCACCTGATCGTAAGTCCGGTTCTCTTTGACGATGTAGATGACGTGCTTGATCTGCTTGGACCCTGCCAGGCCGATTTGGGTCAGCATGTCGTTGGCGGTGCTTGCGCCGACGTTGTTTGCCAGAACCTGCGCCGTGTCGGATGCCAGCGTCGCGCTGCTGGGGATCGGCACGTTCAGAACATTGCCTTCAATGATGCTGAGGTCGTAAAAAGTATCCGAGTACTTGTTAAGCGACTGACCGGGAACTATCTTGACATGGCCGGGATTGGGGTTGGCCGGGCCGCTGCCTTTGGCGTTTGCCACGAGCAGGTTGCCGCTGCTGCCGACGGCGACGGCGGTGGGATACCAGCCGGCGGGGATGGCACCGGTGACAGTGCCGGAGGCGGTGTCCACGACGGCGACGGCGTTCATATCGCCGAGCGTCGCGTACAGGGTCTTGCCGTCGGCGGTCAGGGTCAGGCCGGTCGGGGTGACGCCCGGAATGTTCGCCGCGCCCGCCGGGCGCAGGGAAACCGTGCTGGTGACGGTGTCGGTGACGGTATTGACAACGCTGATGCTGTCATCCTGGGCATTGGCGACGTACAGCTTCTTGGCGGCGCTGTCGTAGGCGAAGGAAACGGGGTGCGAGCCGCCGACAATCGAGCCGGGGACAGCGGCGAGGACCACAGGCTGCGTGCCGGTCTTGATGAACTTGGGCGCGGACGCGACGCCGTTTGTCAGGCTAATCGAGTAAATGCCGCCGTCGCGCTGGGAGGTGGCGTACACTTTGCTGCCGTCCGGCAGGGCGCTGACAGCGTAAGCATAAGAGGGCGGCGTGAATGGCAGGGACGGGCCGGGGCGCGTCGAGTTGTTCGAAGGCGCATTGTAAGTGCCTAAGTTGTCAACGCCGGTGTTGAACAGAACGCGGGATATTTCCGGGGCCGGGCCGGTGGTGCCGGCGGCGGTGGCCGTGTTATAAACGACCAGGCTGCTCGGCGTGAACAGCGAATTTGTGTTGCTGACGTTCACGGCGACATAGAGGAGGCCGTTGCTGTCCAAAGACAGGCCGGCGGGGAAGTCGGCGGGCTTCATCGTAATCGTGCCGGTCTGGCTCAGGCTGCCGTCGGCGGCGACTGTGATCACGGCGATAGTAGCGTTCGCGCCCTGGGCGGCATAGGCCGTATAGGTCCCGTCGCTGTTGCTCTTGACGGCCAGGCCGTAATACAGGCCAACCGTCTTCGTGTAGGGAGCGCCGAAGGCAATCAAAGACTTGGAAACGGGCGGCGAAGCGACATCGCCGTTGGTGGGCGTGGGCGGCATGGACGTAATCGGCTGGGCAAGCTGGCCGGTGCTGGTATTGAGGCAGGTCAGGTACTCGCGGAAGCCCATGTCGCTGACCAGCGCGTACTTGCCGTCGGGGGTCAGCACCATGTTCATCGGCAGGCTGCCGACGTTCGCGGCGGCGGTTCCGGCCGGGGTGATTTGCTTGCCAGTGACAAGCTGGGTCGTTCCCAGCCCGGTGGGGGCTGAAGTGGAAGCGGCGTGTGCCGACGACGGCAGCAGTCCTCCGGCCAGAAAGCCGCCCGCCAGAACAGCGGCCAGCGCCTTCAGCGTGCGGGGCGAGATGGGAGACGATAGTCGAGACGATAATCGAGAAGTGCGGTGCATCATCAGGAGATTTCCTTTCACAAATAAGCCGTTTCCAAGAAGCGGCATGAGTTCCGGCATTTCCGCGGGGACTTTCCAGCGGCGGCCGCGCTATGAACTCGGAGCCATGATGACACGCGCATGTTAAGCCAGTGTTAAAACCAGGTTAAGTTTATGTTAAGACTTTGTTAAGCCCTGCTGTTACGCAAAGGAACGAGGGAGTGACCTCCCCCCAATAAAACATCCCCCCGTCTCGTTCCTCGCCGACCCTCTCCTTGTTAAGGAGAGGGTAAGAAAAGCAAGTTCAGAGAAGAAAGTTCAGAAAAGAAAAGCCACCGTCAATGGCCTTTGCTTTGCATTTATTGCCCTTTGTCTTATTGTCCTTTGTCTTACCCTCTCCTTAACAAGGAGAGGGTCGGCGAGGAACGAGACGGGGGGATGTTTTATTGGGGGGAGGTCACTCCCTCGTTCCTTTGCCCGCCCCTTATCAATAAAGACGCTTCCTTGACAGATGCTTCAAATACTTGTACAATGAACGGGACACAAACACAAGTTCGGCAGAGCTTTCGCGTGAAATACTATTAGGAGTTACGCAGTTGAAGCCAAATTGAGAGTAATTTCGATGTCTCGCTGACGCTGATTTACTCTCCAACTGCGTAACTCCTAACTATGTCAAATCAGACCCTTTCGCTACCTCGCACGGCTTGGATAAGATTTCTGATAAAAGTTCAGTGCGGCATGACATCATCGTCGTCGGCGCGTCCGCCGGGGGCGTCGAAGCGCTGGCGGACTTCGCAGGCCGGCTGCCCGCCGACCTGCCCGCCGCCGTTTTTATCGTCCTGCACATGCCCGCCTACGGCCACAGCGTCCTGCCGGACATCCTGAACCGGCGCGGGCCGCTCCCGGCAGTCCATCCCAAAGACGGCGAAAAAATCAGGCCGGGCCACATTTACGTCGCGCTGCCGGACCATCACCCGCTGGTCAAAGGCGACCGCATTTCGCTGACGCGCTGCCCCGCCGAAAACAACCACCGGCCCGCCATTGACGCCCTATTCCGCGCCGCCGCCCGTGCTTACGGCCCGCGCGTGGTCGGCGTGGTGCTGACCGGCACGCTCGACGACGGCACGGCGGGCTTGCAGGCCATTAAAATGCGCGGCGGCCTGGCGCTGGTGCAGGACCCGGCGGAAGCCCTGTTTGCCGGGATGCCCCGAAGCGCAATTGAAAATGTCGCCGTGGATGCCGTCCGGCCAATCGCGGGCTTGACGGAACTCGTGGTGCGTCTGGCTGGGGAACCGGCATCGCAGGAAGGACTTCCCGTGCCATTTCAACTGGAAGAAGACGTGGAAGTTGCGGAAATGCGATTGGACGTGCTGGAAGGCCGCCGAGAAGGCAAGCCGTCCGGCTTTAGCTGCCCGGAATGCCACGGCGTTTTGTGGGAAATCCCCGAAGGCGACTTGATCCGCTTCCGCTGCCGGGTCGGCCATGCGTACTCCCCGGAAAGCCTCTTCGCGTCCCAGTCGGAAGGCCTGGAAGAAGCGCTCTGGGCGGCGCTCCGGGCGCTGGAAGAAAGCGCGGCGCTGGCGGAGCGCCTGCAAGCGCGCTCGTTCGACCGCGGTCATGTGCTGTCGGCGCAGCGCTTCGCCGAGCAGGCCCTGGACGCCCGCTCCCGCGCAGACATCATCCATAAAGCGCTGACCGGCGGCCAGATTATCGCCCGTCCCGATCCGAGCGCGAACGGCGCTTCCGCAGGCTCAAAGGAAGACGTACATGCCCTATGAGCGGCACCCAAGTGAACGGCACGCAGGACAGCGCAGGCAGCGTGATCAAAGACCTGCCGGAAGAGCTTTCCGAAAACCTGACGGAAATTTCACTGGACGATCCGGCTGAGGCCGAAAGCAGCGACCCGGAGTTTGAGGGCCTGCTGGAGTATCTGAAGCGCAGCCGCGGCTTTGACTTCACCGGCTACAAGCGGGCCAGCCTGCGGCGGCGCATGGACAAGCGGCTGCAGGCGCTCGGCCTCGCCGCCTACGGCAGCTATACCGACTATCTGGAAGTCCATCCCGATGAATTCGCGCTGCTGTTCAACACGGTGCTGATCAACGTCACGGCGTTCTTTCGGGATACATCGGCCTGGGAGTATCTTTCCGAGGAGATTCTCCCGCGCATTATCGCCTCGAAGGCCGGGGACGAGCCGATCCGAATTTGGAGCGCCGGCTGCGCGTCCGGGCAGGAGCCGTACTCGCTGGCGATGCTTCTCGCCGAAGCGCTCGGCATTGACGCTTTTCGGGAGCGGGTCAAGATTTACGCCACCGATATTGACGACGAAGCGCTGGCTCAGGCGCGGGCCGGGTCTTACTCGGCGCGTGATGTTCAGGACCTTTCTCCCGTGCTGCTCGCCAAGTATTTTGACTGCGAAGGGGGCCGCTACGTCTTCAGCAAAGACCTGCGCCGGGCGCTGATTTTCGGGCGGCACGACTTATTGCAGGACGCGCCGATCTCGCGCATTGACCTGCTGGTCTGCCGCAACACGGTCATGTACTTCCATGCCGAAGTCCAGGCCGGCATTCTGTCCCGGTTCCATTTTGCGATCCGGGACGGCGGGTATCTGTTTCTGGGCAAGGCCGAGATGATTTTTTCTCATTCCGGCCTGTTCATTCCGCTGGACCTGCGGCGGCGGGTGTTCGTCAAAGTCGCAAAGCCCAGCCTGCGCGAGCAGCTTCTTTTGATGACCCAGAGCGGGATTGAAACCGCCGCGCTGCCGATTGATAACCCGCTGCGGCTCTGGGAAGCCGCGTTCCAGGCCGCCCCGACCGCTCAGATCGTGGTGGGTCTGGACGGCGTTCTTGCCATGGCGAACGAACGCGCCCGCGTCCTGTTCCAGCTTTCCGGGCGCGACATCGGCCACCCCTTGCAGGAGTTGGGGATTTCGTATCGGCCCATCGAGCTGCGCTCCCGAATTGAGATGGTGGAAAAAGAGCGGCGTCCGATCAGCGTGAAAGACGTGCCGTGGGCGTTCGGCGGCAAAACGATTTTTCTGGAAGCGCTGATTATTCCGCTTCAGGACGACACGACTTTGCTGGGAATCAGCGTCTCGTTCAGCGATGTGACCCGCTACCGGCAGCTGTCGGAAGAGCTGCAAGCGGCGAACCACGAAATGGAAACGGCGTATGCCGAGCTGCAATCGGCGAACGAAGAACTGGAAACCACCAACGAGGAGCTTCAGTCCACGGTGGAAGAATTGGAAACCACCAACGAAGAGCTTCAGTCCATCAACGAGGAGCTGGAAACAACCAGCGAGGAAGCCCAGTCCATCAACGAAGAGCTGCGAACGACTAATGAAGAGTTGCAGGAGCGCTCCGGGGCATTGAACCTGGTCAATGCGTTCATGGAGTCCATTCTGACCAGTATGCGCGGCGGGGTCATTGTTCTGGACACCGATTTGATGGTCCAGATTTGGAACAGCCAGTCGCAGGAGCTATGGGGCCTGCGTGCGGAGGAAGTCCAGGGCCGGCAGTTTCTGACGCTTGACATCGGCCTCCCCGTGGAAAGCCTGATGCAGCCGGTGCGGGCCTGCCTGTCCGGCGCAAGCGCCCATCAGGAAGTAACCCTGGACGCTTACAACCGGCGCGGCAGGCTGATTTCCTGTAAAGTCACCTTCACGCCGCTGCTCGACCCGCAGAGCGCCATCTGCGGCGTCATTCTGCTGATGGAGCAGCAATCCCCTCTTTCCGGCAGTGATGACTGAAGAAAGTCCCGTCGTTCACGGCAGGTCTCCAGGCGAAGCGCCAATCGGTCTGCGACTGGAAGAAAAGTAAAGACCGATGCGAACAGCAGTTGCGAACAGCATCTCTCCCTATCTTTGTCTTTCGGTCGCAGACCGATTGGCGTGCGTGCCGCGAGACCTGCCGTTTATGGCGGCAACTTATGGTACAATTTTTGAAAATTTTGGGTAACTAACATCATGCCTGAACCATTGACCGATGACCTGGAAGCTGCCGTGAGCGATGGAAGCGACGGCGCGGCGAAGCCTGCCCGCCCGCGCGGCCTGCTGCCGCAGGCCCTGGAAGAGCTTCAGCTCAGCTTGGAAGAGCTGCGCGTCGCCGAAGAAGAAATGCGGGTTCAAAACGAGGAACTCAGCCGGGGCCGGCTTCGTTTAGAGGCAGAGCGGCAGCGGTATCAAGACTTGTTCGATTTTGCCCCCGACGGCTACCTGGTCACGACCCTCGACGGCACAATTGTGGAAGCCAACCGGGCGGCGTCCCGGATGCTCGGCATTTCGCCGCGCTTTCTCAAAAAGCGCAGCTTCGCCACGGTGATCGCTCCCCCGGACCTGGCCGAGTTTCAGCCGCGCCTCAAGGCGCTGACGCTGTCCGGCGACGGCACGTTCCCGGAATGGGTCGTGCAGATGCGACGCCGCCCGACCGGCCGGTTCGCCGCCGCCGTGACCGCTGCCCGGTTCCAGGGAGCGCTTGGGGAGCAGCCGACCCTGCGCTGGCTGATCCGCGACATCTCCGAGCGGGTGCAGGCCGAAGAAGCGCGGGCCTCCCTCGCCCGCACCGAAGCGTCCCGCGCCGAAGCCGAAGAAGTTCAGCGCCGCACGACGGAAATTCTCGAAATCGTCACTGACATCTATATTGAATTTGACAGGGATTGGCGTTTCGTTTCCATGAATGCCAGCGCCGCCCGCGTCATGCAGCAGTTTGGGATTGACCCGGCCGCGCTGACCGGACAATATCTCTGGACAGCGTTCCCGACTTCTCTGGGGCATGAGTTTGAGGCCGAGACGGTGCAGGCAGTCCAGGCGGGTCAGAAAGTGGAGTTTGAGACATTCTCCGAACAACTGGGCCGCTGGTTCCAGGTGCGCGTTTTCCCCGCGCCGGACGGCGTGGCCCTATATTCGACCGACATCACGGAGCGGCGGGAAGCGGAAGCGACGCTGAAAGCCGGGTACGAGCGCGAGCGGCGCATCGCGGAGACTTTGCAGCAGATACTTTTGCACACCCCTGCGCCGGAAGCGAATTCCCGCCTTGCTATTGAGACGTTCTACGAGGCGGCTTCCTCCGAAGCCGCCATTGGCGGAGACTTTTCCGATGTCTTTACCTATGACGACGGCAAGGTCGCCCTGGTCGTCGGCGACATTTCCGGCAAAGGCCTCGGCGCGGCCACGCTGATTGCCGAAGTCAAGTACGCCCTGCGGGCGATCCTGCGGGAACACGCCTCGCCCAAGCTGGCGCTGGCCCGGCTGAACGATTTTGTCTGCGAAGCCCAGAAGCAGGGCGACTTCGGCAGCGACAATCTGGTCGTGCTGTCGCTGGCCGTTTTTGATCCTGAGACCGGCGCACTGTCCTGCCTGACTGCCGGCGGCGAGCCGCTGCTGCTGCTGCGGGCCGACGGCTCGGCGGAGGCAATCGGCACGAACGGCCTGCTGCTGGGTGTTCAAAGAAGCACCGCGTATGCCGTGAGCGAAGCCCGGCTTGAGCCCGGCGACACGCTGCTGATCGTGACGGACGGGCTGACCGAAGCCCGCCGGGGCAGCCAGTTCTTTGAGTTTGAATCTTTGCAGGCGCAGGGCGTCCAGCTTCTGCCCGGCGAAACCCTGCGCGGTTTCGGCCAAAGCGTGCTTGACTCCGTGCGCGACTGGTCCGGCGGCGCGTTCCAGGACGATGTCTGCCTCCTGCTGGCCCGCCGCTCCGCCTAGCGGCCCTTGCAGGATATTTTGAGCCGTGCCGTGCTATTTTTGAGCCGTGCTATGCTATAATACTGAGATTGTTGAACGGGACTCTTGAACGCCGACGTTTTATCTGATTTAATCGCCGGCAGCCTTTGTTTTTCGTTCCTCTCTGCCTGCTTCGGTGGCGAACCGGGGCGGGCCAAAAATCCAAGCCCACAGAGAGGAGGCATTTCATGCCATCCATCGCCATCACGCAGCCTTACGAGGCAGTTTACATTATGGACCCCGATTTGGGGGAAGAGCGCATCAGCGCCATCACCGCGAAATACCGGCAGATTGTCGAAAGCGGCGGCGGGACACTCGAAAAGATTGATGTCTGGGAGCGGCGGCGTCTCGCTTACGAGATCAAGGGCCGCACCGAAGGCATTTATGCCGTCATGCAGTTCCGGGCCAAGCCGCCCGTCGAAGCCGAGCTGCGGCGCATCTTCCAGATCAGCGAAGACCAGATTCGCTTTCTGATTATCCGGCGTGACGACGACGAAGCCCTGCTTCCCGTCGCCCCGGCAGCCTCTGCCCCGGCAGCTGCCGCGCCTGTCACCGAGCCGGCCCCGGCCCCTGAAACGCCGGAACCGGCACAAGCCGCCGAAGCCGCCCAGCCGGAAGAAGCCGCAACAACGACAGAGACCGTCACGCCCCCGGCGGAAACGCCGAACCCTGTCGTTTGACTTTGCTCATAGATAATTGAATTGGTTTACGAGAACAGACAAAAGGAGCTTATAACATGGACCTGAACCGCGTGATTCTCATTGGCCGGCTGGCTAATGACCCCGAACTCAAATATACGCCGAGCGGCATTGCCGTGACTTCGTTCCGCCTCGCCGTCAACCGCCCGATGTCGGCGGAAGCGAAGCAGAACGGGCAGGAAAAGCAGGCGGATTTTTTCAACATCGCGGCTTGGCGGCAGTCAGCGGAATTCGCCGCCCAGTGGTTGAGCAAAGGCCGCTTAGTGGCCGTGGAAGGCCGTTTGCAAGTGCGGGAATATGTCACGCAGGACGGACAGAAGCGGCGTGATTATGAAATAGTAGCGGAGAACCTGAAATCGCTGGAACGCCCGAAAGAAGGCGAAGAAGGCACTCAGGGCGGAGG
>JAABUX010010721.1_pt1 | contig 10207 bp, 10 predicted proteins | sample 5561851 | NCBI WGS metagenome assembly JAABUX01 (sample SAMN10711883, study PRJNA513361) | rock metagenome | isolation source: Antarctica rocks | place: Antarctica: Victoria Land, Richard Nunatak red sandstone | collected 2016-01-03 | reverse complement strand
GGGTGCAGGTTGGCCGCGTCCATGTCTGGCGCGTTGTCCCCGAGTTTTTCCGCAAGTTCCGCCGACCGCTGCAACGCGGCCTTGGCGCGGGATGCCTGATCACGCAGCCAGTCGTAATGCGCGTCCTTGTTCGGGCGATCCTTCGCCCAGCCGGGCAGCACCCGGTCGAGGATCTGCTCAACGACGTGCGCCCGCTGCGACGCTTCGGTCTCCGAGCCGCGCATGTGCGTCCCGAACATGACGACACCGCCCCCGCTGTTGTCGTAGCCGACCTGGTCGGTTACTCGCAGTAGTGCGTCGATCTCACTGATTGCCCACTCGGAATCCAACTTCGCCACGGTGGACATCTTGCCTTAGCAAGCTGACAGAGTGGAGTCGGTGGTGAGTGGCAACCTTCCTCGCATGAGCAATCGCCGCAAGCTGAAGCGCGGCATGCCAAACCCCGAGAAGCCTGCGCCGAGGGGCAGGTAATCGTTGACCAGATTCTCCATCGAATGCAGGGCTGTCGGGTCGATCCCGCGGTCCCATAGAGCCTGCGCAAGCACCTCGCCGCCCATCCGGGACAGCCTGATCATGCTCTGCTCGTGCACTTCCAGGAGCAGATCCTTGGCTTCGAGGGCGTGTCCCCCCGAGTCAAGATCGTCACCGTCGTCAGATGCTTAGACGGGTGGCGGCGTGTGTGGGGGCTCTCCTACAACTACCGCCCGCCCGCTGCCCAGGTGATGGGAACAAGCCGGACTGACTACACCGCAGGTTGCGGAACACCGCGGTTGGCATCGTCCCAACGGTGTGTCACAAATGATCGTTAAAGCAACACTCCAGCAGCCGCGACTGACGTGCACGTCGCCGTGCGGGCAGGGTGTTGCAGAAGCACTGTACGAAACCGATGTGTCACCGGAAGGCTTGTCGGCGGGTTGTGCAACAGTGCGTGGTCATGAGCGAACTTTTGGGCTATGCGAGGGTGTCCACCGCGGAGCAGACCGCGGCGTTGCAGGAGGACGCGCTGAGGGCCGCGGGGTGTGGGCGGATCTGGTCGGACACCGCCAGCGGAACCAGGACCGACCGCCCGCAGCTGGTCGCGGTTTTCGATCAGCTGCGGGAGGGGGACACGTTGGTGGTGTGGCGGTTGGACCGGCTGGGTCGGTCGTTGCCGCATCTGATCGAGACCATCGGTGAATTGCAGGCCAGGGGAGTGGGCTTCAAGTCGGTGCAGGAGAACATCGACACCACCACCCCCGGCGGCCGGCTGGTGTTCCACGTCTTCGGGGCCCTGGCCAGCTTCGAACGGGAACTCATCCAGGAGCGCACCCTCGCTGGGCTGGCCGCGGCCCGCGAGCGTGGTCGCCTCGGCGGGCGGCCCACTGCGTTGAGCCCGGCGAAGTTGAAGCAGGCACGGAAGATGATCGGGGAGAAGACCCCGGTGACCGAGGTGGCCCAGGTCCTCGGGGTCAGCCGGGCCACCCTGTACCGAAGAGTGCCCGAACTCGCCGAGGCACGGACCCGGCCGGTGATGAACGAGCCGGATGCTGGTGTCAGCTCGCCGCCGTAACTCACCGGCTTCGCAACCCGAGGCCACGCCGGGATGGACCGAATCCCGGTTGTCGACGCTGCGTGAAAACTGACAGTGTCCCTCGATGTGTGGTCCACCCGCCTGTCGCAGGAGCTGCTCCGCCGGGCCGCCGCCGACTCCACCGCCGCCGCCTCACTAGCCCAGCTACTCACCCCCCGCAGCCTGGACTGAATCGTCGCACCGATGGTCGCGCGTAGTCGCTGCTGGTTGGAGTCGGGCGGCAGTGGAGTCGGGCAGTCTCGGCGTTGTTTGTGCACCGCACCCCGGCCGCTTACTCAGGGTGGGAACGGGTCAGGCGGTGACGTCGGCGGTGGTGAAGCGGCTCCAGGCCAGTGCGCCGGCGATGACCACCCAGCCGACTTGGACGAGGAGGCCGCTGGCGAGGGAGGCGACGTCGACTTGGGTGCGTAGTAGCTCACCGAAGTCAAGCCAGTGGTGGGTGAGCAGGTAGGGGTGGATCGCGGCGAGCTGCGGTAGTGCGTCGAGCACAGTGTTCGTGACGGCGATGACGATGGTGGTGGCCATGGCCCCGACTGGAACTTCGGTGAGCGTGCTGATGAACAGTCCGACCGCGACGAGGCCGGTGAGGGAGAGTGTGACGTATACGGCGACACCCACCGCTCGGATAAGCCCGTCACCGATTCCGACGGTGTCGCCGGAGAGCAGCGTCACGTCGCCGAGACCGAACAGTAGTGCGCCCGCGACGAGTCCGACGAGGGACACGGTGATCACGGCGACGGCGGCGAAGATCATCGCCCCGAACGCTTTGGTCAGCAATAGTCGTGGCCGCGACACCGGCACGGTCAGCAGGTAGCGCAGGGTCCCGGTCGAGGCTTCCCCGGCGATGGCGTCGCCGCTGATGATGCCCACCGCCAGGGGCAGGAACAGGGGCAGGGACACCACCAGGGAGGTGAACACGAGGAACAGTCCGTTGCTGCTGACCTGGCTGAGGAACGCTGGGCCCTCACCGCTGCGCCCGGGTCCGCCCGCGACTTTCACCGCCACACCGACGAGGACGGGGACCAGGCCGAGCGCGACGAGCAGCACTTGGTTGCGGCGGCGGCCGAACACCAGGCGCAGCTCGCTGCGCAGCAGCCGTCCGGTGGCGCCCCGCCGCCGGGTGGGGTGCAGATTTGGGGTGATATCAGCGAGCAACATCGAAGCCCTCGCCGGTGAGCTCCACGAACAAGTCCTCAAGACTTGGTCGGGTGACGGCCAGTCCGCGGACGGGGATGGTGGCACCCACCAGCGCCGCCGTCACCTCCTCGGGCTCGATCGCACCGATCTCACCCGCGACACTCTCTGACTGCGCCCGAATGTCGCGGATACCCAAGGTCTGCAGGACCCGGACCGCACCGGGCACCGCCTGCGGGGTGGTCGACACGGTCACCGTCGCGGTAGCCCCCTCGCCGAGCTCGGCGAGGGGGCCTTGGCGCAGCAGCCGCCCCCGGCTCATGATCGCGACGTGCGAACACACTTGCTCGATCTCGGCGAGCAGGTGCGAACTGACCACGATGGTGATGCCGTCGGCGGCCAGCTCACGCACCAGGGCGCGAACCTCTCGGGTGCCTTGCGGGTCGAGCCCGTTGGTTGGTTCGTCGAGCACCAACAGGCTATGCGGCTGCAGCAGGGCCGCGGCGATACCGAGGCGTTGCTTCATCCCCAGGGAGTACTGGCGAAACCGTTTGTCGGCCGCCGCCAGCAACCCCACCCGTCGCAGAGCGGCACCGATCCGGGCGGTGGCGGTGCGGGGATCGGCGGTGGCATCCACCGCGTCCAGCCGCACCAGGTTCGCCCGCCCGGACAGATACGGGTGAAACGCCGGGCCCTCGATCAGCGCCCGGACCCGGGGCAGCACATCGGCGGCGCGAGCGGGCATTGGCTGCCCCAACACCTGTACCTCCCCGGAGGTCGGCGTGACCAGACCGAGGAGCATCCGAATGGTGGTGGTCTTGCCTGAGCCGTTGGGTCCGAGGAAACCGAACACCGCACCCCGGGGCACGCACAAGTCGATGCCGTCGACGGCGAGCTGGCCGGACCTAAACCGTTTCGTCAACCCACGGGTCAACACCGCAGCCGACTCGACGTGAGGCGTCGAAGACGATGCCACGGGGTGCGGCACGCTCAAGCGGCCGCCTGCAACGCCTGCGGGGTGACCGCCCCCACCAGCACACGACCGTCGTCGGTCAACAGGACGGACACCAACCCGGTAGATAGCAACCGGCCCTTCCCGACCCGGGTCGTCACCTCATTCAGCACCTTCGATTGCGCTTTGCTCAACGCCGACAGGTCCACCTGGTTGAACACCGCAATGGACGTCCAACCCGTCCCCAGCACAGTAGGGGCCGCCGAAGAGGAGGACGGCTTGTCCGGCGTCGCCTGCGCCCCACGGTCCTGCCCCCCGTGCTTTTGCGGCACCGTGGATTGGCTGACCTGCGCCCCGGCCGGTGGGGTAAACGCGAACACCGACGGGTCCGGGGCAGTGAAGCTGATGTCGGTGAAACCCACCTCGAACGCCGGTGTCGACGCATCCGCGTGGGAGAACACCTGCACCCGCAACGGGACCGAGGTCGCGGCGTCGACCGCCACGCGCACACTCCCGACCAGCGACGCTGTGTCCTTCGGGGTGAGGACGAGCTGGCGCGCCGCCCGGCTGGCGACCGTCACGGACGCCTGCACGGCCACAGCCGTGGAGGGGTCGATCGCCGCCAACGCATCGGCCGCCGCCTGAGCGGGGGTGCTGGGCACCTCACCGGGCGTCCGCGGTTCCGCGGTGTGCGCAGATTTCGGGGGCAGCACGTAATGGGTGGCCTTGTTCTGCTGGTTGCTGTACGTCCACACGTCGCTACCGGAGCGGACCGCGTCGTACTCCGCGAGCTGCCCAAGCAAAGCCACCCGGTTATGGTCGGGCCCGTTAGCCCACACCCGCAGCGTGTTGCTGCCCGTGGCCAACGACAGCGGCCCGAGACCACCAGACGCGCCACCCGGCAGCTGCGGTAACCCCAGCCGACTCGTCTCCACGACCGTCCCCGACAACGCTACGGTCGTCGGCGCAGCAAGGTCGCCCAGCAGCTGAGCGGCGCTGCGCGGTGCAACATCCGGGGGTGCCGCGCCAGCCGCAGCGGCAGTCGCTGCGACAGCCCCCGCGACCGCAACAACCACAACGGCAGGCACTGCCCACCGCGCACGAGACGACACAATCACGCCAGTCATGACACCAGTGTGCGCCCAACCAGCGCCGCCGGCACCCAACCAACAAGTTCCGTCCCGTGACGATCCCACCCGGTCGCGACATTCGTCGCCGTGAACATCGGCGCGGGCAAGCGTCGCAGCGCCGCCACCGACTGACCCCTCCGCGCAACCCACCAATTGTCGCGTGACGAAGCACCGCAGCATCCGGGTGAAGCGGGGCTGGTCGTCGTAGAACCGTAACCGCCGATCTTCCACCTCTTAGATGGGCACTTTGCATCCCGCGGCGCAACGATCTGAACACCCGGGATGCTTCTATATCTGTCAGGTGGCGGGGACCGGGTGCGCTGCGGCGAGGTGCGGAACAGCTGCCGGGTGATGTAGCGCTTGAGCGATCGCATGATCTCCTTCGTGGTGCGGCCTTCGGCTCGTCGGCGCGCGACGCAACCGCGGGTGGTCGGATCGATGCGCATGCGGACGATGGTGATCGTCGTGAGCGCTCGGTTCAGGCGTCGGTCACCGCCGCGGTTGAGTCGATGCCGCACGGTGTTGCCCGAGGAGGCTGGGGTCGGACATGTCCCGGCCAGCGTGGCCATCGCGGCCTCGGAGCGCACTCGCCCGGGGCGCGACCAAGCAATGAGCACGCTGGCCGCAACGACAGCGCCGACGCCGGACAGCTCGAGCAGCTGCGGGGTGTCCTGGGTGATCAGCTCGGTGATATCTGCCCGGCTGCGTGCGAGGTCTTCATCGAGCGTGCGGACGCGTCGGGCCAGGCGGACGGCCTCACGACGGCAGGTAGCGGTGGTGGCCTCCTCGTCGCGGTCGCGCCAGGCGGCGATCATGGTGATCTGACGCGCGGTCAACGCCTTAGGCCGTTCGACGCCGAGGTCGACAGTGCGCACCAGCGCGCTCAGCGTTTTGATGGTGCGGGTCCGTTCTTCGGTCGCCTGCTCACGAGCCACGACGAGCACACGCATTGCGACCCGCGGGCGTTCGCTCGACAGTTCGCGCGGGTTCGCAGGCTGGTGAGGGGCAGCCCACGCACCGCCCGGGCGATCCGCGTGGCGTCGAGTTCGTCGTTCTTGCCGATGCCAGCACGATCGCCGGTCGGCATCCGGGCGGCGTCGACGATGGACAGCCCGGCACGCTGCAACCGCTCGGTCACGATCGCGCCGAACGACTCGGTGCCCTCTACGACGATGAGCGTGGCCCGCTCGCTGACGCGCTGCTGCAGCCAGCTCTGCGCTCGTGCCAGCCCGGCCGGGCTGGTCGGGAACTCCGCGCTGCGGCTGGGATATCCCTGTGAATCACCCTGGATGCGGACCGCCCCCCTGTACGCCCAGGTTCTCACAGGACAACAACGAGCCACGCTGGTAGCCGACCCACCCGCGCAGCGCACCGGGGCCACACCGGGCATCTCACAGCAACACTCGCGTGACCGACATGACCGGATCGGTGGTACGAGGACCGCCCCCAACGCCAGGAGACGTCGAGCCCACCGGCTAATCTACTGTTCCGCGACCTGCTCACCCCGAGCCGATGTGACACTGCGCCGCTCCGGCAACCCACGACGCCGCACACCCACCAGCTGAGAGAGCATCGCTACAGGCTGTTTGACGGCGAAGCGCCCCGCCGAATCCTCATCCATCGCCAGCTGATCATGCCGTGTAACGCTGCAAGACCTGTCAAATAGCGCTGCAACTCCCGCGTTCACGCTCATCGGTCCACGATCCCTCGACGTCGATCGGTGTCCCCTAGGAGCTCCCGCTCACGTGACATCGATACTGTGACCGACAGGGGCTGTGCTGGCCGCCGCGCGGGGGAGTCCTGCGGGGCTGGGGAGGTTAGGTGATCATGTCGAGGGAGCGGTGCCAGAGCTGTTCTGCCGCGCTCGGGTCGAGTGCCCATTGCTTCACCCCGTGGGAGTGCTCGGCGAGGGTGGCATCGTTGGGCACGGTGTAGGCCTCGCGGCAGTCGTCGAGGTAGCGGCCGCCTACGCCGGCGAACTCGGGGGTGATGGCGGCGACGAGTGTCGTCGCCGCTCCTTGCCCGATGGTCTTGTAGGTGAAGACCCCGGCGGCTTCGGCGGCGTCGAGGGACTCGCGCTGGGTGGCAGAGAAGTTGCGCTGCAGACCTGTGGCCACCCCGCCTGGGTTCACCGCGTTTGCGACGATGCCATCGGCTTGCCAGCGCTTCGTCGCTTCGACCGCGAAGAGGCTGTTCGCTGTCTTGGACTGTGCGTAGGCGATCTGCGGGTCGTACGCGCGCCGCTCGAAGTGGATGTCGTCGAAGTCGACCGGGGCGCGCATGTGCGCGGTGGAGGACAGCGCCACGATCCGTGAGCCTCCACGCGCGTCCGCTGCTGCGCTGCGGCCAGGTGCGAGTGCAATCCCAGCACCAGCGCGAAGTGCCCGAGGTGGGTGGGGGAGTGCTGCAGCTCCCAACCCTGCCGGGTCCGTTCCAGTCCTGCTGTGACGAGCCCGGCGTTGTTCACCAGGATGTCGAGCGGTGCGTCCCACTGGCTGACGAGTGAGGCCACGCTGGCGGGGTCGGCGAGGTCCAGCGCACGGACCTGCGGTCGTGACCGCCCGGTGGCTGCCGCGATCCTGTCGGCCACCGCGAGGCCGGCGTCGACGTTGCGTACGGCCAGGGTCACTGCGGCGCCTGCAGCCGCCAGGGCCAGCGCCGTCTCGGCGCCGATGCCGGAGGACGCGCCCGTCACCAGGGCGTGTCGTCCGCTCAGGTCCACGCCACGGACGACGTCGGCGGCCGTGCTGGTCGCGTCGAACTGGGTGGTGATCAAAGACGTCGGTGCCATCTGAACTCCTTCGGGGCTCGGCGCTGGGGTAACGCCGCTCTACACGCTTGGCCAGCTCTGTGCTGGCAGGCCGCCCTTGCGGCGACCGTAAGGGCGATCCTCCAAGGGCACAGTTCATCTCTGTTGCGGCACTGGCCACTCGCGGCTTCGAGCAGTCGGACGTCGGGTCCCGGCACGGCCCGCGCCATGTGGCTGCACGCTTATCGCGCCGAGTACGCGCCTGTGTCGAGGTCCTGGATCAGGGTTGGCCCGGTGGGCGTCATCCGAGCAGTTCCTGTGTCAGGGTGCTGCCGTTGGTCAGCGACCGCACCCCGACGCCGCGGGTCTGCAGGGTGGTGACGATGTCGATGAGGTCGCGCAGGTTGCGGCCGAGGCGGTCAATTTTCCAGATGAGCAGGGTGTCCCCGCGGCGTAGGTCGGCGAGGCAGGCGTTCCACTGCGGTCGGTCGGCTTTGGTCCCTGTGGCGGTGTCGGTGTAGACCTTCAGGCAGTCCGCGGCGCTCAGGGCGTCGAGCTGCAGTTGGGGGTCTTGGTCGGCGGTGGAGACCCGTGCGTACCCGATTCCGTGGCCCACGACCGCACGTCTATCGCAGCCCATACCGCCCGGGTGTTGTGTGGGCTTGAATATGTGATGGGTTTCGGGGGTGGGGTGACCTGCGGAAATCGGTTCGGTTGAAACGGTGCCCTCGGGTCTATCGCAGACGGTCGTTTGCGATAGAGCATCACCGCGCCAGGTTCGCGGGGCTGAAGGAATGTTCAGCCGTACTAGGTGCTCTTCCGCTGTTGGTTGGCGGTGGGGGAGATCCGTCGGCGGAGTCCAGCCGATAGCCACCGGGGCCATGCCAGGTGGCCGTCACCAGCCGCCGTGGTCAGTGCTGGATTGGGTGTGCGGTGAGGGTGGTGTCGCGGCCGGCGTCTTTGGCGGTGTACAGGGTGTGGTCGGCGGTGCGGATGACGTCGGTGAGGGTGGCACCGTGCTCGGGGTAGGCCGCGGCGCCCACGGAGGCGCGGACGCGCAGTGGGGGGGCGTGCTCGAGGTGGATGGTGTGCAGGCCTCGGCGCATGCGCTCGGCTACCTCGTGCCCGGCCGCGGCGTTAGTGTCGGGGAGCAGAACGATGAACTCTTCGCCGCCGAACCGGCCCAGCAGGTCACCGGCGCGGAGCTGCTGGGTCAGTTGCTGGGCGACCGCGGTGAGGACTTCATCGCCCACCAGGTGCCCGTAGGTGTCGTTGATGGTTTTGAAGTGGTCGAGGTCGATCATCAGCACCACGGCGGAGGACCCCGCCGCGCTGGTGTCCTGCAGGAGTTGTTCGGCGCGCTGGTGCCAGGCCAGGCTGGTCAGCAGCCCCGTCTTGGCGTCGGTGGTGGCCACTGCCTGCAGGTGCCGGGTCAGGGCACTGCGGTGCAGCACCGCCACCAGGATCAGCACCACCGGGGAGAGGGAGGGGGCCAGCAGCACAACTAATCCGGCCGCGACGCCGACGGTGAGGGCAGCGCCTTCGTCGGCGAGGGCGGCCGGGCTGGGTAACAGCACCCGCAGGTGTGGGGGCCGTCCGGCCAGATATGCGCCGGCGATGACCAATCCGAGGCTGGTGGCGGTGAACACCACCAGGGTCGTGATCACGGCGAGGGCCTTGCCGGGGCTGGCCAGTGACTCGGCCCCCAACACGGCATACACCTGCCCGGCTGCCAGGGTGCCCAGCACGGAGGCGGCCATGGTGTACAGCGTGCGGTGTGGGCGCAGCGCCTTGTCCCGGATCGCGCGGAGCAGGGTTTGGCTGAACAGCACCACCACGAGCAGCCCTACCCACCCGGGCGGGGCCACCAGCAGGGCGGCGGCGACCCATACCGATTTCTGGTTGGCCCACAGCACCTTGTCGTGGTGCAGCAGCCGGCCGAGGCGTTCCACCCGGGCCGAGGCCGCACTGTAGAGACCGCTCAGTCCCACCAGCACACCCAGGCCGATAAGGGCGTGGCCGGTGACCGGTTCGGCCAGCAACGCCCACACCAGCACTATCGCGGCGAGCAGCTCCGTGCCCAGTAAGAAACACCGGGCCGGGCGGTTCAGCGACCACACCGCCCACGAGCGCACACCATCCAGGCTGCCCGCCGGCCAGGCGCGGCGGGTTCGCTCGGTCCGCACTAGCCCACCCTCCCTGGTCGATGCCCGCGTCCACCCCTGGGCGCGCTCAACTCACCCTAGGTCACCAGCGGCGGATTGAACCCGCGAAAGATCGACAACCCTGCTGTGGTGTGTCCTGTGACTCACACCACGAGAGGAGGTGACACCGATGCGCTCCTGCTGGGAATGGGTCTGAGCCAACCAACACCCGCGACCGCACAACCAAGCCAGAGGGAGGTGACACCGGATGCGCTGCTGGGAATGGGTCTGACTCGACCAACCATCACCACGACCGGACGAGCTACGGGACAGGACGGGAGGTGACTAATGATGCGCTGCTGGGAATGGGTCTGAGTTAGTAGACCACGGGGCGAGTTAACCCCATGAGCAGGGCACCAAGGAGTGGATCGCTCCGGCGGAGCGACCCAGCGATGGCTTGCGCCCTTTTCGCGGCGAGCTGCGGTTCGCTGAGCTGCGCCGCGGTGAGGCGCGACGAGACCGCCCGAG
>JAABUX010010720.1_pt1 | contig 10207 bp, 9 predicted proteins | sample 5561851 | NCBI WGS metagenome assembly JAABUX01 (sample SAMN10711883, study PRJNA513361) | rock metagenome | isolation source: Antarctica rocks | place: Antarctica: Victoria Land, Richard Nunatak red sandstone | collected 2016-01-03 | reverse complement strand
ACGTCCCCGGTCGTGATGACGTCGCCGTTCACGACCGCGACGATCTGCCCGCCGCCATCCGGCCCCGTGTCGGGCGCGGCCGGCAGTGACGGCAGGGTCGCCGGCCGGCGCGGCTGCGCCCCGGCGGGGCCTGGCAGCAAGCTGGAAGTCAGAAGCAGCGCAAGCCAGAGTGGAGAACGTTGATTGGTCATGGGAGTCCTAAGCGGCATCAGATGTGGGAGCCGACCTGGCCGACTGTCTTGAAAGTGACCTGGAACAAAACCGTTGTGGCGCCGTTGTCGCCGTCCAATGAGGTGAAGCGCCGGTCATAGCTCACGTCGAAGGCGAAGCACTCGTCCTCATAGGTGGCGTGAAGCCCGGCGCTGCTCAGCTTCGACAGGTTCAGGTCCCGCCGCGCATAGACCGATCCCCGGTACTTGTCGAACTGCGTGCTGGCCGACACCGTCGCCTCGTTCCTGTGCTGGAAATAGCTCGCGGGGGTCGTCGCCTGGTCATACAGGAAATACGGGTTCACCGCCGAGTAGATGTAGCCTGCCGACACCCGCAGCAGCGGCACCCCCGTCGTGCCGACCGCGTCCGCGAACCGTATGTTCCCCTTCTTGGGGTCAATCCGCGTCCGCCCCGTGAGGTCGAACCACGTCCCCGGCGTCACCGTCGTGCGCGTCACGATGTCGGACGCCCGGTTCTCCAAGCCCGAGCCGACCGGAAACGTGTCGTCCTTGTGGCTGCGGAAGCTCTCGCCTACCAGCCCGTCCACGGAGGCATCGCCCACCGTCCAGTTCAGGTGCAGCGCCACGTTGGCCCGCACGCCGCCCTCCAGCCGGTCGATGCCGGGAAAACGGTTCAGGCTGAACAGGTTCTGGTCGGTGAACTCGAAGTCCAGGCTGTCCTCGTTGGGGATGTGCTGGTTGCGCCCGCTGCCGGTGTTCGGGCCCGCGATGAGCTGCACCCGCGGCTCGATCACCTGCGACCCCCAGCCGTTCCGCACCAGCGGCCAGCGCACGTCGATCGCCACCTGCGGCTGCGCCCGCGCTGTTTCCGTGTTATTCACCCCGGCGAAGTTCGGGTTCTGGTTCAGGCTCGCGGCATTGTAGGCGGCCGTGTCGGCCTGCACCGTGAGGCCGTACACCTCGCCGAACCCTCCGTGGAATGGGCGCTCCCACTTGAACGTCGCCCCGGCCCGCTGGGTGTTGGTGCCGATCTGGCGCAGCACGTTGAAATTCTGCGTGTCGAAGGACAGCCGCCCGCCCAGCGCGTCCGGCTCGCCGAAGAAGCTGTATTCATAGCGTGGCAGCACATAAGGCAGCCGGCTCTGCTGCACGCTGGCCACCAATCCCTGGTAGGCGATGCTGTCGAGCTTGGTGTACGCCCCGGTGCCAAACCCCTCGATGTAGGCCCGGCTGGTCAGCACGTCCGCCTGGTTGTTGACCCGGTAGTCCCGCAGGTACTTCGCGTCAGTGGCCCGGTTGACATCGAAGCCGTAGCGCCAGGTGTCGTCATAGGCGAACCGTCCACGGGCGAAGACATCAGCTCCGATCTTGTGCAGGTCCTCGCCGACCGAGGCGTCCACGTCCAGCGTCCCATCGTTGAAGCGGCGGCGGTACTGGCCGTTGAGGTTGCCATACTGCTGGCTGCTGAGCGTGGGTATGATCGTCGCGTCCGACACCTCGTCGATCGCCCAAAAATACGGCACGGCCAGGAACGCGCCGATGTTCTTCGACTGGCCGAATGCCGGCACCAGGAAGCCGCTGGCGCGCCGCACCGACGGGTCCGCGTGCCAGAAATACGGGAAGTAAGCGACCGGCAGGCCATAGATGTCGAGCACGACATCCCGGTACTCCATCTTCTTGTTCTGCCCGTCCTGCACGGCGGACCGGGCGCGGAGCTGCCACAACGGCGGCTTGCTCGGGTCCGCGGCGCACAGGTTGCAGGTGGAGTACACGATGCGCGACATCTCGTTGATCGCGCCCTCGGTCCGCCGGGCGCCATTCGCCACCAGCTTGCCGTTCTCCGCCAGGATCGCCCGCATGCCTTTCAGCACGCCGTCGCGCAGGCCCTCGGTCAGCTCGGCATAGTCGCTGAACAGCACCTCTCCGTCCGGCTGCACCATCACGACGTTGCCGCTGGCGGCGGCGACGTTGGTGTTGCGGTCGAACACGATCTTGTCCGCCCGCAGCACGTTGTCGTTCTGCCACGCCTCGACGTTGCCGGTCGCCGAGACAATGGCGTTGTCGCGGTCGTACTCCACATGGTCGGCGGTGAACGTCACCGGGTCGGTCCGTGTCAACGGCTGCGGCGCCACCGTGGGCCGTGCCCGGCGCGCCCCGCTGAACTGCGCCCGCGCCGCATCGGAGCCGGCCAGCACGCCGGTGGCCGCAAGCCCCAGCAGGATGAACCGGCGCATCAGGGGGAGGTGGAGGCGACGAGCATCACGCATCTATACAGTCCTGCGCCCGCTGACAAAAGCCGTGCTCAAACGGATGGCGCTCGCGTGTTTCTCAGATGCATCAACGAGGCTTTGTGGTAGGGAGAGGCATGGCCGCGCTCACGCCTATGGAGTCCGAGTTTGCCACGACCGAAGAGGCGGAGGCATATGACCGCTGGTTTCGCGCCAAGGTGAAGTCTGCCATGGCGGATGGTGGGGCAAAACTCCCCCACGACGAGGCAATGGCAAAAATTCGGGAGCTGATCGAGAGCAAGCGGCGTGCTGCGGCTAGTCTGGGGCACTAGGGCTTTGGACGATCTGCTCGGGATTATCGGCTTCGTCGCGGAGCGAAACCTCAGCACCGCTGAACGCTTGCAAGACGCAATCGAAAACGGCGGAGCGGCTTCCCGCTCACCCAACCTCTTCCGACCGGGCCGGGTTGCGGGCACCCGCAAGGCGATTGTTATCCCAACTACATCCTCGTTTACCGAGTAGGCGACGAGTCGGTTGAGATTTTGGCGGTCGTGCATTCACGCCAACAGTATCCCTAGCCCATTCCCGGACAGCCCGGCGTGGACGACAAAAGACGATTTGCTCCCTCCGCCGCAACCCAAGCGCCCCCTGGCCGTTGCTCACCCCTTGGCGGATGGAGCGAAGCATGAACCAGCGTTGGCCCGGACACCTCTGGATCGTGCGGCACGGCGAGAGTGCCGGCAACGTCGCGCGCGAGGCGGCAGTCGTCGCAGGACAGGCCCGCATCGACCTCAACATCCGCGACGTGGACGTCCCGCTCAGCCCGCGCGGCGAGCGGCAGGCGGACGCGCTCGGCCGCTGGTTCGCCGACCTGTCGCCGGAGCAGCAGCCGCATGTGGTGCTCGTCTCGCCCTATCTGCGCGCCCGCGACACGGCGGCGCGAGTCCATGCCCAGGGCGGCACCCCGGTCACTCCCAAGCGGTTCGGGGTGGACGAGCGGCTGCGCGAAAAGGAGTTCGGCGTGCTCGACCTGCTGACCCGCATGGGCATCGAGACCGAGTTCCCCGACCAGGCCCGCTTCCGCACCCTGCTCGGCAAGTTCTACCACCGGCCGCCCGGCGGCGAGAGCTGGTGCGACGTCATCCTGCGGCTGCGCAGCCTGCTCGACACCATCCACCTGCACCATGAGGGCCGGCGCGTGCTCATCGTGGCGCACCAGGTCGTCGTGCTCTGCCTGCGCTATCTGCTGGAGGCTATGGACGAAGCGGAAATCCTCAGGGTGGACCGGGAGGGCGACGTGGCGAACTGCGGCATCACCGAGTACACGGCCAGTCCATCGGGGCTGCGCCTGGTGCGCTACAACTTCACCGTTCCCATGGAGCGCGAGGGCGAGACGGTGACGGCGGCGCCGGACAGCCCGGTGGCCGCACGGTGACGCGCCCCATCGACTCTGACTTGCTCCGCACTATCCCGTTGTCGCCGCCGGGCGAGGACAAGAACAAGCGCGGCCGTGTGCTGGTCGCCGGCGGCAACCGTGCCGTGCCCGGCGCCGCCTTGCTCGCCGCCGAGGCGGCGCTGCGGGCCGGCGCCGGCAAGTTGCAGGTCGCGACAGGCCGCAGCGTAGCGCCCGGCTTGGCTTTGCTCCTGCCCGAAGCGCTGGTGATGGGCCTGTCCGAGACGGAGGCCGGCGATCTCGGCCCCGAGGCGACAGAGGCTTTGGCGAACGCGGCGAAGCGGACGGATGCGCTGCTGCTCGGTCCCGGCATGATGGACACGGAGGCGGCGATGGCCTTGGTCAAGGGCGTGCTGGCGCTGCTCGACCCGGTGGAGGGGCCGGCCCTCGTGCTGGATGCCGGGGCGCTTTGCGGCCATGCCGCGCTGCGTGAGGCGCTGCGCCCGCATGCCGGCCGCGCCGTACTGACGCCTCATGCGGGCGAGATGGCGACTGTGCTGGACATTGAGCGCGCGGAGGTGGAGGACGATCCGCTCGCCACGGGACGCCAGGCGGCGGCGCTGTTGCAGCAGGTGGTCGTGATGAAGGGGGCGCAGACGTATGTTATCAGCCCGGAGGGTGAGGCGTGGCTTTATGCAGGCGATTGTGCCGGGCTGGCGACCAGCGGGTCCGGCGACGTGCTGGCTGGCATCGTGACCGGACTGCTTGCCCGCGGCGCACCGCCGGTTCAGGCTGCGTGTTGGGCCGTATGGCTGCATGGCGAGGCGGGCGCGCAATTGGCGCGGTGCATTGGCCCGATTGGTTTCCTGGCGCGGGAGTTGGCGGCGGAGGTGCCAGGGCTGATGGCGGGGATGAGTGGTGGGTAGTGTGGCGTGGGCCTGCTCAAGCGTCAGATTGCAAGCTAACGGATGTCACGGTGCCTTAGCAGATTTGCCTTGCAGGTAATACGGGAAACCCGTATCTTTCAGTTATGCACGCAGTCGTCGAGACCTCGATTTTCTCGCGCCGGCGTGATGCACTTTTAGGGTTGGAGGATCGAGCGGCGCTAATTGATACGCTGGCTAGTAATCCTACGGCGGGTAATCTGGTTCCCGGCTTGGGCGGCATTCGCAAGCTGCGGTTCGCACCGTCCTGACGTGGCAAGTCTGGGGCATTTCGGGGCATCTACTACTTTGCAGCGATCAACCGGCCCATTTTAGCGTTGTTGATTTACGGAAAGAATGAACAGGAGAATATTACGCCTAGGCAGCGCGATGCTTTGTTGTCGTTGATCGCGGCGGATAAAGCCGAGCGGCGCGCTGAGCAGGACCAAGGAGGGTTCGCAACATGAAGGCCAAAGAATTATCCCAAGGCGCCAACGCCAGCTTTGGTGACGAGCTGGTGGCGTCCCTCACGGAAGGGGTGGCGATTTTGCGTGGCGAACTGCCGCCTGCGCGTTTTCATCCGGCACCGATTACTGTGAACGTGCGCGCAATTCGCAAACAGTTCGGCCTCACTCAGTCTGAGTTTGCTCGGCAATTTGGGTTTGGTCTCGCTACGGTAAGGGATTGGGAGCAGGGGCGCTACCAACCAGACCAGGCGGCGCGGTCTTACTTGCTCGTCATCGAGCGCGAGCCGGAGGTCGTACCAAGGGCGTTGCAGGCTGCGGCGGCCTGACCGTTAGTCTCCCTGGCAGGTTATGAGCGTAGGCGCTGGACTTACGTTTGAACAATGGCAAGAGTGGCTGATACAGAAAGCCCATGATTTACGGACTCCTGTAAATTCTTCAGAGTGCAGATATGGGGTGAAACCACGGCTGAACCGTGTTGCAGCTTTCGGTTGTGGACTGAGGTTGCACTTGGTCAGTTCGACGTTTGGGCAACTGGAGAAGCTGACTACAATATCATCGACGCGCGCTCAAAGGAGTTTATCTGCCACGTTTGGGGTAGGCACTTGAACGACGCTACATTTGAGGCAGCTTTCCAGAAGTCTCATGACAATGTGGCCGACACCGGCTAATCATCAACAATCTTGGGAACGCGCCCACGCTATCAAACGATGACCAAGTGCCTACCCATCCTCCAAATGCAGCAACAACGCCACCGCCAGCATCAGCCCCGCTCCAGCCGGCGCCCAAGCCGCAAGCTCCGCCGGCAGCGCTCCCGACTGGCCAAACTCCTCCGCCACCTTGCTCACCACGAACAGCGTGAACCCGGCCGCGACGCCGCTGCCGATCATCTGCGCCACCCCGCCCCGCCGGGTCGCCCGCATGCTGAACCCCGCCGAAACCAGCGCCATCGTCCCCGCCAGCAACGGCAGCGCCAGCAAAGCCTGGAAGTGCAGCCGGTGCCGTATCGCCGAGAACCCGGACCGCTCAAGCAGCCCAATGAAATCCGGCAGCGCCCAAACCGACAAGGTGTCCGGGCTGGCAAAGCTCTCCTGCACCCGGTTGACCGTCAGGTCCGTCGCCAGCCGCGTCGTCCCGATCGGCTCCGGCAGGTGGTCCGCCGCCATCCGCTGAGCCCCCTCCAACGTCCAGAACCCAGCCCCCAGCGTCGCCCGTTTGCTCTCGACCCGGCTCAGCAGCCGGTCGTTGCCATCCAGCCGGAACACGCTGACATCAAGCGCCACCAGGTCCTTCCGCTTCAGGGTCACGGAGCGCGCATGCAGGATCGCGACGCCCGCCGGGTCCAGCTCCCGGTCAGACTGGCGCAGCCACAACTGCCCGCCCTGCAGCGCCAGCGGCCCGCCGTTGGTGCGCAGGTAGATGTTGTCCAACGCCTCCGCCCGCGCCAGCATGATCGACGACAGCGGGCTGATGCCCCCGGTCGCGAGCGCTCCCAATAGCGTGGCGCAGGCCAGCGGCGCCGCCAGGAACTGCCACGCCGACACCCCAGACGCCCGCGCCACGATCAGCTCGCTGCTGCGTGTCAGCCGCCAGAACGCCAGGATGCCGCCCAGCAGCACCCCGAACGGCAAAATCTGGATCGACAGGAACGGCAGCCGCAGCAGCGCGATCTCCGTGACCAGGCCGAACGTCGCATCCGGCTTGGACGCCGACCGCCGCAACAGCTCGATGAAGTCGAACAGCCACACGACCCCAGCCAGCGCCGCGATCATGCCAAGCACGGCCAGCAGGAACTGCCGGGCGATATACATCGAGAGCGTGACGGCCATCGCGCGGTCCTAGCAGGTCACGGCTTGGCTCAAGCCAGGCGCCGCCGCATGCCTTGCCGCCCGGCCATGACCTGCGGACCCAGCAGCAGCCAGCCGCAGACGACGCCCGGCAGGATGGCATGCAGCCAGATCAGCGGGATCAGCTCCGCCTGCCGCGACGCGAGGTTGGCGACCGCCAGCCCCAGCGCCAGCAGCGCCACCACGCCGAGCACCGCCGCCAAAGGCCGCAGCACGTTGCCATGGCGCTGGAACGCCCCGGTCAGCACCGACAGCAGCGCCACCAGCGCGAAGCTCATCGCCGTCAACGGCGCCGACAGCCGCCGGTGCGCCTCCACCAGGAACTTGGCCGCGTCGCGCGGCGCAACAATGGCGTCCGGGTGCGTCAGCTCCGCCAACGACATCTCGGTGGAGTCCCGGTAGCGCTGCTCCGTCCCCTTGCTGCCGCTGGTCAGGTCGACCGTGTTCTCGGCGAAGGTCAGCACGTTCAGCCGCCCGCTGGTCCGGTCGATCTCCTGCCGGCTGCCGGATTGCAACAGCACGCGCGGGCCGTTCACGCCGTTCACCAGCCGCCCGCGCTCGGCCAGGATCGTGGCCCGGCTGTTCTTCTGGCGCTCGTCCTCCACCAAGATGCCGCGCAGCGTCCCATCCCGGTCACGGCTGCGGACATAGACGGTCAGGTCCTCTGAAATTTGGGTGAACACGCCCTCCTGCAGCAAGAACGCCGCCAGCCGGTTCCTGATCTCGAACTGCTGCTCGCGGAACGCCGTGTAGCTGACCGGCACGACCGACAGGTTCAGCACATAGCAAATGCCGACCACCACGGCCGCAAGCCCCAGCGCCGGCCGTGCCAGCGCCATCGGCGACAGCCCGGCCGCCCGCATCACCGTCAGCTCCCGGTCCCCCGCGAGCCGTTGATACACGAACTGCACCACAACGAAGGTCGTGATCGGCAAGATGACCGCGACGAAGTTGGGCACCAGCAGGCCCGTCAGCTTGAGGAACACCCAAAACGACAAGCCGCGGTTCACCACCAACTCGATGAACCGCAGGCTCTGCGTCAGCCAGATCAGCGCGACCAGCCCCCCCGTCACTGCGACCAATGCGAAGGCAAGCTGGCGGACGATGTAGCGGTCGAGTTGGGACAAGAGGGAACGTCGCATGGTTGCAGGTTAAGCGCGTACGCCGGCCAGGGCCAGGTCAACGCCCCAGCCGGCGCCCAAGTCAACGCCCCAGTTATCGCCAGGTCAGGGCAGCAGCTTGCCGGGGTTCATCAGGCCCGCCGGGTCCAGCGCCGCCTTGATCCGCCGCATGGCGTCAAGCTCGGCGCCCCCCCGCCAGTCCGGCATCATATACGGCTTGAGCCGGCCCACCCCATGCTCCGCCGAGAAGCTGCCGCCCAGGCTGCGCACGACGGCGTTCACCGTGTCCATGATCTCATGGTCGCGCGCCAGGAACGCGGCGGGGTCCCAGCCCTCCGGCTGCTCCAGGTTGAAGTGGATGTTGCCGTCGCCCAGGTGCCCGAACGGCACGGCGCGCACGCCGGGGATCAGAGCCTCGCACGCCGCCGTCGCCCGCTCGATCAGCTCCGGCACCCGGCTCACCGGGACCGAAACGTCGTTCTTCACGCTGGCGCCCTCGCGTTTCTGCGCCTCGGCGTGTTCCTCCCGCAGCTTCCAGATCGCCTGGCGTTGCGCCTCGCTGTCGGCCAGCGCCGCATCCAGCACCAGCCCGTCCTCCAGGGCAGCCTCCAGCACCGTCTCCAGCGCCTCGCGCAGCCGGGCGCCGGCGCGGGGCGTCGCCAGCTCCACCAGGGCGTAGTGCGCGGCCGGCTCGGCCAACGGCAGCATGGCGCCGGGGATGTGCCGGAGCACGAAACCCATGCCGCCGCCGGACATGTATTCGAACGCCTGGATGGCGGCCGGGTCGTGGCGCTGGAAGCGGCGGAACAGCTCGGACGCCGCCGCGGCGGACGGCACGGCGCACAGCGCGACCTCGACCTCGACCGGCCGTGGCGCCAGCTTCAGCACGGCGGCGGTAATCACGCCCAGCGTGCCCTCCGCGCCGACGAAAAGCTGGCGCAGGCAGTACCCCGTGTTGTCCTTGCGCAACGCGCGCAGCCCGTCCCACACCTGCCCGTCCGGCAGCACGACCTCCAGCCCCAGCACCAGGTCCCGCGCGTTGCCGTAGCGCAGCGTGTTGTTGCCGCCGGCATTGGCGGATAATATGCCGCCGACCTGCGCCGTGCCCTCGCTGCTGATCGACAGCGGCAGCAGGCATCCGGCCGCCGCCGCCGCATCCTGCGCGGTGCGCCACGGCACGCCGGCCTCGGCCACCATCGTCATGTCGACCGGGTCCACCGACCGCACCCGGTTCATCCGCGCCAACGACAGCACGACCTCCCTGCCGTCGCTGGATGGGGTGGCGCCGCCGACCATGCTGGTGTTGCCCCCCTGCGGCACCACGGCGACGCCGCGCGACGCGCACAGCCGCATGACAGCGGCAAGCTCCGCGGTGTCGGCGGGGCGCACGACGGCTGGGGTGCGGCCTTGGTACAGCCGCCGCCAGTCCTCGCAATACGGCGCGGTGTCATGCGGCGCGGTCAGCAGGCCGCGCTCCCCGACGACGGCGAGCAGCTCAGGCAACAGGTCGGGCATAGCGATCGATGTGTCCGGCACGGCGGTTCCTCTCGAAGTTCTGGTTGGTCGCCAGGTGCTGACGGACCTCGCCCCCGCGGCCCGGAACGTCAAGGGGCCGGCGTGCGATACACGGTAAGCGCGTCGCCGGGCCGCTCGCTCTTGCGGGGGATGTCTGCCGGGAACAGCCGTGCCATGCCCAAGCCTCGCAGCAGGGCGCCCAGCAAGCGGCGCGGCGGGTCGTAGCGCGCGACCTCGCTTGCCGCAGATGGTTTTTCCATCTCGCGATGATCCGGCTCGCCACTGCCGCAGGGTCGCTGCGCTCGTGGCCTGACGCCAACGCCTGTTTCAGGGCGTTGGCTAAATCAGCTCAACAACCCAAGCTAGTGCTCTGACGCAGACTGACTTCTTTGTCTGCGCCAGGACATTAGGCCATTCGATACCGCAAAGGACATCCTGATTACGCATCTTCCTCAGCCGATTCCGCTCTGGTACGATCCATGAACATAGAGGATCTGAGCAAAGGACAGCGATGGCTCGCAACGTGGTGCAGTTCCAGAAAGGGCT
>JAABUX010010719.1_pt1 | contig 10207 bp, 9 predicted proteins | sample 5561851 | NCBI WGS metagenome assembly JAABUX01 (sample SAMN10711883, study PRJNA513361) | rock metagenome | isolation source: Antarctica rocks | place: Antarctica: Victoria Land, Richard Nunatak red sandstone | collected 2016-01-03 | reverse complement strand
ACCCCCTCGCCTTCGACTGCTGCCGGGTGCCGGAGGCGAGCCTGCTGGGCCGGCGGGGCGGCGGCTACGCGCAGTTCCTCCACACCCTGACCGGGGGCCGGATCGCCATAGCGGCGCTGTCCGTCGGGCTGGCTCAGGCTTGCCTGGACGCCTCACTCGCCTACGCCAAGGAGCGGGTGGCCTTCGGCCGTCCGATCGCCAAGCACCAGGCGGTGCAATTCAAGCTGGCCGACATGGCGATGGAGGTGGAGCTCTCGCGGCTCATCACCTATCGCGCCGCCACGGAGTATCAGAATTCCGGGGGGCAGCTCACCGGCGACGTTCGCCGGCTGGCAGCCATGGCCAAGCTCTACAGCTCGGAGACTTCCAAACGCGCCGCCGACCAGGCGGTGCAGATCCACGGCGGCTACGGCTTCATCGAGGACTATCCGGTCGCGCGCTACTGGCGCGATGTGAAGGTCAACGAGATCGGCGAGGGAACCAGCGAAGTTCAGCGCATGCTGATCGCCCGCGAGTTGGGCTGCTGACCCTACCCCGCCGTTCGTTGAGCGCCCAAAGTGAAATCCCTCGTTTGTCAGCCCGCGCCCTCGTCCACCAAGACATGGCGCCCTTGCCGCGAGTAGTAAGCCACCCACATCTCCCAGTCGACGAAAGCCCTGAAATCGGTTTCTGTGAGGAGCCGCACCACCCATCCCAGCGGAGGGCAGAACTCACTGGCTGTACCGTGGCTGACGTCTGGCGAAGCGACCGCGTCGAACCTCCGGACCCACACATTGGGGTCACCGACCCACTCTCTCTCGCCCAGTTGCGTGGGCCTCACGCTAACAAACATCGGCCTGTCAAACGGAAGGTTGAAGATGGTGTAAGCGAGCTCAAAGTGATCGTCGCTCGATCGGCCACCTTCACAGTCGATCCGAGCCTCCGGGATCGGTTGCAAGATGTTGCACCGGGGTTCTCCAGCCACGCTGGTTGGGTCAGGGACTTCGACATAGGCTTGGATTACAACGCCTACGCAAAAGCTGGTCGCCGCAACCTACCGGGCGCCTCGAAGAAGGCGGTCGTCAGCTCGCTCTCGGTAAGTAGCGGATGGCCGTACAACTTCTTCCATCGGATGACCCCTCCGATCGAAGGAGTTGTGTACTCAGGATTGGCGAATACCACGCCCTTGACTGTCATAATTACTCCTCTGGAATCTGCCACCGGTGCGACTCGTCGCCGCCTTGCCGCTCTGCACCTGACTCAACGCACCGCGCCTAGGGCCATTCCGCCGGCCGAAATGGACTAGGGGCAAAAGGGAGTGGCCATGTCCTCGTTGGAATCCAGCCCGCTGTCGGAGTCGTGTGCGACGGCCAGAGCTTGGCTATCGCAACTAAGCTGCGGTGTTAGGCTTGAGTCCCACCTGAAGCCACCATTCTTGTCGACCCCCATCGTAATGTGCTGAAGAACACGACCATTCAGCGAGATGGTTATCGTGGCGTGGCTGCATGGTGTGAAGTCATTGCCATCAACGGCCACCAGTGTCACTTTGTGGCGAGGGGGCAACTCGTTGCTTGCGTACAACTTGATCGTAGGCGACAATTCCAGTTCCTCCTTCAATGCGATCTGTTGGGGCGACCGAGGGTGAGCTCGACGCGGGCCTGAGAGATGCAGGGGGAGGGAACCCCTCCCCCAAGCGAGCCTTGTCCGTCAGCCGTGCAGGGCGCTGACCTTGATTGCTGTGAGCTTTCCTAGTTGGGCCACTCCGTCGAAAGTTGCGCAACTAAGCGTCGCGACACCGTCCGTCGTCAGGGTGAGGAGATCCTGCAGCTCGACTACCTGTCCATCCGAGTCGGGGAAAGTACCAAGCCTGATGTCTGAGTGTTCACCGGTACTCAACTTGCAGGTCGCGTCCTGAGGACTGGTGTCGATATTGAATACGCTCGCCTTCGCGAAGAGGGCGTACTGCCCCGCGGGCAGCGACAGGCTCACCAGCTGGGTGTCAGTAAAGCTGCCAAGTAAGACGACATCGTGGCGGGCGATGGCCTCTGAGCCTGGTCCAGCCGGTCCTTGCGCTCCGGCGGCACCCTGGGGGCCTTGTGGCCCCGCAGCTCCACTGGCTCCCTGCAGACCCTGCGGGCCGGCCGGGCCCTGGGCCCCGGTTTGGTTCCAGCTAATGGCCGTCTCGCTCTTGCTGCAGTGTTGGGTAGCGGGATCGATGACCCGCAGCGTGCCCTTGTTGCCGCCGTCGCCGTTGCTGGAGTTCTGGAAGCAGCCATGGATCACACCATCGGGGCCGGGTATGACTCCGGTCGCGAATGCGACGCTGCCCGCAAGCAGGTCGAATGCCGCAACGGCTGACGCAGCCGCGACAACTGAGCGTCTCCGGATGGATACGACCTGTGACCGCGTGACTCTCATATCGAGATCCTCCTTGGTTGCTGTTGGGGCGCCGGCGGACAGCCGGCGTCAAACGCGCTGGACGACCGACCTTGCTGAGGTGAACTGGTCGAGCTAACCGTTTGTGGATCGGCTGGGCTTGATTGCTCATCCCAACTGCCGTTTGATCGCCGCACCAGCAGGGTGTGATCGCTCACCTCAGCGGGCCGGTAACTGAACGAGATTCGGTCGCCATGATTCTCCTCATCGACAACGAGGTTGGACGGGATGTTGCGCAGCCTGAGCCGCGGCGCTGAAAAAAGGCTGAAACCTCGCGGCCGGACTATCCTTCGGTTCAGCGCAGTGAGTGGGTCGGAAGGGATGAAATTCAGGGTCCTCGGTCCTTTGGAGGTCGTCGTTGATGGCGTGGCGCAACCGATCGGCGGTCCGAAACGACGCGCGCTGCTGGCGACGCTGTTACTTGCCGCCGGCGAGCCCGTCTCCCGTGAACGTCTCATTGACGAGCTCTGGGGGGACGAGCCCCCCAGCACCGCCGCCAACACCCTCCAGGTCAACGTCGCCGCCCTGCGTCGGGTCCTCGGTGCCCGGCTGCGCACACAGGGCCCTGGCTACCTGCTCGACATCGCGCCCGAGCAGATCGACTCTCGCCGGTTCGAGGCGCTGAACCAGACGGCGGCGGTCCACCTCGGGAGCGATCCGGAGGCGGCATCGCGAGACCTGGTGACCGCGCTTGAGCTTTGGCGCGGGGACGCATTCGCCGACGTTCCGCACGGAGAGGCGGTGAGCGCCGCAGCTGCCCGGCTCGACGAGCTCCATCTGGCCGCCCTCGAGGAACGTGTCGAAGCGGACCTCGCCTTGGGGCGCCACACCGCGCTTGTGGCCGAGCTCACCGGGGCCCTCGAATCCTCTCCGGTGCGGGAGCGCCTTGCTGGGCAACTGATGCTCGCTCTTCATCGCTGCGGCCGCAGTGCCGATGCGCTCGCTGTCTTCGCAAACACCTGTCGAGTGCTCGACGATCAGCTCGGCGTCGATCCCGGGGACGCGCTGACAGAACTCAACCGCGCGATTCACCGCGGAGATCCAACCCTTGCGGCTCCGGGGCCGGCCTCGCTGCCCGTCCCGCCGACGCGCTTCATCGGCCGCGTCGATGAGCTCGCTCGCGCGGGTGAGCTGCTGGCTGGCGCTCGGCTGCTCACACTGAGTGGGGTCGGCGGCTGCGGCAAAACCAGGCTGGCGCTCGAACTTGCCCGCCGGGCGGCGCCCGGCTACCCCGGTGGCGTGCACCTGGTCGACCTCGCTCCGGTCGCGCCCGAAGCCTCAGTTGGTCGACAGGTGGCAGCGGTCCTCGGCGTCCGTGAGCGACGTGGCGCGACCCTGGCTGCGCTCTTGGGGAAGCGCTTTCGTCACCACCGCAGCCTCCTTTTGCTTGACAACTGCGAGCACCTCGCCCAGGCTTGCGCCGGACTCTGCAGCCAGCTCCTCGAGACCGCGCCGGGACTCCGTGTGCTCGCGACCAGCCGGGAACCGCTGGGCATCCCGAGTGAGGTGCTCTTCACCGTTCCTGGTCTTGGAGTTCCGGTTGATGATCGCGGCGAGAACGTCCAGGCGGCTGACGCGGTTCGCTTGCTGGTCGAGCGTGCGAGGGCGGCGCGCTCCGACTTCAGCCTCCGGCCTGGCGAAGGGGCAATCGCCGCTGACCTCTGCCGCCGGCTCGACGGCCTGCCTCTGGCGATTGAGCTGGCCGCGGCGCGACTGCGCAACCTCTCGCTCAGAGAGGTCGTTGCCGGCGCCGATGAGCGACTCGACGCGCTCGGAGGCTCGAGGTCCATAGATGTGCGTCACCGCACGATGCGCGCCTCCATCGAGTGGAGCCACGACATGCTCGATGACGAGGAGCGGATCACGCTGCGGCGCCTCAGCGTCTTCGCGGGCAGCTTCGGGGCCGATGCCGCGAAGACGGTGGTTGGCGGATGGCCACCGCTGCTGCCGACGACCGATGTTCTTGATGTTTGTGGACGGCTGGCGGACAAGTCGATGCTCGTCACAGTGCCCGGGCTGGAGCACACCCGCCACCGGCTGCTCGAGATCGTGCGGCAATTCGCCGCCGAGCGCCTCGCTGCGGTCGGCGAGTTAACGTCAGCACGGACGCGTCACGCTGCCTGGTATTACGACTTCGTACCCGCGGCACGGCAATGGGCCGGGCCCGATCAGGCGCTCTGGATGAACCGGCTTCGGGGCGAAGTCGATAACGTGCACGCGGCGCTGGCCTGGTACCTCGGCGACGGCTGGGAGGCTGATCGAGCTCTGGAAATGGCCGGCCCGATGTGGTGGTTCTGGTACATGGGAGGGCGGGTCGGCGAAGGCCGCACCTGGCTCAGCCGCGCGCTGGCGGCCACCACGCCCGAGCCCACTGCTGCGCGAGGGCTGGCGGTTCGGGGTGGGGCTGCGCTGGCGCGCATCACGGGTGAGTTCGCCGAGGCCCTGCGACTCGGTGCGGAATCGCTGGCCATCTGTCGCGTCCTCGGCGACGAGCGCGGCGTGGCCGCCGCACTGAACAACCTGTGCATCACCGCGATGGTCAGTGGCGACCTTGCCGCGGCCTGGCACAGCGGCGAGGAGGGACTCGAAATCATCACGCGGCTTGGTGACGCGAGCGGTGTCGCGAGATCCCATAACAACCTTGGCGTGGTGGCGCGGATCGCCGGCGACCTCGACCACGCGGCAAAACTCTTCGCCAAGGCGCTGGACAACTACCGCGGTGCAGGTGATCGACGCGGTATCGCCGCCGCTCTCAGCAACCTCGCCATCCTCGGTCGCCGTCGCGGCGACTCCGAGCGAGCCCATGAACTGGCCCTTCAGGCGGCCCTGCAGCTCTATACCGAGCTCGGCTTCGACGAGGGTCAGCTCGACTGTCTGGAAGTGGTTGCCGCCATCGCTGCGGATCAGGGGGATTGCGAACGAGCGCTGCGACTGCTCAGCGTTGCCGCACGTGCGCGCGAGGAACTCGGGGCGCCGCTCTTTGTGCCCGACGAGATTGCGCAGGTCCGCGACGCTGAGGCGGCAACTCGCCATGCGGTTAGCAAGGCCGACAGCGAGCGGATCCTCCTTGAGGCTGGCGACATGTCAGTGCACGACGCCGTCGCGGCGGTCCTTTCTGCGCCATGAGTTTTCGCCAGCGAGGGAGGTGCAGTCCGTATCGGTCGGCGCTGCTCGAGAACAGCTGGAGTCGCGCGTTTTCGAACTCGACGTCCTCATTTCCTATTTCCTACCCTCGGCCAGATCTTCCGAAGCCGGCACAACCTCGGCTCGTCAAGCTGCCTACAGAACTTGTGAGCTGTTCAACCCAGGGGTTGGGATCCGAATACCCGGCGGCGGCGCGGCGCTCAGGCCAGGAACCGCGCTTACTCGTCCGGGACGTCGTCCAGGTCGGGGGTCAGAGCACAGACCCAGCGGCCGTCGTCCTTGCGGTGGAAGAAGCGGGCATAGCCTGGGTTGCGGGCCACGGTCGCAAATTGTTCGGGGCTGATGACCGTGCGGAGGCGGGAGAGATCTCCGAAGTCCGGATCCCGCATGATGCCGCCGACCACTCCTGAGAGCTCGCGCCACTGGCCTTCGCTCAAGGGCTCGCCGAAGCCGGCGACGGTGACCAGGAGGGCGGCAGTCGGGCCGGTGATGGTGTCGGGCAGGATCTTGTCCTGCTTGCCCCGGGTCACGAGCTCCTTGCCCTGCTCGATGATCGCGTTGATCCGGTCGCGCCGCACCCCAATGATGTCGCGGCCGCTGCCGATAGTCGTGCCTTCCAGATAGCGCGGTCCAGCATCCATGGGCGATGGCTATTGTAGATCCGGCAATGCAGCTGGGACCGTCGGCCGAGCAGCTCATCGTCCGCGACGCGGTTCGGGACTTTGCTCAGTCCGAGGTAAAGCCGCGAGCGGCGGACATCGACCGCGAGCACGCGTTTCCAAGCGAGATCATCCGGCGGGCGGCGGAGCTGGATCTGATGGGCATGCTCGTCCCGGCCAAGTACGGCGGCGCCGGACTCGATCACCTCACGTTCACCCTGGCGATCGAGGAACTTGCCCGGGCCTGCGCCAGCACGGCGGTGATCGTGGATGTCCACAACTCGGTGGCAAGCGAGCCGATCCTTCTCTTCGGCAGCGAACAGCAGCGGAAGCGCTGGCTGCCCGAGCTGGCCAGCGGCCGGACGTTGGGCGGGTTCGCCCTGACCGAGCCGGGGTCTGGCTCGGACGCGGCAGCGCTGAAGATGAGTGCCCGCCGAGTCGGGCAGGAATGGGCCCTGAACGGAACCAAGGTCTTCATCACTAACGTCGGTGAGGCCGGCCTCTACACAGTCTTCGCTCGAACCTCCGGCCAGGATCGGCCCGCCGGGATCAGCGCCTTCCTCGTACCGGCCGAGGCAGAGGGCGTGAGGACGGCACAGGTGTTCCAGAAGATGGGCCTGAACGGCTCAATCACCGGTGAGCTGCTGCTGGAGGAGGTGCGGCTACCCGCGGCGAACCTCCTGGGCGAGGAGGGACGCGGCTTCGCGATCGCGATGCGGGCGCTGGACTCGGGGCGGATCGGCATCTCCGGGCAGGCGCTGGGCGTCGCTCAAGCGGTTCTCGAGGAGTCGCTCGAGTACACGTGCCAGCGCCATCAGTTCGGCCGCCCCGTCGCCGGGAACCAGGGCGTGTCCTTTCTTCTCGCCGATCTGGCGACCCAGCTGACCGCCGGCAGGCAGCTGGCCCACCACGCCGCGGCTCTCTGCTCATCCGGCCGGCCCTTCACGCGCGAGGCGGCCATGGCCAAGCTTTTCTGCACTGACCTGGCCATGGAGGCGGCCATCCAGGGTGTGCAGCTGGCCGGCGGTTACGGTTACGTTTCAGAGCAACCCTTCGAGAGGCACTTCCGCGATGCGAAGGCGCTGCAGATCTACGAGGGCACGAACCAGGTTCAGCGCCTTGTCATCGCTCGATCGCTGCTCGGGGGGCGGCCATAATCAGGCCATGGACTTCAACTTCTCCGCTGAGCAGTTGGCCATCCGGGACACCGTTCGGGAGCTTGTTCAAGATCGGGTGGCGCCTCGCGCGGCCGAGATAGACGAGAAGGCCGAGTATCCCGAGGACATTGAGAGACTGTTTGCGGAAAACGGCATCCTCGCCATCCCATTCCCCGAGGAGTACGGCGGCATCTCCGGCTCCAGCGTCACCATCTGCATGGCGATCGAGGAGATCGCGAAGGCCTGCACCAGTTCCTCGCTGATCCTGGCGGTCCAGGCGCTCGGCTCCTATCCGATCCTGCTCGCCGGCTCGGAGGAGCAGAAGAAGCGGCTCGGCCCGCCGCTGGCGGACGGCCGGGTTGCCGCCTATGCGCTTTCGGAGCCTGACTCCGGCTCGGATGCAGCCGCCATGCGGACGACCGCCAAGCGCCGCGGCGACGAGTACGTCCTCAGCGGCAGCAAGATCTTCATCACCCACGGCAGCGTCGCGGACACGCTGGTGGTGTTTGCCCGCACCGATCCTGACGGCGGCTCGCGGGGCATTTCGGCTTTCGTGCTGGAGCGAGAGGAGAGTCCCTGGACGGTGACCAAGCTGGAGCACAAGCTGGGCATCAAGGGCTCGCCGACGGCCATGCTGGCCTTCGATGAGGTGCGGGTGCCGGCACGCAACCGGCTGGGGGAGGAGGGTCAGGGGTTCAAGATCGCGCTGGGAGTGCTCGATCGCTCCCGACCGGGGATAGGCGCCCAGGCGCTGGGCATCGCCGAGGGTGCGTTCGAGTTTGCCCTCGCCTATGCCAAGGAACGCCGGCAGTTCGGCAAGGCGATCGCCGACCATCAGGGCGTGCAGTTCATGCTGGCTGACATGGGGACACAGATCGAGGCGGCGCGCCACCTCGTCTATCTGGCGGCGACCAAGGTGGACACTCACGCTCCCGATCTGACGAAGGTGGCTGCGATGGCAAAGCTGTTCAGCAGCGACATGGCCATGAAGGTGACCACCGACGCGGTACAGGTGCTGGGCGGTTACGGCTACATCCGGGACTATCCGGTCGAGCGGATGATGCGAGACGCCAAGATAACCCAGATCTACGAAGGCACGAACCAGATCCAGCGCATGGTGATCGCCCGCTCGCTGCTACGCTGAGCCGACTCCGTTCGGCACGGCGCTGCGCGCCATCTTGGGTGCCCACGATATAGTTGCGGGCTGTATGCACACCTTCGGCGACATGCTGGCCTGGCCCACGAAGGATCAGAGCTGGGTCTCGAAGATCCTTTTGATGGGCCTCATCTGCCTGCTGCTGTTTGTGCCGTTGGTCAACATCGTCGTGGTGTTCAACCTGTACGGCTGGACCTATACGGCACTCGACAACATCCGCAGCGGGCGCCGGGAGATTCCCCCCGCGGGCTTCGGCTACATCGGCCGGGGCGTCAATCCCGGGGTGGTGACGCTCATCTACGGAGTGGTCCTCGGAGTTCTCATCACCATCGTGTACGTCGTCGGATTTGGCCTGACCGCGATCGGCGCAAGTACGAGCGGCGATTCTGCCAACGGGACAGGACTGCTCGGCGTCCTAGGCTTCCTCGTCATCCTCGCCGGCTACGCAGTGCTGCTCATTCTAGCCCTGGGGTATGGCGTGCTGCTACCCGTGATCCTGGTCCGCACCTATCACGGTGGCATCGGGGCCGGTCTGAACCTTCCCGCGGCGATCAAAGACTTCAGGGCCGCACCCATGCCCTCATTCATGGCAGCGCTGGGGGCCTACGTCGGCTCTCTGCTCGGATCGATCGGCGAGATCGCTTGCTTCGTGGGCGTGGCATTTACGATTCCCTACAGCTATCTCGTCATGGCAGCGTCCATGCTGTATCTGGAAGAGCGGCGTCAAGCTGGGCCGCCGCAGGCGCTTGCCGGCCATCCTGGTTACTATCCACCCCAGCCAACTCAGTACTAAGGAGTCTTGCCTTGAGCGACTATCCGCCGCCTCCGTCCAACCCGCCCGGTTCCTCGGGCGGATCCGGCGGTTGGCAGCCACCCGGCCAGGGACCGTCAAGCGGTTCGGGCGGCTGGCAGCCACCGTCCCAGTCCGGCCAAGGACCGGCCTCCAGCGGTTCCGGCGGCTCACAGCCGCCACCGCAGTCGGGCCAGGGGCCTGCCAGCGGTTCCGGTGGCTGGCAGCCACCGTCCCAGTCGGGTCAGGGAGGGCCACCGCCCCCACCACCGCCTCCGTCCTACACACCGCCCGGCCAGCAGCCGCCCTACCAAGGCGGCGCCCCCTACTCGGGTGGGTCGTCCTACAGCCCACCGCCGTCATACGTCACTTCCGGCGGCACGCTGGCCGCCGCACCCCGGGACAACGGTGCTCTCTGGTCGATGATCCTGGGCATCGTGAGCCTCGTGTGCTGCTCTCTGTGCGGACCCGTCGCGCTCTTCATGAGCCTAGGCGCCCGCAAGCGAATCGTCGCGAGCGGCGGCACGATCGGTGGCGGTGGCATGGCAACCGCCGGACTCATCCTGGGAATCCTCGGAACCATCGCGCTGGTGCTCGGCATCATCTACGTCATCTTCGTGGTCATTCTTGGCGTAGTTAATAGCACTCACAGCAGCGGCGGCTAGCTCTAGTAACATTGGGCCGTCCGCCCGAGCGGGCGGCCCTCTCCGCTTCCCTTCATTTCCCACTCCACGCTCAAGTACAGAAGAGGTCGCCAGTTCCATGTCAACCCCGTTTCAGCCGTCGCCGGACGCAGCCCCGATCGGACCGTCGCGCCGGCCGCGCAAGCGAGCCGTCCTGGCGGCGCTGCTTGCGCTGCTGGTGCTCGCCGGCGGCGTTGCCGCAT
>JAABUX010010716.1_pt1 | contig 10208 bp, 14 predicted proteins | sample 5561851 | NCBI WGS metagenome assembly JAABUX01 (sample SAMN10711883, study PRJNA513361) | rock metagenome | isolation source: Antarctica rocks | place: Antarctica: Victoria Land, Richard Nunatak red sandstone | collected 2016-01-03 | reverse complement strand
ACCGCAGCGCCTAGAGCGAACCTAGAGCGAAGGTGCAGGCTGGCTGGCTGTTTCGCACCCAGTGGTCTTCACGCTTTCGATTGCACTTCTGGGAGAGCCAGGCTTGCGCTCTGTTGAACCCCTCAGCTGTTTGTCTCTTCCTGCAGCCCTCCGTGGTGTGCCAGCGCGGCGTCACTTCTAGCACCACGCACACGAGTGCTGAATGCTGCGTGGGCGGGTGACCCTCAGGCTGCACAGACCCGTCCGCGGCCAACTACGACCCCTCAGCGACCAGCGACGACGGCAGCTGCACGTTCGTGTTCAAGGAGGCCGGGAAAGAGGTGGAGGTTTCCGGCAACCTGCACGACTACGTCGTGACCGCGCTGCAGAGCCTGTGGGGTGCGGGCCGCGTCGCGGTCGTGCTGCAGCGCCGCACTCGAACAGCCGTATCTCAAACGTGCTTGCATTCCCAGCGCGTGTGACCGTGCGCATGCATTCCAAGGGGCCACAGCCTGAAGGTGATTCGGCCCGTCCGGGTCAGAGGCGCAAAGGCACTCGCTCGGGTGCACCGCAGGCAGCAACTTCAGCAGCGGCGAGGGCGACAAGAAGGCGGCCGACTTCAAGGGCACGAGCTTTGGGTACTCGGGCGACAAGGTGGTCTCGCAGCGCGACATCCAGCGCCTGGTGCGCAGCAGCGCACTCTCTGGAGAGGATCGCGGCATGCTGAGGTTATGGGCCACACCGGTGTGGACGATGCACGAGTGCCTGCAGATTAAGCGATACCGCGTCTTTGCGAGGTGCTGGTCTTCCGGCTGCGAAGTCGCTCGTTGGCTTGCCCGGCAGCTGCATGCTGAGGTGCATGCAAGGCATGCTGAGGAGGCGCGGCTGACCTGGCAGGGCGCGGGCGCGCGCAGCTGAGCTACGAGCGCGTGGTGAAGCAGGCGCTGGACAAGGCGGAGTCAGAGGCGAAGTAGTGCCCTGCCATACCCTAGCATCCCTACCCTAGCGGCAGGGCAGCAGGCGCGCGCGAGCGGCCGCGCCAGCCGCGCTCAGCGCCACGATTTTGCTCCAGACAATCACTGCCGGTGTGTTGCATGTTCAAGGGAAGGCCCCCGCTGTGACCAGAGGAGAGGCGGGGATAGTGGAGTGTGCAGGCAGAGTGTGGCCAAGCTGCCGTTCCAGGTTGTTGACTTGAAATAGAGCACTTGAAATAAGGCACTACTAATCACTACCTGAGTGTGGCCAAACTGCCGTTCCAGTTGGTGACTCGGAAATGGAGCGATGGAAACACGGCACAGTCATTCGCTACCCACATTTTGGGCTTACTATGCATGCCAACTGTTCACACTCCATGCAACAAGTCAGTGCGAGCAGGGCTGCAATCAAGCCACTGACTGAAATTCTGCATGCGGCGCGCGTTTTGCGGTGCAATGCAGCTCCGCGAGCAGCGTGCCGGTAGTACACATTTGGTGGCCCACACTTGCATTGGCGGCCAGTACAGAGCGGCCACATTGTCGTAACCCACTGCGCCTAAATTGTTCACGTCAAGGTTTCACCCATTGATCCTAAGCTGTTCACTACCCATTATGCCTTGGCAGGCCCATTCCCAGCATTCTGCAGAGGATGCCTTCTACAGAGGATTCCTTGTCAACGAGCCTGCCTCAGACCGTACCGCTAAGTGGGTCACATGTTGAAAGCTCTGTGCTTCACCACCGAAGGTGCTGTGCGGCATGCCAGCCTCGCTCGAGTGAGGCGTGGCCTCTCGAGCCTGTCTTGGAGACGAAGGCGTGTGTTGGGGGGGCGTCAATGGGCTGCAGCACTCCTCGCCCAGCATGCCGGGCTGCCCGTCACGCGCGCTCGAGCAGCGCCTGCAGCTCAGCCGCCGACATGTGCAGCAGCGCGGGCCGCGCCGGGCCGCCGCCCGCGGCCGCCGCCGCGCGCGCGCCGGCGGGCGAGGCCGTCGTAGGGTCAGGGTAGGGCTCCACGCCCGCCAGCCGCCGCAGGTCGGCGTCCTCCACGCGGTGCCGCGTGCGCGGCGGCGGCGCGACACGCCGCGGCGACGCGCCGCCGGCGCCGGCGCCGTAGTAGGCTGCGCGCGCGGGGCGGCACACAGCTTGGATGACATCACCGCTTCGCTAAGAAAGGCGGTGCTGGTCCTGTAAGGGTAGGACACGCCGCAATGAGTGCTCCCCTGCATATCTGACTGGAACCACATCCTGGGTGTTTATAGTGGCTATGGCTCAGCACCGCATCGTGAGCCCCAGGACGGCATGCCAGCGCGGAACCAGCAGCAAGGGTGGGCAGCACAAGCGACGTCTAACAGAGCTTCACAGTGCTGCCACGAGCCCCCTGCGCACATTCGCCGTCGTCCGGGAAGAGCTCGACGTTGGTGGCCGGCCAGTGCGTGGTCACGCGGAAGCCGTCCCAGGCTTCACGCTTGCGCGCCAGGTCGCCCGGCCCGGCCAGCGCGGCCGGCTGCATGCACGCGTACACCACATGGCGCCACGCACTCGCGCGCTCCGGCCGCACGTTCTGCGCAAGTAAGAAGAAAGCTGTCAATGAATCGAAGAGCCTCAAGGTAGCACTTTAGTACTTTATTACTACGATTGAAAGTCACAGGGCAGGGTCGGTTCAGCCCCACCCTTGTCCTGATGCCTTGGCCGCACGTCCTGGCAGCCGCCAGAACTCGAACACCGAGCCGGCCATCTCTGCGCGGCTCCCGCGCCGCGCCGGAGAGCCGCGAGAGAGCTGGGCAGCCACTGCGCTGCAGTATGGTGAGCGGCGACCCAACAGGGCATGGCCTATGGCAGGAACAGGTTACAGTAGGGTCCACGCGCGGAGGGCGGGGCCGGCTGCGCGGCGCGCACCGCGTGCGCCGTGCGGCTGTCCCACAGGAACAGGGAGCCGGCGCGCCCGTCCACCGCCACGCTCTCAAACGGCTCCCAGAACGGCAGCTCCTCCGGCGTGAACTGGTACCTGCGGGCCGGCCGCCGCAGGCCTCTGGCGGCGGTGTGGCACTGAGTCGCACGGTGCGCAAGTTCTGAAAAACGCAAAGGTTCTGACAAGCCTCCCTCTTGAACAAGAATTTCTGCCACACAGAGAAGCGGATGTGCCCCGCCAGCCAGCCGAGCCGCTCCTAGCATGTCCACACAAGGACGAGTCCAACATGATGATGCAAATGCCAGGTGAAAGTTGCCTGCCCTTGCACTCATCGCTCGATCGCGCACAGCACGCCTGGGCACAGTGCTGGCGCTCCGACGCCCATCTGCTGAGGCGTGCGCCCCATCACGCGCCACGCCTCGACATGCAACATGTTTATGGCCATGCTTGGGCGGCGGTGCGCAGTCGCTGCCCGCAGCAGGTGTGGCAAAAGCGCAATCATGACCACGCGCACCAGTCCTTGACCTGGGAGCGCTCCTCCGGGGGCAGCACGCACGCCGTCTGGAAGAAGCGCTCGTGGGCGCTGTGGCTGCCGTCCTTCACCAGCAGCGTGCCTGCCACCGGCGCAGGCTGGAGCTGGCACACGGGAGGGAGGCCGCGCTGCCAAGCTTCACGCACTCGGCCGCAATGCAAGAGCGCCTTCCCACCCCCTTGCAACTTTCACACAGCGCCGCCGCGCTCCTCAGCGGGCAAGCACGGGCGCGCCTGGGAGGCAGCAGCACCACACCATCTCAGGCTCCCATGCCGTCAACGTAAGAGACTCAGGGCTCGGTGTGTTGCCTATACTTACATTGCTTGCAGCCGTGCTTGGTGCATCAAATCAAAGGGGTAGCCAGGGGGTAGCCGCAGGGGTAGCCATAGGGGTAGCCACAGGGGCAGCCACAGGGACAGCCGCCGGGCGCGCCTGTGCCCGCGCGCGGGCCGACGTCCACCATGTTGACCAGGCCCTGGATGCACGCGACGCCGCGGCGGCTGGGCGCCTGGTCCGTGTGCAGCCAGGAGCCGCCCGGCAGCGGCACGCCGCCCGCCGCGGGCGCCGGCGGCGTCACGTTGATGGAGTCGAAGCTGCTGAGCAGCCGGTCGTCGCCCCACAGGTCTGCGAAGACCTGCACGCGCCCCAAAGCATGCACGTCGCATGCGGTGAATCGCCCAGGTGCGCGCCGCGGCCGGCCGGCTTCCGCCGGTAGGGCTGCAGCGCTCGAGCTCTTCTTAGCTTTTAACTACTTGAAGGGTTGAACGTCTGTTGCAAGCTCGCCTGGACGGCAGAACAGCCCTAGGCGCACAGGCGGCGCCCGAGCAGGTCGTGCCTCCTCAAACCTAACTGACCGTCCGTGTGACAGGCGCTGCCGGCCATGCCCCCGTCCCCCCCGGGCGGCGCGCGGCGCGCCTGGCGCACGCGGGCGTGCTTGCGCACGCGCCACACGAAGTCCGCGTGCGCGACCTCCAGGGTGTTCACCACGCCGCGGTAGCTCGGCGGCCAGGCCGGCGGCGCCCACGTGTCCGGGTCGCCGCGGCGCACGCCCGTGCCGAGGCCCTCCAGCCACGCCCACACGCTGTCGACGTACGCCGCGCACTCGTCCCTGCGCGCGTTGGGCTGCCTCGAGCTTCTGATTTCCGCGCAGCGTGCACACTGGCGCGCACTCAGCATAGCGCTCTCACAGGCTGTTCGTCCGGCTCAGTACCGCTAGCAAACGTGTGCGGGCCCACATGAGCTTATAAAAGGTTGAGCGCAGGCAGTGGTGAAGCTTCTGACACTAGTACACAGGTCACACGCACGCAAGGGTGTTTATGCCGGGACCAGCGGGAGCCATTGTGCAATGAGCGCACTGAAGTCATACCGCAGAGCGGCGCAGCTGCACCAAGTCGCAGACGCGAGTCTATGGGGCGCACTGTGGCAGGACGTCATCCACCACTGCCCAGCCACGCTGCTTGAGGCTCAAGGCCGCTTCGACAATCTGGCGCCGCAGGCCTGCATCCGCACCGAGCCCCTGTGCCTGCTCAAGTTGCACAGCCCCTGCACACGTGACACGCACGGCGCAGCCCGTCTTGCGTGTCTGCTTGCGAGGCAAGGCTCTAAGACTTGCACAGCGGGGGAGGTGTGCGGCAAACACGAGCGTCATGGTGCCAGGCAAACGCTCACAGCTCAAGCAGAAATAAAGTGCACACAGGCGCCTAGAATTGCTTAAAGACGGGCATGAGCTCATGGCAATGACGAAGTGGGAACCGAGGGAGATTTGCTATGAGGGAGATTTGCTATGCACTGCTCATCAACCACAGCTGGCCTGTAACGCCCTGCTTGGCGCCCCGGGCCCCTGCTTAGGTCCCTAAGCAGGGCGCCTGCAGAGCACTTCCAACATGGGGAGCTTCGATCAATAGATCTTGAGTTGACGGCGCCAGCTTGGCGCCCCCGCCACAGTGCACATAGTATGCATGACGGCGCCCAGCTTGGCGCCCCCGCCACAGTGCACATAGTATGCATGGGTGCCAACAAGGGAGTCCTTACAAAATGTCCAGCTCCAGGTTACATGCCGTTTATTACAATGGAGAACGATCTGAATCCCCACGTGTGTGAACCGATACGTCTGTAGAACCCATACACGCATGTCCTAGACATAGGTCACGCCCAGCTCTTACTTAACATGCTTGGGAGCCAAAGGGCGCGCGCACTCAAGCCTTTTCTTTCTTGCATTGTCAACATTAACATAACAGGCCGAGCCGCACACGCAACCAAGCCTAGCACCCAAAGCCTGATGCATTTCACGCCAATTGTAGCCTGAAACATACTGCACAAACCAAATCATGTCTGCCTGTGCCCGAGCTGCTGCGCAGCCCCTGGCAGAGCCGGCTGGCGGCACCGCTGCAGGGTGGGCAGACCCTTGCAGCGGCGCTACCAGGGTTCAGCGCGGGGGGTTGGCGCGGCCGTTGGCCCCCCGCCGCGTCAGAGGCGCCGGCGCTGCCAGGGGGGCAGCAGATCATCATGCAGGGTACCCGCGAGCCTGCTTAGGCTGCGGCGCCGCCGCCAGCCGCGACCTCCTTGGCCAGCTCATCGAGGTCCAGCGCCTTGAGCTTTGCGAACGGGCGCGGCATGTCCTGGCCGACAGCAGAGAGCAGCGAGGCGTCAGCAGCCTGCCTTACCAGCCAAGGCACAACTTCTTGAGGTTTTGCAACCCAGGTGCACAGTATCGCTCACTCTACGCCAAGTCAGGACAGCTGGTGCAGCTGCGCTTCTCAAAGAGACCTGAGCTGCCAGTCAGGAGCGTGGCTGGAGCTCCTTGCATTCTGCCACTGTGGCAGGGCATAGGCTCTGAGAGGCTGACGCAGAGCACCGCAGGGCACAAAGGAGCAAGGGCTTCGCACCGTCAGAGACACGTACGTCTTGCCCGCCTTGTCCTTGACCTCAAAGCAGCCGCGGCGCGGCTGACGCACATAGACGAGCGTCAGTAGCTAGTGTGCGGTGCTGAGGCCCTGTGTCAGGCAAGCGGAGCGTGGGCAGTTGCATGGCGCCACGCACCTTGGTGGGGTTGAGAGCCACCGACATGTCTGGCTTCGCGGCCTTCAGGAGGGTTGCCAGCTTGGTTGCCCTGTGCAAGAGCCCAAGGTCACGGCGCCTTGCTCTGTGCACGAGTCATTCAGGCACCTGCCTGCTCAGACGCGAGCGCACCGTGTCTTGAACGCGCCTCAGCTCTTGCTGCAGGGGACAAGCACAGGCTCAGTTATCCACTTCCGGGTTATCATGTTGCACGCACATCTGCAGGAAGGTTTACCACGCGACGGGACGTCAAGGTCATACCAGTGCTCAATCGTAACGTCGGCGGTGCCTGCTGCGTCATCAGCGGGCGGTGGGGCCGCGGCCTTGGCCTTTGCCTTGCTCGCGGCCTTGGGGGCTGATGCCGCTACGGCGAGCTTCCTTCGAGGCGCCATACTCACCCGGACTGAAGGTACAACGCTGGCTGCGCATGATCTGAACATCCCCTGTCCGCCTTCAACGTCTTCCTGAAGGAAGACTGTGCCCTTGCTAGGGCTCAGGCAGACTCCAAGGCAGCTGAGGAAGAAGCTGTGAGACATGTAGCTGCTATAGCTGGCTACATCCTGAGCGCTAGGCCGCACCGCCAGGCTGAGCAGCAGACAGTGCCCGGAGGGTTGACTGATGCTGGCTGATGGAACTGCAAAGGCACTCTTGACTTCTTCTTACCTAAGGCGACTGTGCATACAAGCGAATGACTGTGAAGTGAACATGGCATATAGCAGCACCAAGTGCTCGTCCACGCCAGTCCCACAACAAAACAGAAGCAAAGCAACATGTATGCCTGTCAAAAAGTGTGGCAGCAAGGACACCACTGTCGCAGACCTTTGCTCCACTGTTCCAAGGCACGCGACGCATCAACACAACAGCCTATGCAATACAGAAACACAGAGCCACACTTGTAATATACCCATCAGCGTCAGTGGCCGGCGTGCTGCGGGTAGACCGGCAGAGCCACAGCCGCGGCGGCCGCCTTGGCGCGCTCGCGCTCCCCGTATGCCACCCACGTCGCGTGCACGTCCAGCAGCGCCGCCTCGCACTGTCTGGGCAGCTGCGCCAGCGCTCCCCGATCTCCGTGGGCTGGCAGGGCCGCTGGAGCACCCGCTGCTTGCGGGTGCGCCGCGCGTCTGAGGGCCTCCAGCCTCGCCTGGCACCTGCGAGCGGCGGCGCTGCTGCGGCCACCCGGTGGCCTTGCAAAGGCTAAGCAAGCAGCGTAATGACGCGTCCAGGCAGACCGGCCTCCTCAGCTCGGCGAGAGCGCACCGCCTGCACAGCGGCACCTCCACTGCGGAGCTCCCGAGGAGCACCGTGCCGGCGGTCCAGCAGTTGCAGCTCCTGCAGCCCACCACGCTCAGCATGCGAAGCAGTCAGCTTGCAGCCGGTCAACGGCACCATGCCGTGCCCTCGCCTGCACGCCTGGTACCAGCCGTCCAGAGGACAGTGCGAGCCGCCGATGTACAGGGACGGAGTCGGCAGGTCGGCGGAGGGCTCGCTGCGGCACGCGGATCGGCAGGCGTCGCTGATGCTGGCAACGCTGGAAGCTGCACGCTGGCCCGCGGCTTCAGGCAAGCAGGTATCGCCGGACGTGCTGGACCCGGCTCTGCTCGCAGCCTCCGGGGGCACAGGCAGAGCCGCCGCAACCGCCTCGCGAGGCCCGTTTGCTCTTGCACAGCGCTTGTGCCTTTTTGTGTCCCGCATACGACAGCCCCGGGCAGGCCTTCGGTGCGGCGTGAGCAGCACTTGCGCAGGACACGGTTTGCCAAGGCGGCTGGTGCCATCTGTTTTAATCTGTTTTGTACCTACAAATATTAGAAGTCTGAATGCCAACAGATTTTGACCATAGAGGGGCAAGCGACCAGGTGTGGCTGGCCCCCACAGGAGCAGCGCGCGGGTCCAACACAATCACTGTGAAGCAAGACGAGCCACAATGTGCGTGCTGCCATGCCGGCGCTTGCGGAAGGCGGGGCAGAGGAGTGCGGCCGCCAGGCAGCCTCCCCTCTGCAAGCGCAGTGTGCTCTTGAAAGATGGGCCACAACACGTACCTCAAAACTGCAGCCACGCGACTAATCTATACGCAGGGGCCCTGTATATGTTGCCCCGGCACGCACAGAGCAGGAGCGCGGCCCCTGGGCGCACAGAGTCGCCATGTAAAAGTCGCCTTCCTGCGCCTCAACCACCAAGTGCATGCTGCACGTGCACCAGGCGCCAGCCCTCTGCACATGCACTTGGGCAGCCGCGCAGCGCCCATGCATTTGCCGTAACCCAAGAACATACTCTGTGAATGCGCCCCACACGGCTTGAAAGCCTGGCGAGTCCCGTGCCACGCTGGCCTCAGGAAGCCTTGGTGCACGCTTGAAAGCAATCAACACAGAAGCAGTGCGCTGGCAATCTAGCTGGCAGTCTAGCAGGTCACCACACAAACCCAGAGAGCACATATCTGGCATGTCTCGGTGGGCCGCTCCACAGCCCCGTCCAGCACCACAGCGCCCGTGCGGGTGCTGCCCACGGTGCCTGGGAGCCTGCATGGACGGCGCACGAGCCCCAGCGGCAGCATCAGCACGGGACCCTGCCGACACGCTTCCCGAAAAGATGCGAAGCCAGTGCTTGCTGGGCCCCGCATGGTCGCTGCTCCATGTGCGCTGGCGGCGCCGCGCGGCCGTGCCGCGCGGTGGCACGGTGGTCATGCCGCAGCTAAACCCATGCATGCTTGGCATGCTGTCATTTGTACCGCTTCGAGCATAGACGAGCTGCCCAGGCCTCTGCAAAGCAACGCCCCACCTGCAAGTGCTCCTCCCCGGACGGCCTTGGCATGCTAGGGCACGCCATAGTAGAGCTCCAGGACGCGCGCGGGCCCGCGCGCAGCCTCGAAGGGAGCCAGCACGGAGGCCGTGCGCATCTGCAGGGAGCGCCCGAGCGAGGCGGTGAGCGCGAGCGCCGACGGCGCGAGCGTCACGCGCACGCGCCAGCCGAGCACCGCGTACGCCGCCGGCGTGCCGGGCTGCAGCTGGAAGGCCTGGCCGGCGCCTGCGCGCACCAACCCCGCACAGTCCTCACCTCATGCGCCCTGCGACAGCAGTGTGATGCGCTGTCTGACACATGCACTGGCCGTCCAGGACCTGGCCCTGCGACGAATGCATCGCCTCCCATGAGGCTGGCGGCGTGCATGTAAGCCAGCCGCCGACGATTGATCATGGCTCTGACGAGAGGCAGACGCTCGCTCGCAGCTGCACGTGCAAGAGGAGCTGTCGCCACATGGACCACAAGGGCGGCAAAGAGAGGGTCACATGTGGCAGATGGGCGCGCCGGAGGCCGGCGACGACGTCGGCACGGGCGCCGCAGTGGTGGTTGCGGCGGGCGTCGCAGACGGCGTGGCCGACGGCGCACCGGACGGTCCAGATGTGCTCGGCGTAGGCGACGGCGCGCTGGTGGGCGCGCTGGTGGGCGCGGGTGTGGGCGTCGCTGACGGCGCCGCGCTCGGCGTCGACGGCGGCGTGCTCGTCGGCGTGCTCGATGGCGCTGCGCTCGGCGTCGGCGACGGCGTGCTCATGGGCGTGCTCGCTGGAGACGCAGACGGCGTCTCAGATGGCGCTGGGGACGGCGCCACCGTCGGTGCGCTCGTGGGCGTGCTCGACGGGGCCGCAGACGGCGTCTCAGACGGCGCAGGCGACGGCGTGGCCGGCGCCATTGTTGTGGGTGCCGGTGTGGGCGCTGCCGTCGTCGTGGGTGCAGGCGTGGGTGCGGCCGTCGTGCTGGGCGGAGGAGTTGG
>JAABUX010010714.1_pt1 | contig 10210 bp, 8 predicted proteins | sample 5561851 | NCBI WGS metagenome assembly JAABUX01 (sample SAMN10711883, study PRJNA513361) | rock metagenome | isolation source: Antarctica rocks | place: Antarctica: Victoria Land, Richard Nunatak red sandstone | collected 2016-01-03 | reverse complement strand
CGCAATAATCATGCACAGCCGCCCACTCACCCGCCCCAGCCCCGTCACCACCCCCGCCCCCGGAGCCCCACCCCACTCCTCATACATCCCGCGCCCCGCCCAAAGCCCCAGCTCCAAAAACCCCGGCAACGCCGCCCCACCAGAACCCGCCACCAACCCGGGTGCCCCATTCATCGCAGCTTCACCGCGATGGGTGGGGTCCACGTCCAAAGCCGCCCCCACATCCAGCAACAACCCCAACCGCTCCCTCACCGTCAACCGACCCTTCGCCCGCTGAGCGTCCGCCGCCTTGGCCCCACCCCCCTCGCGAATCCGCCACTCCTCCTCCCGCACCACCCCCAAGAGCGCCAACATCGCCGCCCGGTTCACCCCAAACCGCACCGCCCCCACATCAATCTTCGTTCCCAACACCGTCGACTCCAACGCCATCACACCATCCCACTCAGAAAACTTACAACCTTAGCACAATACAGGGACTCGCCCACCTCCGGCTTCAAACCGCGCACTCATATAGCGGATCCTTCAGATTCCGCACAAGCGCCCCTCCGCCACCATCGAGCTACCGATGCCACAAAGCAATACAAGCGCGTCTATAGGTACTAATCCGTCAAATTTACACAATCGAATTCACTAGACCGGCGAATGATGTGGTGGTGGTCCGGCAGCTTAACGTATCCCACTTGCATACCCACACCAGAGCGTCTAGGTTTGCCCGTACGGAGAGCCCACAAGCCATGACCTTGCGCAAACTTCTTCTCCCCGGCATCTTTCTATGCGGTCAAGCCAGCGCACAGCTCTTGCATCCTGCATTACCTATGCCCAGCTTCTCCGTCGTAAGCATCCGTCCCTCGAAACCTAACGAAGAAGCCCCGCACGGCAGCACTACCGTTGACACCTATCGCGCGGAGCGCACCACTGTACGGGAAGTTCTCGCCTATGCCTTCGGCCTAGGATATGAGGACGAGCTTGCGAACGCGCCCTCATGGGTTACAAACGATCGTTTCGACGTTCAAGGCAAGCTCGATGACGATCAGGTCGCCGCACTCGGCAAGCTAAACCGCAACGACCGCGAAGGGCAGATGCGCCTGATGATGCAATCCATGCTCGCTGAGCGCTTCCATCTCACCTACCACTTCGAAACGCGTCATCTCGCCGTCTATCAACTCGAAATCGCGAAGAGCGGCCTTAGATGCCCCCCTGACACCACCTCGCCGCCCGCCATTGCCGATCCGTCACGTCCGCGCTTTCGCTGGTACAGTGCGCCCGCACCACCTCCTCCATCGCGCGACTCATCCCCGCCTTCCGCCCAGCCCGCACTGAATTTGCGAACCAGGGGATGGCCCTTCTGGCTCTTGGTCTCTTGGATCAGCCACCAACCCGAACTCGGAGGTCGTCCCGTCATTGACAAGACTGGCCTTGAAGGCACCTATGACTGCCAAATGGCTTGGTCTCACGACGGTTCCGTTGAGACAGGCGATTACTTCTTCTCAGCTGTTAAGAATCAACTTGGCCTAAAACTCCAGCCGACTAAAGGTCCGGTCGAGGTTCTGGTCGTCGACGGCATCCAACATCCCTCCGATAACTAGGTTGAATGACTTCACAGCGCTTCGACACTCCAAACCGGCACGCGCCCTCTTTGAGGAAGGGAAGGCTCCTGTCATTGTGGCCCTGAGCACCTGCCAAGACTTTAGTAAAGTCGCCAACCACGCCTTTCGGACCAGTCAGGATCAGCCAAACTTGAGTCCTCGCAAGTCGCCTTCTAGGAAGTGATCCGCCCAATCCCTCCTAACGAGGCAACGTGAACCCCGCGGAACTACCAGCCCAAACTGTAATCCGCTCCGGTCGCGAACCCCGTTATCCTGAACGCAGCGCAGCAGAGCCGAAGAATCAACTCCGCCCCTACACCAGCACCGCCGCCCCCCGCACCGCCACCGACCCAAACACCCGCCGATACCGCTCCACCAACCCCCTGGGCCCCGTAGCCTTCAGTTCGTTATCACTCAACTTCACCGTCGGCCGCCCCTCCACGCTCATCAGCTTGCACACCAGGCTCAGCGGCTCCAAGGTATCCCACCCTCGCGGATGACACCCGCGAAAATCATTCGTCAGCAGCGTCCCCCAGCCCGCGCTAAACCGAATCCGCCCCTGAAAATAATCATGCAGCTCCAGGATGTCGTCCACATCCAGCCCATCCGAAGCAATCAGCCGCTTCGTCCGCGCATCCCGCCCCCGCTCCCGCAGCCACGCAATATACTCATCCCCCGCCACCCGCGGATCCTTGCTGTCCACCCGCTGCCCCGTCCAATCCGCCACCCACTCCGGCGCACCCTCCAAAAACTGCGTCGTCCCAAACGTGTCCGGCAGCATAATCAGCAGCGCCCCCCCATAACTCCTCTGCCAAAGCTCCAGCACCCGGTACTGCGACTCAACCAGCTTCGCATCCGTATCCGCCATCGCCGCCATCGCCATCGGCAGCTCATGCGCATTCGTCCCAATCGCCTCCAGATCATGCTTGTATGCCAGCGCCGTATTCGACGTGCCCGTAAACTCCTCCCCCAGCGTCGCCCGCAAGGCCTCCACCACATACTCCTGCCACAAGAAGCTGTGCCGCCGCCGCGTCCCAAAGTCCGACAGCCGCAGCCCCTCCATCCCCCGCAGCCGCTCAATCTTGTCCCACAGCCGCGTCTTCGCCCGCGCATACACAATGTCGAGCTCCAACTCGCTCAACTCCGCCAGCGCCGCCCGCGTCTTCAGCTCGCTCACAATCGCCAGCGCATAAATCTCCCACATCGTCACCTCGGTCCACAACCCGCTGAACCGCAGCACCAGCTGCCCATCCTGCTCCGACACCTCGTACTCGCTCAGCCGGAACTCCGTGTCCAGCCAATCCAGAAACCCCGGCTCAAAGATGCTCCGCACCCCGTAAAACGTATTCCCCGCCAGCCACACCAGCTCGCTCTTGCCGTACCGCAGCCCCCGCACATGCTCCATCTGCTCCACCAGCGCAACCGCCCCCACACGCTCCGCTAACCGAACCTTCAACGTCCGGTTCGCCACCTCGCTCGTCACATGCGTCGTCGGGAAGTTCTTCCAAATGAACTGCAGCATCAGCAGCTTGTAGAAGTCCGTGTCTAGCAGCGACCGCACAATCGGGTCCAGCTTCCAGTTGTGGTTGTGCGCGCGTTCCGCGAAGTTCACATTCACCGTTCAACCCTCTCCTCTTCGCACCGGGAACACCTACCCAAGCGTCCCGACTGCAAGCAGCAGCGGAACTCGCGAGGAGCAACAACACTATAAGCATAAGCGCCGTGCCTCCGCGCCATCACGCTTTCTCCCGGGAGATCACGAAAGGACATTACCGATATAACTCTTCTGTTAACTCCGTCTCCACTTACTGTGCAACTTCATGCTTGTCATATACTTCCCCCCCGACCCATTCTGGAACAGAACCGACAGGAGATGGCCCAAAAGGGGCAGAACCATCGGCGAAGGTCGTAAATATTTGCAAAGCCTTAGAACTTATGGGTTACTATCGCGCTAGTTTTAGTTACCACTCTGATTACCTATGCTCGCTTGCTCGCTTACTGCCTGTCTCGCACTCTTCATCACAACGCTTGCGCTGATGTTGCTGCTGCATCGGCAGCGTGCCGCCGTGCACCTTCTCGGTGATCAACTCGCCGAGGCCCGCGAACGCCAGCAACAAGATCACCTGCAACTCACCAAACGCTCCGAGCTCGATACCCTTAAAGACGAGTTCATCTCCACCGTCTCGCACGAGCTCCGCACACCACTCACCAGCATCCGCGGCTCCCTCGGCCTGCTCTCCTCCGGCATCATGGGCAACCTCGACCCCAAAGCCCAGAACCTCCTCCGCATCGCCGTCACCAACACCGACCGCCTCATCCGCCTCATCAACGACATCCTCGACCTCGAACGTATGGAGTCCGGCCGCGCCCCACTCCAGCTCCGCCGCTGCTCCCTCCGCGACCTCGTCCAGCAAGCCGCCGACACCATGGCCGGCATGGCCTACGACGCTACCGTCCACATCGTCCTCGAGAAACCATCCGCCGGCACCAGCCCCGACTCCCTCTACTTCGACGGCGACTGCGATCGCATCCTCCAGGTCCTCACCAACCTCCTCTCCAACGCCATCAAGTTCTCCCCCTCCGCCTCCACCATCCGCGTCCAGGCCGAGGCCACCGCCGATTCCATCCTGCTCAAAGTCTGCGACGAAGGCCGCGGCATCCCCGCCGACAAACTCGACTCCATCTTCGATCGCTTCCAGCAGGTCGAGCCCTCCGACGCTCGCCAAAAAGGCGGAACCGGCCTCGGCCTCGCCATCTGCCGCTCCATCATCCAGCAGCACAGCGGCTCCATCTGGGCACAGCGCAACCTCGGCCCCGGAACCACGCTCCACATCATGCTCCCCCGCACCGCCCGCATTTCCGACACAGTCACACCCGCCCACATGCTGCCTCGCGGCGAGGGCTCCATCCTCGTCTGCGATGATGACCCAGGCATCCGCACCGTCGTACGGGAGCACCTCGTGCACCAGGGCTACACCGTCCTCGAAGCCTCCTCCGGCGAAGAGGCCGTCGCAATCGCCTCCCAATCCCCCGTCGAAGCCATCCTCCTCGATCTCTATATGCCCGGCCTCAGCGGCTGGGAAACCCTTCAGCGCCTCCGCGACAACCCCGCCACCTCCCTCATCCCCGTCGTCATCCTCAGCGTCCTCTCTCCCGTCCTCCGCAGCCAGCTCACCGGCGACGCCCAGGGTTGGGTGCAGAAGCCCTTCAACGACGGCCTCCTCTTCGCCGAGCTCGGCCGCGTCCTTCGCCGCGACGACGGCCCCGCCCAGATCCTCCTCGTCGAAGACGACGAAGACCTCGCCAGCGTCATCCTCGCCAGCTTCGGCGAGGCCGACATCACCGTCGACCACGCCTCCACCCGCCAGCAGGCCATCCGCCGCTGCCTCACCCGCCGCCCCGATCTACTCATCCTCGACCTCACCCTTCCTGACGGTGACGGCTTCTCCCTGGTCGAGTGGCTCCGCGAACAGCCCGGCATGCGTTCCCTTCCCCTCGTCGTCTACTCCGGCCGCGAAGTCTCCGACCACGAGATGGCCCAACTTCGCCTCGGTCCCACCCAGTTCCTCACCAAAGCCAAGGTCCAGCCCAAAGAGGTCGAGGAGCTCGTCCTCTCCATGGTCCATCGACTCCGCCGTCTCTCCGACCTCGCCCCCGCGTCCGTCGCCTGATTCACTGATTCCCGGCCAATTCAAGCACGCAAAGAAAAAGGCACGCCATGCGACGCATCCTCATCATCGACGACGAAGACGATATCCGCGAAGTCGCCGCACTCTCCCTCGAAGCCACCGCCGGCTGGCAGATCCTCACCGCGCGCTCCGGTGCCGAAGGCATCGCCGTCGCCACCGCCCAGCACCCCGACGCCATCCTCATGGACGTCATGATGCCCGGCGTCGACGGCCCCACCACCTTCCGCAACATGCAAGCGATCCCAGAGATCGCCTCCATCCCCGTCCTCCTCCTCACCGCCAAGGTCCAGGGCGTCGACCAGCGCCGCTTCAACAGCCTCGGTGTCGTCTCCGTCCTCTTCAAACCCTTCGACCCCCTCACCCTCGCCCAACAGATCTCCGACGCTCTCGGCTGGCAGGAGTAAAGCAAAGTTCATCCGCGCATCTCCATCGTCATCCTGACCCGTAGCGAAGCCGAAGAAGAAGGAACCCCTGTATTTCGCTCTGTTGTTGTCTGCTCTTGCTTCACACCGCCAGGAACCTGCTCTAGCCCACAGGAGACCGACCCGTGCAAACCAAAGCCACCGCCCAGACGACCGATCAGACTGCCGCCCAGACCCAAAAGCTTCTCCACACGCTCTGGAACCGCAATCTGCCCATGATGCGGGAGCGCGTCCAACTTCTCGAGCGCGCCGCGGAAACCGCCCGCTCCGCCGACCTCACGCCCCCGCTCCGCCGCGACGCCGCCACCACCGCCCACAAACTCGCCGGCTCCCTCGGCATGTTCGGGTATGCCCAAGGCACAGAGATCGCCCGACAGCTCGAAGTCCTCCTCGACAACCCCGCCCCACCCAACCCCGACACCCTCTCCACCCTCGCCGCCGACCTACGCCGCACCCTCCAGCTCTAAACATCCAGGCTGCAGACCTGCCACGACGCTCGCCGAGTGCGGCCGCCACCCACGCCTTTTGGTTGTCATTCCGCAGCGCAGCGAGGAATCTGCTGTTCCCCAACCGCTACCCTCGCCGAGTGCAGCCGCCGCTCTCTTCCTTTGCAGAGAGCGTCCGCATCCTGAGCAAAGTCGAACCGGGCAGAATCCACGCCTTTTGGTTGTCATTCCGCAGCGAAGCGGAGGAATCTGCTTCCCAGGCCTCCCCGCACCTTCAGCGATCCTTCTAATGCATCTGCCGCAACAACCACCCCGCCAAATCCTGCGCCGCCGCATATGTGTCATACCGCTCCGGCAGCTTCCGCCCATCCGTGTACTCGTTGTAAACCCACGGATCCACCACCGCAAACACCGTCCCATTCCCCACCGCCGCCGTCGCCATCAGCACATCCCCCTTATCCGTCACCACCGCCGAAGCCCCATGGCTCAGCTCGATCGTGCAAACATCCTTCATAAACGTCGTATGCGCCCTTGAAAACACACCTGTCCCCGCCGGAATCACAACCTCCCCCTGCTCGTAATGTCCATCCTCCACATGGTTCCGGTCCTTCGACGTAAAGTGCAGCCCAAACCGCTCCGCCAGAAGATTCATCTCCCCTAAATCCGTATTCGCCGAATCGTTCGCCATCAGCACCAGCACGCCGCCGCCCGACACCCACGCCGCCACTGCGTCCGCGTCCGCCTTCCCCATTACATGCCGATTCGCATTCTTCGCCACCGTGTCCGGCGACACGATCACATACGCGTCCACCCCCCTCAGCGTCGCCGCCGTAGGTGCCGCCCCAACCTCACCCAGTTCCATCCCCAACCGCCCAAACGCCCGCCCAAAGAACGAAAACCCGTCGTTCGAATCGTCATCCCACTTGTAATGAAACAGCTCCCTCTGCCCCGCCGCATTCAGCCGCGTCTGTGAGTTGAACCACGCGTCCACAGACGCCGTCCGCCCCTTGCCCAGCAACACCGTGCCCCTCTGCCCCATCTCGCTGCCCGCCATCAAAAACGCGCCCACACCCTTGGCATCGTCGTCCCCCACCGGCTCCCCGACATAGTACGCATATGTCCCCGGACGATATGGCCGCCCACCCAGCCCCGCCGACCTCACCGTCCCCGTCAGCCGCACATCACCATCACCCTCCGCCTTCACAAACGTCTTCCGGATGCCCGCCCACGCTCTGTCCGCCGTATCCAGATAACTCCCCGCCAGATACCCGCGCCGCACCCCCTTCATCAGCGCATACGTAAACATCGAGCTCGCCGAAGCCTCCAGGAAGTTTCCCGGCTGCCCACCCTTGTCCATCACCTCCCACCACAGCCCCGTGCTCCGATCCTGATACGCCAGCGCCGCCGCCATCGTCTTGTTCAGCGCCTCCACCAACTCTCCCCGACGCGGATAATTCATCGGCATCCAGTCCAGAACATCCACCAGCGCCATCGCATACCACCCATTCCCCCGCGCCCACGCCTCCCCCGAAAGCCCCGTGCCCTTGTCCGCCCACGCCGCCGTCCGGCTCTCATCCCACCCATGCCGCAGCAGACCCGTGCCCAGATCCCGCATATGCCCGTCCATCAGCAGCATCTGCCTTGCTACCTCGTCGAAGTCCGCCGGCTCCTGAAACGTCGCCCCATACTCGGCCAGAAACGGCTCCGCCATATACGCCCCATCCAGCCACATCTGGTTCGGATACACGCCCTTGTGCCAGAACCCCCCATTCGCCGTCCTCGGCTGAGCCATGAGCTGATCCCGCAAAAACTTAGCTGCCTTGTAGTACCTCGGCTCCCGCGTCACCCGGTACAGCATCAGCACCGACCGCCCCATCTCAATCTCGTCCAGGCTGTGCTCCCCCACCGGAAACCCTGCCGAAGCCCCCGCCCCCATAGAAACCCGAATCGTCCCATCCGCTCCCACATACCGGTCCACCGCCGCCTTCACGTACGCAAAGTTGCTCCCATCCGCCGTAGCCCACCACTGCGCCGTCATGCCGTCCAGCAGCACGCCCTCTTCATAGCTCCACACCCCCGGCGCCTTCACCGTCGACACCACCCCTGCCGGCCACATCCTCTTTACTGACCCCGCCATCGCCGTAGCCGCATCCGTCTGCGCCAGCATCCGGCCACACCCCACCAGCAACAACATCGCAGCCCACATCCCCACAACCATCCCCACCCTCATCTCTCACCAGCTCTTTCAGAGCCCTCTCAGCATATCGGCAAACCCGTCTCTTCCCTTAGTTGCAAGCCAGCGCCGTCCACACGTTGCTCGCCGTCCCATTCGCCCCTGCAATGTTCAAATCCACAAAGCTCCCCGCCAACACCGGCACACTTCCCGTCGCCGTACAGCTCGTATTGGCACTCGCCGTACACGCCAGCGCCGTGCTCGCCATCGACCCCGGCATCCCCTGCCGCAGCGTCACCGTAATCGTCCCGCCCTGCTGCGAGTACACCATCAGCTTCGTCGCCGTACACCCGCCCGGAACCCACGTCAGCACCGTCCCCGTGCTCTCCGAGAATGCCGCGTTCCCGTTGTTCACCGAGTAGTACAGCGAGCTGTAGTTCACCGCATGGATCACCGCCTGAAACGCAATCCCACTCGTCCCCGCACCCCCGCCGCCGCTACCTCCCGTCCCACTCGCTCCCGCCGCCCCCTGTGGAATTGTAAAGTTCAGCACCGCCGCCGACGACGTCCCGCTATTCGTCACCGTCGCCGCGCTCCCCGCCGCGCCCGTCGTCACCGTTCCAATCTGCACCGTCCCCCCCGCACCCGCGGGCCCGGTCGGCCCCGCAACCCCCGCCTGCGCCAGCACCGACCACGCACTTGTCACCACATCCGGCTGCGACGCCGAGTTGCTCATCTGCGCCAGATACGTCGTCCCCCCATACACCACCGCATCGTTCGTCTGGTAGTTCGTAGCCGAGTTCCAACCCCCGCGAAACACCATGCCCACCGCGCCCGCCGGTCCCGCAGCCCCTGTCGCACCCGCAGCTCCCGTCGCCCCCGTAGGCCCGGCCGGTCCCGCCGCCCCAATCGCGCCCGCCGGCCCAGCCGCGCCCGCCTGCGCCATCAAACCCCACCAGCTCGGACTCCCGTCCGGCACATTCCCCCGATTTCCCCCAGCCAGCGAGATATACATCGCTCCCCCATACACCACGCCATCATTCAACGCATAGTTCGCCGATGACGAATACACCCCCGCATACCGCAGCCCCGCAGCTCCATTTACCCCCGCCGCCCCAGTCGCCCCCGTCGCCCCAGTCAGCCCAACCGGCCCCTGGATCCCCGGCGGCCCCTGCGCCCCTGTCGCTCCCGCAACGCCCGCCGCCCCGTTCACTCCCGCGGCCGCCAACACACTCCACACCGAGGGGCTCGCATCCGGTGCATTCCCCACATTGCTCGCCGCCGTCGACAGATACGTCGCCCCCCCATACGTCACCGCATCGTGCAGCCCATAGTTCACCGCCGACGCGTAAGCCCCCCGATACGCCATACCCGCCACACCCGCCGGTCCAGCCGACCCCACAGGACCCGCAGGCCCAATCGCGCCAGACGACCCAGCCGGACCCACAGCCCCGGCAGCCCCCGTAGGCCCCTGCACTCCCGGCGACCCCTGCAACCCCGTCAACCCCGTAGGCCCCGTAGCCCCCTGCGGCCCCGCCAGTCCCATCGGCCCCACACTGCCCGTCTGCGCCAGCAGCCCCCAATAACTCGGACTCACATCCGGCTGCCGACCGCTGTTCGCCGCTACCGCAATGTAGCTCGACCCCCCATAACTCACCGCATCTCCCACCGCATACGGCCGTCCCGTCAGCCACCCCCCCGCAAAGCTCACCGGCGGACCCTGCGCACCCGCCACCCCAACCGCTCCCGCCGGTCCCTGCAGCCCCATCGCCCCCGTAGCCCCCGCCGCGCCCTGCGGCCCAACCACCCCGCCCGCCACCAACACCGTCCACTGCCCCGGGCTTCCATCCGGCACATTCCCATGATTCCCCGCCACCATCGAGATATACGTCGA
>JAABUX010010713.1_pt1 | contig 10212 bp, 8 predicted proteins | sample 5561851 | NCBI WGS metagenome assembly JAABUX01 (sample SAMN10711883, study PRJNA513361) | rock metagenome | isolation source: Antarctica rocks | place: Antarctica: Victoria Land, Richard Nunatak red sandstone | collected 2016-01-03 | reverse complement strand
CTTTCTAAAACGATTACAGTCCGAACACTAAACCCGTACCGCGTCCTCGCCACTTTCGCGCGACCGATCTGTGGCAGCGGAGCACACGCTCAGTTCCACCTGCCTCGTCGATCCGCAGCGCCGCCCCGCCGCGGAAGTCTATGCGGGATCGTATCTCGCGCCGATCGCCAACTCGTCGTGGTCGGTCCTGGTTTATGGCTACAAGGCTAACAATGATGTCGCGTTGCTCGGCGGGTCGCAGGTGCTCGGCAATGGTTATTTGATCGGGGCGCGTGCGCAGCGCGCAGGCGCCGCGTAGCTACCCGCAACGACAAGCTCGCCGCAACCTACGCCGCCGCCGTCTGCCTCGCCGCAATCGTCATCTGGTGGGTATCAGGGCAGGCCGATGAGTTTGTGGGTTTGCAGGCCGAGGCGCCAGCGGGGGTTGGCGAGGCAGTAGTCGGTGGCGAGCGCGGTGTTGCGGGCCCGGTCGGGGCCGTCCATCGGCTGCAGGTAGAAATGGGTGAAGTCCCAGTCGGCGACCGTGTGCGGCGGCAAGCTGGGCTGGGGGAAGACGAGCTTGAGTTCGTGGCCGGCGCGCTGGACGACGGCGGTGCCCGCCTTGGGGCTGATGGTGAGCCAGTCGATGCCGGGGGGGGCGGGGATCGTGCCGTTCGATTCGACCGCGATACGGAAGGCTTGGGCGTGGAGCGCTTCGATCAGGGCGGTGTCGAGCTGGAGGGTAGGTTCGCCGCCGGTGATGACGACGAGCCGATGGTCGGGCGATGGTCCCCAGTTATGGGCGATGGCTTGCGCGAGCGCGGCCGCAGTTGCGAACCGCCCGCCGCCGGGGCCGTCGGTGCCAACGAAATCGGTGTCGCAGAATTGGCATTGGGCGGTCGCGCGGTCAGCCTCGCGGCCGGACCAGAGGTTGCAGCCGGTGAAGCGTAGGAAGACGGCGCGCTGGCCGGTCTGCGCGCCTTCGCCTTGCAGGGTGAGATAGAGTTCCTTGACGGCGTAAATCACGGGCTTGGGTGCCCTTCCCTCACGCTGCCGCTTCGCGGCTGTCCTTCTCCCGCGCTCCCGGGAGAGGGTAGAGTTGGGGCTGGGTCTTCGAACCCGGCTTCGGCGAAGCCTTTGGCTCGCAGGCGGCAGGAGTCGCATTCACCGCAGGGGTGGCCGTCTTGCGGATCGTAGCAGGACCAGGTGAGGTGGAGCGGGGCGGCGAGGCGGACGCCTTCGCGCACGATATCGGCCTTGGTCATGTGCGCGAGGGGAGTGTGGATGGTGAAGCGCTGGCCTTCGTCGCCGGCTTTGGTCGCAAGGGTGGCGAGCGCCTCGAAGGCGGCGATGAACTCGGGGCGGCAATCGGGGTAGCCGCTGTAATCGAGCGCGTTGACGCCGATGACGATATCGTGCGCGGCGGACGCCTCGGCGAGCGCCAATGCGAGGCTGAGGAAGACGGTGTTGCGCGCGGGGACGTAGGTTACGGGGATGCCGGGATTGACGCCCGATTTGGGGACGGCGATGTCGGCGGTGAGCGCGGAGCCGCCGAACTGGCGGAGATCGAGCGGCAGGGTGATGCGGCGCTCGATGCCGAGCGCGGCGGCGACTTTGGCTGCGGCCACGAGTTCGATGCGGTGACGTTGGTTGTAGTCGATGGTCAGCGCGATCAGCGGATGGCCGTTCGCGCGGGCGATGGCGGCGGCGACGGTCGAGTCTAGGCCGCCCGAGAGAAGTATGATGTGAGGGCGGATCATGCACGGAGCGCTTTTCGCGGCGCGAGCGTCAAACCGCCACCCGGTAGCTCGTCGCGCAAAATTGGCAGTCGACGCCGATCAGGCCGTCTTCGCCGCGCATCGAGGCGCGTTCGTCTTCGGGGAATTGGCTCAGCACGTTGGCGAAGTGCTCGGGGGAGCAGCGGCAGGCGTTGCCTATGGCGATGGGAGGCAGCGCGCGGACCTCGTCCTCGTTGAACAGTCGCCAGAGGAGCGCGTCCAAGGGGAGCGCGGCGTCGGTCAGTTCCTCGGACTTGACCGTCGAGGCGAGCGCGCGGACGTGGCCCCAGTCGGGATGTTCGTCCGCGACCGACAGGCGTTCGCCATCGAGTTCGCGCCGCGCGAGGTGCTGGACGATAAGGCCGCCCGCGGTGCCGTCCGAAGAGGCGGTGCGGATCAACGTGGGCAGCTGTTCGGACTGGGCGAAATAGCGTTCGACGATCTCGGCGAGGCTGCCGCCTTCCAACGGCACGATGCCCTGGTAGCGCTCGGCGGACGCGGTCTGATCGAGCGTGACCGCGAGATAGCCTTGGCCGAGCAGGGCCTTGATCGACGGGTTTTTACCGAGGCGCGCGAGGCGCTCGGCGTCGTGGCGCAGATAGCCGCGCAGCAGCCCGCCGCGCCAGTCGCACACGATCAGGTCGACGACGGCGTGCTTGGCCTGGACCTGGAGCGTGAGCTGGCCCTCGTCGGCGCGCAGCATCGCGCCGAGCAGCGCGGTGACGACGAGCGCGTCCGACAGCAGCCGCGCCAGCGGCGGCGGGTAGTCGTGCGCGTTGAGGATCGTGGCGAGCGTGGGGCCGAGGCGCACGATGCGGCCGCGCGCGTTGCGATGCGGCAGGCTGAAAGCGACGAGTTCGTCGGTTTGAATTGCGCCTGCCGGGGCCGCCTCGGTCGGCTCCGCCGGTGCCCGAAGAGCGGAGGGGTTGGCGCGATCGGCATATACGCCGTTCGGCTTCTTCAGCCGATCAGGTTCATGACCCACAGGAGGATGGCTTTCTGCACGTGGAGGCGATTTTCCGCCTCGTCCCAGACCGCAGACATGGGGCCATCGATGACTGCGTCCAAGACCTCCTCGCCTCGATGCGCCGGGAGGCAGTGCAGGAATTGCGCGTGGGGGGCGGCGCGGGCCATGAGGTCGGGCGTCACCTGGTAGGGCCGCATCGCGCGCAGTTTGCGAGCCTCGCGCTGCTGGCCCATCGAGACCCAGGTATCGGTGGCGACCACATCCGCGCCCTCGACGGCGTCCTCGGGCTTGTTCACCATCATGATCCGGTAGCCGAGCGCTTCGGAGCTGAGCGTGCTGGTCGGGCGGTGGCCGGGCGGGCAGGCGAGCAGCAGTTCGAAGCCGTAAAGGCGCGCGGCGGCGATCAGCGATTCAGCCATGTTGTTGCCGTCGCCGATCCACGCCCAGCGCGTGCCCTTGACGGGGCGACCGAGGCGCTCCTCGACGGTCATGACATCGGCGAGCGCCTGGCACGGGTGCGCGGCTTCGGTGAGGCCGTTGATGACGGGGATGGTCGCGGCGGCGGCGAAGGTTTTGAGGTCGGCGTGGGTGTTGGCGCGGACCATCGCCACGTCAGCAAAGCGGCTCAGCACGCGCGCGGTGTCGCCGATGGTTTCGCCGCGACCGAGCTGTATGTCGTTCGCGGACAGGATGGTCGCCGAGCCCCCCAGCTGGCGGATGGCGAGATCGAAGCTGACGCGGGTGCGCGTGCTGGGCTTCTCGAACACCATGGCGAGGATGGCACCCGCAAGCGGGGCGTCGGTGTCGGGGAGGCCTTTGCGGGTGGCGGTGCGCGCGGCCTTGCGGCGATGCGCCTCGGCGAGGATCGCCGCGCCGTCGGCGGGGGTGAGGTGGCTCAGGCGGGTGAGGTGCCTCACGCCGCCTTGGCCGCGGTCCACGCGTGCGAGGCCGCGCTGAGGCAGGCGACCGCCTCGGCGATGTGCGCCTCCTCGATCGTCAGCGGAGGCAGGATGCGGATGACGTTGTCGCCGGCGGCCACCGTCAGGATACCGTGCGCGCGGGCGTGGTTGACGAAGGCGCGCGCCTCGGTGTGCGCGCGAACCTTGAGGCCGAGCATCAGGCCGACGCCCTTGACGCCCTCGAACAGGTCGTCGTGGTTGCCGATCATCTGCTGGAGCGAGGATTTCAGACGTGCGCCCATCTGGGTGACGTGCTCGAGGAAGGCGGGTTCGGCGACGACGTCGAGCACCGCCTCGCACGCCGCCATCGCCAGCGGATTGCCGCCGAACGTGCTGCCGTGGGTGCCCACCACCATGCCCTTGGCGGCGCGTTCGGTGGCGAGGCAGGCGCCGACGGGGAAGCCACCGCCTATGCCCTTGGCGATCGCCATGATGTCGGGCGTGACGCCGTAATGCTCGTGCGCGAACAGCTTGCCGGTGCGCGCGACGCCGCACTGGACTTCGTCGAGGATGAGGAGCGATCCGGTCTCGTCGGCGAGTGCGCGCAGGCCGGTGAGGAACTCGTGGCTCGAGGTGCGAATGCCGCCCTCACCCTGGATCGGTTCGACGAGGAAGCCGCCGATGTGGGGGGTAATCGCGGCGCGGACCGTGGCGAGGTCGCCGAAGGGCAGCACGGTGAAGCCTTCGAGCAGCGGCGCGAAACCGTCGCGGAGCTTGGCCTGATCGGTGGCGCTGATCGTGCCCAGGGTGCGGCCGTGGAAGGCGTTCTGGAAGGTGATGATGCCGAAGCGCTCGGGCTGGCCGTTGACGTGTTGGAACCGCCTACAGGTCTTGATCGAGCATTCGAGCGCCTCCGCGCCCGAGTTGGTGAAGAAGACGGTGTCGGCGAAGGTGAGGCGCACCAAGCGCTCGGCGAGCGATTGCTGCGCGGGGACCTGGTAGAGGTTGCTCGTGTGCATCAGCGTCGCCGCCTGCTTGGCGATCGCGGCGACGAGGTGCGGGTGGCCGTGGCCGAGGCTGTTGGTGGCGATGCCGCTCGCGAAATCGAGCCAGCGGCGGCCGTTGGCGTCGAACAGATACGCGCCTTCGCCGCGCACGGGGGCGACATCGGAGCGGGCGTAGACGGGCATGAGCGGCGTGATGGCCACGGGGGTGCTCCAAACGCGAAAAGGCGGCGCTGGGGCCGCCTGACGGTATTTGGGTTTCGCGCGCCGACCGGTCTAAGTCAACCTCGGGGCGGCGGCGTTCCCGAGGCGGACGCGGTCGCCGGCGGCGGTGGTCCGGCGGTGCTCTTGGCTTGTTGCATATTTGCGTCATACACCACGCATTCACGCATGGCGTACGCACGAGACATTGTGCGGTGCGAAATCCCGTTACAGTCTTTACCCGATGGCAGTTCAGCCTCGCGCGACGGTCCGCGCGGCTGCCCGGGAGATCCGCATGACCAAGCGCAAGTATCTGGCCGCACTGCTGGCGTCGGCGATGATGGGTTCGTTCACCGGGAACGCCGTCGCGCAAACCGCGGGAGCAAGTCCAGCGACCGCCGCGCCCACGAACTCGGGCAACGTCGCGCAAGCGCCTCCCGCCGAGGAGATCGTCGTCACCGGCACGCTGCTCCGGCGGACGAATACGGAAACGCCGTCTCCAGTCAGCGTTATCACGGCCGAGCAGCTCGAACAGCGCGGCATCAACACAATTTCGGACGCGCTGCAGACCTTGAGCGTCAACAACGCCGGCGCGCTGCCGTCATCGTTCTCGGCCAATGGCGCGTTCGCCAACGGCGCGTCGGGCGCGTCCTTGCGCGGCCTCACCACGGATTCTACGCTCGTGCTCTTCGGCGGCCTACGCGCGGCCTATTACCCGCTCGCCGACGACGGCGCGCGCAACTTCGTTGACCTGAACACGATCCCCGACGCGATCGTCGACCATATTGACGTGCTGCGCGACGGCGCATCGGCGAACTTCGGCGCGGACGCGGTGGCGGGCGTGATCAACGTGCTTATCAAAAAGGAGATCAAGGGCTTCGAGGGCACGGCCGAGAACGGGATTTCGGAGCGTGGCGACGCGGCCGAGCGCCGGTTCACCGCCACTTTCGGCTTCGGCGATCTCGCGACTCAAGGCTACAACGTTTATTTCAGCGGCGAGTATCAGAAGGACGACGCGCTCTTCAACAGCGAGCGCGACTTCCCGTTCAACACCGCCGACCTATCGCGGCTGAGCACGATCGATGCGACGGGCAACCGGGTTTACGCGCAAAATAACAATGTGAACGGCTTGCAGGGTGATGGTTCGTTCCTCGGCACGTTCCTCGGCGTCGGGGCGTCAACCGTTGCGGTCGTGCGTCCGGCGACTTCGCCAGACGGCAGCCTTCATCCCGCTAATCCGACCGACGTGCCCGGCAGCGGCTACCAGCTGCTCAATCCCGCAGCCGGGTGCCGGGGCCTTACGCCCCACGTCATCGCGCCCGGTGCCGGACCTGATCCGACCGCGAACTACGGCACGCAGTGCGAACAAAATCTCTTCGGCCAATATGGCGTGATATCGCCCAATATCGAGCGGCTTGGCGGGACGGTCCACGCGACCAAGGACCTGGGCGGCACTATGCAAGCCTACGCGCTATTCACCTATTACCAGGACCGGGTTTCCTACCTAAACGCGCCTGCGTCCATCCAGACGCGCACGAACAGCACGGACTTCTCGACGTATAATCTGCTGCTACCTCCGACGCTGACCAACGGCCAGCCCAATCCCAATGATCCGTTCGCGGCGAACGGCCAGTACGCCCGCCTTTTCTACAGGTTCGGCGACATCCCGCGTTCGACGTCGAGCATCAGCCGGACGTATCGTGGCGCGGCCGGGATCAAGGGGTCGTTCGGTAACGCGTTCGACTATACGGCGGACGTGACCGGCATGGAAACCGATCTGACAACACGCCAGGTCGGGGTTCCCTATTTCGCCAACGTGCTGTCCGCAGTCGCCGACGGATCGTATAATTTCGTCAACCCCGAGCAAAATACGGCAGCGGTGCGCAACTTCATTTCGCCGGATAATGTGAGCGACGCGAAATCGAAGCTGTTCCAGGGTACGGTTTCGTTACGGAAATCCTTCTTCAACCTGCCGGGCGGCCCCGTTCAGGTCGCGGTTGGAGCGGACATTCGCTATGAGGCCGTCACCGACGGAAGTCCCAATCCGGCCAACCCGCAGCCCGACGCATCGCAGCAGTTTTATCCGCTGATCAACGGCTTCGGAGCAAAGGGGCATCGCTACGTAGAATCGGGCTTCTTCGAGATCGGCGCACCGGTATTCAAGCAGCTCGAAGTCAATATCGCGGGTCGTTACGACACCTATTCAGAAGGTTATAGCCGCTTTTCGCCCAAGGTCGGTGTCAAGTTCACGCCGATCCGCCAGCTTGCGCTGCGTGGCACCTTCTCCAAGGGTTTTCGCGCGCCGAGTTTCGCCGAGACGGGATCATTGCCGACCACGGGCTTTGTTAACGTCAACCCGGGGCCGACCGATGCGGCGCTGCTGCAGCAGTTTCTGGCGGCGCACGGCCAGACCGTCGGGCCGAATGGTGCCATCCTGACGCCCGCCAGCAGTTACGCATCCCAATTATACGGACTCGGGCTGACAACCGAGGGGACGACGGGGCTAAAACCGGAGATTTCAACCAACTTTACCGCCGGTGTTGTTGCTCAGCCATTGCGCTGGCTGAGTTTTACTGTGGACTATTACAATATTCGTAAAACTCAGGCGATCGTTGGTGCGAATTATGCGACTGCAGTTACGGCTTTTTATGCAGCACAGCCGATTCCGACGGGCTTCGCAGTCACGCCGGACATCGCTGATCCGTCGTTTCCCACCGGCCAGCGTCGCATCGCCAACGTAACCTACGGCTTTATCAATGCGAACTCGGTGTTGACCGACGGTATCGATTTTGGCGCGACCGCCAACTTGAGGCTGCCGCATGACATCAAGTGGAGCAGTTCGGGCGAGACGACGCTTATTCTGCGCAACAACCAGACGTTCCCGGATGGCTCCATCCAGAGGTACGCGGGAACGCTCGGCCCGTTTGCAATCACGTCCGCGTCGGGAACGCCGCGCTGGCGTGCCAATTGGCAGAACACCTTCACCCTCGGTAAGGTTTCGCTGACCGGCACGGCCTATTATACAAGTGGATACAGGGGAACGGCGGATGACTATTCGGGTGCGCAGACCTCGGGAAGCTGCTCGAATGCGGTTTCGACGTATCTCAACAGCAATCCTGCGGTCGCAGTGCGGTGCAACGTAAGAGACTTCGTAGATTTTGACATGAACCTGTCGATCCAGGCAACCGAAAAGGCGCGCTTCTATGTAAACGTGCTCAATCTGTTCGATGTCAGCCCGCCGTTCGACCCGAACACTTATGGCGGTAACAATTATAACCCAGCTTGGGCGAATTCGGGCATTGTCGGCCGGTATTTCCGCGCGGGAGTAAGCATCAAGTACTAACCCACCCGCCGGATCGTCTCCTCCAGCGCGGCCACCCCCGCTCCGAACTTGCGCACGGTCATGCGGTTGTGCGCGGTCTGGCCGTCCGGGGTGAGGTAGATCCATTGCTCCACATGGAGGCCGCCCTTGACGGGGAAGGCGATGTGGAGCGTGTTGCCGTGGACGGTGGCGAGAACGGGGCCGGTGGCGTCGGACAGCGTGCCTTGCCAGCGGCCGGGCGTGGTCTGGCGCAGGCGCCATTCGCGGTTTGTGGGTTTCACGCCCGTGCGCTCGATGGTCTGATCGAGGATTAGGGTGCCGTCGGCCTCGCTGTGACCATGGCCGTGGACCCGGACCACGCTGTCGCCGCGCATGGCGATGTGAAGATTGCCTTTGCCCTCAGTGCGTCCGGTGAAGAAGGCGGCGGGATCGAACACGGGCGAGGTGGCGGCAAGGTCGGCGCCCGGTGGGGTGGAAACGCACGCGGCGAGCGCGAGCAGGGCGAGGAGCGGTGGGGCTTTCATAACCGGGGCAACGGGCGGCGGGGCGGGAAGGATGCGCTGGCGGTCAGCGCGCCTCCCAGATGGCGCGCCACGCGGCCGCGTCAATTACCTCAATGCCGAGCGCGGCGGCCTTGGCGAGCTTGCTCCCCGCGTCGGCTCCGGCGACGACGAGGTCGGTTTTCGCCGATACCGAGGCGGCGACGCGCGCGCCCAAGGCTTCGGCCTGCGCCTTGGCTTCGTCGCGGCTGAGACCGTCGAGCGCGCCGGTGAAGACGATCGTCTTGCCGGTGACGGGACTGGCGCGGGTTTCGCTCGCGTGAGGGGCGGGAGCGAGTTCGCACAGCAGGTCGGCGACGACCGCGCGGTTGTGAGGCTCGTGGAAGAAGTCGACTAGCGCGGCGGCGACGACGGGGCCGATGCCTTCGATCGCGGTCAGGTGGGCGAAAGCTTCGTCGCTCGCGGCGGGATCGTGCCCGGTCGCCGCCGCTGCGTCGCTTCGCGCCACCTCCCCCAGCGGGGGAGGAGAGACGTCCTCCCCCGCTGGGGGAGGTGCCCGCAGGGCGGAGGGGGAGGCTGCGGCTTCGCAGGCGGTCTGGAAAGCGGCGAAGGTGCCGAACGCGCGGGCGAGGTCCTTGGCGGTGACTTCGCCGACGTGGCGGATGCCGAGCGCGAAGATGAAGCGGTCCAAGGCGGGGACTCGACGGGCGTCGATCGCTGCGAGCAGGTTGGCGAGCGATCTCTCCTTCCAGCCCTCGCGCGCGAGAATGTCGGGGCCGCTCGTGTGCAGGCGGAAGATGTCGGCGGGGGTGGCGAGCCAGCCGAGGCCGTGGAACTCCTCGATGGTCTTCGCGCCCAGCCCATCGATGTCGAGCGCGCGGCGGCCGACGAAGTGGCGCAGGCGCTCGACGGCTTGCGCAGGACAGACCAGCCCGCCGGTGCAGCGACGCACGATTTCGCCCGCGTCACGCGTCGCTTTGCTGCCGCACTCTGGGCAGGTGGTGGGATAGGCGAAGGAGGGGCGGGCTGCGTGTTCGCGCGGGTCCCCGGTCCAGCCGAGGATTTGCGGGATGACGTCACCCGCGCGCTGGATCTCGACGAGATCGCCCGGCCGCACGTCCTTGCGCGCGATCTCGTCCTCGTTGTGGAGCGTGGCGTTGGTGACGACGACGCCGCCGACCGACACGGGTTCGAGGCGCGCCACCGGGGTGAGCGCGCCGGTGCGGCCGACCTGGATGTCGATCGCGAGCAGGCGGGTGGTGGCGCGTTCGGCGGCGAACTTGTGCGCGAGCGCCCAGCGCGGCGCTTTGGCTTGCGCGCCCAGCCGCGCCTGCCAGTCGAGGCGATCGACCTTGTAGACGACCCCGTCGATGTCGAAGGGCAGATCGGGGCGGGCGCGCTCGATCGCTTCGTAGCGGGCGAGGGCTTGAGCTTGCGTGTGGGCGACGGTGATCTCGGCGACGGGGAAGCCCCAGGCGGCGAGGTGGCTCATCGCTGCGGCTTGCGTAGCGGCGAAGGAGGCCGAGGCGGCGGCCCAGCCGTGGGCGAGGAAACGCAGCGGG
>JAABUX010010712.1_pt1 | contig 10212 bp, 10 predicted proteins | sample 5561851 | NCBI WGS metagenome assembly JAABUX01 (sample SAMN10711883, study PRJNA513361) | rock metagenome | isolation source: Antarctica rocks | place: Antarctica: Victoria Land, Richard Nunatak red sandstone | collected 2016-01-03 | reverse complement strand
CAGCCCCGGCGTCGTCGACACCCCCTGGTGGAACTCCTGGCCCGACGCCGACCGCGCCGCCTTCTTCGCTCAGGCGTCCCAGCGGCTCCCGGCCGGACGCACAGGGCACCCGGACGACATCGCCGCGGCCGTCGCACTGCTCATCGGCAACGGCTTCATCACCGGACACGTCCTCGTCGTCGACGGCGGCGCCCACCTCGCGCGCTGACCGTCCCTGCGCGACCTGCCGGCCCCGTGGGCCGGCCAGGCGACGGGCGGGCTCCCGGATGGCGTCCATCGCGGCTCATTCGGACGCGGCGGGCTTCTGCGAATGCAAGCACCGCCCCACACGGGCAGGTCGACACCCCAGCAGCCGGACGTGGTCTCACCGGAGTGTGACGGCCTCGTCGAGGACGGCTGACAGCCGGACTTGCGGCTGTCTGCTGTAGAGACTCATCTCGACACTTGAAGATCAGCGTGCTGGCGGTTCGTGTGGTCACTGCTGCGGCCGGGTGCGCGGTGGCGACCGGCCTGATGACGGTTCCGGCCCACGCAGATCAGCCGGCCTCGTCGTCGACGCAACCGTCGGGTAGGGCGCGAGCTCCAGCCCCCCTCGGCCGGGCCGACCGGCCACGTCCCAGATGACGACCGGGTTACGGCGCAGGGCTGTCCAGGCGTTGGCCGAGAACGGTGACCTGGGCGTCGGCGTAGCCCAGTCGCTGGTAGAAGGCGGCGGCGGTGGTGTTGTCGCGCGGACCATGAGCTGGAGCTTCGGGATGCCGCGGGCGTGCACCCACTGCTCGCAGGCCTGCATCAGCCGTCGTCCGAGCCCGCGCCTCTGTTCCCGCGGAGCGACGGCCAGGTAGTAGACCCAGCCGCGGTGCCCGTCGTGCCCGACCATCGCGGTGCCAAGCAGCGCGTCCTGGCCGACGGCGGCGAGCACGGTTGATGAGTTGCCCGTGACGGCGCGGTGCAGGTCGGCGTGCGGGTCGTTCCACGGGCGGGTGAGCCCGGTCTGCTGCCACAGCGCGACCGCGGCGTCGTGCAGTCCCCGGGCAGCGGCTGGATGTCGATCACGGCGTGCCGAGCTGCTGGAGCAGGTCGAGGGCGTCCTGCGCTCGGGCGTGCGGCACCAGCAGGTGGTCGTGGTGGCGCGCGGCGATGACGTTGCAGCTGATCCCGGCTCCGGCGAGCTGCCCGGCGACGGCGGCGGTGAGCCCGACCGCGTCGAGGGCGCTGTGCACGGTGAGGGCGATCCAGGCGACGACGACGTCGTAGGGCAGCCCGGCGGTGTCGGCCTGCTCCCGGCGCATGACCAGCGACAGGCCTTCGTCCTCGGCGAAGGACGCCAGGGGTTCCACGCCGTCCGGCGGCCGCGCAGCCGTGACGAAGACCCATTCGCCGTCCCGCAGCTGCGGGCTCAGGTCACGCAGCAGCAGCGCGAGGTCGTGCTCCGGCGCAGGCAGGCCGTCGGCGGTCATGGCGGCTGGACCTGGGACGCGTGGAGCCGACGCAGCTGCTGGGCGCGGGCGCCGCGGTCACGGCCCTGGTCGCGCTCCTGCAGTCGGTCGGCGATGGAGAGCCGGTGCTCGGTGGGCTTGTGGTCGTCGAACTTGAACTTGGCGAGGACGTCGACGACGTGCAGGCGCAGCCCGCGGATGCCTGGCAGCAGCCGGGCGTACGGCGGGTCGTCCACGCTGACCGGCGCGTGCTCCTGCTCGGGCTGCAGGAAGTGCAGCTGCCGGCGTAGCAGCTCCGCCTTGCCCTCCGGGTCGTCCACGATTTCCGCCCGGCAGCGCAGCTGTACCGCGGCGTAGTAGCTCGTCGGGACTCCGTCTCGCGCGGGGCTGCCTGGCGCAGCCCGCCACGTCGTTGGGACGTAGGCGTCGTCGTCGACGACGGTGAGCACCACCCGGGGCTGCGCCTCGATCAGGCGCCAGAGCGGGTTGGGCCGGGCCAGGTGCACCAGCACGGTCCGCTCGTCGTCGGCGGTGAAGTGGGTCCGCACCACCGCCGGCCAGCCGCCCGGGTCGGCGACGACCAGCTGCCCGAAGTTGCGGCCGACGGCCAGCCACGCCCGCCACTCGTCCTCGCTGGCCGCGGCGTCCCACGGGTGCACCATCACTGACCACAGCATAGTTATGCGCTCACGTGCATAGCTGTGGTGGCGTGGCTCCATCGGATTATCAACCAAGGACGGCCGTCTCATCAGCTGCAACCTCCGCGAGGGCGTGATCGCTCTGGAGCTGGAGTGCTACGACGGACAGCGGCTCCTGCTCCATACCGACAGCACGCTCAACACGGCCGGCCCCGTCGAGCCCCCAGGCTCCGCTCGACCCCCACAGACACCGGGCCGGCCACACGATCAGGCGCCGTCAGCCGACGCCCGGACGTCGACCCGCTATGGTCCGGCTCGTGAGCTCGGCAGCGGACCGGCGGCGGTGGCAGGTACGCGCTCCGCTGCAGGAGGACTTCGCGCGCTGGCGCGCTCTGTACCAGGGCTACGCCGACTTCTACCGCGTGAAGCAGCCCGACGAAGCTGCAAGCACGGTGTGGACCTGGCTCCAAGACCCGCAGCACGAGGTCCGCGGCCTACTCGTCACCGACGACTCCGGCGAGGTCGTCGGCTTGGCGCACTACCGCCCGTTCTCTCGCCCGCTGACGGCCGGCACCGGCTGCTTCCTCGACGACCTGTTCGTCGACCCGGCGGCGCGGGGCGGCGGCGCTGCCGACGCCCTCCTGGCCGAGCTGCGCCGGATCGCCGGCGGGAACGGCTGGAGCGTCGTGCGCTGGATCACTGCCGACGACAACTACCGTGGCCGCGCCAAGTACGACCAGCACGCCACCCGCACCACCTGGATCACCTACGACATGGCCCCGCCCTGAACCGGCCCCTCCGACCGGACGTGCGAAACAGTTCGCCCAGACCCTCGATCAGATCAGCACCGGTCATATCGCCGCCGCCAAGACCGTCATGCTGCTGCAATGGGCGGCGCTGCGCGGACTCGCTCGGCGTCGATGGCCATGATCGACGGCGCTAACCGCGATCAACGGCTGTGCCGATAGGCGAACGCTAAGCGGCACCGTTGTCGATCTTCGTAGCGGGGTGGCTGACCGGACACCACGCTGTCCGCGGTGCCACCCGGCCGGCTTGCCGTGCTTGCGCGGCACGCCACCGCGGCGAAGGCGCAGGCGGTTGCCCGGGTGACCCCTACCCTGCGTGACGCCACCCTCTTCGCCGTCGTCCGTCAGCTCGAAACCGCTAGGACCGAGGATGCCCTGGGCCTTCTCGGCCAGCTCCTTGGGACCGTGCTCGTAGGGGCACGGCGTGCCGGCCGTCCGGAGCGCCTCCGGTGTTTGTCCGAGGTGCGGCGATCGCTGTCGGGGCGGCTGGGAGGTGGGGTTGGTTTCGCGGGCCTGGGCCGGCACTGCCAGGTTGCGTGGGTCGCGGTTGGCTGGATGACGAGCAGAGGCTATGGCGTGCCGAGTTTGGTGAGCCACTCGCGCAGCAGGGTGGCCTCGGCTGGGCTGAAGTCAGCGGGTAGCAGCGGATCGCCTTGATCGTCTGGTGCGACGACGGCGAGCAGGGCTTGGGCGCGTGCGGCGATGACGGTTTCCGCGTCGGCGCCGGTGGTCGGCTCGGTGGTCAGGGAATCGAGGACGGTGTCGCGGAGCGGGCGGATCAACCGTGGGTCTCGTTGCGTTTCGGGCTGGGCTAGCAGGAGCAGGACTGCGCCAGTGGTGGATGCCTCGATCGCGCGTGTCGCCGCTTCCACCGGTACGCGTAGTCGTCCTTGGGCGTTGGCCCGTTCGAGCATGTGACGCAGGATCTTGTTGTTCTCCTGCGCGGCCGCGGGCCGTCGGCCGGGTCGAAGGTTGCCGTACATGAGGGCGTACACGGCGGGGTTGGTCAGGCCGAACTCGACGTGGATGTCCCAGCCTCGTCGTAGGTCCTCCACGGCGTTCTCACTTGGCTCGAAGGCGCGCTTGTGGGCTAGGTAGCTTTCGAACCCGAAGCTGGCGACGCTGTCGAGCAGACCGTCCTTGTCCTTGAAGAGGCGGTACAGGGTCGGGGTCTGCACCCCGGCCGCGCTAGCGACCGCGCGGGTGGAGATGCCGGTCGGGCCGAGCTCGGCCAGCAGCTTGACCGCGGCGCGGAGTATCCGCGTCTGCTGCTCGTCTTTGTCCGTCGTCGACGAACCGCTGGACTCGATTGCCATGTGTCGATGGTAACTGGAATCTGTTGACGTTGACAGTGACCTCGTCACGGCCGTAGTGTTGACGACGTAAACAAAGCCTGCGGCAGGAGTAAGCATGACTGAAAACCACCGGATTGCTGAGGTCCAGATAGGCGCCGGCGGTCTCACCGTCGGCGCGCAGGGCCTGGGATGCATGGGAATGAGCGAGTTCTACGGCGACACCGATGAGGGCGCGGCGCGCGAGACCCTAGAGACGGCGTTGGCTCGCGGAGTCACGATGTTCGACACCGCCGACATGTATGGCCTGGGAGAGAACGAGCGGTTCCTATCACCGTTCGTAAGGACCTACCGTCAGCAGGTCGTCATCGCGACCAAGTTTGGCAACGTCCGCGACGCCGACGGTGCGATGTCCATCAGCAACGACCCTGGCTACATCCGTCGATCGATCGACGCCAGCCTGTCCCGGCTCGGCGTGGAGGTGGTCGACCTCTACTACATGCACCGTCGTGACCCGCAGGTCCCGCTTGCAGACTCGGTCGGGGCGATGTCGGAGTTGGTCGCTGAGGGAAAGGTCCGCTACCTCGGGCTGAGCGAGGTGACCGGCGACGAGCTGCGGCGGGCCTACGCGATCCACCCGATATCGGCTGTGCAATCGGAGTGGTCGCTGTTCACCCGCGACATCGAGCGGACCCTCGTGCCTGCCGCGTCGGACCTCGGCGTCGGGGTCGTGCCGTACTCCCCGCTCGGTCGCGGGTTCTTGACCGGCGCGCTGCCGACGGAGTTCACCGGCAAGGATGTCCGGTCGGTGTTCCCGAGGTTCACCGGCGAGAACGGGCAACGCAACGCGGCGCTGCTCGCGCCCATCGCCGACATCGCCGGAGCGCGGGGAATCTCCATGGCGCAGGTCGCCCTCGCGTGGCTGCACCGGCAGGCCATCGTCCACGACGTGGCGGTCGTGCCGATCCCCGGCACCCGGAAGCCGGCGCGGTTGCTGGAGAACCTCGATGCAATCGAGGTGACGCTGACAGCCGATGAACTTGCGCGGCTTGAGCCGATCGCCGAGCAGGTCTCCGGTGATCGGTACCCGGACATGAAACAGACCGCCGGCGCACGCGAGTCCTGACGCGCCCGCATCACCCGACCTCGCCTGAGATCTCGGACCGCAACGAACCGGTTCGGCCCCCACCTATCAAGAACGGATCATTTATGTCACCGATCAATGTCGGGATCGCCTACTTCTCCGGATATGGCCACACGCTCGAACACGCAAAAGCCGTCAAAGACGGGGTCGAGTCGGTACCAGACGCCCACGCGGACATGATCGACGTGTCCACGATGACCGACACCGACTGGGCGACGCTCGACGCGTGCGACGCGATCATCTTCGGCACCCCGACCTACATGGGGTCCGCGTCAGGAGCGTTCCACATGTTCGCCGAAGCCACATCAAAGAGATGGATGACGATGGCGTGGAAGGACAAGCTCGCCGCCGGTTTCACCAACTCGGGTTCGATGAGCGGCGACAAACTGCACACCCTGCAATACCTCTCGCTGCTGGCGGCACAGCACGGAATGCACTGGATCAGTCTCGGGCTGATGCCTGGCTGGAATACGACAGTGAGCAGCGAATACGACCACAACCGGCTCGGGTTCTACCTCGGTGCCGGAGCCCAGACATGGAACGACCAAGGACCTGACGCGGTACACGCAGCCGACGTGGCAACAGCGCGACACCTCGGCGCACGCGTCACCGAGCAAGCGCGGATCTACCGAGGCATCATCCCGGCCTGATCCTCGCCGGCGACGGTCAGCCGATCCTCGAAAGCACCCCGCCGAGCCAGGCACAGCACGAGACTGACGGATCAATGTTCACAGCGCGTCATTCGGACGCCACCGACTACGGAGAAAGGCACCTCCATGTCCCGCATCACCGTCATCGGCGGCACCGGCTACGCCGGTTCAGCCATCGTCGCTGAGGCCGCTGGTCGCGGTCATCAGGTCACCGCACTGAGCCGGTCGCGGCCCGACGCAACGATCCCGAACGTCACCTACGTGCAAGGCGACGCTGCCGACGAAGCAACGCTCTCGGCGTCCATCGCGGGCGCGGACGTCGTCGTGGCCGCGCTCGCCCCACGCGGCGCGCTCTCCGGCAGCTTCCGCGACGTTTACCGCACTGTCGCGCGTCTGGCCGATACCGCCGGCGCAACTCTGTTCGTCGTCGGCGGCTACTCCTCGCTGCGCCCCGCGCCCGGGGCGGATCGGTTTGTCAGCGACCTCAGCGACATCCCGGTAGAGCTCCACGGCGAGATCCTCGCCGGTGCGGCGCTCATCATCGAGGACCTCCCGGCCACGCCCACGACACTCGACTGGGTGTTCGTCAGCCCGGCCCTCGGGTTCGGCGCGTGGGTGCCCGGCGAACGACTCAACCGCTATCGGCTCGGCGACGACGTCGCGGTCCAGCCCGAGGACGGTGGCGCAATCGCGACCGAGGACTACGCCCTCGGGGTTGTCGACCTCATTGAGAAAGGCGAGCACCACCGGACGCAGGTCAACCTCGCCCACTAAACGGGTCAACCAGAGGTGGTCTCAGGCGGAACCACTGACGACCGCCGGGCTAGCCAGCAATCTTGCCGACGGCGAGTTGATCGAGGTTGTCCCGGCGAGCCACCCAGTTCCGGGGCGGGTGTCCGGATGAGATCGATGACCGGGCAGTCTCAGAGGTCGAACGTCATCGATCACGCACGGTGTGAGGATGGGTCCATGCCGATGCCGATAATGTTGGCGACGCGATGCAGGTCGATGTCGTATGCGAGCAGGGTGGCGCTGTTGCGCCAGGCGACGGCGGCAATGAGGCAGTCGATGAGGCCGCGCGGAGTGACTCCCTTCTGGCGGCACTCGCGGTAGATCCGGGCGGCGGCGTCAAAGTCGGGCGCGGGGTCGACCGGGTGCAGGTGAAACCGCTGCAAGAGTCGGCGCAAGTCGCGCTCGCGGGCATCGGTGCGAGCGCCGGCGAGAACCTCCATCATCACCGGCTCGGTCACCGCGAGCGGACCATCTTCGGTGATGAGCTGGGCGAGTCTGACATCGACGGTGCTTCCGGTGGCTCGGTCGAACTCGACCCAGGCCGAGGTGTCGGCCAGGATCACTGGCCGGGCCGCAATACGGGGTCAGCCGGGATGTCCTCGAGCGCGTGGGCGCCACGCATGGCCAGCGCCTCGTCGCGGGTCATGGGCTGTCCGGCCAGGTGGCGCAGGGCCAGGTCCACCGCCTCGGTCTTAGTGTGTACGCCGTAGCGGTCCATCACCGTCTGGACGTACCCGTCATCGATCTCGATGTTCGTCCGCGACCTGGTCATACACGTAAAATACACCTGACGTGTACTTCTTGTGTCCTTGTGCGCGGCGCTAGCCGTCGCAGATGACGACCCCCTTGCGGGAACACGCTGCCCCTCCGCCGCCGGACGAGAAGCAGCAGGTCGGCCGTTCCCGCAAGACCCACCCGCGAAAGTGCCCTGTGATCGGGGGCTGAGCGGCCAAGTCAGCAGTGGGTCGTCGGCGATGGTGACCACCTAGGCTCAGTTCAGCAATAGCCCCGGGTTGTCCTCGCGACGACTGTCGTTCTCTCCGGGTTCGACACCACCGGGGCCGCCGCGTCACCTCGCCGCGATGCTGCCGATCCTCCATGAGAATGGGGGCGTGCCATCGGTTCCTGCCCCGCGCAACCAGCAGGAGCGCGCTCTGCTGGCAGCGGTGTGGGACGAGTTCGAGCTGCAAGGTAGCTGGCCCACGTTCGGGCAGGTGGACCGCCGGCTGGACCGCCAGCCCGTTCCGCTTGATGCGGAAGCGCTCCTACAGTCGGCCCCCGCCGAGTTGCTGCAGCAAGGCGGACTACTCCAGCCTCCTCAAGACGACCAGGAGTTACGGCTCACGATTGCCGGTGCCGCCGCATGCGGTGCTGGAGAGTCGGGGCTCTACGTCCGGCTGTTCCTCGACGCCGTGCGGCTCGCATGCGAGGCCGAGCAGGAGCTCCCGCTCGCTGCAGGTGACAAGCCGCTGCTGACGTCCGAGGACGCAAATCGACGGCTGGCGCTGCCAGCGGCTGGCCGAGCCGAGGTGCTCTGGCGGCTCGGGCAGGTGTTGCTCGTCGAGCAGTGGGGCTACAGCGTCAGCGGCACCAACTCCGAGAACCACAGCTGGTCCTTCGCGATCAACCGGCAGGTTCGCCGGTTCCGAGGGCTGCAGGACCTGGCCGATTACTGGCAGCGCGCCCACCCGCAGGTTGACCGCCCCAGCTCAGCACCTCAAGAGGCTCTTATGACGACCAGCGATGTGCCAGTAGTGCACCCGCCGACGCGCTACCAGGTGTTTCTAAGTTCCACCTTCGCGGACCTGGAGCAGGAACGTGCCCTCGTCACTCAAGCCATACTGCGGACGCAACGGTGCATCCCAGCCGGGATGGAGCTGTTTCCCGCCAGCAGCCTCCCGCCCTGGGACGTGATTACCCCGGTCATCGACTTGACCGACTACTTCGTCTTGGTGATCGCTGCGCGATACGGATCGCTCACCCCAGAGGGCGTGAGCTACACCGAGCGGGAGTACGAGTACGCCCGTAACGCCGGCGTACCTGTGCTCGCGTTCGTGCACCGAGACCCCGACGCGCTGGCGGTTCGCAACGCGGAAAGAGACGAGGCGAGCCGAGCGAAGCTTCGCGAGTTCGTGGAGCGAGTCGAGAGCCGGCACACCGTGCAGCGCTGGACCACTGCCGAACAGCTGGCGTCCTTAGTGCAGGCGTCCCTCTATCAAGCGTTCGACGCTCAGCCCCGACCAGGCTGGACACGCGGTGGCAGCGACTCGACGGGAGGTCCGGCACCGTCATCTCCGGTGGCGTCAGTCAGTTCAGTCGATGAGCTCAGGTCCGCCGCCACCGATCCGGCCCGAGAACGTCACCTGCTTGACGAGGTGCGTCAGGAGGCCGACGAGCTGCTGGACCTGCCGCTTCTGGCGCCGAGTGTCTTGGTGGACGGGACCGCTGAGGTCATTCGCAGCGAGTTCGCTGCCCGTCAGACCCAGCTGGAGCAGGCGACGCGTCCACTGTTGCGGTTGACAGCGGCGCTCACCTATTGGGGCAGCCCGAGCACAGACCAGCGTCTAGCGGACCTCGTCCCCGAGCTTGCCCCCAACCCCCGTCGAGGCGGCAGCATCGACCTGCTCAACCTGCTTAGGGCTCCAGGCGTCCTGTTCTTCCACTGTGTCGGTGTCGCCAGCTGCGCCGCTCGTCGCGACGAGACGACCGGGCTCTTTCTGGGCGATCGGATCACAGTCGAGGATCCCCGCGACGGCGATACAGCGGCTGTGGCCTCGCTGCACGCTGACCTGATCTATCCCGAGGACGCCAGCCACGACCTACACGACTACCTCGGACCCTTCTTGCAGGAGGCGATCGGTCTCAGCACGCGGGCGTTCGAGCAAGCGTGGGCACGATGGGACTACTTGAGGTCAGTGGCCTGCGAGTGCCTGCGGGCCTCAGGCGTCCGCACCTACCCCCCGCGCCCCTACCTTCAGATCCAGGAAGATTGGGGTCGAGACCCTAACGTTCCTCGCGTCACTGTCAGCCGCGGCATCCGTCAGGAGATCGACAATCAGGGCAACGCTCATCCTCTGCTGATGAGCATGTGCAGCGCGAGCGCAGAGCTCTTCACCACCGCCGCTGAGACTTTCGAGAGCGGTTATGGTTCCTGGGCCAGCCGGGAAGACCGGGACGCTCTGCCCTTCGGAGGAGGCTCCCTCCCGACGGGTCCGCACTTCCCGGGAGCCCGAGACTGAACGACTCGATGCCCGCACCAGCGCACCGCAGCGCTGAACCTGCGCCGGCTACTCACCCTCGGACTGCACCGTCAGCGGGGGACCTGGGCCATCACTGCGGTGGCCTGACCCCCATCCGGGACGGCAGGACCAAAGCCCCGAACCGACCAGCGCCAGCCCGAGCTCGTGACAGCAACCACGCCCAACCCCTTGGCCGTCAGGTCGGCTGAGCA
>JAABUX010010711.1_pt1 | contig 10212 bp, 13 predicted proteins | sample 5561851 | NCBI WGS metagenome assembly JAABUX01 (sample SAMN10711883, study PRJNA513361) | rock metagenome | isolation source: Antarctica rocks | place: Antarctica: Victoria Land, Richard Nunatak red sandstone | collected 2016-01-03 | reverse complement strand
CGCTAATGACAATGGCGGCACCTGCCGCGCCATCGACGATCGTCGAACTGCCGTTGCCGCTGACGACCCGGGCCGCGTTGCCGGTGTAGTTGAAGCTGTCCCCGACGATGGTGGTCGCCGCGCCGCCGCCGGACAGGGTGGCCGCCGAGCCCGACGCGGCCACGACATAGGCGTAGCCCTGCGGAATGGTCAGGTCGCCGCTGGTGTTCGCCGGTAGGAGCAAAGCCTCACCCGGGGCGGTCGGGGCTGGAACGGCTCCGGTCCCGGAGTAGGTCACAACGTCGGAGAGTGGCAACTTCGCAACCGCCGCTGCGACGCTTTTGAACAGCACGTCAGTTTCGCTGCTGGTCGCGGTAATTGAGACCGTGCCCACTGCGGTGATGGTCTGGTTGCCAGCCATAGATCGTGTCTCCTGTGCGCGCCGTTACGCCTGAACTGCTCTACGCTGCATTGTTGTTTCTATCAAAGTTCATTCCGCAGTAGTTAATCGTTAACATTCTATCATCTAGCCTCGGCTAGCGAGAACAGGGCCCCCCTTGGACGTCGGCGGGGCCGTGTCTGCCATGCTGTGACGCTAAAGTCGCAATGTGGACAAAGAAAGAACATCGAGGGCGGGCCGTCGAAGCTGTTACAGCGGATTAGGTGTTTGGTCCCGGAGTGTGATGGTGCAAGTCTGACCCGGCAAGCGGAGGACGCACGATGGCAAGCCTTCTTCACGGCAGCGCCCGAACGACGCCGCGTGTGCGAGCCGAGCTCCAAAGGTCGAAAGACAGCACCCGCGCCCTGGCCGCCCGCTACCAGCTGAACCCGAAGACCGTCGCCAAATGGCGCGCACGACAAACCACCTCTGATTCGCCCATGGGACCCGCTGCACCATGCAGCACCGTGCTTACGCCCGCCGAGGAAGCCATCATCGTCGAGTTCCGCAAGCGCACCCTGCTGCCGCTCGACGATGTCATGGGCCAAGCCAGCCAAGGTTCCGGCGGCGTAGCCGTCGGAAAGCTGGCGGAGGGTGCCTGAAGGACACGATCCCGAACCTCACCCGCAGCGCCCTGCACCGCTGCCTGCAACGTCACGGCATCTCCCGACTACCTGCCAGCGAGGACAAAGCGTCAAAGCGCGGCCGCTTCGCCGAGACCACGATCGGCTACGTCCACATCGACAGCTGCGAGCGGCACCCGGCCGAGGGCAGGCTCATCATGTTCCTCGCCATCGACCGCGTGTCCAAGTTCGTCCACGTCGAGTTCCACACCAGCGCGGGCAAAGCCGAGGGCGCCGCCTTCCTGCGCGGTGTCGTGACGACGTTCCCCTACCGGCTGCACACCGTGCTGACCGACAACGGCATGGCCTTCGCCGACCTGCCGAACAATCGCGGCCGGTATCCGCTGGCCGAGGCGATGTTCGGCGGCCACCTCTTCGACCGCGTCTGCAAGGAGCACGGGATCGTCCATAAGCTCACCAAGCCGTATCACCCGTGGACGGACGGCCAAGCCGAACGCATGAACCGCACCATCAAGGATGCCACCACAACGGCGTTCCACTACCCGAGCCTCGACGCGCTGCGCGCCCACGTCCTCGCCTTCGTCTCGGCCTACAACTTCGCCAAGCACCGCAAGGCGCTTCGTTGGAACACGCCCTTCCAGAGCATCTGTCTTGCTTGGCAACGCGACCCATCATCATTCATCATCGACCCACGCCACCTCATCCCGGGACCAAACAAGTGGATCGGCGGCTACGCGCGGGGGTCAACCGGGCACGTCGAGATCGAGGCCCTGGCAGCCGTTGTAAGAAGGATCGTCGCCCGATGACGAAACGCCCTAGCTTGCGCGCCCCAGCGTGTCGCCACAGGCCGATGAGGCTGCACAGGCGGTTGCACAAGCCCATGAGCTGCAGCGCCGTCACGACGCGCCAGAGGCCGGAGATGATCGCCCCATGTCACAAGCACCATTCACCTGCCGGTCGACCTTCTGGACGCTCTCAGGACGGCCGCGCAGCGCCGGGCCAGCCGCAAGGCGAGAGCCGATGACCGCGGTCGAGGCAGGCGTTCAAGCGTTTCCGAAATCGTGGTCAAGTTGCTGGACCGGCACCGTGCTGAGCTGGACATACTCGATTGACCCGATCCGCGCCGGGCGGTCCCGGCATAGAGGCGGCCCGACAAGGTGCCGATACACCCCGCCGGGCCTGACCAGATACATGAGGGCACCGTCAACCTAGTCGCCGTTCAGGCTACTACTATTGCGCATTCGGACGCAAAGTTGCTGCCACCAAGAAGACGCCAGGCCCGTACCTCGCCCTACCTGCCTACCAAAGTCAGTGATCCGTTACAAAAATCATATCGATAACGGCACTCTGTACGTCGGAGCGGGTGGCCGGACCCGAGCATCAGTGGCTTGCGGTTCGCGCCGCCGCAAACCATTCTTTTTGCGTAACGGAGAGGAGCGGGCCATGTCCGCCGACGCAGCTGCCGCCGGCAACGTGGTGCGGTTGCCGGTCAAACGGCCCGCCCGCCCACTCCTGGCACTGATGCCGATCAAGCCCCCTCTGAATTTGCGCTTGCGTCCAAGAATGAATATGATCTAGAATCTTTTTGAGGACTGAAAACCATGGCCGCCGCCAGCCAGGTGACCTGGCTTATGGCCATCTTGCGCGACACCGTTGTCGGACTAGCCCGCGAGGACGGGAGAGACCTGACCGCGCGCCAGCTTGGCGTGTTGCTGGTCTGCTATCTTGAATACGGGCCCCTCACCGTGCGGGGCTTGGCGGTCCGACTGAATACGCCCAAGCCCAGTATTTGTCGTGCTATCGACCGGCTCGTCTCACTGAATCTGGCTTCCCGGGGCGGCGACCCGCGTGACCGGCGTAGCATACTGGTCACCCGCACGGCGGCGGGAACCTCCTACATGATAGCCCTGCGCGACTTGATGCTGGCGGCGGCCCGAGGTCCTAACCTGGGCGACGAACGCCTTTTACCTTGGACTGCTTGGTCATCACCTGCATGCCCGGCCTAGCAGGCTTTCGCCGATCATCGCGCCCTCGGCGTAGCCCGTTATAAGTTGCCAAATCAGGTAGGCCCGTTTGCGAACGCTCTGGTCGAAGCCCTTTCGCGTCTGCGACAGGATATCCTTGCGATCGCCGTAGGATGTCAAAGGGCCGCCTCGCTCGACATGGATCCGGGTAGTCAAGCCCTCCAGTTCGGCCTCAGGCACCAGGCGGGCATAGGCGGCGGCCTTCGCGGCCTTGTCCCGGCAGGCCGCATCGTCGAGCCCGTCGGCGGTGACGGGGTAGATGTGGACCAAGATTTGATCACGCAGCAAGACATCGACCAAACGCTCCATTCCCCGCAGCTTCCGTAGTCTGTTCTGGCCTCTCCCGCCGGCATTAATTTTAGCTAAACCGCTTGCTAAGCATGCGTCCTACTGAGCATGCGGCGCGATGAATCGGACAATGCTGTCGGCGGTGGTCTCGCCTGCGGGGATGTCGTCGAACCAGACATGCCTGATGGCGGACGTCAGATGCGCCGCGAGCAGGTTGCTCCCGAGGCTTTGCAGGGAATTGGACATCGCCGGTGTTTCACGTCCTCGGTTGGTCAGCAACCCGTAACGCATGCGTTATTGTAGCGTAATTAATATTCTAACGATCAATTACTATAACGATCCTGGCACTTTTCGTGGGTCACCGGCCCCGGACCTTGCCATCCAGCACGCCAGCGGGCCGTCCCGGGGCACCCCCCCCGAGCGCGTAAGCCCGCTTGTCCATGTGCAGCGCGTTGGTGTCGACGTTCCACGACCACAGGGCGACGCCGGCTGCGTCGGACGCCGCACGCAGCCAGTCGGCGTCCCAGACCAACGCGTCGGACGTGTCATAGAACATCGCGCCTCTTGAGACCGGGTCCGCATGCGCCCGAGAAGGCCCGTCACTAGGCGCCTCAGGCCGCGCTCATTGCGCGGCCGGCATCATGCGTGCGGCACGCCAAATCACCTAATTTTTCACGGTAAAAAGCTGCTGGCATCCGCTTCATGGAGTTCTTCGCCGGCACGATCTGCAACCCGCACACTCGCCGGGCATACGGCCGAGCCGTGGCGGACTTGCTGACCTGGTGCGAGGACTACAGCGTGCCGTCAATCACGGCCATGCGGCCGCCGCTGCACGTCGCGACCTGGATCGAGCTACGGACGCACGAGTGCTCGGCACCCATGGTCAAGCAGCAGCTCGCCGCCTTCCGCCACCTGTTCGACCGGCTGGTAGTGGGCCAAGTGATGCCGGCAACCTGGCCGCCTCGGTGCGCGGGCCGTCGCACGTGGTGCGGGTGGGCCCCACGTCGGCGCTGGCGCCGGCCGAGGCGTGCGCCCTGCTCGACGGCATCGACGCCACGACACCGATCGGGCTGCGCAACCGCGCGCTGCTCGGGCTGATGGTCTACTCGTTCGCGCGGATCGGGGCGGCGGTTGGCATGCGGGTCGAGGACGTGTTCAGCCAGCGACGCCGGCTGTGGGTGCGGTTGCGCGAGAAGGGCGGCCGCGCGCACGCCATGCTGTGCCACCACAGCCTGGAGGCGTACCTGCACGCCTACCTGGACGGCACCGGGATCGCCGACGATCCGAAGGGACCGCCGTTTCGCACCGTCGGCGCGGCACCGACCGCCTCACCCACACCCCGCCGTAGACCAACGCCCACGCGATGGTGCGGCGGCGTGCGGCGGCGCCCGGATCCTGACCCGGATCGGCAACCACAGCTGCCGGGCAACCGGGATCACCGCCTAACTGGGAATGGCGGCACGCTGGAGTGGGTGGCGGTGATGGCCAACCATGCCAGCACGCGCACGACGCAACTCTACGACTGGCGCGCCAACTACGTCAGCCTCGACGAGGTGGAGCGGATTGGGATCTGACTTGCCGGTGTCCTGAGGCGGTCAGCTCGGAAGGCGCGGTGAGACCCGCGCCCACAGATCCGCCAGACTGAGGCGTGGCCGCCCAACCCTAGCTCCCCAACCATCAAGGACAGTTGCAATCTAGACTGATTACGTAATAATACTTGTTGTTACGGACACACGCGCAAGAGGCTGGTGCTGTCCGTTGCCCCTGTCTTGAAGGATCGACGAATGACGATGCACGTCCGCTCCACCCTGTTTGGCCTTGCCGCGCTCGCGCTTACCGTGGGTGTGGCGCCGCCGGCCCTGGCTAACGAGATCCTCGAGGAGATCATTCGCGGCCGGGCAATCGCTCCGGTGCCGCTCAAGGTCCCTGAGAACGTCAATCGGCTGTCGGCCTATCTCGGGAGCTATGTCGTTGAAGCGATGGCAACGTGCAACAGCTGCCACAGCAACAAGGAATACACCGCCACCGGCAACCCGTTTAACGGCCAGCGAAAGCAAGTGAACAAGACGTGCTACCTCAACGGCGGCCAATCGTTCGGCCCCGGCCTGGTGTCGGCCAACATTACGCCGGACAAGACTGGCAGGCCAGCGGGCCTCACCTATGCGGCCTTCAAGGACCTGATGCGGACTGGGCATGACCCGCGAGACCCCGGCACCCTGTTGCAGGTGATGCCGTGGGATGGGTTTCAGAATATGACCGAGACCGACCTGAGGGCGATCTACGACTACCTGTCGTCGATCCCGACTCTTCCCGACGGCGGCAGCGCGCCTTGCTGACGCAAGCCGCGTCAAGGGGGTTCCGGTAGCAACCAAACCGTCGTTCGTTTCAGCGGGAGACCGTAGCGGCCCAGCCGCTCGGAGCTGTCGCACGATCGGCGCGCTCCTTAGTTTGGCGTTGGCGCGGTCTGCTGGACACCGCACGCTCCGCCCTGTTTTTGCGCCACAGCGGCCGGGCGAGCGCCAGCGCCGTCACCAGCAACCCGAGCACGTAGCGGGCCGGATGCAGGCCGTGCGTCACGTTGAGGTTGGACGCATCCAAGCTTGAGTTAGGCGAACACCTTCCGTATCATGGACACCACTATGATGCCGAAGCGCACTTCCGCAACGTCATTGTCGTATTGTCCAGTAAACAACTTACGTATCAGCTCGCGTCGTATTTGTTCGTTGTTGCGGAACCGAATCCCCAACGTTCCGTTTTTATTGACACCGGTTTGCTCAAACGGGATTGACCCACTGATGCCTTGAAGTTGGATAGTGCCGAATTTGCCATACCGGAGCCAACCGCCGGACCGTTCCAGCGCTGCACCCCCGATCGAGATGTTGCGCACTATACACGTCCCATGAACCTCTCCACAGGTGATGCTGGCTGGCTCGTAGGTAGAGAACCGCTCGTCTCGCCGAGGTTTTGGAAGCTCTACGCAAGTCGCTGCGGCAATGCAAAGTACGACGATGTTAAAGAGACTCCAGAATATATTCACGGCATAACCATCGGTGCCGTTTAAAGCACTGTATGGTGACATATTCATCATCATGCCAACGGCTGTGCCGCCCGCCAGGAGCAGGAATGGCGTAAGAAAGGTCCACTGGACCGTCACCTCGTTGGTGGAAACGCCTTTGGCGGTGACCTTGAACGGATGCCCGAACGGCCTGATGAGGCCCATGCAAACCGTGCGAACAATGGCGAATGCGGAAAGTAGTTGGGTCACGTCCGTCATTATTGGAAAGACTGTGTTACCAGCCAGGTATCCCATGAACACCATACTGCTTAGCATAGAGGGGCCGAGCCAGTAAATAATGTCTGAGGCTGAACTGTTGATCACGGCGGTTCCAGTCCACCAATAGACAATTGGCGCGCTGATCATCATGAGTTTGAAAGAAAACCCAAAAATCCAAAACATTGAACCGTCAAGTGAGGAGATTCGATTGGCGAGTCCGATCCGGGCACTCCCGAAAAAGCTCCACCGCGTGTAGAGTTGCTGTATAGCTCCCAGACACCAGCGCGAGCGCTGTGTAATATATTGGCGCTTATATACGTGCTTGACCCAAGCCAGAGCGTAGGCTAGGTTAGCTGCATCGAGAGGGTGCGGCGATGATCCAGCAGTTTGATAGCCTGATGCAGATGATGGAGGTCTTCTCCGACGAGCAGATCTGCATCGATCATCTCCGGGCGATCCGCTGGAAAGATGGGGCTTACTGCCCCCACTGCGGCAGCACCAAGGTTTACCACTTCTCGGACAACCGGACCCACAAGTGCGGCGACTGCCGCCAGCGCTTTTCCATCAAGGTCGGCACGATCTTCGAGGACACCAAGCTGCCGCTCCGCAAGTGGTTCATGGCGATCTGGATGGTGACCAGCCACACGAAGGGCATCGCTTCCACCCAGCTCGCTAAAGACCTCAAGATCACCCAAAAGTCGGCTTGGTTCGTTCTGCATCGCCTTCGCCACGCGGCCCGTACACAGTCCTTTGCCAAGCCGCTTGAAGGTATCGTCGAGGCCGATGAAACCTACATCGGCGGCAAGGAGAAGAACAAGCACTCCGACAAGAAGACGCCGGGCAGCCAGGGCGGCGCAAACAAGGTGGCCGTCATGGGCATCATGGAGCGCAACGGCGAGTTGCGGGCCAAGGTCGTGCCGGACACCACGGCCAAGACGCTGCACGCGGAACTGGACGCCAACGTGGCTCCCGGTGCGAACGTGCTGACCGACGAACACCGGGGCTACAACGGCATCGGCGAGCGGTTCAGCCATCACACCGTCAACCATTCCATCGGCGAATACGTGAAGCACTTCTTCATTCACACGAACGGGCTGGAGAACGCTTGGAGTCTGTTCAAGCGCAAAGTCTATGGTATCCACCACTTCGTCAGCGGCGAGCATCTAGACCGCTACCTCGCCGAATTCACTTTCCGGCACAACCGCCGAAAAATGGGCGAACGTTCCCGTGTCAATGCCCTGCTCGGGCAAGTCGAAGGACGGCTGACCTACAAGGCGCTGATCGGATGACCGACAAGCGAGAACCACCTTTCCGCCTAGATATGCGCTTCTCGGAAGCGTTGGCCCGATTCGCGCAAACCCGGCCAGAGGAAATCAGCCTAAACGCGAGCAAAATCAAGGCGCTAGCTCCGAAAATGGCATCGAAGGAAATCAGCCCAAAGAGCGCCCAAGGAAGCCTAATTCCGCTCATTGAGCGGGATATCGGCGGGGTCGGGATGGGGGTTTTGTCGGATGGGACACCATACCTCAACCAGCGGGGGTTGGCCGCACTGTGTGGCGTTCAGAACGCGCACATCGGCACCATCAGCAGTCAGTGGGGCGAGGCTATCCAAAAGCCACGAATTACCGCCATCAAGACGATCCTCAGAAAGGCAGGGTTTGCGATCCCGCCAGCTGCGCATATTGAAATCCCGCATGCTGGAACGACGCACTATTGCTATCCAGCAGAGATATGCCTTGCCGTTTTGGAATACTACGCCTTTGACGCGGGCGCGAACTGTCAGACGGAAGCTCGGGACAATTTCAGGCTCCTAGCCGGATCGAAGCTCCGAGAGCTGATTTATAGCCAGCTTGGCTATGATCCATCCGGCCTGAGTTCGAAGCGGTTTGAGAAATGGCACGAGCGAATTGCCATCAACTATCAATCCGCTCCTAGGGGATACTTTCACGTCTTCAACGAAGCGCACACGATCATTTACGAGCTTGTCCAAGCCGGCGCGCCGATCGGCGACAAGATGGTCGTAGATATATCGGTTGGACAACACTGGTCCAAATTCTGGTCGGACAACAATCTGGATGCCCAGTTTGGGCCGCGAGTGAGATATCCGCACCGCTACCCAGACAGCCACCCCCAATCCAAATCGAACCCGCAAGACTCGTGGTGCTACCCGCTCTCTGCCCTCGGCCGGTATCGGGAATGGCTACAGGACACCTACATCGAAGGCGGCAAATTCAGCGCCTACCTGCGGGGGAAGGTCGCCAAGGGAGAGCTTCCCCCTTCCGTCGCGCAACTCGCCATCAAGGCCATCGTGCCTCCGCAGATTGAAGGGGCGACATAGATGACCTTTAACGATGCGACCCCGGCAGGGCTGGCGGGTCTACGAGCAGCCAACGAGAGTTTGCGCAAAACGCCTTGGCCTGCTCCATACGACCGCACCTCTCACTATCTGCGCCTCGGCGATGCGCGCGACCTGTCGTGGATACCTAACGAGTCCGTCCACCTCGCGGTGACTTCGCCACCCTACTGGACGCTTAAGGAGTACGCCCCGCACGATCGGCAGATGGGGGCGATTGCTGACTACAAAGAGTTCCTGGACGAGCTCGATAAAGTTTGGGCCGAGTGCGCGCGCGTTCTGGTACCGGGGGGGCGCATCTGTTGCGTCGTGGGCGACGTGTGCGTCCCGCGCAAGAAGGCGGGCCGGCACTATGTCATGCCGCTGCACGCCGATATCCAAGTGCGGGCGCGAGACCATGACCTGGACTGCCTAACGCCTATTCTGTGGCACAAGATCGCGAACGGGGCGACGGAAGCCCAGGGCAACGGTGCGGGCTTCTATGGCAAGCCATACCAGCCTGGGGCCGTGGTCAAGAACGATATCGAGTATGTCCTGTTCCTGCGAAAGGGTGGCAGCTACCGCACGCCAGATCCAATGCAAAAGGCACTCTCCGTGCTCACCAAGGAGGAGATGCAGGCGTGGTGGCGCTCCGTTTGGGCGGACATCAAAGGAGCCTCAACTCGGGCCGGCCATCCCGCTCCCTATCCTGTAGAAATGGCAGAGCGGCTTATCCGTATGTTCTCGTTCGCCGGGGATACGATCCTTGACCCGTTCGCTGGCACCGGGAGCACTGCTCTCGCCGCACTTGCAGCCGGGCGCAACTCGGTCAACAACGAGATCGAAGGTTCCTACCTCAAACTGGCTCACTCACGGTTGCTGGCCGCCAGCACACAAACGAGAATAATCGGGGCGACCGTCGCGACTGTTGAGCTCCACCAGCCTGCGATGCTAGCAAAAAAGAAGGGGGGCAGCGTTGTCATACCGGCTGTTGGGCCGCTTCCGTAGCCTCTTCGACGGCAAGCGGTATCTCCACCGGAACTCCAGCCTCGGCGACTCTGTCGCCTGGTGCCTGCCGGAAGACCTCTACGAACTTGGCAAGTCCCCTAAGCTCACGGAAGGAGTTGAGGCCCGTACTCGCGTTTTGAACATCCAGAACCGCCTACGACCGGGCTCGTAGAGCTTGCCGTAGCCGCCATAGGCGTCGGCCTGCAGGATGCCGCTGTATCCCGCCATGTGACTCTGCGGATGCTCGCCGCCGCGATCGCGTGAGTAGTGGAACGCCGCACCAG
>JAABUX010010710.1_pt1 | contig 10213 bp, 20 predicted proteins | sample 5561851 | NCBI WGS metagenome assembly JAABUX01 (sample SAMN10711883, study PRJNA513361) | rock metagenome | isolation source: Antarctica rocks | place: Antarctica: Victoria Land, Richard Nunatak red sandstone | collected 2016-01-03 | reverse complement strand
CGTCCGGCATGTCCTCCACGACCTGGGTCACAGCTCCAAAGACTCGACATGCGTGTGCTGCAAGGACGTTTCGCTAGCGATCTTGCAGGCCGGGCTATGCTGCCCGTGATTGGAATGCACATGGTCTGCGATGACAGGGCGGGTAGGCTCCAGTGGGAGCAGGCTTGGTCCGCGGTAACAAGAGACCTGCCCGAGCTGGGTCAAAGTCAGGCTTGTGAGGAAAGTGTGGACTGATGGATGCATCGACGCGGCACCTGCGCTATGTGGCCGCCGTCCGGCTCTGCATTGGCACCCCCCGCGTCATCCTCGGCGCCTGCTGCCTCCGGCGCCTGCTCGCGCGCCGCGGCGGAGGGCAAGACCCTGGACGGCGCCCGCCACTGGGCCTCCGGCAGCAGCTCCACCGCGACGGCGTCGCCGTCCAGAGCCCTGCAAGGCAAATTTGATCCAGGGTTATATGGGGTCGCTAAGTGAAGGGTTCTGGACGAGCACAAACAGGTCAAGCAGCAAACTCACGGGCATTGCTGAGGTCGGCATGCAGCTACCGGCATGCACGGACGGGACGGATATGTGCTCGATGATCATCTCTGCAAGAGAAATAGTGCTGATGCGGTGCCTCACCGGTTCATGTCCACACGACCACTGATGAGGATGTCCTGGCCCACGCTCTCTGACGCGACGAAGCCCTCGAACGTGTTGTATCTGCTCACCCGCAGGGTGCCCTGCATAGAGAAGCACAGGCTGTCATCCAGCTGCGGCAAGCCCAGCGTCTTGATGCTGAAAAAGCCACAGCCATCTGCGGGGTTTCACATCACTGACGGGTTGCACCTGCACATATTCTACAGTCAGAGCCAACCTGATGGAGGGTGCCCCGTTTGATGCCGTCCTCGATCTTCGACAGCGGCCAGTGGTCCGCGTAGATGCGCTGCCGCTTCGCCGGCCGCCCGTCTGAAGTCCCGTTGGCCGCGGCACCGTCCGCCTCCGCCTCCGCCGCCGCCGACTGGGCGACCAAGTCCACCAGTTCGGCGCTGTCCGGCCGCGAATGCACGTACGGCTGTTGCAGGGACCAAGAAGTCAATAAAGTGTGCGTGATTGTTGGCACGGTGTTCTGGCGGAGCCACTCATAGGCCTCGGCTTGCAACAGTTTAAGCCAAGCTAATTTAGCGTGCTGAGCCATGTCTTGCATACAGAAAGCAACCTGGCGAGAAGGACAGCAGACGCAACAAGCTCGCTGTAGGTGAGCACGGAATGTCAAATTGGTAGGTGTAGACTTGCACACCACGATGCCTCGCGCGTCGATGCCCTCGGCGGCGGCCTTGCGGCGGTTGTCGGCGTCGTTGGTGAGCAGGACAACCCGCATCCGCGGCTGCAGGCGGTGTGTGTACCAGGCGGCTGCCGCCCTGATGGCGCGGTCGTTGCGGTCGTTCGGCGACTCGCCATCCAGCTGCTTCACGAACGTGTCCCTGAGGAGCATAGTGACACATGAGAGCCAATGGCGTCAAGCAGTGTATCACCAGCACTGGAAGGAGCGGCAACGACACAAGACACGCACTGCAGGGATAGCTTGGGCCCGCTAATATGTCCGGCGGTTGGTTGTTGTAGTCGGTCTGAACAACATTGTGAGCCGATTGTAGACGCACCTGTGGTTCTCGTTCGCGAAGACAAAGAAGCGCCGCGACGGAGACGCGCATAGCGCCCGCAGGCGCTGGTAGACGCTCTGGTTCTTGTGCTTCACCTCGTCGAGCACGACCGACAGGATGATGACGTCGTCCACTGCGTTGTGCTCCAGGAAGTCCATCTGCGCGGGCTCAGCGACTGCATTTATGTATGCAGCTTGACTGGACTGAAGGGGCATCACAGGGCCGGGAGGGTGTGGGTGGAGGGGTGGCAGGACGGATAGAGGTGGTCCTTGAGACCTGTTGCAGCACGATGTTGGTGTCCACGATGAGGTAGTGCTGCGCATCAGTCGAAAGCTTGACTGCCGCCGCATCGCAAGAGGGGTCCAGGGGGGAGCCGCTCGAGATGTCATCTCGAAGGTAGTGCTCTCGTTCGACCTACACCATGCATGCATGCTTTTGTCAGCCCGACCCTGTTATCGCCCGGTGAGAGTGTCGTGCAAGCTCGATACATCAGCAGCAGCGCACCTGACGTATCTGGCCTTTGCGTGTCTTTTTGACGAAGCTCTTCCGCTGTAGCATGGAGCGTCACACTTTTGAAAAGACAGTGCATCAAGTATCCCAACTGATGAGTGCAAGCGTCTCGGAAGCGAGACATGCGTGCTGACAGACGGCGACATTTGAACTGACCAGCCTCAGCTCGGTAGCACCACGTCTTGTGGATGCATATCTGCACAACGTCATCGCTGTGCGCTCGGGAGCGTCAGCGCTAATCGGCTTAAGGCTACGTCGACTAGCTTGGTGCCCAGAAATGCCATCGGACATTTGTTGTCTGAATTGTGTGTCAGCTGTTTGACCCTGCGTAGTTGTCGTTCACTTGCATCTGTGCGAGGCCCCGACGGACGACAGCCTCCCTCGCTGCTGCGTCGCCTGGGTCTGCCGCCTTCCTCTGTGGGCAACGTTCCCTTCCAGGCTGAGCATTTTCCCTGTGCATCACACGCAAGGTCAGTGAGCGCCATATGCACAGAGATGCAACGCAGCAGACGGCACATGAATCCACAACTCCGGCCTCTGCTCACGCACCCTTGCGCAATGGCTGCTGAGGGAGCACTCTCTGCAGGGTTGCTGGCCTGTTGCTGTTGCTGTTGCTGCTGCTGTTGCTGCTGATGCCGGGATGACCCGCTGCCGTCTGGTGCCACCGCTGCACTGACGCCATTGCCTGCGCCAGTAACCAGCTGCCGGAACAGCGCCTCCGACAGAGTGTCCAGGTCGGCTTTGCTGCCGCCACTTGCCTGCTGAGCCTGCGCGGCAGGCACTCAACCGCTCAGATGGTCATGGCCTTGGGCACTTTGCAGCCAATTTCGACTAATGGCAGCAGCAATCGTTGCTTGAGTGGCTATGCGTGCAGATGACAGCAGCAAGAGGCGCATGTGAGGCGGTGTGGGCATAAAGTTGCCTGGTGCAACAGGTTCTTGAGCTGTTCTTTGCTGAGGCTGGCCAGGCCTGCTGGTGCCGCCGGAGCGCTCTGTGCGGCGATCGCGTACTCCGTCGGCCTCAGGAACGGGTGCTGCAGCAGCTCCTGCACGGCAAAACACGCACAACATCAAGATGATGTTCTCATGTAGTGCCTCTGAAGCTTTGGGATTGCGGAAGCCCACGCATGCGCCAATGTTGGGAGGTAACGATCGGAGACTCGCGAGCAAGCCTTGATGGACAAGAGTAGTGTGGCAGTCCCTTCACGGTATCAACATGCCGCTGTGAGCCCGCAACCCATACGGCTCTAGTTTGGCCAGCCCACTCGCTGACGGGGCGTGCACCGGCAGTGGCATACTAGCAGGCAAGGCAGCAGGTCAGTGCCTGCATGGTGATGCGCGTCCGCGGGTTGCGGTCCAGGCAGCGCCGCATGGCGTCCAGGAGCGCGCCGTTGCGGAGCGGCGGGTACACGACGCGGTGCTGCGGGTCCGTGATGGCATGCATCTGCATCACACAATCACGTATGTGCGACCCTGACTTTGGAGACATAGCGTGACCAAATGTTGGGCTGTACACATGGCAAATTTGCACAAATTGCCGCTGGCACCTTCTGGATGAAGGCCAGCTCGCTGAACGGCGTGTGTCCATACACCATCTGGTACAGGATGCAGCCCAGGCTCCAGATGTCAGACGCTCGCCCCACCTGCACACGCATTGCAGCACATGAGCAGCTTTGGAGACAACACCTGATGATGGCATGCTGCGCACATCCAGAGAAAGTCCCAGTGCCACCATCGTCGTAGCAGCGTGAGCTGACTGCTACAAGCCCAGTCGCAGCAGGTAGCTCTGAACGCGCCTTCATGGGCGCTCCCCCGCGGATGTTGTTGGTGCCGCCCAGGATGGCCTCCGGTGACATGTAGTTCAGCGTGCCCACCTGCACCCGTGGCAGCCTTTGTCTGTGATCACTCGCAGACCGGCGCGCCGCACGTGCCAGCGGCAGTGTGTCTGAATACTGCCCTGACGAGCATATTCTCAATATCAAACGCATGATCACAAGAAGAGACACAGCGCACCTGGCTCTCGCGGGCGATGGAGGTGGTGTCGGACTTGATGGCCTTGGCGATGCCGAAGTCGATGAGCTTCAGCTGGCCCTCCACCATGAGGAAGTTGGCGGGCTTCAGGTCCGAGTGCACGATGCGCGCCTCGTGGATGGTGTCCACCGCCTGTCGGCATGCAGGCAACCTGTCATTGGCTCACGGATTTCGAGTGGCAGAGGCCAGCATCTGAGGGGATCGCCGCAAATGCTTGGCCATTGGTGTGGCGAGATGCATCGAATGAAGCGCACAGCAGTGTGTTGCTCCTGCCCAATGTGCCCAAGCGGGGAGTGACCATCTGGTATGCGACAGCGATGAGGCACAACCTTCACATGGGCACTGGCGCCCGCACGAGGCCCAAAACCGCGCACCTGCAGCATCTGCTGCCAGTACAGGCGGATGAAGTTCTCGTCGGGCTGCGCGCCGGCGGCGGTGCGGCGGGCGGACTCCTGCTTGGCCAGCAGCCGCGCCAGGTCGATGTCGCCGTACTCCAGCACCATGTAGATCACCCCATCGGCCGCGACAACCTGCGTACGTCACACAGCAATTGCCCCACCGTCCTCCGTCGTGTCACCGCCCAGATGCTCATACAGAGAGTTCGGATGGCATGCCACAATAGCAGGGGAGGCCTCTTGGGACCTTTGCTCGGCAGGAAGGATGGCTGCTGCTGGTCAGCATGGTGGCTGACAAAGTCCACATTGCCCAGGAGAGGACGTGCCTCGATGCAGACACAAGGGCTGTGTCCGGCAACGCAGCAGGAGCATGGCAGCAGCCTCACCTCGGCGTCCACGAGCTGGATGATGTTCTGCTTGCCGCGCAGCGCCTGCAGCAGCGTGATCTCGTCGATGAAGCCGGCCGCCGCCTCCGCGTCGCGCCCCTGCAGCTTGATCCGCTTCAGCGCGTAGATCTTGCGGTTCGGCGCCATCACCTGCGATGCATTCAGAGTCGTCGGTCAGGCAGCCACCCTTGAGGACAGCTTGGCGGCTTGTCTGCTCCTGTCTACATCCATTGTGCGGCGTATGCTGACACGCAGCGCCGATAAAAGCTTGCCAGGCTTATCAAAACTCAAGTGAGACACACCTTGAAGACCTTGCTGCTGCCGCCACGCCCGACGCACTCCAGCTTTGTGTACCGCGTGTTGCGCACCACGACCGTGTTCTCGTCCTCACGCACCCGCCGCCGCGGCGGCTCCTGCTGCTGCGCCTCGTGCTGCTGCCGCCCATGATGCGGCGGCTGCTGATGCGTTGGCTGCGGCTGGTGTTGCTGCTGAGCTGCCGAGTCTGTGCTGTAACGCACACCCTGCCGATGCTCATGCGGTGCGTGCTGGTCGCCGCTCGCCGACTCGTGCCGCCTCTCACGGTGCTCGTCTGCAGCCGGGAGCGGTGCCTGCTGAGGTTCGTGTCTGTCGCCTCGATCCGGCTGGCTTGAACTGTGCGACGGCTCGTAGGCCCGCTGACTGTCTGGCTCGAACGCTGGCCCCGACCGCTGCTGCAAGGGCATGCGCCGCACGCTGCCGTCAGGTGGGTCGTCGTGCCTGCGCGGCTGCCGATGCTGCTGCTGCTGTGGGTGCGCCAGTGGCACAGCCTGCGGAGTGACCAGCTCAGGAGCCTCCGCCAAGCCAGCCACCGCCGCTGTTCTCGCAGACCTAGGCTGCGGCGCTGCAGAAAGTGGTGTGCTTGCCCTGGCGTGGGCACATTGCAGACGACGTCAAGATGGAGCACGCTGAGAGCCACGCATGCGGCAGAGAGACTTGACACCACATACGCACCTGGCAAAGTGCGGTGGCGGCGGGGGTGGCGCTTTCATGTTGGACAGCGGTGCATACGACCCCGGCCGCGGCAGCAGCGCAGCCCTGCGTGTCATCGTTGCTCATGCTGTGCTTTGGTTCTAGCACGCAAAACTCGCATTCAGACTGCGCGAACCGAGCAGTGCTGCAGGTCAGCCACGGCATTACCTCGACATGATTGGCTTCGACAGCGGTTGAGTCGCATCCGGATCGACCGGCGGTGCAGGCTGCTGGCCTTCTGTCGCCGAATAATCCACGACACCGACCTGCTGCGAATCTTGCCTCTGGAATGCCTTCTCAAAGGCAGCGTTAAACCGCAACACAGCACCTACTGCGGACGAACATTTGATATACTGCTCGATGTGCAGGAAGGACAGTATGGCACGCACCTGCACAGCTGCAGCGCTGTGCTCATCAACGTGCAATGGCCCGGGCAGCGCCGTCAAGCCCAGCTTCTGGGCAGCGGAGGCGGGCCCTGCCTGCGCCGCGGGCCGCATGACCGGCGCGCTGGCCGCCCGCCTGACGATGACCGTGGCCTCGTCATCCTCGGTCTGCTGCGGCGAAGCGCCCGCCGCAGAGGTCTCCGGCTGCGCGGTGCTGACATGCGACCCAGATCCGCCATCTCCCATTGTTGCAGCATTTGTTGCGCGTGCCGCTGCAAACGCCGAGTGCTGGGCTACAAAGACTGTGCTGTTCGCGTCCTGTGCCAAGTCGCAACATTCCAGCTCACAAGGACATCTCAGCATGGGGTGGCAATGCGTCATACAGCAGCACTTGAGCGAGAAGTGCGGCTCATGGACAGTGACGTACCCGCGCCCTGGATGGCGCCAGGCTCTGGCGGCCGGCCAGCACCCGAGCGGCGAGTCGGCTGTTGCCAGGCAGCACCGTGTCGTCTTCGTCCTCATCATCCTCACACGCCTCAGCCTCCCTGGAGTGCAGCCTCCCTGCAAGGGGCTTGCCCGGGACGGCGATGCCGCTGACTTGCTGTGCTGGTTTTGCAGCCCATGCCGTGCCTGTGCCGCTCGGACGCTGCACCGCTGGCGCCGCGCTGGCTTCAGGGCGATGCCCGGCAACCCCAATACGCACAGCGCCGCGCGGCACATCCGCTGCAACGCCCTCATCGCCGCGCCCGCTGAGCGGCATTGCCATCGGCAGCGTGGGGGACGCGCGCCGCTTGACGAGCACTGTCGTGGCGGCAGCGGGTTGCGAGCCGGCTTGCGCCGGCGATAAAACCCCCTGTCCCTCCGCCTTCCGCTTGCGGCCCGCATCCGAGTCCATGTCATTATCGACGCTACCCGGCGAGGCGCCATCAGGAGCTGGGGTATCGTCGCCCGCAGCTGACGTCATGCGCGCTGCGGCGTTGCCCTGCAGTCCGTGCCGCTCGTCGGCTGTGTCGTCCGGCTGGCGCGTGGGGCCTGCAGCATCACCCACGCGGGCGGCGCGCCCCAGGGAGCTGAAGCGGAAGCTCTTCAGGCCCGTCACGCCCGCTGCAAACATGACGCTCAAGATGAGCTCTATCCCAAGGCCGGCAGCAAGAGCCGGCAGCCAGCTTCGGCTCTACATGTCTGCTGGAAAGCATGTATGCTCAAGAGCAGATGGAGGGTCGGCACGAGTGAATTGGCTGCCAGTATGGGACACCCTCACTTGGTTTTCGGCTGCCGTCCTGCTGACACTGACCATGCTCTGCGTTGCCGCCCCGCCGAGTGGTGGCTGCACTGTCGTGCACCCTGCTGCTGCGCCCAATCTCCACCGTCTCACCCTCCGCGCTGCCCCTGCTGCTTCCGCTCTGGCTCGTCAGCCCTGCCGCGACATGAATATGGCATCGGCTTTGCAGATGATTACATCACTGTGACAGTCAAGGGCCAGTCAAGGGCCAGCGCAGCTGCGGTCTGCGTGACGGCTTCTCAGAGTAAGCAGAGGCTTTGCGCCACATCGTACCTGTGGCAGGGGTTCTGCACGCCAGCAGCATGCTGGCGGTCGTGTGCAGAGTCTCTGTGGCGCACGAGGTGCTGCTGGTTGATGATCCTGCAGAAAGCACGTAGCAGCTTGGCCTTGTGCGTGCAATATTGGCCCATACCAAGACCAGTGGACCTGCAGTCGAACGGCGCGAAAGCACCTGAGTGGGTGGTGCGATCCGCCACCGCGTGCGCCCGGATCACAACCGTGTGCTGTTCTTGAGGCAGGGGAAGGCGGCGACTCAGTGTTGGCCTGGCGGTCGCCAGTCCCCCACCGTTGGCCTGCAGGCAACACAGAGGTTTGGCACTCGGACGCATGATTACAGCACAGGCGGCCCATCGACGTCGGCGAGCAAGAGACTGAAGCACACCGTCACGGCAGGAACGCGGCTGCTGTCAAGCGCTCTGACCGTCACGCCCGCACTCGGCTGCACCGCTAGGGTGCCGCATGAGGACGCTGTGGCGCTGCCTGCGAGGCTGGGTTGCTGCGGTGCCGCGCTGATCGCCTGCATGGGCGAGGAGCAGGCTCAGCCAACATTGCGCGCCGGGAGGAGCAAACAACCTGCAGCGCATATATGCGCTGGAGTGTGCTGACCTTGGCAGGGGGCGCAAGAGTCAGAGTCCCGCTCTGGAGGTCCGCCAGCAACGCCTCAAGCTCCGCTGCGGGCTGTGCGTCTGCCTTCAGTGCCTTGCTGATGATGCTCTGGGCTTTCGCGTCGTGCCCTGCATTTGCGAGACTGACGGGATTTGCTCAGGCCCACAAGGCGAGAGATGATGCCATCCACATGCCTCGCTGCCGTGTGCCGGCACTCACGGACCTGCGCTGTGCTCCAGCGCTGCCCACTCCCTGTAAAGGTTTGCGCTGCGGTCGCCAATGTGCTGGCTCTTCAGCATCTTGAACGTCTCCCGCGCATCATCCTCGCTCCTCCGCCTGAGTGGATGCAAATTGTCATCGGTCGCGGGTCAAGTGGGGCAGCAGAGCGCCAAGCACCGGAGCAAATCCAAACAGGATGAAGGACAGGTCTAAATGCCGCTCAGGCGTGATCTTGCGTCCAAGCAATTCCCCAAGGCTCCTGCAGTGGTGATGCTTCGTGCCCACACTGTCCACGCCGGGGATGTTGTATAGATGCGCTCACATGTGCACATATGCGGTGTCGCACCACTGGTGCCGGGCGTAGTTGATCCAGATCTTGATGTACGTCTCGTTGTTGTAGTGGCCGTTCTTCGGCATCAAGCGGGTGGCCCAGGCATACAGGCTGACGAGCCCGACAGAGGCACGACCTGGATGCTGCGGCGCAATTGTAGAGCTCACGAACGCCTCCTGCAATCATGCAAAACGCATGTCAGGAAGAGTCTCCGGCTGTGTATGACAGCTGCTAATTCGAGCTACGGACTAGGAAGCGAGATGCAGCTGATATGAAAAGCATGCCTTGGTCGGGGCGACGTGTAAGCTGCCCTGTGGAGGTATGGCAGAGCAGAGGGGATGGGCTCACCTCGCCCTCGAGGAAGGGCAGCCACGCGGCAGGGGCCTCGGGCTGGCGCAGCACGGTGTCCACCAGGGCCGCACGCTGGGCCTCAGAGGCAGGAATGCCTGCAGGGTGCGTCCGCAGGTATGTGGCTAGGTCCGTGGACCAGCTGACGCCCTGCTGCTGCGCTGTGTCCGTCGCTCTGGCTGAGCAGGTTGCGGCGGCCTGCTGCGTGGCCGGCGTCTCCATGGCTGGCGACCGCGCAGGGTCGGGCTGAGGGGAGGGAGACCGGGAGGCTGGGGATGGCACAGGCCAGGATCAAGTCATGGCGCTGAGGGGCCCCGTGCTGTACATGCCCGCCAGTCGTGTTGGCACTTTCGTATCATGCAAACCGCCAGACATAGGGCGGGGGAAGGGGGCGGAGGGCTGACGACTACGCATCGGGCCCTCTCTGCATAAGAGTGAATTGTCGCGTTAGTGTCGCTGACGCCCGCCTGAGAGTCAGCCGTGGCGTGACGAACGCATCGATCCCGCTGCCTCACTTGCGGTCCCCGCAAGTGCTATTGCTTCATTCAAACCGACAGCAGCATCAGGGCCCAAGCAGCAGGGCATTGTAGGCCAAAAACTGGGCAACAGTGCACAGCAGAGGTCTCAGCATGTGGCAGCACAGCAGGCTGGTGCTGCCTGCGACGAGACGCTCCTTCTCCTGAGTAATGGCGCTGCCTCTAGCGACCTTGTACATGGCTACGCAGCATCCACGCCCATGCAGGCACCTGCCCTGAGAAGCAGTAACACGCAGCAAAGCAAAGAGCTGAACGACAGTTCG
>JAABUX010010709.1_pt1 | contig 10214 bp, 9 predicted proteins | sample 5561851 | NCBI WGS metagenome assembly JAABUX01 (sample SAMN10711883, study PRJNA513361) | rock metagenome | isolation source: Antarctica rocks | place: Antarctica: Victoria Land, Richard Nunatak red sandstone | collected 2016-01-03 | reverse complement strand
GGTATCGATACAAGGTGGCAGCGGGGCGTGTAGCGGCCTTGCGGGGGCAGTACTCACGCCTTGGCGCGCTCCCGTGACGTTCGGGGAAGTCAGAGTGTTAACTGCCGTCCTGACGGCAATCGACTCCAAGGTGCCCGTTGGGTGGGCCATCAGCTCCGAATAGTTCTGCATCAGCGGGCGTCCACGCTGCAGGAGTAGCAGATGACGGTGCCTGATCTGCCCGTAGATGCCCCGCAGGCCCGTGCGGCTACTTTCGACCACCAGTTCGGTCAGCCAGGCTCACAGAGGCCAACAGACACTGCCGCTGCCGCTGCCGCGACCGCGTTCCGGACCGGGGCCGCCGGGCTTGTGCTGGAGGGCGACGGGGCCGATCTTCTGTCCCGTCCCGGGCGTGTGGTTGTACGGAGCAGCATGTTTGGCGCTGGCGCTGGTGCCGTCGAGTTCGGTGGCGGCGGTGGCAACGAAGTCGGCCGGGGCCGACCGGCTCCCGGACGTCAACGTGACCTGTGGCTCGTCCGGGGAAGAGAACAACGCCGCCAGTCGTCCCGTTCACTGACCACACCCTCTTGGGAGCGGTGCGCCGCGAGCTGGACCTAATCCGGCGGGAGCCGCTCGCGTCAACCAGTGTGGAGGCACGGGAGGTTGCGGTGCGGGTGCGGCAGACCATCCCGTTGATCTTGTCCTACATGGACGGAAGGGCGCAGCAAGCACAGGAGGCCCCGAGCCGTCCTCCCGACAGACACCTACTTGCTCACCAACTCTGGCCGGAGGATGCTCCGCGGCACGGGCGGCAGCATCTTGGAGGCGGCGATGCTCAGCGAGCTCAGTGCCCTCAACCGGCGCCAGCAAGGCGCGTGGGCGACCGGAGACTTCCACCGGGTAGGCGTGGCACAAGTCGTCGTTGGCGAACTGCTGGTGCGCAGCCTGCACGTTCATGCCGGCGAGAAGGTGCTCGACGTCGCTGGCGGCGCTGGCAACACCGCCCTAGCGGCTGCCCGGCGCTGGGCGGAGGCCACGTGCGCGGACTACGTGCCTGCGTTGCTGGAGAGGGCCGAGACCCGGGCGAACGCCGAGGGGCTGCCGCTGACCACCATGGTTGCTGATGCACAAGACCTTCCGTTCCCCGACGCGTCGTTCGACGTCGTGACCTCGACCTTCGGGGCGATGTTCGCTCCCGACCAGCAGCAGACCGCCCGTGAACTGCTCCGTGTGCTCCGCCCGGGGGGCCAGTTGGGGATGGCGAACTGGACACCGGAGGGGTGGGCCGGGCGCCAGTTCGGGCTCGCGGCCACCTACGCCCCGCCGCCACCAGGGCTCCGGCCGCCTTCGGCCTGGGGGACCGAGCAGCGGCTCGGCGAACTCTTCGGCGACGGGGTCAGCAACCTGTCCGTCGAGCGTCGCTACGCCGATATCACTCATCACGACGCGGAGTCGTTGTTCGAGTGGTTCCGAACCTGGTTCGGCCCGGTGGCCACCATGTACGCCTCCCTGGAGGAGGGTCCGCGCGAGCAGTTCGCCCGCGACTGGATCGCTCTGGCGCAGGAGTGCAACGTAGCCGTGGACGGCACCTGCGAGATCCCGACGGAGTACCTGGAGGTCATCACGGTGAAGGCCTGAGCCGTGATCGTGGCTACGGCTATAACCGCTCCAAGCTCGGACGTAGCCAACGTCCCATGCGTGCCATTGGACGCCCCTCACCTTGATGCACACTCTGGCGCGTTGAGCGTGGGTGACGCGGCCTCAGCCCTTGCTGGTGCGGCCGGGCGAAACCGCAGCGCGCTGTTCTCCGTGCCTGGTGTCTTCCACTGGAGAAGCGCTTGCCACTGATGATCATCTTCTGTTAGACTGGGATCAGCGAGGTGGGACAGCCACGCCCTGTTGCAGGGCTGGTAACACCGCCCCTCGCTGGCATGACAGCCCTTCACCGATCCGGTGGAGGGCCTTTTTCTCGTTCCGGGCCAGCTGACCCGGGACGTGCTGGGACTCGGCATCCTGCCGGGGCCCTTTCGCGTGCCCACCTCAAGGAGCACAACATGACCAGTACAGCTGAGCACCGGCCGCCGTTACAGGCGGTCTACCCACCACAGCACGACGACAGAACCGCGTGGCAGCTTGACCGGCGGCGCTTCGCCGCCTTCCTGAGCGCCAAGGACCTGGTCCTGGGCTACACCCGTACTGCCACCCAGGGCGCCAGTCGGCTCGCCGCCCGGCTGCGCCTGGATGGGCTGTTCACGATGGTGCGCCGCTCCTACGGCTGGCTGCTCGGCGCTGCCTCAGTAGCCGCGCGCGGGCTGCGGGCACCGGGGGTCCTCGCCGGTCTCGTCTGGGGCCTGTCCACCGACGTGGGACAGACCCTGGTCGGCAAGGCCATTAGGGCAGTCCGCACAGCCGTCAGCACCGCCGCTGGGGCCGTCGGGACGGCGGCCCGTTGGACGCTGCGGCTGTTCGGCACACCAGGGGCACGGCTGGCCACCTGGCTCGGCAGCAAGGTGACCGGGCTCACGCAGGCAGCCACCGACCGGGCCCGGCAGCTCAAAGGGCTGAGCGGGTTGCTGCGGTCGCAGAACCTGCCAGCCAAGGCGCTCGGCGCGATCGCCCGGGAACGCCTGCTACGGACCCTGGTAGGGCGCTTCCTGCCCCGCCCGTGGTCCTGGTTGGTCCGGATCGTCGGCAACATCGCTCTGCTGCCGACCGCGGTGCTCCGCGACGCCGGCACCGTGGTCGCTGGGGTCGCGCCTGGCATGGACCCCAGCCCGGCCCCCACGCCGACAGACACCACACCGGCGGCAACCGACCCGACGCCCACCGCCCCGATGCCGACCGTCGCGCCCGCTGAGGCAGCGCCAACCACCCCAGCGGGCCCGCTGTTCACCGTCAAGGTCGGCGAATCCACCCGGGACAGCGACCTGCTCGAGCCGGCCGTCGGGTTGGAACCGACCCAGCTGCGCTACCCGGCGCCCAAGCGGTCGGTGGCCAAGAAGCGCCGCTAACCCACGACCAGGACCACCAGCACTGCCGGCACTAACTCAGGCCGTCTCCATCCCGGAGGCGGCCTTCGTCCTGCCTGAAGGAGAAGATCATGGTGTTGATCATTGGTATCGCTGGGGCCGCGGTCCTGGCGGTGCTGCTCTACAACCACCTACGTGAGCAGCAACCGGAGTTAGCGACCCTGTCCACCCGGCGGGCGCAGCAGCTCGCTGCGGTCGTGCTGGTGCTGTCCAAAGCCGTCGACGGGGTCATCGACGCCCTCGCCCTCGGGCTGCGGCCAGCAGTGTCGTCCTCATCCAGCACCTCCTGGCGGGGGCAGCGGTTGGTCGACGTCGACTGGGACGACCAGGAGGACGACGATGCCCGGTAGCCGCGACCACCTGCAGCTCGTCGGCGGCCGGCGGTTGCGGGTCCGGCCGCAGCCCAGGATGCAGGTCGCCACCCAGGCGATCTTCGCCGGACCGCAGGAGCATCGGGTGTTCGCGATGACCCCGGAGGCCACCGGCCGCGGCTACGGCCACATCGCCGTCCGGGTCGGCCGGGTCCTGGTCTACCTCGAAGACCGGCAGGCGCTCGAGGCGTGGACCACCGCCATCGGCAAAGCCGCCGACCTGGCCGACGCAGCCTTCGGACCGGACCTGCCAGCCTCCCGGTACCAGCCACCAGGCGGCAGCAACTAGCGACGGCGGGCTGCGCCGGGAGCACCAACCTCTCGGCGCAGCCCTCGGTCGCTACAGGAGCAGCAGATGACGGGGTCTGATCTACCCGTAGAAGGCCGCCGGCCCTGGCCGGGTACATCCGACCACCAGTTCGACTCAGACGGCCTCACATAAGCCCACAGACACCGACGGTGCCGCGGCCGGATCCTGGGCTCTGCCCGAGATGCCCGAGCCGGCGTACAGACCGCGCAGGGCAACGTAGTTCGGTCGTGGTCTCGGGAAGTAGGGCGTTTACGACCTCCCGAGACCACGACGAGCCGGCGTGGGCACATCGACCTCCATGCCAGAGGGCTGCTCGCCGACGCCTGGGACGACGAGCAACAACTGCACGGCGGCTGGCCGCGGGCCCCGGCACGGGCAAGGACAGACAGCACGATCACCGGTGTGGCATTGACCGCAACCGCAACCGCAACCGCAACCCCAACCCCAGGTTGGAACGACGGCCGGGAGTGCCAGGCACAGGCTCTCCCGGCCCCGCCACGCCGTCCGGTTTGCTGGCACCCAGCGGCCGCTACCCCAGACTGTGGATGTGAAGGAGAGCGATGAAGGGCCCTGAAGCACGGCAACTACGGGAGACGACGGGACTCAGCCATTTCCGAGCAGCCAAGTTGCTCGGCATCGGCCACGGGCGGTTGTCGTCGATCGAGAGGAGCAACGAACGACTTCCACGCGAGACCGAGGCCCAACTACTCCAGGTGGTCGCCGCCTGGCGTGCGGAACACGGTGGCCGAAGGCCTGACAAGCGATCCGCCGGAAAGACAGGGCTGGCACGGCCCCCGGCGAGCCCGCCGGTGGTTACCGCTTGCTGTGGCCCGACGCGCAGTTCGGACGACGCCCCTGACCCAGGCGCTGGGCGGTGCTGCCGGACCGGCAGGCCATCTGCCGCTCCGACGACACAGAAAGCGCGGTGATGGGCATCTTCGGTCCCGGCTACACCCGGCACCAGTACCGCGAGTGGCTGCTGACCACGGTGGCGGACCTGCTGGATGACGATCTGGCGATCAGCAGCGCCGGGCTGCTCCGCGGCGGGGCGATCGCCTGGGTAGAGGTCTCCATGCCGGACACCATCACCACCCCCGAGGGGGTGGCGTTCCGGCCGAACCTGCTGGCCACCACGTCCTTCGACGGCTCGATTGCCACCACCTACAAACGCACCGTCACGGACACGGTGTGTGACAACACCCGCGAGCTGGCGCTGGCTGAGGTCGGGCAGGAGTTCAAGGTCAAGCACAGTCGGAACTCCATCGCCCAGCTCGCCCCGGCTCGGCAGGCCCTGGCGCTGGTGCACAGCCTCGGGGATGAGTTCGCTGCCGAGGTCGCCCAGCTGTGCGCCACCACCGTCACCCCGGCGCAGTGGCAGCGCTTCCTGGACTCCCAGGTCCCCCAGGTGGATGCGACGAGGCAGGCTCTGACCGGTCGAGCGCTGACTCTCGCCGACACCAAGCGGGACAGCCTGACGACGCTCTACGCGTCCGGCCCCAGGGTGGCGCCCTGGGGTGGCACTGCCCACGGCGTCCTACAGGCCGTCAGCACCTACGACCAGCACCAAGCCACCATCCGCGGTGGCAGCCGGGCCGAACGCAACAGCCTCAAGACCATCACCGGCGACTTCGGACGCGTGGACCGGCAGAGCTGGCACACCCTGCAACCACTGCTCACCGCAGCCGCCTGAGCAGCACGCCCAGGTCGGCAGCCACGCAGAACACGCCGTAGCTCCCTACGCCCTCCTCCGGCTGCGTGGCTGGAGGAGGGCGCGGGGCACTTCTTGTCGTTCCCGGCCAGTTCAGCTGGCCTGGGCACGGGGCTCGGCGCCGAGGCATAGGCGCGGTAGGGCTGTACAGGGGTGTGCCTCTGTCCGTTCCCAGGCATCTTGGGTGAGGACCATCCGAGCGTTGATGTGGGCCCGCTGATCCCGGCGTTCATCGGCTATCAGGTGGCCGGCTGGATCCGCGACCGGCACTAAGTGTTGCGTGAGCAGGGTAGGCGCTGCAGAAGCATCCGATGGCGGCCCCCATCTGCCCGTAGAAGCCCTCCCAGCTGCCCCCGGTAGTCTCGGACCACCAGTTCGACTCAGCCCGCCTCAGAGAGGCCACAGGCCCCAACCAGGTGCCGCGGTCCTGGCCGCAACAGCAGCCGAGAGAGGCACCGGCGACTTCGGCTGTCTGAAGCGGTGGAGCTGGCACACCCTGCGAACAACGCTGGCCGTAGCCGCCTGCGTAAATGTCCGGCCGCAATAGGCGTGCGGGTGCAGGTGAACGGCTTCTGGTCAGCCGCCAACGCCCGCCTGAAATGCAGCCCAAGCCTGCCGCTCGAAAGGAAACGCAGCGCCTAACCTCCCGATAGCGGATCTGCACCGGCTGCCGATGCGCTACCTCGGGCACTCCGGCCACGCAACGACGCCGCGCCTTGGAGCTTCTGAAAGGCAGGCGAACCCGCTACCTCCAGGAAGGCTCAGGTCCCGCAGAACGTGCGGTAGGCGCCGGAGTCATCGGGGTTCGGTTGGGCGTATTGCTGCAGGTGTGGACGCTCCTCAAAGGGCGCGGTCACCGCTTCGAGCAGCGTTCCCAGCGGACCCAGGTCACCGTCGGTGGCGGCCGCGAGGGCCTCCTCGACCAGGTGGTTGCGCGGGATGTACACCGGGTTCACGCGAGCCATGCCTCGGTCGTCCGGGGCCAGCGTCAGCCAGCGGTCCAGCCAGGCGTCGATGGCTGCGAGGTCGAGGAACAGTCCCCGCGCCGGCTCGAGGTCGCCGTAGGCGGCCGCTCCGAGGTTCCGAAAGAACGAGGTGTAGTCCACGCGGTTGCTGTGCAGCAACGCGAGCAGCTCATCAGTGAGTGCGGCCGCGGCCGCGTCGTCGACTGCGGGCGGCAGCCCGAGCTTGAGCCGCATCCCGGCCGACCTCGCGGCCGCGTAGCCCGCGCGAAAGCGGCCCAGCGACTCCACGGCTAGCGCGAGAGCCTTCTCCTGGTCGTTGTCGAACAGCGGCAGCAACGCCTCTGCCAGGCGGGCCAGGTTCCACTCCGCCGCGAGCGGCTGGTTGCCGTACGCGTAGCGCCCGCCCTCGTCTATGGAGCTGAACACGGTGGTGGGGTCGAAGGCGTCGAGGAAGGCGCACGGTCCGTAGTCGATGGTCTCGCCGGAGATCGTCATGTTGTCGGTGTTCATGACGCCGTGGACGAACCCGATGAGCATCCACTGCGAGACCAGGACCGCCTGGGCGGCGACCACCGCCTCGAACAGCGCGAGGTAGGGCCGGGGCTCGTCGGCAGCGCCGGGATGGTGACGGGCGATCGCGTGGTCCGCCAGACGGCGTAGGAGCTCGACATCTCCCGTCGCGCGGGCGAACTGGAAGCTACCCACCCGCAGATGACTGCTGGCGACCCTGGCGAGCACTGCCCCTGGCAGCAGGGTGTCGCGGCGCACTGCGCGTCCGGTGGCCACCACGGCCAGGGATCGGGTCGTCGGGATGCCAAGGGCATGCATGGCCTGGCTGAGAACGTACTCGCGCAGCATGGGGCCGACCGCGGCCAGCCCGTCACCGCCGCGCGCGAACGGCGTCCGTCCAGAACCCTTCAGGTGCAGGTCACGCACCTGCCCATCAGCTCCAGCGAGCTCACCGAGCAGCAGCGCCCTCCCGTCACCCAGGCGCGGGACGAACCCGCCGAACTGGTGACCGGCGTACCCCTGCGCCACCGGAGTCGCGCCCGCGGGCACCAGGTTGCCCAGCAGGAACCGCAAGCCGTCGGCGCTGCGCAGCCAAGTTGCGTCCAACCCCAGGTCCGCGGCGAGGACCTCGTCGAGGATCAGCAACCGGGGGTCCGGCGCACTGTCCGCCTGCCAGGGAATCGACATCTCTGTCAGGTCGCGGGCGAACCGGTTGTCGAGCCTGACCAACGGCGCAGGGGCAACGCTCACATGACGAGCCTACGGGCAGCTGCGCCTGCGACAGCTGCTCGAGCACGTCCTCCAGATCCGCCACGGCCGCTGTCAGTCCCGAGCCGGCCACCGATCTTGCGCCTCGAGCCGCCCCGGGCTTCTCGCGCCAGGAGCAGCGGATGAAGGGGCCTGATCTGCCGGTACGGGGCTTTCGAGGCCGACCTGGTACTCCGAATCGCCTGTTCGAGTCAGCCGGCCTCACAGCGGCCCACAGACACTGATGGTGCCGCGCCGGCCGAGCTTGCGCTGCACGGCGGCTTGCTGCCGAACCTGGGTGTGCTGCAGGGCGAAAACCATCACCAGCGTGACCGCCCGAGCACACCGAGGTCCTGGTCACGGTCGAGGGGCAGCAGTGGCCCGGCCTGGTCGTCTGCCAGCACCTCACGGTCGCTCGGGTCGCTGAGGCTCTCGGGGTCGCGTGGAACACCGCCAACGACGCCGTCCTGGCCGAAGGCCGGCGGGTCCTGATCAACGACCCCGCCCGCTTCGACGGGGTGCGGGTGATCGGCGTCGACGAGCACGTCTGGCGGCACACCCGCGGCGACAAGTACGTCACGGTCATCATCGACCTCACCGCCATCCGCGACCAGACCGGGCCCGCCCGGCTGCTGGACATGGTGCAGGGCCGCTCCAAGCAGGCATTCAAGACCTGGCTCGCCGAACGTCCGAAGGCCTGGCGCGACCGGGTCGAGGTGGTCGCGATGGACGGGTTCACCGGCTTCAAGACCGCCACCACCGAAGAGCTCCCCGAGGCGGTCGCGGTCATGGACCCCTTCCACGTCGTCCGCCTCGCCGGTGACGCCCTAGACCAGTGCCGCCGGCGCGTCCAGCAACAGACCCATGGGCACCGCGGCCGCTCCGGCGACCCACTCTACGGCGCCCGCCGCACCCTGCACACCGGCGCTGATCTGCTCACCGGCAAGCAGACCGCCCGCCTGAACGCGTTGTTCGCCCCAGATGCGCACGCCCAGGTCGAAGCGAGCTGGCGGATCTACCAGCAGATGATCGCCGCCTACCGCCAGAGCGACCGGCCCCGCGGCCGCACCATGCTGAGCACGCTCATCGACGCCCTCAACCACCACGTCCCAGCCGCCCTGACCGAACTCATAACGCTGGGCCGGACCCTCAAGCGGCGCGCCGCCGACGTCCTGGCCTACTTCGACCGACCCGGCACCAGCAACGGCCCGACCGAGGCCATCAACGGCCGGCTCGAGCACCTGCGCGGCAGCGCCCTGGGCTTCCGCAACCTCACGAACTACATCGCCAGATCCCTACTCGAGACCGGCGGATTCAGACCCCGACTACACCGTCGATTGTGAAGAGCCGGTAATGCGCCAGTCCGGACGCGATGGTGGGTCCTTCTCGTACGCGATCCGGTGCTTGATCGCCGACAGCTCGTCCGGGTCGCCGTACTGCGCCCAGCCCTGCGCCTTCCCCTCCTGGTCGAGGACCAGGGCGGCGTGGGCACGATCGGTACGGACGCGCTCCTCCTTGGCCTGCCGGTAGTCGAGGTCCGGCTGCTTGACCTCCGGGTGGAACGCGATGCACCAACAGCCCCCGTAGACCCCGTTGTTGCGCTCGGCCAGCTCGGCAAAGACGTCCCAGGTCGAGGCGTCTAGCGTGGCCACCGAGAAGCTCACCGCGTGCTGCTGATGGCCGCATCTGCGAGCACCGAGGCCAGCCGGTCCGGGCAGGAGAACATCGGCCAGTGGCCCGACTCGAGGTCCACCAGGGACAGCCGCGCGACCGCGAGCTCGGGCTGATCCCCGCCCGCGATCGCCTCGCGGGCGTCGTCCGGGGTGAACTCAGGACAGACCAGCGTCGCGGGCACCTCGAACCGGTGCTTGTCACGCAGGCGCACCAGGCCCTTCACGACCGCCTCGGGCACCGACGCCATGCGGTCCGCGATCTGCCTGCGAACGTCCTCATGGAGGTCGGCGGTGTCAGGGCCTGCGAACGGCTCCCAGCCGGGGAAGGCCATCGTCCCGTCCGTGCACGGGAAGAAGGCCGCGTAGGTCTGCCCGTCCGGCACCGGGAACCCGCCGATGAACGCGACGCCCGCCAGCCGGTCGGGCCGCGCATCGGCGGCGACCCACGCCAGCGCCGAGGCCGCCGAGTGGCCGACGACGTACGGCTTGCTCTCCGACCGGTCGACGGCGGCCAGCACCGCAGCCACCTGGTCGTCGTACCTCGCATGTGTACTGCCGTCGCCCTGGCCTGGCAGCGTCAACGCGTCGACGCGGTGACCGGCCTGCTGCAGGGCGGTTGCGGTCTCGGTCCAGACGGCGCCGTCGAGCCAGACCCCGGGGATGAGGATGAAGTCCATGGTCCCTCCACGCACCGGTACGGCTCGCGTGCTCGCCCTGCACGGCTGGGGTCGCACCCGCGCGGACCTGTTGCCCGCGGTCGAGGGCCGGGACGCGCTCGTACCCGACCTGCCTGGTTTCGGTGCGAGCCCGCCTCCCCCGACCGCCTGGGGCTCACGCGAGTACGCCGAGCAGCTCGCCCCCCTGCTTGCGGACGGTGGCTGGACCGTGATCGGGCACAGCTTCGGCGGCCGGGTCGCCGTGC
>JAABUX010010708.1_pt1 | contig 10215 bp, 17 predicted proteins | sample 5561851 | NCBI WGS metagenome assembly JAABUX01 (sample SAMN10711883, study PRJNA513361) | rock metagenome | isolation source: Antarctica rocks | place: Antarctica: Victoria Land, Richard Nunatak red sandstone | collected 2016-01-03 | reverse complement strand
GTCGACAAAGAAGTAAGTGGAGCTGTTGTGAACGTGACGTGGCTGCGTCGGAGCTCACAGGCAGCAGTTCGGGCAGCCGGGGCTGCGGGTGTACCGGCTGCTGGTGACGCTGCGCCAGTTGGAACAGAAGCAGGTGTCGGAGAAGGCCATGCTCCCCATGAAGGACACCCGCGAGCTGCTGTACCGCATGCTCAAGGCCGGCACCATTCGGCTTCAGGTGCATTGCCTCTGACGACCATGTGCCGGGTGGCTCGCACAGCTAAGTCTGCCAAACCTGACTGTGTATGAAGTGCGCTGCCTCAACACTAGCTGAGTGCGGCGCAGGACATACCCAAGGCAGCAGATCACGTGCCATCGCGCACGATGTACACACTCCACGCGGATGCCACGGCAGCGGACAGCGCAAATGCACGGGCGGTGTACAAGGCTGCCCTCAATGTAAAACTGCGCTTAGAGCACGAACACAGCCAACACCAAGAGGCGCGGCACTCATGCTCGCGTGCCAACCTTCTTGTCAGCGGTGACTAGCACAATGTCCTGTGACATCTGCGGCACTCGCACTGACAGAATTAACAAAAAAACGGGGTTGTGCATGTCGCAGGTGCTGGAGCTCGTGTCGCCAAATGTTGATGTGGAGAAGCGGAGGGTGGCCATCCAGCTGTATGGTGACCAAGTGAAGCGCTATCTGAAGATACAAAACTTCCTGCAGATTCAACTCTTGAACCTAAGCCGCCTCATTGCGCTATTTAACGACTACTAGCCTGGCTGTTGTGGCAGACAACTCACGGCAAGGTCACTAGAGGCTCGTAAGCACTGCAAAAGCACGCATGCTGCATGATCTTCAGCGCTTACTGCCCAACCGGGCGCGCTTCACCCGCCGAGGACCAGTTCGGGGTTTGGCGGTCCCGCCGAATGGTCTATCGGCTGTTTCTGCGGCTGTCCCTGGATCCCCATCTTGGGCCGCAACAGCCTGCCACAAGCACATAACAAAAAAATTTGAGCATGGAAATATCTAGACAGCGTTCGAGCTGGTAGGAGTACCATACACAAGCCGGTTCACCTGCGCTGCAGGTGTCTGCGTGTACTGCTGTGGCTGTTCGAGATTCGCTGGTACGACATCCACAGTAGTGTCATCAAACGTGTCCATCGGCTGGGTCTTGACACCTACGGCACACAGCACAGAGGCTCACAGATAGTCACACAAAACATTCAGGCCATCTACACGGCGTAATTACCCAGCCCTGCTCATAAGGACCGCACCCGAGGCTGCATAGCCCGCGCTGTCTGGGTGCAGCCTGCCAGTCAGCAATGAAACCGCCTGCTGACCAGCCGCGCCCACGTGCAGCGCCATCATACGACTGCCTGCTGGCTGCGAACCCGGCGGCAGAACGGCCACACCACGGTCTCCGCCCCAATCATCCTGCGCCATTAACATTTCAAACCGTTTGGTCTATGGGCAACTTGCAGAAGCACAAGCGCCTTGGCTGCGAGCAAATGTCGCAAGCGTTGCGATCAGCACTGCAACTAGTGCCACTGGCCCGCAGTTTCAAGCATGTGCAGCGCAGCCACTGCGCAGCGCAGCAATCCAAAAGACGCACCTGCGCTGACTGCGATAAAGTCAGCATCGCGCTGCGGCCCGCGACGCCGTGCACCCGCAGATTCTGGTGTGCCGTAGGCAGCAGCCCCGCTGCAGATTTGAGTGTCCGGCTGAGGTCTGCACTGACGTCGGTCCCTGCGGCAGCACGCATACGGAGTCTTCGTCAGGCTTAGGTGAGGGAGCTGCTGCAAAGTCTGAGAGGAGTAAGAAGGCTATAAGGCATCAAGTCGGGGCATGTTTTGCCAAGGCTTTCTGACACGCAGCATGATGACAAGGGATGCAGTTGCATTGCGTGTTGAACCTATGTGGCGGGCTGCATTGCGGACCTGGCGGGAGCTTGGCGGCAGCAGTCAGTGCCTCTGCAAGGCGCCCGCGCTGTAAGAGCATGAGTGGCAGCTTGCCAGCGGCGCTGGCGCGGCGCGGGTCTCGGAGCAAAGCCGCCAGCTCCGCCTGCTCGGCTGCGCTGAATGGCAGCTTCAGCACGGCGGTCCAGCTGCTCGTCTCCTCTGCCAAATCCACGAGGGTGTGCAGCAGATGGCGCGCATGGTGTGACCGCTCCGCCGCGATAGCGCTGGCCACGTGCTGGCGAATCTGCAGCACGACATAGGTCCTGAGTCCCAACACCCTTTGACGACGAGGAGCACGAGTGCCGGCAACCCTGGACATGAATGCATGGAGCGATTGCAAAGCCGCCGCGGAAAAGAGCCTGACACCATCCACGAAGGGTGAGCATGACCCACAAACAGCCACCAATCAGAAATGTAAGCCGCACGGCTCGCCTGACAGAAGGCCTCGTGGACGAGGGCAAAGTGCATGGTGATCTGCAGGACGGCTTCCGCTTCCTGCAGCGCCCGCGTGCTGTCATCGGCGGCGGCGATAGCGGGCTGCACCCGTGCCTGCTGCACCGCCAAGGCCGTGGCCAGAGCACCCCGGTCGGCGAGCGCCGTGAGGAAGCTGAGGGGCAGGTCGCGACCTGCGATGCCTGCGCACGCCTCTGCATGGTCAAGTGCCCATTTCACAAGCGTATGCCCGCCTCACGTAATATGCCCAAGCCTTCGAAACCATTCGCACCAGGCAGGATGCGGCAGGCTTCCTGCAGAGCACCGCTGGCATCCTGACCACACGCCGCTTCGTCCAATAGATAACCGGCCCTGGTCTGCTCCACGCTCGCGGACGGCAAGCCGAGACCATCTCTGCGTGACCACGCACGACCATCAAGAGCAAAGAGTGATGCCGCTTTCATGCATGGGGCCAGGAGCAGGTCATGAGCCGTCAGCACACCCTACCAGCTTGATATTGTCAAACACATTGAGCTTGCTGCAGTACTTCGTACCTGAGCCCGGTACAGACCGCGGGCACGCTGAGGTCCAGCAGGGTGTACTGAAGAGCTCGACGGCGCTCTTCAGACCTTGCGGTGGGTATGAGGCGTCGACGCGACCCTGACATGACGTGAACCGTGTCGGGCGGCAGTCAGCGCTGATACACAACTCCTCATGTCACCTGTTTACTGCATTGCGCCGGAGGGTTTGACGATCATTTTGAGGTCAACTAACCAGCGATGATGAGATGCAGTCTCACATAAGTCTTGTTATCATAGCGCTCCAGGGTACATACCATATCTTTGAGCCGCTGCAGGAGGTCAGCGATGTGCAGCGGCTTCGGCGCAGCCGCGTCGCGCCGCTTGTTGGCCCGCGAACGCCACGCCTGCTCCGATGAGTGCTGCCCGAAGGGCCGGGCAGGCACCAGGCTGTACTGCAGCAACCATTCGCACACCTGCACGGACGCCGGGTATCAGCAGGGCATCGGGCGCTGAGCAAGTTGAGAAGCGGCCCTGCTGGCGGCTGCCGCAAGCTACCATGCAGCACACAAACCCCCGGTCATTGGTCAGCGCTCACCTGCAGCGTCTGGTGGATGCGCATGACCTCAGTGGCCGCGCCGCTGTCCGTGTCACTGCAAAGCACAGCCAACACACGATCGGACGGCAACACTTCGCTACGAAAACCCGTGGCTGATTTGAGCCACTCACATTGGCGCGAGTCTCTGAGAAGTCCTTGTGTTGCCCTCAAGCCTGACCCGCCATGACAGCAAACCAAAGCACGGACAACGGTTGAGAGTATTGCAGACCTGTCCGTCGTGTTCACGGCGCGCACGACTGCCAGCAGGCCTGCGGCTCGAAGCGACTCGGCGTGTAGCTGCTCGCTGACGCCTGACGCGTCGAGTCCTGCCGCCAGCACCTGCGCCCGGTGCAGACAGCATCATATGACGCTCCTTGTGGCCCTGAGAGCAGCACTGCAACTGCTGCACGGTCGCTGGCGTTGCTGGCTGCCCACCTCCTCTGTCGACTCAGAACAGAGCGTTGGCTGCCTGTCTAGCGAATGCAGCTGCTGCTCAGCGGTTTCGCAGCACCATTAAGTTGTCTGCGTACACATCTGGCGGCACACCTGGCGCACACTGCTGCGCATGCGCTGCAGCGCCTTCTGGCTCCAGTCCGCGACGCAGCGGCCGTCCAGCAGGTACGCGCGCACCGGGTCGGCGCTGGTCTGCGGGTCGCCGCACACGTCGGCCAGGTAGTCGCACACGAACGACGCCAGGCCGTGCCGCCAGGCGACGTCGAACCTGCGCGGGGTCAGGGTCACCCGATCGCGGGTGGTGCAGGCCTGATGCAGCAGAGGGCAACGACGCATGAGCTCGGTGGCAGGCATACATGTTGTTGCAGTCATCCTGATGAGCGACTTCGCGGTAGGGTCCAGGCACAGCTCTGGTACACCACCGCGTGCATGCGCCACGTTCAAACAAGCCAGCACAGGATTCACTAGGTGCTGGAGGCCGAGCCATCTGCGCACAGGGCATGCAGGCGGTGAACGTCGCTCTCCGCCGGCTGTGCCGTGAGTCCGGCCGCCCGGCACTGATTGTATAGGCTGGCGAGCGTGGTGCTGCCTGCAGCGGGCGTCTGCGCCACGAGATCCCGCGGCGACGCCAGCATCAGGCGCTCCAGCAGAGCCACGTCCGCCATCGCTGTCCGCTCTGTAGGAAGGAGGCTGGTGCTCTGTGCGTGAAGAGCCCCCGCACTGGACTTGAGGCGACCCTGCCCTGGCTAGTCGGGGGCAGTGGCTGATTCAAAGCTGGCAGATACCATCGATATATTTGAATCGTTGCTGCACCGATCTGTCTGAGCAAACTGGCCGATCAAACAGGCTGTGACTATTGAGCGACAGATACTTCACAACAGACATATGTATCTGCATGCATCGGCAACTTCTTTGATCAAATCGCATTGCTTGATTGACTGCAGGCACAACGCACGGCAGATCACAGCAACAATCCAAGTGCCACGCCGAGATCGTCCTCCAGCCATGGCAGCAGCGAACGGAGAGGATCAGGCCGTGCTGATGGGCACCGGCGTGCATATTGCAGCAGATACCGACAACAGCCGACCACAGGCCGGCAGCCGGTTTCGCAGGTAGGCGCGCAGAACACTGTCGCCTCCACCCTTGACGACTCCCTCAAGCTCATGCACCATCTCGAGCTCACAGCACAGGCGTTTTCAATATGTTCTTGCAACACTTTGGACGTTACCGTGCTGAACATGCAGGATAGCGGTGTTCTGCGGCGCCAGCGACGGCAGCAGCCCGGTGTACATGGAAGCAGCCGCTGAGCTAGGGAAGGAGATGGCCAGGCGAAACATCGGATTGGTGTATGGCGGCGGCAGCGTCGGCCTCATGGGCGTCATTGCTAGGACGGTGTGCTGTCCATACGCACGGAAACATCTTACTACCTCACTGCTCTGTGCTCACGAGCCTCGCGACTGGCAACGTGCTGTGACCCTTGTTTAAGCTTCATTGTGCTCTGAGCTGCAACTCATTGCAGGTGTTTGAGGGCCTAGGGGAAGGCAGCGTCATTGGCGTGATCCCTGACGCCCTGCAGCCCCGCGAAGTGTCTGGAAAGGCAGTCGGAGAAGTCAGGGTAGTCACTGACATGCACACCCGGAAGGTGGGTCATCAGCCAGCGCACCGTACTCAAACTCAAAGAGCTGGCCATCTCGGGATGCGTTGGCGCAATCATGGTGCAGCAGTGTGCTGCAGGCGATGATGGCAGCCGAGGCAGACGCGTTCGTGGCGCTGCCTGGCGGCTTTGGGACGCTCGAGGAGATCATCGAGATGATCACGTGGCAGCAGGTCTGCAGCACGCTGAGGCGGAAATGCTCCACACCCGGTGAAGTCCGCCCTGGACAAACCAGATTTCATACTGCTGCGTGCGGTTACGCAGCTTGGGTTCCATCAGAAGCCGGTGGGGTTCCTGAACATAGCAGAAGGCAATGGCGGCAGCGGCTTCTATGATCATCTGCTGAAGTTCTTCGACACATGCGTCGATGCGGTGAGCCCAGCCAATGCTGTCGCACTGGTTTGCTTGCTAGATCGTAGTGCTCAACGAGCTTAAGCTGAGCTCCTGGTCTGCAGTGCAGGGCTTCGTACGGCCACGGTCTAGGGGCATTGCTCTGTCAGACACTAACCCTTCAGCGCTGCTGGATGCGATGGAACAGTATGAAGGTACGAAGTGTGCTGCTGACAAGTTCGTGCCTTGAGCACCGCTGAGTATGCTGCAGCACCTTGGACTCTGACATAGGGGCGTGTTGCTGTGCAGCCCCTCCGTCCATTGTGAGCTTAGCCAGCAGCGGTCAGCTGAAGGACAACATGCGAGGCTGAACACGGCACTGTTTCGAGAGCTTTACTGCCGTATGAATTTATTTCAGAGGGCATTCAATCTTGGTTATTGTGCACCCTGTCGGACCTGAGGATTGCGTCTGAGCCCACTGAGACGCTTCGTTAGGACATGGCTGAGCAGACCTAGCGGGCCAAACATAAAGCACAGAATAACTGAATGGCTTGCGGCCACACGGCTCTGCTGTGCATCAAGGTATACCCACCTGCGAGAGCCACAATGCGCGTTTCTAGAGATGCGCATCACGCAGAACTGAGTATCGCCCATGACCTTCTGCACCTGGCCTGAAAAAGATCCAGCAGCAGCAGGTGCATCCACGCCAGTGTGGTGACTCTGGGTACAGCCAGCAGACCAGCTAGCCACGATGCTCGCTGCAACAAGAGACCGGGTCGCTTGGTTAGCACTTGCAGCTCATCTCAGGCGTGCATGCACACCTTCCAAGCATAGTCGCTCACCTCGTTGGTGGCAAGCCCTGTGATGGCGTGTGACGCAACCGACTGAATGTTACTGGGTGCCCAGCTCAGCAGTGCTGCAGCATATGCTGCACTGGCCAACGCAAAGGTCCATCGATACCTGACAAGCTGCCTGGTCTGCGTATGCACTTGGTCGGATCAGCAACTGGCCTCAGAACTGGTCTGCCCGTCGCTGAACCATTGAAGACGCACCATTAGAGCCGAGGGCCGGGACAGCATCAATGCATACACTGGCGTTACGCACACTGTCATGGCCCCGAACACTGCTGCTGGTGAAACTGCGCTTTGCACTACTAGCCGCTTCCGCGAAGATATTCGCCTGCTGCGTGCAATTGGGTGGCCACGCCAGAGTTGGGTACGGAGGAAGGGATGGGCAGCAGGGGTTTGCACACGGCAATCGCTGCATGAGGGTGAAGCCGTGAGTGTGCACAGTATGCTTTCACAGGGCCGCTGGGCGCGCGGACAAAATCCGACGTTCGCTAGTAACATCGCAACAGAAAAGATTCTGATCTATAAGTTGATTGGGTATCGCAGCACTCAAATCCCTCGCTGACAAAATTGCAGTGTGCCGACTGCGAATCTCAGTGAAAATCAATGCCCCTGGGCGTACTGATCGACGTGCCCATCACCCCATGACTGCATCAGGCAGGCTGCTTGATCTGCGTACGAGTCACAGCGGTGTGAGCAGGGAGCGGATCACGTGAAAGCTCCCGGCGCATGCTCGCGCACGTGCGTACGGGACCACAAAGGAGCATGCTGCAGTCAGGTTGGAAAAACGGCATAGCTGCCGTAGCACGCAGATGCAGGCAGTTCGCGGCACACGGTGGTAGACACAAGCATCGTGCCTTCTTCTGGTACCAGCCAACAAACTCCGGCAGCTCAATGCTTCTGGAAGAGTCCTGTCAGCATATTCAGGGAAGCTCAGCATCAGAAATGGTGCGCATCAACACGGAATGGGTTCACACTCGGTTGAGAGATCGTCAATGAGATCAACACACGGAGCTCACCTTGTCAAGGAGCGAGAAGGCCTGCTTGACCTCCGCCTCGTTGAGGTCTGGCTGCAGCTCGTTCCTGATGCAGCATGTCCTCAATCACGCATTGTCGGGGGTCATAACAAGAGCTTGTGAAGGGAGAACAGGTCTGGGGGGCCGCACGCAAGCTTCGTCATCTCAAATAGATCGAGGCGGCCATCGTCATTGAGGTCAAAGCGCGCAAAGAGCCGCGCCACTTTGCCAGCCTGCAATGCACGCAGAACACACCCTCTGAGCTCACGCTTGAGCTTTGCGTAAGGATTCTGTGCGGATGTTGTCCACTTTGCCTGCTCCGTACTGCACGACATCAACATACCTCTTCCGTGCTGAGACCCTCCTTCTCATAATCAAACCCTGCGTAGCACAGCCGCCTGTTGCTTGCCCGGCCTTTGCGACAGACTTTGAGAAAGAGTGCTTCGAGAGAGGCTTACCGTAACTGTTGGAAGCCTGAGAAAGCAGCAGGTATGCGCTGAGGTCTGACAGAGTCGACTCTGCTCCGGTCTTTTCGGCCTCCTCCTGTGCAGCAGCAGCAACAGAGCACGTTTACATGAGTCAATGAGTGGAGCGCAGATCTGCACTCATCTTTGTGCTGCGTCGTTGACAACAGCTGCGGCTTGTCAGACGTGCGGTGCACCACGATGTCGACCTGCGAAACTAGCCTATGGCGCCATACGGCAAATTAGGCTCACCTTCAAGAGGTCGCTGATGCTGTTCAGTGCATTGAAAACCTGCGTAAACACGGTGAAATGTGACGATATGTGTGGAATAAACCGAAGCAGGGCTTCAAACCGCCGGCCATACATGGACGAGGCAGTACGACGATGCGTCACCTTCAGCGTGTTTGCCGCCTGCGAGGCCTTGTCCAGCACGTTCAGGCCGGTGTCCTGCCCGGCGATCTCGCGCACCGCCGACAGGAACGCTGCGCTGTTCGTCTGGAACTGGAGCGAAGACACGGTGACCGCGCCCAGAGTGAACAGGTCGAAAACCACGCCACTGCAAGGACATCGGCAGCATCTGTCAGAGCGCTGGCTTGAGGTGCTCACTCAGCGGCCACAAAACGAGCGCCTGTGAGAGCAGTGGGCGACGCGCACATCGCGAAGTAGCTGCCGAGGAAGTTGGCGCCGAAGGAGAGGACCCAGTGCAGCGGGATCTTGTCCGCAGCCGCGAGGAAGCCGGCGAGGTTGAACGCTCCGTAGGACGCGCCGGCGTCCAGGAAGGCCTGCACGATGATGGTGACCACGGTGCCCAGGGACCGCCGCCGCAGCATCTTGCTCAGGCTGTCGGCGTCCGTGGCCCCGGTCTCCTCCCACCTCTTCAGGACCTGCAGCGGATAGTGTGTGGCTGAGCAACACGCACGCTGTGTCTGAACCAGCGGTGGGGTCCGTCAATGCCACAGCGAGCCATCCGCATGCGTGCCTTCTGCGCCGTGGCCTTGTCCAAGCCTCCTTTCTTCATGTCATCCAGCAGCTTCTGTGCCTGGTCCTCCTTCGTCGCCTGTGCGCAGGTGGACGGCATTCTGCTGCTGTTCACTGCGAGTTGCTGACAATGCGCTGCGGAAGCTTGCCATGGCCGTGTCGGTGCGCTCTGTCCGTGGCCAGCATCATAGCTGCTGAGGTGTACCAGTGTTGCGATCACCTGTGCAACCAACAGCGGACCTCTGGCCCGCCGGGTGGCAAGAGCAGGAACGTGTTGCCGCGTTCGTGCAACGAGCGGGCGAGACATCAGCGGCGGTCGGCACGTCGCGTGCATAATCATCGCAGTCATCTCGGCCGGTCAGCGGGGGTGATAGCTTTCTACAAGCGTTCTTCGTCGCTGAATGCTACTCGCGAAACACGACGTTGCAACCACTCACAGCATTTTCGCCATTCCCTCGACTCGCATTGCTTGGGCCCCTGCCGTGCACTCCATTCAGTGCTTCTAGTTCCTGCAAAGGGCAGCTTTTCGGCATGCCGCCTCGATATGTCTGTAGTTAGCAGCACTTAAGAAGTGAGGGGTTGGTGGCTCGCCCCCCCGCCCGTCCAGCACTTGCCCAGACGCAACATGTCGGGCCTGAAGATCGTCCTGAAGCTCAACCGGCCGAAGCCAGCGGCGCCAACAGCCGGCGAGGACGCAAGCCAGCCTGCTGCTGCCGCTGAGGCTCCTCCTGCTGCGGCTCCGGCGCCTCCGGTGTCAGTGACACCCGTTGTCACGGAGCAGCCGTCGGCGACCGACGGGCGCAGCCACGGCCACAAGGAGAAGAAGGAAAAGAAGAAACACAAGCACAAGCACGGCGAGCGGGACCGGGCGGAGCACGCGGCCCCCGCTGATGGAGGTGGATTTGCTGCCATGGCAGACGGCGAGCCGCCCAGGAAGAAGGCGAAGAAGCACAAGGAAAAGGCGCCGAGTACAGGTCCGT
>JAABUX010010705.1_pt1 | contig 10216 bp, 9 predicted proteins | sample 5561851 | NCBI WGS metagenome assembly JAABUX01 (sample SAMN10711883, study PRJNA513361) | rock metagenome | isolation source: Antarctica rocks | place: Antarctica: Victoria Land, Richard Nunatak red sandstone | collected 2016-01-03 | reverse complement strand
ACGGTCAGCGCCGCCGCCGCCGCGCCGAAGCCGATCGAGGCCATGGTCGCGTGCAGCAGCCGCGCCGCCGTCACCGCGGAGGGCGTCACCGCGGCGACCCCGGGCTGCGTCAACCAGAATGCCACCATGCCCAGCGGCACGCCGGTGGTAAGCACCACGAGCAGCGCGAAGCCAAGCAGCACCGGCGCCGCAGCCCGGCCCAGGGGATAGGGGATTGCCCGCCGGCCGGTGAAGCGGCCGATCCGCGCGAAGCGGGTCCGCCCACGCAAACTCGCCTCGCCCGCCAGCAGCAATAAGCACACCAGCACCAGCACGGCGGACAGCAGCGCCGCGCCGGGGCCGGCGAAGCCGGTGCGATACTCGGCGTAGATCTCGGTGGTGAAGGTGCGGTAGCGCAGCAGCGAGAACGCGCCGAACTCCACCAGCACGTTGAGCGCCACCAGCAGCATCCCGCCCAGCAGCGCCGGCCGCAGCTGCGGCAGCACAACGCGCACGAAGCAGCGGACGGGACCGTGGCCGAGCGAGCGGGCGCTCTCTTCCAGCGTCGGGTCCATGCCGCGCAGGGCGGCGGCGACCGGCAGATAGACCAGCGGGTAATAGGCGCTGGTGACCACCAGCAGCGCACCGGCGAAGTCCTGCAGCGCGTTGCTGACCGACACCCAGGCATACGATGTGACGAACGGCGGGATCGCCAGCGGCACCGCGGCCAGCACCGCCCAAGCCCTGCGGCCTGGCAACCGCGTGCGCTCCACGCACCATGCGGTCGCGGTACCGATCGCCGCAGCGAGCAGGGTGCTAGCGGCGACCAGCTCCAGCGTGTTGCGTAGCAGACGGCCGACCAGGGGGCGGAACAGCAGCGCGCCGGCCTCGGTGGAACCAACCTGCGCCGCCTGCGACAGAATGGTGGCAATCGGCAGCAGCACCAGGATCGCGCCAAGGCTGCCCAGAGCCAGCAGCCCAGCCGGTGCTGCCCCGCGCAGTCGCATCACAAGCGCCTGACGGGTCCGCCCAGAACAGACACGCTCAAAGCAGACATGCTCAGAGCAGCCCGGCCTGGCGTAGCAGCGTCACCGCCTGCGAGTCATCGCCCAAGCCGGTCCAGGTGATCGCCGGCGGATTGAGCTGGGCCAGTGGCTTCAGCGCCGGGTTGGCGGCCACGCCGGGGCGCAGCGGATACTCGAACGTGACGTTGGAGCGGCCCAGCGCCTCCTGAACCGGGGCGCTGACCAAAAAGGCCAGAAAGCGTTGTGCGGCGTCGGCATGTCGGCTGCTTTTCAGCACCGCCGCCCCCGACACGTTCACCACCGCGCCGACATCGCCGTTGGGGAAGTGACAGATGGCGCTGTGCATTCTGGCGGCGCCGTTCTGCTGCGCCAGCCGCTCCCAGTAGTAGTTGTTGACGATGCCGGTGGCGACCGCGCCACGATCGACCGCGGCCACCAATCCCTCGTCATCCTCGAAAGTCTGAGCGTTGTCTTCGAGACCTTTCAGCCATTGCAGTGCCGCCGCCTGCCCCTTGATCGCCGCCACCGCGCCGACCAGTGGCAGGAAGTCGGCGTCCAATGGCGCAATGCCGACCTTGCCCTTCCAGGCCGGGGTAGCGAGGTCGAGCACCGAGGGCGGCAGCGAGCCGGCAGGGATTTGCGTCGTGTTGTAGGCCAGCACGCTTTCGCGGGCGAGGACGCCCAGCCAAAGCCCCTGCGGCGAGTTGTACTTTGCCGGCACCTGCGCCAACGTCGCCGGATCGGTCGGCGCCAGCAGGCCCTTGCCCGCCAACAGCTGCAGCTCCGGCGAGTTCTCGGTGAAGTACACGTCGGCCGGGCTGGCGCTGCCCTCGGTGAGAAGCTGATTCGCGAGTTGCGGCCCTTCGCCGGTGCGGACCCTCACCGTGATGCCAGTCTGCTTCTGGAACTCGGCGACGAGCTGATCGACGGTCTGCTCGTGCTGGCCGCTGTATACGGTCAGTGTGTCGGAGCCGGCATGAGCCGAGGTCCCGGCCAGCAGCCCCGCCCCCAGCATCACGGCCCCGAACAATGCCGTAAGGCGGCTGATGGGGACCGTCCGGGTGGTTTCAGACAGCATGAAAGCTGCTCCGACAATGTTGCAAGTGAGAACCAGTCGCATCTGAGCGGCGGCGTATCATCCTTGTGATGACCGGTCAAATGGCACCGGCCAAGAGTGCGCCGACAATCCGCTGCCAAATGAATCGGTGTCGGCACAACAACCGACACGGACTTGTGGCGTTGTCCGTGAATGCAAAGGGGACACCGCTTGTGCAGCGTGGCTACCGTGTCGGATGATGCCGATGGCCCCCAGCGGTTCCTGCGGCGTGTGGCTGGACTGACTGCCGAGATCGGTGAACTCAAGCGCGTGCGCCGCGCCGGGAGACATGGCAGTGTGGCCGAGGTGCTGTTCCGGGCGGCCTGGGCCATGCTTTGCGCAGGTCAGCCGGCCCGCAGCGTCGCCGACCATACGGCCGCGGCGGCCCTGGCGGCGTGCCAATTGGGTGCCATCGACGATGCTGTTCTGGAAGATGTCGGCCTGTCGGCGGACGAGCGTCTTGCCATCCTGCTGAATGGGTTCGACGTCGCTGCGGCTGGGCTGCCGGGATCGCTCGTCGCACGGCTGCGCGAGGCTATCGGGCAATCCGCGTGTCCTGCGACAGACGTGCCGGGCTTTGTCGATGCGCTGGCCCGGCAGCCTCGTGCCGGAGCGACGGCGCCGGGGCACCCACGGCTGGTTCTGGAGCCGGCGGAGAGCCACGCGGACCATTGCCTGACGGTTGCGGTGGCGGGTGTGTTGCTGGCCGAGCAGGAAGGCGCCGATCCATCGCGCGTGTTCGTGGCGGGGCTCGCCCACCATCTGCACAACGCCGGTCTCCCGGACAGCGGGTTTGCCGGCGAGTTGCTGTTGGGCGACAGCCTGGGGCCGATCATGCGCGGGCTGTTCAACCGCGAGATCGCAACGCTGCCGCAGCCGTTGAGCGTCGTCGTTCGCGATGCGCTGGCGACGATCGCCGATGCCGAGACGCCCGAGGGACGCGCCTTCCACATCGCCGATGTGTTCGACCGCGTGCTGCAGGTTCGCTACCACGACCGCGCCGCCAGCTTTCGCGCCGAGCAGGCGTTGGGTGAGATGGACCTGGTCCATGCCGGCCCGTTGCAGGCGTTTCACAAATCGGTGCTGCGGCAGGCGGACCTGCTGTGAATTGGTGGCCGGACGGCATCTTGCGCAGCCCCGCCAGCCTGGCCCGGCTGCGTTGGGATGGGCGTCATGCGTTGCTTGGCGCCGGTGGCGAGCGATGGCCGGTGATCGACGGCATTCCCTTCCTGCGCGTCGGTCGTGAAGCCTTGGCACATGCGGCGCTGACGGCGCTGGATGCGGGCAGGGCGGCGGATGCGACCGTGATGTTGCTTGGCGACCGCGACGATTGGGCCAGTGGCCCAGCCGCCGACCCTGACGCGCTGCAAGCTTTGGTAGCCGAGTGTCACGAAGTCAGCTTCCGCGAGGCGATGCGGCGGCTCGCGTTTGGTCCGGTGTCCGACTACTTCGCCCATCGCTGGTCGGACCCGACCTTTCTATCCGGCCTCGCGCTGGCGGAGGCCTACTGGCGGCCGGATGTGCGGGTGGTGGAGCTGGCTTGTGGCGCCGGTCATTTCCTGCGCGCCTTCGATGGCCATGCGGCTGCGGTTATCGGCATCGACGTGGTTTTCGCGAAACTTTGGCTGGCTCGGCACTGGATTGCGCCACAGGCTCGGCTGTTGTGCTGCGACGCCGCGCATCCCTGGCCGCTTCCCGCGAGCGAGGCCGATATCGTGTTCTGCCACGACGCGCTGTATTTCCTGCCGGACAAGCCGGCGGTGGTGGCGCAAATGCAGCGGGTGGCCGGCGACGGCGGCAGCCTGCTCTGCGGCCACGCGCACAACGCCCAGGCGGACAACCTCTCCAGCGGAGCGCCGCTATCGCCGCAAGGCTACGTCGAGTTGTTCGGCACGGCCACATTATACGACGACACTGAGCTTACGGCCGCGCTGCTGGACTGCCGAACGCCCAGGAACGCGCCGCCATCTGCCCTTGGCAATGCCGCCGCCGTTGCGATCGCCGCCGGGGTCGCCGCGGCCGAAACGCCGCAAGCGGTGTCGGGCCGGTTCGCAGCGCCTCGGCATGGCACCCTGTTGCAGCGCAACCCGCTGTATAGCGAGCAGCCGGACGGCTCCTGCGTGCGGCGTTTTCCCTCGGAGCGCTATGCCGCGGAATATGGCGGCCTAGCCACGTATCCGGAGCGCGTCGCGGCACGACCGCGGATTTTCGCCGGAGCCGACCCGGAAGACGATCCGTTGATCCGCCGCCGCGTTTGGCTGGACCTGCCAGCGCGATGGTGAAGCTTGGATGGGGTATAATGGGCACCGGCTGGGTGGCCCGCGACTACGTGATCCCGGCCATCTTGAGTTCGTGCAACGGCGAGCTGCTTGCCTTGCACGATGCCGACCCACTTGCTTTGGCCCGTGCCGCGTCACTGGCGCCGGACGCACTCGCGGCTGGTTCGCTACAAGCCTTCCTGAGCGCGCCGGAACTGCGCGCGGTGTATATCGCAACTCCGAACGACGCGCACCGGCCATTGGTCGAAGCGGCCGCCCGTCGTGGCCTGGCGGTGATGTGCGAGAAGCCGATGGCTGCCACCGCCGTCGATGCCGCCGCGATGGTGGCCGCCTGCGATGCGGCGAGGGTGCCGTACGCCACTGCGTTCGATCAGCGTTTTCATCCCGCGCACATGCATCTGGCCGGGCTGGTCTCGGACGGGGCGCTCGGCGTGGTTACCGCGATTCGCATCGTCTATGCTTGCTGGGTGCCGCCTGGCTGGGCTGCCGACAATTGGCGCGTTGCGCGTGGCCGGGCCGGCGGCGGCGCGTTGATCGACCTGGCGCCGCATGGCCTCGACCTTGCGGCAACGCTGCTGGGCCAGGAGATCGTCGCGGTATCGGCCATGGGGCAGCAACTGGTGCATGGCTACGCCGACCCTACCATCGAGGACGCCGCGATGCTGCTCGCGCGCACCAGCGGTGGCGTGCTGGTGCAGCTTCATGTCGCTTATAACTGCCCCGAGACGCTGCCTCGGCGTCGGCTTGAGGTGATCGGCACCAAGGCGCAGGCGGTGGCCATCGACACCATGGGGCAGACGGCGGGCGGGCGGCTGTGCCTGATCGACGCCGGCGACGGCTCCGCACGCGATATCGAAATCCCGGATGCCGCGCGCTCGCCGTTTCAGGGGCAGGTCGAGGCGTTCGCCGAGTGCGTGATTGCGGGCCGGCAGTATCCCTTCACCGCCGACGCGGATCTCCGGCTCATGCGCCTAATGGAGCAGGCGAGCGTCATGGCGCAGCCGCCGGCTTTGCAGGCTGCCGATTTGATGAGGGCCGGCTGATGCCGTTGCGTCCGTATGCGTGCAGCAACTGCGGCCACTGGCAGCGTTATTTTGCGGTGCCGCCGTCCTGCCCGGTGTGCAGCGATGTGCGCAACGATCTTCCCGATGATGGCTGGGAGTTTTGCACGCCGGAGCAGATCGAGCCGCGCCTCACCTGGCACTGGCGCGAGGTTTCGCCCGGCATTCACGAGTTCTGGACCACGCCGCGCTTTGGCCTGGACAGTCACGGCTGGCTGCTGATCTATCCCGACGGCAACGTCGCGTTCGAGGGGGCGCCTTTGTACAACGAGGCGGCGTTGCAGGAGATCGAGCGGCTGGGCGGCATCCGCATCCTTGCCTCGTCGCATCCGCATGGCTACGGCGCGCTGTGGCAGTTGCAGGACCGTTTCCGGCCCGAGCTACTTATTCAAAAAGATGATTTGCAATGGACCAAGGCGTTCCGCGTGACGCTGCCGTACGACGAGCGTCTCGAAATCAGGCGGGGCCTCGTGCTGCACCATACCGGCGGCCACTACGAGGGCCATTCGGTGCTGCACGACTCGGAGCGGGCGGCATTGTTCGCGGGCGACGCCTTGAAGGTTGACTTCGACCCGGATGGATCGCCGGCGCGCATCTCCTGCCATAAGGCGTATCACAAGCAGATCCCGCTCAGCCGTGGCGAAGCGCAGCGCTATCGCGATGTCATCTCGCAACTCCACTTCACGCAGGTTTTCACGCCATTCGAGTATGCGCCCGACACAACCACGGCTGCTGCTGTGGCGTTGCTTGACGAGGTGATCGCGGGACCGCCGTTCACCCACCCAATTCCGATTCAGCGAGCATCCAAATGACCTTGCGATTCGCATACAACACCAATGGTTTCGTCCGGCATCGGCTCGAAGATGCCGTGGCGATGATTGCCGACGCTGGCTATCAGGGTGTCGCGATCACGCCGGACATCTGCCATCTCGACCCGTATGCCGATGACGTGCGGGCGCGTACCGCGGCATTGGCGTCAACGTTGCGTGCGCAATCGCTTGGCTGCGTCATCGAGACCGGCGCCTGGTATGTGATCGACGCACGGGCCAAGCACGCGCCGACGCTGATCTCCCGCGACGCGGCCGGGCGTGAGCGGCGCATGGACTTCTTGCAGCGCTGCATGGAGATCGCCGCCGAATTGCAGGCCGAGTGCTTCACCCTCTGGTCCGGCGTGCGCGAGCCTGATGTCACCGAGGTGGATGCTTGGAACTGGATGCGCGACGGCACGGCGGAGGTGGTGCGCCGCTGCGCCGCCTATGGCCTGATACCGGCGTTCGAGCCGGAACCCGAGATGATCGTCGGCACGGTCGCCCATTGGCGGCGTCTCGCCGACGATGTACCGGGCTTGCGGCTGGCGCTCGACACCGGCCATTGCATCGTGACGCGCGACATGGAGCCGCAGGACGCGGTGCGGCTGCACGCCTCCGAAATCGCCACCATCCACCTTGAGGACATGAAGCGCGGGGTGCATCTGCATCTGCCGTTCGGCGAAGGCGACATGGACGTGCCGGCGGTGCTGCGGGCGCTGGAGACGATGCGCTTCACCAACCTGGTCTGCGTCGAACTGTCGGCCGACGCGCATCGCTCGCCCATGATGGTGCAGCAGGCGATGGATTGGCTGCAGCGGACCCGGATGGAGCTTGCGGCGTGAGGGTCTGCTTCGTCAGCCGGCGCTTTTTCCCGACCATTTCCGGCATGAGCGTCTATGCGCTCAATCTATTGCGCGAACTTGTGGCCGCCGGACACGATGTTACGATGATTAGCCAGTACCGCGCCGACGCCCTAGGTATCAAGGTCTACGGCGGTGGTCCGCCGCCGCCGGTTCCCGGCGTCAAGGTGATCGGGCTCGAGCAGGTCGGCGAGCAGGAAGGCGGTGACTTCGAGCGTGATGTCGAACGCATGGTGGACGCCATCACCCGCGCCCACGCGGAGCAGCCGTTCGATATCCTGCACGCGCAATACGGCTATCCGACCGGCTGGGCGACGATGATCGCGGCCCAGCGCCTCGGCCTGCCCAATGTGGTCTCGATCCAGGGGGGTGACGGGCATTGGGTCGGATCGTGCTGTGAGACGCACCGGTTGGCGATGGTGAGGGTGCTGGATCACGCTGGCGCCGTGCTGATCGGCTGTCGCTCGTTCGCCGACGAGGTGACGCAACGCCTCGGCACCGATCCTGCGCGGTTCACCATTGTTCCAGGTGCCGTCGACACTGCCCGCTTCATGCCCGATCCTGCGCGATTACCGGCTGGGCTACCCGTAATGCTATACCACGGCCGCGTGGACGTTCGTAAAGGCGTGCTCGATTTGCTTGGCGCCGTGGAACTGTTGCAGGCCAGCGGCGACAAGTTCCGTCTCGTGATCTCCGGCATCGGCCCCGACCACGACGTCACAGCCGAGCAGATCGTCGAACGCAAGCTGTCCGATGTGGTCAGCATGAGCGGTTACGTCGATTATAATGATGTGCCCGAGGTCTATCGCCGTGCTGACATCTTCGTGTCGCCGACCTACGCCGAAGGATTTTCCAACACGATCCTGGAGGCGATGGCGAGCGGCCTTGCTTGCGTGTCTTGCCGCTCCGTGGGCATCGTCGATTGCCTGCGCGACGGCGAGAACGGGTTGCTGACGGAGCCTGGCGACGTGCCGGGCCTGGCGGACGCGCTACGGCGCGTGTTGCGCGATGGCGTATTGCGCGCAAGGCTGGCGCACGCTGGGCTGGAGGAATGCCGGCGGGTGTATTCTTGGACCTCCGTCGGACGGCAGATCATCGGTGTCTACGAGCATCTGCTCGGCACGCAGCCGGATGTCGACTGGTCCGATAGTCTGCCGATGACACCTTGCCGGTTTCGCGAACAGCCGCATCTTCTCTGACATCATGGCAACCGCGCTGCTGCTTTCGCCGCATTTGGATGATGCCGTCTTTTCTTGCGGCGGCATCGTTGCAACCCTCGTGCGCCGCGACTGGCGTGTCGTGGTCGCGACCGTGTTCACCCGCAGCATACATCCGGCAACGGGCTTCGCGCTCGCCTGCCAGCGCGACAAGGGCTTGAGCGACGATGTCGACTACATGGCGCTGCGGCGCGACGAGGACGCCCATGCCGTCGCGATCCTTGGCGCCGAAACGTTGTGGCTTGATCTGCCGGAGGCGCCGCACCGTGGCTATGATACCGCGGCGGCGCTGTTCGGCGAGTTCGTCTCGGACGATGAAGTTGCAGCATCCCTCACAATGACCGTGGATCGCATGATGCGGGACTTGGCTCCCGACCTGTTGCTGGCGCCTGCGGCCCTCGGCGGCCATGTCGATCACCGGCGGGTGCTGGAAGCGGTGGTTGCTGTCGGCGGCGATCATGCCGTGGCATTCTGGCGCGACGTGCCATACATCATCCGCGACCCGGACGCCGTTGCCGTCAGCCCAGTGGTGGCTTCTTTGGAAGATATCCGCCTGCCGATTCCTGACACGCTTGATCTCAAGATCGAAGCCGCGTTGGCCTACCAGTCGCAAACGGGGTTTCAGTTCGGCGGTGACGCGCAAGCACGCGCAGCACTGCGGCAACTGGCGCTGGCGGAAGGGGAGGAGGTCGCTGCCGAACGACTCTATGCCACGCCCGCCGCCATGCGGATGCTGCGGCCATGACACGCTATTTGGTGACCGGTGGCTGCGGCTTCATCGGCTCGAATCTCGCCGATGCGCTGGTGGCGGAAGGTGGCGAGGTGCGCGTGCTGGATGACCTGTCCACCGGCCTTCGCGAGTATTGCCCTTCCGACGCTGAGTTGATGGTGGGATCGGTGGTCGACCCGGTGGCACTGGCAGCGGCGATGCGCGGAGTGGACGTGTGTTTCCATCTTGCAGCCCAGGTGTCGGTGCCGTTGTGCGCCGAGAACTGGGTCGGATCGCATAATGTCAACCTGACCGGCACCATCGGCGTGCTGCAGGAGGCGCGGGCGCGTCAGGTGCCGGTCATCTATGCGTCCTCTGCGGCGGTGTATGGCGACGTGGTGGTCTCGCCATTGTCCGAACGCTCGCCGGTGGCGCCGCGCTCGGCCTATGGCGCGGACAAGTTGGGCTGCGAGCTGCACGCGGCGGTGGCTCGAGAGAACTACGGCGTGCCGACGCTGGGCCTGCGTTTCTTCAACGTCTACGGGCTGCGCCAGAACGGCAGCTCGCCCTACTCGGGCGTGGTCTCCGCCTTCTGCGAGCGCCTTGCGACCGGGCGGCGGTTGCGAATCAACGGCGACGGCGGCCAGACCCGCGATCTGGTGTTCGTCGGTGACGTGGTGCGCGCCATGCTGGCCGGCCGCGACCAGATCGACACTACGCCAGCGGTGTTGAACGTCTGCACTGGAAAGTCGGTCTCGGTGCTGCAGCTTGCCCGCACCATCGGCCGCGTCATCGGCCGCCCTCCGGTGTTCGAGTTCGCTTCGGCGCGGATCGGCGACGTGCGTGTCTCGTGCGGCGACCCGTCGCTGCTGCATGCCAGCCTTGGCATACGCATGGATAAATCGTTGGACGACGGCTTGCGCGAGACGCTCGCATTTCAGCAAAGGTGGCCCAACGATGACCGAGACACTGGAGCGCGTCGCCGCAGCCTTCCGCGCCACGCTGCCGGCTGACAAGCAGCTTTCAGCCTTCCGGATCGACCCGCTCGACCGCGTTAGCGTCCCCGTCGTGCAGGCCAACGTGGCGCTCGGCGGCCAGCCGGCCACCACCGGCCACGGCTACGGGCTGACCGAGATCGAGGCGTCGGTCGGCGCCTGGGGCGAACTATGCGAGGAACTGCA
>JAABUX010010704.1_pt1 | contig 10217 bp, 21 predicted proteins | sample 5561851 | NCBI WGS metagenome assembly JAABUX01 (sample SAMN10711883, study PRJNA513361) | rock metagenome | isolation source: Antarctica rocks | place: Antarctica: Victoria Land, Richard Nunatak red sandstone | collected 2016-01-03 | reverse complement strand
CGACCACCTGCGGCCGACACTGCCCTCCCTCGGCGATGCTCTGTGGAGGATCTGCTCTGGCAGGGCTCGATGCAAGCTGGCACACTTGAAAATGCCATTCCAACTGCATGCCTGGTAAGCATATATAGGCCAGTGGGAGATAAGTCTACCGTAGTGCAGCTAGCACCTGCCCGGCTCAAGGCCAACAGGATGTCATCGGTCCACGTGTGGCGCTGCAGGCCGGCGGCTCTGCGGTTCCAACGCAATGGCAGCGGCAAGCCGGCTCTGACCTGGCCGGCAGCTCTGGAACACTGCAACGGGGCTGCGCTGCACTTCAACCTGAGCCACACCCGGGGCCTCATGGGTGAGGCATAGAAGTCGCCAGCCTGCCGTCAGAACTGCAGTGGGTGCAGCGCCCAGCAGCGGATAGTTCGAGCGCCTACCATGCCATGCAGCCATGGACATAGCAGCACATGAGGTCAGACTACGCGCACACTAACTGCCGACAGCTGCATCAGGGTCTCCTTCCAAACCAAACCCGAACCGAAAGCCTGCCGCCAGATCATCGTGGTTGATCCTGCAAAGCACGCCCTACCTTCAGGTTTGGCCGTGGCACTGGGGGTGGACGTCGGGCTGGACGTGGAGACGGCGGACCGCGCCGTCCGGAGCGACCCGCTGCAATTGGCGCGCCGCCGCTTCTCGCCAGCCGAGGCGGCCAGCCTGGAAGGTGCCCGGCAACGACATGCCCGGCACTTATGGCGCGTGCCTACGCTCGGAGCTTGGTCATTGTTGGCCTCGAGGTCACGCAATGCTGCGCCAGCGAGCAGGCTGGATTAGTATGCGCATTAATGTTCCTGCGCTGCTCTTGCGGTAGCTTTACTACAACACCGTTCACTGAGCTGGCTTGTGAGTTGCACAGTTCTGAGCGATCCATTGGAGCGGCAGCGGCGCTTCCTGAAGCTCTGGACGCTGAAGGAGGCGTACGTGAAGGCCGTGGGTCGGGGCATCAGCGGGTACCCGGGCCTGGCCGGCTTCACAGTGGACCCGCGGCCCCGCGGGTCTGCCACGAATCCGCCGCCAGACACGGCAGCAGATGATCCAACAGGGCACGTTTCCCATGCACGATTACCAGAGTCGCGTGAGGAGGTGGCGTTCGTGCCGCCGGAGGGTGAGCGCGCTGGCGAGTGGCGGTTCGAGCTGTTGCAGCCCCCTCCGCAGCACGTGGCCGCAGTGTGTGTCAGGAGTCGTGTCCGAACAGAGCGGTGTGAACAGGACAGGACACTGCACATAACATCGAGGGAGGTTTTGCCACTTGTGTGGGATCGAGAGCTTGAGCATGGAAGAGATCCTGCTATAGCGGACGGCGTGAAGCCTATGTCAAAGTTGTAAAATCTACGGACAGCACAAGCTGGCATGGAGCCCTGCAATTGCAACATGCTGCGGGTGACCTCCCTGCACTTATGCGCCGACACACAAGTGCACACACATAAATACCCAGACACCTGACCGGCCGGCCAACGCATAGTGTTCTTAATTATGTTGTTCTGCTGCTTCATCGCTGCCTTGGTGGAACGTGTGTCTTAGCCAATGCTCTTGCTGGCTAACCACCAAAATTGCTGCGAGTGTGGGTTCCCAATCCTGCTTGCTCATGGCGGAGACTCCCAAATAGCCCCATCAGTCCTTATAATCGACGATTCCTTCGTCCGAGATCGCATAGGACGCCTCCGCCTCGGCTGCGCATGACGCATTGCACCGCTTCTCCGTGAACAAGTGGGCTGCACTCTGCATGCTCAACTGATCACAGCAAAACAATCTGGAAGGTAATGCACAAGCAACCGAGGGGTCACTGCAGGCAAGCAGCAAGGGAAGCGCGCACGGAGGTTCGGGCTGTCGACGACCTTCATGAGCCGCTGCTCCGCCTTGCCCTTGCGCAGCGACAGCCGGACGGTGGACGAGTGCGCGATGACGTGACCGCCGACCGGCTTTTTGGGGTCCGCCACGAACATGGCGCCGCCGGACGGGTCGCTCATGACCTGCGGTGGAGCATGAGAGCGATCGCAGGACTTATTCAACGCTCTCACGGGTGCGACATCATGTCGGTGTGATGCGTCTGATGACCCGGTGTTTGGCCAACAACCTCTGCATGCCGCGGCGAACCTTTGTAGGTAGCAGCTTGATACACACTGGCCCCGGCGGCCAGTCGTGCAGATCCGTGATGCGCTGTGCTCAACCCAGGGACAGCCCAGACCGCGACCCTCAGGTGCTTGGTGGCATGGTGCCTTTGCAAACCATGACGTGCTGGGCCCTGACTCTCCACAACGTCCTAGGCACTGATTGCAGCCCTTACCTGGTTGGTGATGACGACGGCGACGTTGAACTGCTCCGCGATCTTCTTGAGCGCCGACATGAGCTGGCCCAGCTTCTGCTGCCGGTCCGCCAGCTCGCCGCGGCCGCAGAAGTCCACGCGCAGGTTCGCCGTGATGCTGCGGCATCCAGGCTGGGTCTGAGTGACCTCAGACCATACTCGGCTTTTGCTGCGCGTCCCGTGCGACACCACAGCTGCAGCCTCTCTGCTGTCCAATCAGGCTGAGACGGCAGTGCGTCTGAGGGGCAAGGCAAACAAAGGCAGGACGGCTGATGCAGCACGGCCGAGACGTCAGGTAAGCCAGCTGGACGACCCAGCACCTGTCCATGATGAGCAGCTTGAAGGGCTCCTCCACCATCTTGGCTGCCAGCGGCAACAGGAGCTCTGCAGATGCACAAGGCACCTGAGTGCAATGAGGAGTATGACCTTTCAGGCGTCAGCAAGCATGGTGAGCTAAGGAGTCGAAGCCCTCTGAGCTGGTTCGCTGCACATTGCAGGGCTGAAACCCTTGCGGTCATGGAGTCGCCATGCTGGAATTTGGCACTTGGGCAACAGCGGCGCCCAGCTGCATGACAGCACGTCAGGCAGCGTCTCTCAAATCTGCAGCTGTGTTCCTCCAGCATGAGGCAGAGGACATGCGCACCCATCTGATGCTCGTGCGTGTACGCCCGCGCGTGCAGGATCTGCATGGCAACGTTGTCCATTGCGACCATGACACAGAAAGACATGCGGCCTTGCGAGGTCCAGGTTTGTGCGCGCGCAGGTGCGCATCAGCCATCTTGCGTTACATTGTCATGGCCGAGACCATGACGGCCGACGCGTTGCACTCGGCTTGTCCGACGCTGAGCAGAGACCAAGCCGAGTCAAGGGGAGGCTGCGCACGTTGTCAAGCACGGCGTCGGCGTCCAAGCCAAAACGTACGGCGATGGGTCGGATGCGCTCCGGCCTGAACGTGTGCTCTGTGTCGATGTACGCCACCTGATGTGACAAACACAGATCTCAGTCCGTCACATCCCAGGTTGCCTGTGCTGACGGGCGGCTGCCGTGCCCTGCCGCAGCCTCACTCCAATATGGTGCACTGCATTGCATGCAAGCGTACATGCAAGCAGCAATTCAAGTCAGGAAGCACTCAGACAAAGCTGGAAGCAATGTACGTCGGAGACCATGGCTAGGCCTATCTTGCAGGTATGTCCACAGAGGGCAAGATGCTGACTCACCTTGCCAGCGCCACCGCCCATTTCGTGTGGCATCTGTGTCGTGACGCACAGCGTGTGGCAGATCTGCGTCTTACCCGTCCTGCAAGCATCGCACAGGCACACCATTTTCGACGGCGGTCAGGTCAGCCGATCAACTTGCAAGCAGGGTCTGGGCCGATACGGGTCCACCCTGTGGGGTCACGCCCTTGTGCCGCAAAGACCAGGCTGACCCCGCCTGCAGCTGGTTGCCAACTCTGTTCCTAGCCCTCATCCGAGTCCTGATGCTCAGGAAGCAGCCCGAATCGGGGTGGCGCTGATGCCCATCATCAAGCCTCTGCCTATGGTGGCAAGCCTTGGGATCCTGTGACGTCTGGAGCCTCACACGAGCTGCAAGGCTGTCAGACGCACCGAAATTCGCCGAACATCTCGGTGATGCACTTGGACTCGATGCCGCCATGCAGCAGCTCGTTGAGGGCGGCGCAGCCCGTCGAGATCTTCACGATCTCCTTCGTCCGCTGCATAAGCCACCGGCCTTTTTGGTCAGGACCAGTTCAAGCGCCCCACACAGGCTTTGGCCTGTAGCCGCCATCATATGATGCATGCAGTACTAGTGCATTGCCTATGAGGACTGACCCGACGCTTGCTCTGCCCTTGTCATGACGCACTGCAAGCTGAAAGACTGCAGCTGGCCAAGCATTGCAACCCAGTCGAGCATCGCACCAGCTGGTCGTACGCCCGAGCGGACTGCCATCCCATGGTGGGCACCATCTTGTGCGCCGCCTCCAGCATCTTCTCAATCTTCGCCTCCGACAGGCCCTTGATCTGGCACAGCACCTGCAGGCATACGGTGCCTAACATCAGAATGGAAGCCGTTGTCGTGGCGTTCGCGCTGGACAGCTTGCCAACAATGTTACCAGCGTCTTATGCGACCAGACACATGCTCAATACCATCACCGCTCATGGCCGACGCGCACCTTGCGGGTGTTCATAAGCAGGGCCTGGCACGTGTGGAAGCCGGCGTCCTTGGCCTTCTTGATGTCGCCTGTCGACGCAGGAAGAGCTGACACAGCGCATCAGACTGCGGCGGAAGCATGACCTGCACTGTGGACACTACCTGTGCATACTGCGGACAAGTGAAGCACCGCGGCATGCACAAGGTATGAGGGAGCACATTTGTAAATGTCAGCTAGATCATGTTAGGCACTGGCGAACAAGTGGTAGCATGCGCTGCACAGTCGACACTCCGCTTGTGACGGCGGCCTCTGTAGGAAGGAACTAGATCAGAAGGCACGCGCCTCGGTTGACGCCGAGCTGGTCCAACTTCTCGATGGGTTCGAACTCGTCCAGCTCCTCCTCCGCATCCACTGCGGTCGCCTGCACCTCCGCTTGCCTGCGCGGCGGCGATCAGCGGCGTTTGCGCAAGCAAAATGCAGCGTCCATATCGTCAGATACGCACTGACGACGCGCCATCCAAATACCGGGTACTGCAAGGTGCCTGTGTGACTTATCATTGATGCCACGACGAAAACAGCAGCTCTGCAGCAGTCTTCTCTGGCCCATGCCAGCAAATCATCGGCACCAAAGCTCTGTGCGCTGTGCTTTTGGCCTGAGGTCCCGGCATCATGCACCACGGGGCTGGGGCCACAGGGATAAGGCATGCAGGAGTATGATGGACGTTGCTGATCTGTCTGCAAGGCAGCCTGGGGCTAGGACGGCGACTCTGCGCGGCATCGAGCATCGCACGCGCAGCACGATCACATCTGGATCGGAGCACCGTGCGAACTGGACAATGCACTCGATGCTATGCACGCTCCTGGCCGACCTGTGACGTGCTGCATGACATGCATGCAGATAGAGGGGTCGCACGTCGGCTGCTGCGATGCCAATGCTGCCATGGTTGGGAGAGGTACTTTGTGCTTTCGCGGCAGCCGTTGCAGACGCTAGTAATCGACAATTGATGCTGCTGCTTGTGAGTTTGAAGACTTGAGCTGGGGTAGAGTCGTATGACCTGCGTGACGCCCCAAGGCGAGACTGACAGCTACGAGCCTGCTCTGACTCCAAACTTGCGTGAGACGCAGTTCTGTCCGGCTGTGCCTGCGGCCCTGCGCGGTACCTCGCTGCGTGCGACACTGCATAACGAGTAACATTTTGGGCAGCGGTCACATCGCCGTCAATGATCTGAAACCTGCAGGCCGCTGAGCCCGTCCACAGGCGGCGCGACGCCGTTTGCCGTCGGCTCTTCAGCCGCGGCCACTGGCGCGTCGTGCGGCAGCCGCCTCGCGCCCTCGAAATAGGCTGACCAGGCGAAGACCTCTTGACAGCTGGCCTTCCACTGCTCCGCTGCCGCAGGGTCAGCCAGGGTGCCGTCCTGCAGCACCTTGTGCACCGCCACGCAGTCGTCATGCCTGAGGATGCCACCGTCCGCCGTCCAACCTGTGAGCACCAGACAGCGCTGCCACCTATGCATCATCGAGCACCAGACAGCGCTGCCACCTATGCAGCGATGCTGTCCACAGTGATCGAGAGGACAATGTTTGTGATGGGGCGCATTTGCTGTGGCGTCACGAGCTCGCTGGCGGTTGTGTCACTGCCACAGCGAAAAGTCGTGGCGTGCTGACATGCGGCGACAAGCTGTCACCTGCTGCTTGGCGTGCGCATCATCATCATCAGTGGTGAGCCGTCCAGCAAACCAGTGCCTCAGCAAGCACAGTCAGGCACCGCAACGCTCACCGGCCGGCGCTGCCTCCTGCAACAGCTTCTGCACCGCAGCGTCGCGCTGGCCGGGCTGCAGCAGAACCGTCGCCTCCGCAGCGGACGCCGCGTGCCGCAGGGACCGCCCGCCGTGCCGCGCCGCGTAGGCGGCGTGGTAGTCCTCGATGGACGCGCCGCCCAGGACCGCGCCAAGCTGCGCCGCGAGCACGTCCCGCACCACGGCTGGCACCTCCTGCAAAAACGCGAGGCTTGTTGCAGCTCCGGTGACGTCCAAACGCAGAGTACGGTAGACGGTCTTGAGTGCGGCCGCGACTGCACCATATTGTGTATCGAGAACTCGCTGACTGGGTGCAGAACTGTGCACTTGCAAAAGGTGGGTACGCTGCGCCGAAATTGCTCCAGCAAGGCTGCTGATGGTATCCCTCCGATGGTGTCCGGATGTTCGCAACTTGAGCCTATGGCACGGGCCTACAACACGACCGTGATGCTGCTCGACGAACATCAGGCAGTAAGACAGGACGTTTGCTACAGCTTGCCTGATCATCGCTGCCGGCTGTGGAATCGCGGACCGCCTGCGCGAACCGCACTGTGACCAGGTGCGCGTCGGGGTCGCCGGGCGCAGGCGCCGCCGCGTGCGCGCCCTTCACGGCGGCCAGCGCCAGCAGCAGCTTGCGCTTGCGCATGTACACCTCGAAGGCCAGCAAGTGCGTCTGTATCCTGCACATCGGCACATGAAAGCCACGTCACAGATGTTGCTGAGCAGAGGACATTCTCATGCAGAAGACAGTCGGGGCTTGCAGCACGTCTTGCATGCCATATCAGTATGCATCCGGTGCATTCGGGCATTCTGAAATGTTTTGGTCATTGTGGTATCGGACAGACTCTCCACGTTCCCCGGAGTGCTCCACTCTATTATTCCAAAAACTGCCAGCTGACGTGCTGGTGGCAGCGAAGGGTGTCCCAGACGGGAAGCACATATGCAGCAAAGCGCGAAGCAGGGTGACGCAAGTGAGGAGCGGCACCTGTCTGCGGCGTGCTGCTTGAGCTTCTGCAGCAGCTTGGTCGCCTCCCCGAGCGGGTCCGGCGTGGCTGCCAGCTGCGCACCATCAGGGTCTGGGTCCGGCCTGCGGCAGGCAACCCTCGACGTTGCATGTACACTTTCGTGATGACCGTGTCTGGCGACCTCTCTTCTCCCGTGGACTTACCATCGCAATGTCTGGCTGCCATGTCTGCATGCTATTCCTCGCCAGCAGCCACAAACCAACATTGTGATGCTGCACGTTGTTTCCCCTCCCAGCAGCTCCACAGTCAGCATGCCGGGTGCAGCCCGGACAAGATGAGAGGCCTAAACACAGCGACATGTATGCGCACTTCTTCGGCGCCGCAGCTTTCTTCGCCGCCCCCTTGTCCTTGGCGTCCCTTTCCTTTCCTGCCGCGGCTGTCGCAGCCGCATTTGCTGCACTCTCCGCTGCCTTCTGCCGTTCCTCGCTCTCCTTCGCTGCCCGCTGCGCTTCCTTCCGCTGTCGCTGCTTGAACTTCTTCCGGTCGTCCGCGGACATGGCGGCCATCTGCCTCTCGTCATCCTCAGCCTGCCCAGTCGCACGCATTATGTGAGGATAGCAAATTGCTCGCCACGGATGCAGCAGCGGAGGGACAGGGGCCTCTGATGTCGTGTGAACATGTTTTCCCTTACCTTCTGAGCAGCTGAAGGCTTCGCATGTAGGCGCAGGTATGCCTCGATGGCGCCGGTCGCTGCTGAAACAAAGTGCTGCGCTGACAACAAGCGGTCCTCCATGCGGAGCATGTCGATCTGTGGCACGGCAAAAAGGAGCACTGTCAGCTGCCAGCAGTTTCATGGCTTGATATTCTTGGCATTGAGCTGGTTCGCAGCCATTCACGTCGTGACTCGAGTCCGTCAAGAGGAGCAATCAGTCCGAGGCACTGTTGGGAAAAGGATGTTGCTTTACGCACATAGGCACGCAGCGTCATCTTCCGTATGCAGTAGCTGTGGAAGTCAAACTGGTCCTCGTCGAAGTCCGCGAAGTGCTTCTCCACCTCCTTGAACATTTTCAAGGCCTGCAGGCATCATTAATCCCACGTCTGCATCTGTCTGAAGGCCCTTGGCATGTTGCATGTCCGGTCCTTACTTCAGGTCATGCCCAATCTGATGACGCCCGCAGAGAACAACCCCGAAATAGCAGTGGAATGCTAAGTCAACGCATCAAAGGTGCCTGTAAAGGCCCTCGAGCAGCACCTTGCCGAGCTCGCTTCCCCGCAGGTGCGCGTAGCCGCACTCCAGCTCGTACCACATGCACTGCATGTCGTACAGCGCGTTGATCTGGGCCTCGTCCTTCGTGAACAGCACCGCCGTCTGCTCCGCACGCTCGATCTCGCCCGCCCGGAACAGGTACTTGACCGCCATGCAGTTGATGAACCTGCGGTTGCGTTGAGGTAGACATGTTGCCACTCATTGGAGGAAACCTGAGCCACGCTTACACGGGAGTGCTGCACTCGGCAACGCGGAAGTTGAGCAGGTAATGCATGAGCGTGAAGCGCACAACAACAAAGGTCAATCGAACCCGTCAGCAGAGCCAGGACGGTGTGACAAAGTTTGGATGCTTTTGAGTGAGTGTCTGTCAGTGCGGTGCGGATTCACACCTGTCTGCGAGGTCCATGAAGCGGGCCTTGTCCGCGGACGCCGCGGCACCGGCCGGGTCCCCCGCGTGCTTCAGCACCCGCGCCTTCACGCTGTACGCCTCCTCCAGCGTCGGCGTGTGTCCCTGACACCGCTCGATCATCGCCAGGGCGTCGCCTGCGGGGGTGCTTGCAGGCGTTGACGAAACCCAAGGCAGCGCAGTTCAGCGATGACGCAGACTCCTAGCTTGCGAGTCGAAGCAGCTCTAAAAAGTTTGCACAGCGCGCAGGTCACTGGCACTCGCTCCTCAAGACCTACACTTGACTTGGTGCTGGCCCCGACAGAAGCTCACATGCCTGCTGGCCCTTGTCTACTCTGTGGTCGCCACAGTGACAGCATCGGGACTTCGGACAGTCACAGTGGGGCCACGTGCCTGTGCGCCCGAGGCGGTCGAAGTGCTGGGCGAGGTAGAACATGGTCCACAGGTCCGTCTGGGGGCCGTCCCCCGGACCCTTGAGTGGCTGTGCTGGGCTGGCTGCTGCGCCTGCTGCGTCGGTGGGCTCAGGCGTGTTGGACGCGGGAGGCTCAGCCTCTGCGCTGGCTTCTGTGCTGGCTGCCGCTGGCTCGCTGCCTGGCAGTGCCGTGGACCGCGAACCTGCGCCGCTCTGCAGTGACGCCAGGATCCCCTCCATGATGGCACCCAGCTGTGCTGCTTTGGCTGGGCTGCGGTACAGGGGCTTCATGTCCGAGAACAGGGACGTGACGCCGCGCCGCAGCGGCCGCCGCACATATGCGGACGCTGCCGCCACAAAGTCGTCGCCCTCCTGTCAAATGACAGAGGCTGTAAAAGCGGGTAGGGTAGCTGCGTCATGCCCCGATGCCGCTTTCAGCAGGAAGAAGCCTGTGAGCGGGCATGCGACATAGTGCTATTGCTGCTATGGTGACATGATTCATAGTTGTTGCATTGCTTGAAATGAAGGAGCCGGAGCTCTAACCGGCACTGATCCTGATCAGCCACCGCAGAGTCTACCCTCTTGCTCAGGCAGGACATGCATACTGCTCACCAGGAAGTCCAGCGGTATCCTGAAGGCTGCCGTGCTGCGCGGGTACTGCGCCTGCAGCTCGGTGTACAGCGCCTGCAGCCAGGATCAAAATAGCAAATTGAGTGAGGCATCCTAGGGATGCACAATCAGGTTTCTCGGCGCATCCCAGTGCATCTCAAACCCTGAAAATTGCAAATTTGGCCCAATTTTCTCGCTTCGCTCGCCGAAAATCCCTGGGGATGCTGGGGATGCAACTGGCCTTCGGTGAGCGCGCATCCCCGTCTGCG
>JAABUX010010703.1_pt1 | contig 10217 bp, 17 predicted proteins | sample 5561851 | NCBI WGS metagenome assembly JAABUX01 (sample SAMN10711883, study PRJNA513361) | rock metagenome | isolation source: Antarctica rocks | place: Antarctica: Victoria Land, Richard Nunatak red sandstone | collected 2016-01-03 | reverse complement strand
ATCCAGATCGTGGAGGCCCTCCGCGGCACGTGCCCGGACGCGCAGTTCATCCTGCGCGGGCTGGGCCCCAAGACCTCGGACCCCGACAGCGTGTGGCCGAACGTCTACACTGTGGTGGGTGGACTCTGTCTGGCTTCTGCCCCCACTGATACAAAGGGTCGACTGTCACAGTATGCTTGCCCCTCACTGCGCATCCTAGCGTCGCCAGCATGGCCGTCCAGCGAGAGCTCGGTCATGGAACTCGCCGTCTAATCCAACCGAGAAGCCCGCCGCATCAGCACACTGATCGCATCGTGATGTGTCCTTCACCGTGCAGGCGAATCAGCACTTCAACTACCTCATGAAGGCGTACGCGGACGCCAACCCGAATGTGAACTATCTGGTGCGCGCCCTCATGCTACCGCTTGGTCGCAGAGCCCGTGTGACGGCCCGTGCTCGGGTGCTCGTGAGCACGTGACCACAACCTGAACCGTCCTGTGCAGCGCGCTATGGCTGGTGCTGACGGATGCCTGAGGGGTCTTCCCCTGTCACTGGATCCCGGCGCCGCATGAACCGATGTGATAGTTCTGGGCTTGAGGGAGAATGCTTGGAGACCGTCACTTGCGTGATTTATCGATTAGTAGGGGACATCCCACCACTAAGCCACAGATTGGATTCTGGATAGACCCCAAGTCAAACGCATCGTTGCACCACGACACTTGCAGGTGTGCGGCTGGTCGGCGGGCGCACAGGGCTACCTGCGCGAAAGCACCGTGGAGGACCTTCCCGCCGAGTGCCGCGCGGACGAGGCGTGCGTGGGCGCCGCGTCCGCCCTCGCCCCGCTGCGGGTCGACCGCACGATGCTGGGCGACGGCACCCACCCGACCGAAGCAGGTGCTGCGTGAAGCAAATGAAAGTTGGTGCGGCAGGTGTGGTAACCCAGGCGTGATTGCCAACCATTTCGCCAACCATCCTCCCCGTGGTTGCGGAGGCGCTGCTTAGCCAGCAATTTAAGCACTTGGGCTATGGGCTCGCTGCCAGCACAGTGTGCGCACCACCAGATGGCATGGCCTCACAGTGTGCGAACTTTCAGATGGCATGGCTAGCGCTGTAGATGGCCGGAGAATGTAGCGCTCGGAGGGTGGCATCAGGGCGATGCCTGTATGCGAGGCTTGCGGCAGAGTGAACACTGCTGCGCTCGTGAGGCAGCACGCGTTGCCCGGGCGGGGTCCGGGGGCATGTCCCCCACTTCTATGCTGCGCGACACAGCGGCGTCCGTAGAAGGAAACTGTCACAGCGTCCCTGCAAGGTCCTCGGCGCCGGCAGTGATTTGATGGTGTGCCTGCTGTGAGCCGCAGGCGTGGAGATCCAGGGCCGCTGCATGGCGCCCATCGTCGAGAAGGTCCTGGGGTGGAACAGTGCGTTCCCCCGACGTGCTGCTGCTGGCTGACAGCCGCCGATGGCATCAGCACTGCGCACTTGATTGCGAGTGACAGCTGCTCCGTTCGAGAGCAGCAGAAGCAGCTGCTCCAGTCTTTTTGATGAGGACGCTGGCGTCTTGAAGTATGCTGCCCACAAAATCCAACTCCTGAGGCAGCAGCTGTGTCGGTGCTCAATGAAGCGGCAAACTGCGCCGTGCAGGCGTCAGCGGGACGTTTGTGCCGCCGTCGGCGCAGCCAGCCCTGCGGCCGACGCCCGAACCAGTTGCAGCACCGACCCTGGAGCAGCCGCCACCGACGTCTGCGGGATTTGCACCGCCGCCACCATCCTTCTCGGCAGCGACCGACTCCTTCTCGGCAGCTGCCGCGCCGCGACCAGCGCCGCCGCCTAGCGACCCTCCGGCGGCCACGAGCTCTGCGGTGCGCTGCCAGAACTATGCGGCACCGTGCCCTGGCATAAGAGCTGCTGCCTCATAGCATTTGCAGCCTTCGACCAGCTGCATCTTGCTGTATGCTGTACATTTGCGGTTGTCGCACGGTGCATGCCACAGACAGGCTGCACACCACTGAGTTCAGCGGAGTAATGCCATGGTGTGCATCGGACTCAGCTGACAGACGCATTCGCCGAGAAGCCTCGAGCGACTCCGCAGGTCCGAAGAGTGCCGGCGTTCGTGAGCGAAAAGCTCCTCAGGCTCTGGGCTCATTTAATACAGGTGACGGTCTCGCAGCTCCGCATGGCCTCGCGGTCGTAGCAGCGCACGGAGTGCGCAGCCGGCGCTGCCAATTCAGCTGGCCAATCGAAAACAGCGTAATTGCCGAAGCCAGCCGTCAACAGCTGCATGTGCGTGTAGACCACGCAGCCGTCTGCCACCTCCGTGCGGGAAAGTTTCAGCACCTCATGGGTTCAGAACAACCCAGCGGAATCATGGAGAATGCCATGCAGGCGATTGGTACAACTCTTCTGCTCAGTCGTATGTCGGCAATTGCCGCCCCGCTACTTCAGTAAGTTTGAGCCACCACATGCGCATTGTCAGGAATTTTGCAGGGTCATATTTGGTTTCTCTGATACTGCTGCCCGTGTTTATCGGTTGGATTTGATGACTGCCCCAATTACCTCTGGATTCATTAGACAACGTACTTTTCGTGACGGCCCGCAAACAACTAACGCTAGTGATGTTGGCAGCAGAGGCCGTGGCATTGCCCAAGGTACTGCAGTTTTACCATCGGCGTTCACCGTGTTACCGTCCGCGTTGTATGAGGTTCTTTCAGACCCAGTTTTGGTGCTAAACCTGTTTAATGTTCTGTGCACAGCTCAGCCGCCAGTCGCGGATCTGGCACGTCAATACCGTTCCGACAGAGCCCGAGCATGGACACTGACTGCATTCTCAGCCTGAAATAACCGCTTCCGATGCACCATTCTGATCATTAGCATTTGTCGCGGCTGTGCCTGCAGCGGCCCCGTTGCTGTCCTGCAGGGCTGCCGCGGCCACATGCAGGTCCCGCAGCTGGCTGGCTGACACCGATGCCGGCGCGCCCGTCAGCAGGCACTGCCCGGCCGTCGACTTGGGGAAGGCGATCACGTCCCGTATGGACGGCGCGCCTGCAGCAAAGGTGATGCAACTGCAGACCCACAGCAGGGCAGGTTGCTTACCGACCATCGTGTGGGCCGCCTTGGCAACTAAGGAATGCATGGAAAGCTGCGCAGCCGAGGCTCGATTGCCAGGCCCTCCTCTCCTCGCAAAGAGCGACGCAATCCAGGTTAGGGTTAGGGTCAGGGGTTAAGGTTACCCTAATCAGATGACCAGCTTCGTTGGTTCAGGTGGTGCCCTCTCGTGTGGAGTCGCCCCATGTGTGTCCGTGCTGAACATACGTCCCCAGTTGGTTACAGCGTTTTGCTTGGTGGGGGCCCAGCAATATTAGCTTCAGCGATAGCTTCGCACTCTAATCAGCGGCAGTGATCAGCCATCTCCGTCTCTCAGGCGCTGTTTCGCGTTTTATGCTCCCCACTGACGTGGTGTGCGCTCGCAGCTTACACCCTCTTCAGACAGGAAAGCATATGTTCGCTTGAAGCCGTGCTTGAATACAGCCGCGCGAGCGTCTGCATGCCAGACTCGACTCACGCACCGGCGAGCAGCATGACGAGGCGGTCGAGGCCGAAGGCGATGCCGCCGTGCGGCGGCGCCCCGAGCTCAAACGCGTCTAGCAGATACCCAAACTTGGCGCGCGCCTCGGCCTCTGACAGGCCGATCGCGTCGAACACACGCGCCTGCACGTCTCGCCTGTAGATGCGCAGGCTGCCGCCTGCAGCATCGTTCTATGTGCTTGGACCAGGACGAGGGTTGGAGACAGTGTAACCAAATGGTACCGCATACGCCTTGTCAAGACGTTCTGACGGCAAGACCGCAGCGGCCGCCATGTCCGCAATGGCGTCAGCCTGACCAGCCTGGCGAAGCGTTTTCACTGGACGAGGCGGGGCTGGTGCTTGCATAAAAAGGGCGTAACGTTGTCCTCAACCGGGAGAATGCTGCATCTGTCGCCTCCACCTCACGAGCTGGTGGCGCAGCGCTGTGGTGAGATGCTGCGGGCGCTCGTGGCAGCGGCCGCGACAGATGCCGCACACCTCCCAGATGGCGACAAAGCTACGTTTGACTGGTAGAAGGACCAGCCCCGGCTGGTCGTTCTTACAGCCTCGCGCAGACCGCACATGCTATTCCTGTGGAAAGGGAGGCGCGGCGTCAACGGTCTTCAGCATGCAGCGCACCGCCGATCTCGGTGCCGTTCAACACCAGGTCGTAGGCCTGCGCCCTGGCGGTCCGCAGGTCGCCGTTGTCGGCCACATCGTCGCTGCGGGGCGCCGTGAACGGGTGGTGCAGCGCCTCCAGCCGGCCCTCCGCCTCGTTCCTGCAGCACACATCATCATCGCATCGGTGGTGGCTGCAGCGATGTGAGGGTCACTGGCAGGCTCGCTGGACAGCAGGGCTGCAACGGGGGCTGCGGCGGCAGCCGCCTCCAGTTCAGCTCTCTCACGTTGTTCGGCTTGGCAGAGATGGCAGCAAATCTTTGCAACCAGCAGGCGCAGCTTGAGAGGATCGCCCAGCTGGTGGCTGCCCTCCAGGCGAGTCAAATTGCCGCCGCCGCTGCTGCCGCAAGCAAGAACGCTTGCTGGCCATGTTCACTGCTAAGCAGGTTGATCCATCAAGCATCGGGGTTCATGGCTGCCGACGCGTTGCGTTCGCCTTAGTGAGGACTTATCCCACCGTGCTCTAGCTCATATTGCCCTGAAAAGCCATCAACGTGACTTTCTGCCTGTCTGAGCATAGCAGCTGCTCGGCATGATGCACGCCGTGACCCGACACACAGCGGCAGCGTCCCATTTGTGCGCACCACTCGAACATGGGGAAGTCGGTGACCCAGAGCAGCGCGGTGGCGCTGTCGTCGACCTCCCCCAGCGTCCGGGCCACGTACTGCCGCACCCTGTCCAGGGCCCTGCACGATGCAAAGTTATGTCGTCGTCAATTGCAGGGGCATATGAGCGCGCGCAGGGGATATGCCAGCCATCAGTGCCTGTCGTCAGTGACCGACACGCCTATGCAGGGCGTGGCACGCTCCGTGTGGCAGGGCGGCCAAGTGGTAGGCATTGATGAGCTCTTTCTGTGTAGCTCCGCACTGCGGCACAATAGCCGCCATGTACCATTGACGCACTTGTTGACTGTCGAAGGCGGCCCGGCAGCGATGAGCAGCAGGTCCCCTGGCTGCGCCTCCGTCGCGCCGAGCAGCGCGGAGACGTGTACCGCCGTGAGCCCCTCCTGCACGGGCTTCGCCGCCTCGATATCACCGGTGTCGTTGACCCTGGCGTGGATTAGAGCCATAGTTAGGGCTAAGGCTGGCGCTGGATTCAGAGTTGAAATCAGAGTAAGAGTTAGGGTTAGGGTAAGGGTCAGGGTTAATTTCTGGGTTAAGCATTGTGATCCGACCATGTATTTACACTGCCACCAGAAGACTCGCAAACTGATGAGCTACGAGACTGCATCCTACTCCATGACTGGCCACATGGTTCAGACCTCCAGTCGCAAGATTGCGACGGTGCCTCTGAGCTGGTCACCCAAGTACTGCCGTTTCTGACATGCCCTTCGAGTGACACACGGGGCAGCTGGCGCTGTGCAGCGGAGCCTTGAAATGGGCAGCAACGCTTGACGAGCGTGAGGGGCCGAGGCCGGCAACGATGAACGACATGAACAGGGCTTGGCGGGGTCACCCTCGAGGGCAGAAACACGAACCGGGTCGTGGCACGAAGTCCCAGAAGCACCTGATGAAGACCAGGCCGCCGGCGCCGGCCGCGGTGGCCTCAGCCGCTACGTCGCCCTTTGGCGGTTTGAGCCGCGAGTTGGACAGCCGCCCGCCATTGGGGACCCGCAGCGCCTTCACGGTGCCGCCGGCGTCCAGGGTACTGGCGAACACCCTGTGATCGGCAGACCCAGTGCTTGAGGGCGAAGACCACCGCGACCAATACCCAGTCAGGTAGCACTTATGGTAGGCCCTGGCGAACAACAGCAGCTCTGCGCAACTGGGCAGCCCCTTGCCGAGGTCAAGCGTTTAGGATACTAGTGGCACGACATGATTATGTGCCAACAAGGGCAACCCCTGCAGCCGTTACAGGCTTAGAAGAATAGTGTGCAGCACATTGCTAGCACTCAGTGTGCAGATGCAGCCAGGGCTGACAGCAATATAGCGATGACACCTAACAACCACCACTGAGTCTCGGGCATCATTGCACGCAGACATCGCCGTGCAGCCAGCCGCACCAGAAGGACGCCGTGCGCAGCTTCTTTACGCTATCCTACCCTTATCCTAAACCCTCCCCCAACCCTGGTCAAATCTTCCAGCGCACCAGAAGGCACTGCCCAGCAACCGCATCGGACACAGTGCGCAGCTTCTTCACGCAACCCTACCCAACCCTAAAAACTACCTAGCCTGACCAAAATCCTTCAGCGCACCGGAAGGTGCTGCCGGCGACCGCATTGGACACCGTGCGCAGCTCCAGGCCATAGCGCGTGTCCGGCTTGTCGCAGCCGTAGCGCTCCATTGCGTCGGCATACGTCAGCCGTGGGAACGGCGCGCTCAGCTGCTCCCCCTTGACCTGCGCACGGCAAAACACGCGTCCGATGCCGGTCCGCATGACGTCATCTGGCTATGCGTTCCACAGTAGCGCGGGCACATGACCACAGCTGTGTGTCTCACACTGTACAAAACTGACATTTAAACCCTTGTTAATCGCCAAAGCACGTCGCCGCCTCTAGCTGCGGTATGGGGACATGTGGGCATTGGTTGCCGCAAGCACAGCATGGCGAACCTCAGCGAAGACCGCGGCCATCAGGCGCTCCATCATGGCCATGATGGCGTCGCTGTCCGCGAAGGCCAGCTCCAGGTCCAGCTGCGTGAACTCCGGCTGCCGGTCCGACCTCAGGTCCTGCGCATGAGAGGAAAGCATGTCGCCGCAAACAGGTTTGCGGCTGCTGTGGACGTGGTGTGTGAAGGCTTTTGTGGTGCGTGAAGGCTTTTGTGGTGTGTGGGAGTAATGTGAAAGTGCAGGACGCAAGCATTGGCGTCCAGTATGGAATGTGCAGCAGCGCGACCTGTTACGGGTCCGGTGTGCTTGTTGCGGCCCTCACGTGTTCAGGCGCTGGTAGGGGGTTTGCTCATGCAGGCAGTTATCTCCTCCCATGAGGAGGTCCGGAGCGCACCTCGTCCCGGAAGCAGCGCGCGATCTGGTAGTAGCGGTGGACGCCGGCGACCATGAGCATCTGCTTGAACAGCTGCGGCGACTGCGGCAGGGCGTACCAGTCGCCCGCCTGGACCCTGCGCGCAGAGTTCTACTGCGGTTACACAGAAGACGGGACGACAGCAGCGGCACCACGTTGAGTTGACAGCACATACCTGCGATCCGTGGTACGCAGACCGAGCAGAAGCGGGACGGAGCGTGCACTGCGTTGCAGGATGCAATGACAGCGCTGACTGTGCACAGCCGCTGTTGCAGACACGACTTTCACGCGGACGAGCAGGTTTCACCGACTGCCCGCCTACGAGCGCAGCTCTGGCTGCTGTGCAAGGCTGGCGGGCGCCAGGGGGTCGCAGATGGCTCGAGGCCTGACCTCAGGACCCTAGCTGTAATAGAACCAGGTATCGAGGTTCGGCATCAAGATCCAGATCAAACCCTTTACCCCAGCCCTAGCTCTGAAGTCGACCCCGGACAAACCTGGAGGGCACGAGGAAGTCGCGGGCGCCCTCCGGCGTGGAGCGCGTCAGCAGCGGCGTCTCCACCTCCAGGAAGCCCTCCTCGTCCTCGAGGAACCGCCTACGCCATCATTGGCTTCCACCATGAGGCTGCCGCAGATTTGGCTAAAGTTCAGACGTGCAGACAGGTGTGTCTGCTCCGGATGCTGTTGCAATATCGATAGACATCGATAGCGATCGCGATATAGCTCAAGCGAGGCTGGCAGAGGCTGGCAGCGATGAAGAGGGGGATTGCTGGTGAGCAGACAGCTGACAGGCTCTGGCTGCAGCAGTAATGTCTTGTACTCGGTGCCTGCGCCGATATGACGTGCAGCCATGCATAGGTCCGTGCGTGCGCCACAGACACTCGGCATTGACGAAGCTGCATTTCAAGGCGTGCCTGATGGCCTTCACGACCTGGTGTCTGAGCCGCAGGTTGGCCGCCATCTGCGGCCGCCTGCACAGTCACGCAGCATTTGTCAGCGTCGTGCAGCTTGCTAGCGAACGGTTGAGTGTTAGCAGTTGCAGTCACCCCTCGGTTGGTCCATGATATCGTTGCAATGGTCAATAGACAGTCGCTGCTGCTTGCAGCACGGGAGGGAATTTCTGCTTGTCGAATCACCAAGCTGTTTGGTGACACCATGCGTACAGACTCATTGCAGCAAGATTGCATCAGGACAGGACAGTATGAGGTTAGATTCTGCGCCGCACCTCAGGTCGAGGATGCGGTGCCGCAGGCGCATCTCCTCCCGCGGGGCCTCCTCGGCGCCAGGCTCGCCAGCGCTGATGGGGAACGGCAGCGACCCCGTGACCGTGTTCAGCACCGTCACGTCGTCCACCACCAGCTCCACGTCCCCTGCGCCATTGCAGAAACTTCAATCGGACGCATTGTCACAGTTGTGTTTGCGTTTGTGGGCTATGGCAGGCTATGTAATGGAAGGTAAGGGCCGCGTCAGAGTCAGTATCAGGGTAATGAGGGTCACAGCTAAAATGCAAAGGGGTATATCGGCTTTGCGAGCATTGCCACGCTCAATTGAGCGATGCACAATGGGCCGCAGGGTTGCTGTGCTCAGCGCCAGTCAGGGTCAGGAGCCGTGAGCTGCAGCCTCAGCGCTGCGATGACGCACCCGTCGGCATGCGCGGGTTGGGGTCCTTCCGCAGCCGCAGCTCCCCCGACAGCCGGACCACGAACTCCAGGCGCGCCCGCTCCGCCAGAGCGTGCGCATCCCCGGCCTCCGGCGCGCTGACCGCCTGCAGGACGCCTGTCGAGTCCCGCACGTCCAGGAACAGCACGCCGCCGTGGTTCCTGTGCATACGGGAATTAAGTTGCAAAGCAGGCATTTTCATTACCGGACGTTGGAACTATTGCAACCATGCAGCACGCTGTGCAGCGTGATGGGGCTCCACAGTGCCGCGGTGACACCAAGCTCGCCGGCATCTCGTATGCAGCACTGTCACGTGCAGTAGACTGGCGACAGGACAGTACGCCCATTCCGTTATCCCTGCCATATACAGGCCGTCTCGGCACGAGACTGGAATGTGCCAAACCTGAAGCGGTCAACCCAGCCGCAGACCGTGACCCGGCTACCGACCTGCTGCCGGCCGACCTCGCCGCACATGTGCGACGGCGACGGCCACTGCATGCGCTCCGACACCAGCCTGCGGTGCCCATAACAAAGCAGACGCTCAGCAGCGTGCAGCGCTGTGACGGGTATTGGGGCGATCATGTAGCAGGGCTAGCGCTGCATTGCGGCGTCCCGTGGGATCCATCAGAGGATGATGCTATCGGCATGCCCGGGACCTGGCGATGTAGCCTGGGCGTGCAAATGATGGACACCGCTGATGATGTGCCGGCATGGGGGTCTGCTGGGGTGAGGGGCTCACTCAGGGACGGAGGCTGCCGATGTGCTCTCCGGTGATGCCGTGGACGCAGCGCGTATGCCCCGGCGATCCTGCTCAGCAAAGCCGGCCGCTGGCACTTGAATGCTGGAGGAAAAGCATGCATGCTGCGCTGATGCTGCAGCGGCTGGCCAGCGCGTCACTGGCGGGATGCAACGACACCTCGCGTGCGGCGCCGGCAGCTGCAGGCCTAAGATCACCCCCATCGCTTTCAGTGGCGTCAGCGATCGCAGCCGAATCAATGCCAGCCGCATCAGCCTGGCCGAGCCTTGCGTTTGGCAGGCTGCTTCCGAGTCAGTCAGGATTGAAACCGGAATCAAGGTAATAACGACTCGGCACAACGCAGCCGATGCCGCGTTAGTTGCAGATGAGAAGCCTGCTGCTGGTCGGATCGCGTGTACCGAACCCCCAGGCGTTTGGTTCGCTCCTGAGGCACCACCAGCCGCGCCCGCTCAGCGGGCTGCGCGCCGGCAGCTCACGCGGTGCCAGTAACATGGCGATCTCCTACCTGTCAGCTGAGGAGGTCAAGGCCATCCTGGAAGGGTGCGTATCCGACATCTGTCTCCACTTTTCTCTTATCTTGCACAGTCACTCGACGTACAAGACCGCGCGAGCTCTGCCTTTGGCGTG
>JAABUX010010702.1_pt1 | contig 10218 bp, 18 predicted proteins | sample 5561851 | NCBI WGS metagenome assembly JAABUX01 (sample SAMN10711883, study PRJNA513361) | rock metagenome | isolation source: Antarctica rocks | place: Antarctica: Victoria Land, Richard Nunatak red sandstone | collected 2016-01-03 | reverse complement strand
TGCTGAGCATGTACAGCATTGCGCTGCGAAGTTGTTATGGCGCGCAATACAGGCGTGGGCAGCGCAGCTGACACTGCTTGCGTGTCATGCTTCAGCCGTACGCGGAGAAGGACGCGGGGCCGGCGATCGCAGCCGCCAAGGAGGCGGCCGCCAAAGCGCCGAAGGCTGAAGCCAAAACCGACGCCAAGGCCGATGCCAAGGCTGATGTGCGTCTCGCGCTCCTCAGCCGTCCCTGCTTGGCGAAACGCATGCAAGGCGGGACTATTCTTCAAGCAAGGGTGAGGGTAACTGCGTGGTCTGCAACGAGACTTCGGCAGCATGACAGCTGACTCGTCGCCCTTGCATGCACAGAAGACGGTGAAGTCAGAGGAGAAGGAGGAGGTTCAGATCGACCCCGTGAAGCAGGCTCTCGCCAACTACAGCATCATCGGCGTGAACCCCTGGGAGCCGGAGAAGCCGTGCGTTCCTTCCGCCATGCACTGTGGCACGGACTGCACGGATGGCATACAGTCGCTGTACGGCTGCCCTGCAATTTGCCGCTCTTGCTCCGCATCATAGCGCAAGCAGACCTCGCTCTAGCGTAATGCTCTTGATATGGTCATGACATTTCCACAGCTGAATGCCCAACATTGACATCGGCAGGCTGGTGAACATGGCGTTCCTGGCGACGGTGGGCGGGCGGGCGGTCAACGGCGTGGCCGCCATCCACAGCGAGATCATCAAGACCGACATCTTCCAAGACTTCGTGAAGATCTTCCCGGACAAGTTCCAGAACAAGACCAACGGCGTGACGCCCCGCCGGTGGCTGGCCTTCTGCAACCCGGAGCTGAGCGCGCTCATCACCGAGACCCTCGGCTCCGACGACTGGGTCAAGGACTTCGACCTGCTCCAGGCGCGCTCGACCATGTTGTACGAGCAGATAATTCTGTTTGTGAGTGGTCAAGCTCGCCATGCTGAATGTGCCGGAGCACAGCCCACGAGCACAATCGCATATGTTGTAACCTGCAGGTCCGCGTGGTTCTGCAAACCTCCCGACAGACCGCACCAACATGCCAGGACGTATCAAGGGGTGATTGCAAGCAACCGGCTGCCAGGGTAATGCCATTGATGCTCAAGCAGGAGGGTCTAGAGCCTCTGCTAGCCAATCTGCAGGGTCTGAAGCCGCATGCTGAGGATCCGGATTTCCGGAAGAAGTGGGCGTCCATCAAGTACCACAACAAGGAGAGGCTGGCCGGGAAGATCAAGGAGTGGACCGGCATCACGGTGCCCGTCGGCTCGCTGTACGACATCCACATCAAGCGAATCCACGAGTACAAGCGCCAGTACATGAACATGATCTCCATCATCTACCGCTACAAGCAGATCAAGGCGCGCTTCGGTGGGCTGTGAAACACTGTGAAACATTTTGCTGGTATCGAGAGCATGCTCCCTTGAATGCGGACATGGGCACGCCGGCATCAGGCCATCAACTTCCTTGCGGCGTTTCTCGTGAAGGTTTCCATCATCTGGCTTTGTGGATCACATTTACATTGGGTAATTTGCGACTATTCTGTGTGACACACTGCAGGAGGCGACGCCGGAGGAGCGCAAGAAGATCGTCCCGCGGGTGGTCATTGTCGGCGGCAAAGCGGCTTCCGCGTACTACATGGCGAAGAAGATCGTGAAGCTGGTCAACGCTGTGGGGCAGAAGGTGCCGATGTCTTCCGTCTCAGCACACTGCTTTCCACCCATCTTCCATGGGCAGCCCAGCGTGAGCCGGCCTGAATGCTTCAGGGCTGCAGCACCATGGATGCTTGAAATCGATGTGGACATCGAGACAGTGTTAGGCAGCAACTCGATTGACTGACTGGACAGTATGTGACGCTGGCCTGTTCTATGCAGGTCAACAATGACCCGGATGTGGGCGACCTGCTGAAGGTGGTGTTCCTGCCCGACTACAACGTGAGCCTGGCAGAGTACATCATCCCCGCAGCCGAGCTCAGCCAGCACATCTCGACCGCCGGCACGGAGGCGTCAGGCACGTCGCCGCTGCAGCCGCTGTTCCCTATCTTGATGACACACTTTCATCGCATTCCTCTCGGCAGCATGCTGTTCTGGTCACGTCCGTACGTGGCAACATGGCCATGGGCATCACAGAGCTGAGGTGCCAGTACCGATGGTTGCCCGGAACACATGCAGGCACGTCGAACATGAAGTTCCAGGCGAACGGGTGCCTCATCATCGGCACTATGGACGGCGCGAACATCGAGATCGCGGAGGCGGTGGGCAAGGAGAACGTCTTCGTCTTCGGCTTCGACGCGTCAGAGCTGAACCGCCTCAGGAAGGAGCGCGCCGACTTCAAGGTCCGCCGCCGACCCCGCGCACCCCGCTGCTGTCTTGCTCGCTGTCTTGGCGGCCCGGCCGAACAAGGCGACAACAGCCTGAGCGCAAGCAACAGCAGTCATGTAGCGCTCAGAACTGCAGTCAGCAGTCACTACACCGCGCCAGTCCGCAGTTGTCCTGCTATGTTGTTTACATCTGTCCCAACAACTGGTCACTGTTGCGTGATCGGTAGCTCTGTGTGTCCCACGCTGACTTGAGATGCACCGCAACACGCTTCTCCAGCCTGTGTTTGACACGTGCGCAAATGCCGCAGAACTACGATCCGAGGTGGGTTGAGGCGTTCAAGATGATCAGCGACGGCGTGTTCGGCGATACCGAGTACTTCGAGGACATGGTGGCCAGCGTCAACGACATCCCCGCGCGCGGCAACGACTGGTTCCTGCTCGCCAACGACTTCGCCAGCTATATGGACGCCCAGGCGCGCGTCATCGCAGCGGTGTTTGTGTTCGCAAGTGCTAAGGTCAAACTTGAGGTAAGTCAGGGTCACCATGAGACTCAGGCATGGGCAAGGCCAGACTCGCGTTCGTCACTATATCAATTGGTGGCAGCACATACCTGCGGGACCAGTTCGCCCCATTCGCCAGTCATGGCGTGGTGCTGCTACCACAAGGCGTGAATACAGTGCAGTGCCTGCCAGAGGCCTTGCAGAGGGCTATGCAGCATTGCTCGTGATAAGCTCACGCGATATAAGACGCTGTGCAGGACGAGGTTGACAAGCTGTACCAGAATTACGACGAGTGGACTCGACGGAGCATCCTGTACACAGCCAGCGCCGGTTTCTTCAGCAGCGACCGCACCATCCATCAGTATGCTAAGGCGCGTCCTTCCTCTGCGAAGTCAGACATCGACATGCAACACTTCTGCCTGCGCAATTGTGCCCAGGGATGCAAAGCCTGAGACTGCAGTGCCTGAAACTTTGCTAATTGCCTGCAGGAAATCTGGGACGTGAAGCCAGTCCCGCTGCCATAGGAAGGTCTACAAGACCGCTTGTGGCGCGTGGCAATCGTATTGTTTCACATAGCCTTTCAGCTAGTACTGTGGGCGTCGTGACCAGGCCTTATGCAATGTTTCAGGCTTGATGCACGTGAATGCTTCTCAGCGTAATTGATCTTTGTCTGGCTTGTATGCTGGTCACGCGCCAGGGCGACGGCCCATCTTCAGTGGTCTGCGAGCCTTTGGTATCCCGCTCGAGGCAGATTCTGTCGTGCAGCAAGGAAGATATGAGTAAGACACGAAGCTGTCTATGACAACGAAGACTGACCACCGTGCGCAGCACCGAAGCCCTGTCAATGCAGATGCCTGAATGCTGACATTACAATCAGGATCGGCACAGACAAGTCACGAGGGGTTTACCTGGCTCTACTTTGATCTGCGGTGGGATGCCGGCATCGACCGGCTGCTGTTTGAAGCTGACCGCGTCTTGACTGTCCGCTGGCTCTGACTTCACCTCATTGCGCTCCTCTGCCATTGGAAGATCCATAGGCTGCGTCTCCATGTCCATGTACGACGGCCCTGCGCATGGCATTACACCGTATGCCGTGTGAGCGCGATTGAGACTGCCACAGCTGACGAACACTGCTGGGCACTGTGGTCCAGCCCATGTGGAAGCAAAGCATTGAGTCCGCCGCCCGCACCGGCAGCATCATCGCCGATGACCTCGTGGTCCATCGTTTCCTCGAGCGATCCGCTGGCGGTGGTCGCAGCGTCCTCATGATCGGTCTCGTCTCCGTCATCTGCCTGCATAGGTTTGGCGACAATGCTGTGTCTGCGGCTGCCGCGCCTCGTATGCTGTGGCGCCATGCATCAGACAAGATCACTGATGAGGGCGCTACGTCACAGCGCGCACGGTGCTTACTCTGCACCGCCGGCACAAAGAGTGCAATGACAACCTCGAACCGAAACTGTGCATGCAAACACCTGCAGCGTCGCCTGCGCATCATCCAGGGAGCGCTTGAGCTCCTCGGCCTTGCGCTTCTTCTCGTTGAGCACGGCCGCGAACTTGACGTACAGGTCCTCCGTGCGCGCGTTGTGCTTCTCCGCGATGCCCGCCAGCTGCTCCTGCAGCTCCGCGACCTGCTTCCCTGTGCTCCGCGTCTGCTGCTGCGACTCCTCTGCTATGGTCTGCGCAGGACGTCAGCACAGTCCTTCAATAGAAGTCGCTGCACACCTCCATGCATTCCTGCAGCAAACGCGGCAGACTGCTGTCATATGTCCGAGTTGGTCCACAAGATATGAGAGCGACCGGATGAGGTAAGTGAGCCAACACAGCGCCCTCGCTTGCTGCCGCAACAGCAGCATTGCGCTACATGGGGTTGCGTGCCCAAAACGTGCCTTCAGGGCCGTGACATTCCGTAAGAGGCCGTCCAGGAGGGACCGGATGAAGTCCCCGGGCGCGCTGACCGGCTCCAGGACGCACTTGGGCCGCTGCTGATCCGACACCACCCCCTCGTAGTGCTGCTCGAAGCCCCACGTCACCTGCATGGCGCTGCCGCACTGTCAACATGCCTACACCTCCTCCAGCAATTGCAATGATGACTTGCCCTGCACACAGGCATGCCGCATGAAAGCGTCGGACACAGCCTTGTACGGCGAGGCAGCACGAGGTGGTCACCCGAAGGCTCTTCTCTGCTCCAGCTGCTGGGCCGATGTGGTACTCATACCGGCTGGCTTCCGGACCGCCTTGCAGAGCGCGCCGCGCATGCGCAAACCAGTCCGGGATCCGCGTGGCCGGCGGCCGTGTGCAACCTGCTCTGCCAAATGTCACGGTCAGCCAAGCTTTGCGATGCAGGTTGATTCTCCGACTGAAGATGTGCATGCGTCTCCAACAACATGGCGCTGCGCAAGAGCAGGGTGCACACCGTCTATCTTCCACGCCCGGCAGCCGTCCGTGACCTTCAGATCGAAACTGGACTGCTCCAGATCATCCTTGTTCTTGTGCACGTCCAGCGTGAGGTAGTACGCGTGGTGCGTGTCCACATCCACTATGCGCACACAACCTGCATCAGCTGCAAAGCCGTCGTTGCGGGACATGGTGCACCGCCGGTCCGCTGGCGGGCCCTCGAGACGCGCGCGCAGACCCAGCTACCCAAACCAAGGCTGATGCCTCGAAGTGATGTTGCTCTGCGGCAGGCCAACAGTCGTAGGGACGGAGTTCAAAGCCTGGACAGCGACTATTCAAGTCGTATGTCCAATGTCGAGTCCTAGGCGGTCTGGAATGCTGTACTGAGTCACAGCAGGCGCAGCATGCTGTGTGCGAGTCACGCATATGGAGGCAATCGAAGTTGCGTGAGAGTCGAGTTCCGTTGCCTGATCTGCTGGTCTGGCCGCTTTGCTACTGTCTTTGCCCGATGCTCGGCGGCTGAATGCATGCACTTATTGCGCTGAGATCGCTGTTGTCCCTCAGCCAGCGGCACGCCATTGTCCGAGCGTCGCGGACGGCACCCCACCTTGCTCCCCGTGTCACGCACATTGTTCGCAACTCGAGCTCGCACTGCCGAAGCAGCACACGCCATCACACGGCCCAGCGAGAGGTCAGAGCATCAAATCACGGCCTCCTACGCGCCATGGTGGCGCAGCCTGAAGCCCCGCTGGCGGAGCCTGAGACTCAGCCAGCAAAGCAGGCTGCACCCCGAGCCGAAGACATTAAGCTCGATCGCAGTGCATTCACAGAAGTGCTGAAGCTGAAGGCGCTCAGAATGCCGACAGCTCGTTGCCAGGAACTCATGAAGCGATTCACCGGGTGCGCACGTGTGATTTGATCTGCTACAGGATACTGCGAGGCATGTGCCAGAGCTGGACATCACAGCAGTGTCGTGCTTCTTGGCAAACCGGTGTGTGCGCACGCGCAGGTTCACCTTTCGGCAGCCCAGGATGCGGTGCATCGTTCCAGATACGCAGGGCGCGGGTACTCGCTTGCTTTTGCTGTCAGAAGCTGTGAAGGACCCAGGTCCGCCCTTCCACTGGAGCTCGCAACATGAGAAGACTGACGAGTCAACCATGGGGGTAGCTCTGACTCGACTCACTGAACGGCTTATGTGTGCAGACTTGGCGGGGCTGAGGGAAGACCTACAGCAGCTGGTGCATGAGGAGGGCTTGGAGGTCAGCGACTACGACCAGGAGCTCGGCTACGACTACTGGCCGGCCGACCACGTGCTGCGGGTGAGCTGGCTGCAGCCTCTGACATGCGTCATGTCGCAGATCCTGTCAAGCTTTGGCTAGATGCACAACAGCCTAGGTGCAGGCATATGATGCCATGGGCAATGCCATACGGCAAAGGCTGCTCAGTGGGTGTTGCTGATGCAATCCTGAAATTGTGTCGGCGCTCTGCGCAGCGGCTGCTGCCGGCGGGGAGCGAGGTGCCCAGCTCCTTCGAGAGCATCGGGCACATTGCCCACCTGAACATCCGCGATGAGCTGCTGCCGTACAAGCACGTCATCGGGCAGGTCATCATGGACAAAAACCCCAGCATAACCACGGTGGTCAACAAGGTAAGCTGGCTTACATGATTGGCCATGTGCCACACCATGGCACAGGCAGCACGACTGTCCGGCAGATGCCCATCGCGTGGAATATTTTGCTGGCTGTGGGGCGGGTTTGCTGGTGTGCTGGCTAAGGGCCTTCGTTGTCGAGTCATGCGTTTTCGCGTTTCTGGTGTGGAAGCCTCCGAAAATGCTGTTCCATCGAGCTGGAGGCGTATGTAACGCAGGTTGGGAGCATCAAGAACGAGTACAGGGTATTTGACATGGAGGTGGTCGCGGGAGAGCCAAACCTGGAGGCGGAGGTGATGCAGCACCGCGCGAGGTTCCGCCTCGACTTCTCCAAGGTGCACCGCTGCTGATCAGTCTGATCACGAAGCCATTCGATTCACAACACCACATATCAGTGTATGGCACCGCTTGCTGTTTGTTCCCCAGAGATGACCATGGGAATGTTTACAATCAGAGTTGCAGGATAGATTTGCGCGCAGTTATGCTGCAGCCGCTGTCACCGGCTTTGCTGGCCTGCCTTGCCACCTACCTCTTGTGAATAAGCTAGTGGCCGTTGGGACGTAGGCCCTGACCTGCGCGCTGTCGAGTGCACAGGTGTACTGGAACTCGAGGCTCGAGCAGGAGCACAAGCGGCTGGTGGACACGTTCCGTGAGGGCGATGTCGTGTGCGACGTCATGGCTGGCATCGGTCCCTTCGCAGTGCCAGCGGCGCAGCGATGCTGCACGGTGCGCTCTGTGGACAGCATCCTGTCTGGGTGCTGCATAAGTGAAACCAGGATATGTCCATAACGTATGGCAGTGCTTGCGATGCAGGTGTATGCCAACGATCTCAACCCAGACAGCTTTCGGTTCCTGCAGATGAACGTGAAGCTCAATAAGGCATGTGCAGATCATCTGTTCACCTATCTGTGCTTGTTAGAAGCAACACTCACAGACGGTGCGGACTGCAGGTCGGCAGCAAAGTGCATCCATACAATCTAGATGGGCGAAAGTTCATACGACAAATGGCGAGTTTGCAGGCAGGTGAGTCCTGTTGTGGTACACAAAGGCAGGCAAGGAGACTGCCTCATCGAGCCTTGCATGTCCGTAGTACTATGCCTTGCACATCAGCGGGGTCATGCTCAGGGATGCTGTGGACAGGGCACTCAGCCAACAACGCTACATGCATGCAGACTGCGGCGCTCCCTCTCAACCGTGGCAGCACACCATCATGAATTTGCCGGCGTCAGCCATTGATTTCCTCGATGCTTTCCGAGGAGCATTTCCGCAGCCATTGTGGGAACAACAGCGCTTACCTCTGATCCACTGCTACGCATTCTCGAAGCCATTGACCGAAGGCTCAGAAGAAGGCGCGAGACTAGCATACAGTGTTGCTGATTGCAGCCTTCCGGATTTATACATACTGCGCTTCCCTTTCACAACATCAGTGCGGAGGCTGCAAGAGGTGCGATGTTTGCTATGTTGGTGACATAGGTGAGCGTCCTGATTGTTGACAACACGACAGGTGTGCGTGCCCGGGTGGAGGCAGCCCTAGGCGGTCCACTGGACACAGCACCAGACATCCACACTGTGCGAGATGTGGCGCCCAATAAACGGATGCTGTGCATCAGCTTCAGGCTCCCCAGCAGCATCGCTTTCGCCGCAGACGGGTCGCAGCAGGCCTCTTGCACAAATGCGGAAGCATCAGCGGACGATGGGCAGGTTCAGCACGGTGAAACACGGCCGAGCAAGAGACAGAAGGCTTCTGAGGCTTTATCTGGACATGACAAAGACCCGAATGAACCTGCAGGAACAGTTTTCCAGACCTCTGAACCACGAAGATCTATGTCAGAAATCCTTGCCGCCCACCTGCGTGCAGGGCAATAGCAATCTGTTTTCTCCGTCAGGACTGCAGGCGCCTGAGCTTTTGACCTTTTGTCAGGGCGTCACCTTGAAGTTGTTTTCTCGTATAGCTCGGTATGTTCGTCTACAGAGGTACAGATAGTGCGACGGGATGAGAGGATTTATGCTGCCAAACTCATCCTGCGAGGCATCAGCATGTTCCTCTGTGCCCTGACCTGGTCCCAGCTGTGGGGACACATAATCCGCACTGCACGTGACTTGCCTGAAATGTCAAAAACATGACAAGAGGTAGCACGCTGGCTATGCAGAGAACCTGCGCCAACGTTCAATTGTTTGGCGTGGCACCAGGCCCATGTACGTCCTTGTGACAACATGCCACGGTTGTGTCCCACGCACCGCTGTAAGCGGCATAATTAGCCTGAAGTTGTGATGCAAATGCAGCCAGCCCTGCACGTACGCACTACTGCGTCAGATGATGTGTGTCGGCAGTGGCGTCACAAAGGCAGGTCCGCCTCCTGCACGGCATCAGCTGCCCATACATCTGCCAAAGCGCGATGGGTTGCATACCTTCAGGTGCTCCATTGCAAGCCAGAGGCCAAGCCCGACCAACACACTGTGAAAACAACAATATTGTCAGCGTCCGCTCGTTGTTGGAACAGTGTGGAGGAGCAGGACAATAGCAGCGGTCAGGTTCACAGCTGGCGTCACATACATAGCATGCTTCAATAGCTGTGAGCGCACATCATGAACACAGCTGCCACTGTCCGCGGGCGTTTGCTGCCGCTCTGACTGCCCCGTTTGCCAATGATGGCGTCCATGGCAGTAGGACTCGATGCAGAGCACGCCAACCGCTGTTCAAGCTTGGCAAAGCCAGGCACGTTGAAAAACACTGCTGCCGCAAAGTTCTCTGTGAGCTGTCGACGTCAATTGTGATCAATTTCTCCAGACCGCACTTCAGCTCGTGCAAAGTCGACAGTACATGCGCACATTACCGCCCCTGCATGCATGGCACAGAATAGCAGTGACTGATCAACCAGTTACATGTTCGATCTGACTCTTCTTGCCGCACCCTCCGCCTCTGTTGTTCTGTTTGAAGTTTTGAACGCATCAGCGGCGTTCGCGTTCCAAGCGGCTCGGCTGCACAGCCTCGTGCAACGCATCTGACCCAGATGTAGTCAACGACGTGATCAACACGGGTGGGCATGGGGAAAAAGGTGGCAAAGGCAGGCAAAGACACCCTCGAGCACAAGAGCCCGGCAGAGTTCTTCGCCGAGAACAAGAACATCGCCGGCTTCGACAACGTGAGACAGCGACATCACTTGTGCCTTGTGTTGGCCAATGCAAGCGCCCAAGGACTGGATAGTAAGATGCACTGTGCAATGCGCAGCCTGGCAAATGCCTGTACACCACCATCAGGGAGCTCGTGGAAAACTCTTTGGACGCAGCGGAGAGCATCAGCCAGCTGCCGGACATCGATGTCACAATGTGCGGACCATGAGATTACCGT
>JAABUX010010701.1_pt1 | contig 10218 bp, 6 predicted proteins | sample 5561851 | NCBI WGS metagenome assembly JAABUX01 (sample SAMN10711883, study PRJNA513361) | rock metagenome | isolation source: Antarctica rocks | place: Antarctica: Victoria Land, Richard Nunatak red sandstone | collected 2016-01-03 | reverse complement strand
CGCCGGCGTGGCCTCGGCGAAGAGGTAGGGGCGGGACCACGCGCGCCGCTCCGGGCTCGCCGGCGAGGAGCCGGCGAGGATGGACCGCGCGCGGGCGAGTGTCGCGGTGAGCATCACGTCGCCGCCCATTGCCGTGGCGATCCGCGCACGGCTGTTGATCGTCGTGCTGTGATCGGAGCGCCCGAGCGCCCGCGCCGCCGCGAGGTTCGTGAGGTGGTGATCCTCGACGAGCAGGTAGGTGCACACATGGCGTGCCTGGGAAACATCAGACTGTCGGCCCGTGCCGAGGATCGCCGCCGGCGTGACCGCGACGGCCGCCTCCAGGTGCTCCTCGCTATAGGCCCACGCCACAGCGGCGATGACTTTTTGTGCCCTCGACCCATCGACCGGGACGACAGCACTTTGACAGGCGCGCGCAGCGTTGCTATGCTCTTTAATGAGCATAGGGGTGTTTTCGAGCATAAAGCCCTCCTACTCCGCTCTAAACCCGGTTCGGGAGCTGGTAACTCCTTCGGGCGGTGAGCTTCGTTTGGTGGCTCTGGTGGTTCCTTGGCGGGAGACGGCACCAGCGCCGGTTCTATTAAAAATGGGTGGCGGTAAGGGGCTCATCGGTTAATAGCCGGTGGGCCTCTTATTTTATGGCTGCTACAGCCACGCTTTTGTGTTAAATGGCAGACTCCTTCATGATGGGTAGTGTAGCCCACACCCGCCGCCGCCGCAACGCCCCCCGTGTGCGGTAGAGCTACCACGGCCAGCCCGCGCGCGCCGCGCTGTCGCAATCTCACTTTCAGTACCTTACCATGGGTCGAGCCTGTTGCAACTCCAGCTTCACAAAGGCAGGCGTCACCGTCAGCCTGTCCCGGTGCGGTGCCGGTGCCGGTGGGCGCCATGGGCTAACCGCCGCCCGTAGTGTCAGCGCCAGGACGAGCGCACCCAGCACGGCCCCTCCGCTCCACCGCAGCATTCCGTTTAGCGTCACGCTCATAGCGCCTCCCCAGCCACCGCCTCGCGCTCTGCCGTGTCCACCTGGAGCGCCGCGTTGAGCCGCCGCGCCTGAAGCCGCGCCGCGTCCTCGTCGGGCGTCGTCGTGAACAGGGCGAGCTTGCGGCAGTCGTACACGCCCCAATCGCCCACGCCCCATATCGAGGAGCACATCGCGACGAACGGCCCCGCGCTGGCATGACGCAGCCGCCAGCGCAGCCACAGGCGCTCACGATCCCGCACGGCGAACACCAGGCCGCCCAGGGCGCCCAGCGCCACTACGAGCGGACCCGCCATGGCCCCGAGGCCCAGCGCCGTCAGCGCGTAGCTGCCCCCGATCGCCAGCGCGAGCAGGAACACTACCAGATCGCCGTCGCCTCGCTGGATGCCCAGGCGGCGCGCGCTCTCGCGCAGGACGGCGCCGCCGTCGATCAGGATATCACGCAGCAACACCGGCAGTACCCAGCGCCGGAAGGGCCGGGGCTGTCCCACGGCCGGCGTCCACCGTGCGCGTCTAGTCCGCGTGCGAAACTTCCGCATGTCAGTCTCCCTTCTTCCTCTACAGCCAACTGGGGGTCAGTGAGCGCACCTTAGACCGCGCCTTAGTTGCCGCCGCTAGGGCCGGGTTGCGCGCGATATTCAGGGCGCGGCCCGCGCCCCCGCCAATCCGGCTGACCGCCTCCGTCGTCAGTTCGGGCGCGGCGAGCAGCACGGCCACGAGCGCCACGCCGGCCGCCACATGGACCAGCGGGCTATTGAATACATCGTGGGGGTCTGTGCTCCCCGTTAGGGCGAACACGAACGCCACGCCCGCGCTTATCTCGATCACGTATACCACCGGCAGCGCCGACAGCGCCACGATGGATTTGAGCCACCAGAAGAAGATGGGCCGTGTCGCGCTGAGGAGCACCAGGGGGATGCACAGCGGCGCGATGATGAACAGGGCCACCAGCAGCACGAGCGTCCCGATACGCGTGAGCACGATGATCCCGAACATCACCACCATGACCACGAGCAGCGCCAGCGACACCAGCACTCCGACGGTGAACTTAGCCAGGCTCGCCATGTCGCTCTTGTCGATGGTGGTGAGCTTCGTCAGGGCATTGTTTAGGGGTTTCAAGGCGTCTTTGCCGATGTACGTTACCGCATCCTGCACCCATGTCCAGACAGCATGCTCCATCGTGGTTAGGATCGAGGCGTACCAGTAGACAAGGACAAGCTCCCCCATCAGGATCAGTACGGCGCGCATCGGCTTCAAGCGGAACAGGTCCACGACATAGGCCACGACGCGCACGGAGATGAGCACGGACAGCGCCGCCTTCCCGAACAGGATGAAGTAGTGTAGGAAAGTCACGAGCGGGTTGTACTGCTTGCTGGTCAGGTCCGGTTGTTGGAGGATCGCGGGCACGATCCCGCTCGCCAGCGCCGCCCGCCCGCCCGCCTGGAAGCCATTCCACCACGACAGCGAGCCCATCAGCAGTGAGCCCATCATGTCGCCTAAGTTGATGCACCCCGTGTTACCGGGCAGGAAACAAAACTGGCCCGGCTTGGTCCCTGGACCCGGTGGGTCTTGCACTAGCAGCGTGGCCCGCGCCAGCGCCGGCCCGTACTCCTCCCAAATGATCGCGACATATCCGACCGTCTCTACGACGACTAGATACGTGCCTGCGTGTAAATTAGAGCCCAACGGACCATGCCACGTCACATTACCGCCGGCGTCTGTCTTGGGGCCACCCAAGGCCGGCGTGAGCGGCAGTGGATTGCTGCCGTCGGCGTTCTCCCGCATCACGGCAACCTCCGTGTTGCGGGGCAGGCCGGCGCCTACAACGGTGATCGGCGGACCCTGTCCGAGATGATCCGCTGTCGTTAGCTCAATCTGCGCCGGCGTTAGGGTCAGCGTGCCGGCGTGCGGTCCTCGTGTCGCCGTCGGCTGGGGCGTGTACGTCGGCAGCGGCGCCAGCGTGGGCGGCGGCGCGACGGTCGGCACGGGTGGGACAACCGTTGGAGCGGATGCGCCGCATGCGAGCGCGGGGAGCAGGGCCACCGCGAGGCCCACGGCCGCGAGGGTCAGGCGCGTCAGGCGGCGCGTCGTCGGGGGTATCGTTCTCATGACGCCTCCATAAGGCTTATGTGGTCCGCGGCCGGATCATCGCCGGCAGCCGCCGGCGCGGGGGGCAGCGCGGCGCCGGTAGCCCAGCGCGCGCGCCGGGCCATCGTCGCCGCCACCACGCCAGGCCACAGGCCGCCGTGTGCGGCCGTCCAGGCGTCGCGCTCGTCGCGCTCGGCCGGCTGCGTCTTGAACAGCGCCAGGTCTACGTCCGGTATCTCCAGGTTGACCTTCCCGCGCTTGGCGATGCTGGCACGCTGCGAGCGCACGATCACATACGCCTGCGCATAGCCATCCGAGGACGCGTCAGGGGGGACGACGTGCAGGCCGGGCAACTCCCCCGCCTCGCGCTCGGTGATGCCCAGTGTCTTGGCGAGCCAGGCACTGCCCGCCTCCACGCCTACCTGCTCGTTGCGTGTGTTGCACACGATGAGCACGGGCAGCGTGTTGAGCATGTCCAGGGCGCGGGGGCTGGCCTTCATGTGGGTGATGTACTGCGTCCCGAATAAGACGCGCCGCCGCTTGTGGCGACTCTGTAGCGTGATCTGGCCGATGTGCTCGGCGGCCACGTCGATGATGTTGTGCCCCTCGTCAATCACCTCCGCTTCCATGGCCGGCCGGCCGTCCACCCGTTTGAGGTGCGCCCGCGCGGCCGTGCGCAGTTCCATGAGCCCTTCCATGATGCGGAAGGCCGCCACGGCGATCTTGCCTTTGCAGTGGCGCACGTCGAGTACCACCATCTGCGCCAGCACGTCGGCGTCCATCTCGCGGTCGGCCAGCGATGCATAGATGCCGTCGCCGACATACTCGGAGAAGCCCAGCATCATGTTTTCCAGTTCCACCTTGCGCGCGGCCGCCACCTTGAGCCCTTTGAGGTACGCGATCAGCTCGCGTTCCAATGGATAGGGGTGCTCATCGGGGCCGCGATCGCGGGCATACACGGCGCGGATCGCCTGGGCCAGCGTGGCGTACTGCCAACTCGTCAGCCGCTCCACGTTCTCCCCACGGCCGAAGAACGTCTCGTGCAGGGTCAGCATCTCGCTGACGCGCGCCTCGGGGTTGAGCCGTGCGCAAATCTGCCAGGGGTTGAGCGCCGGTGGCGTCGCCCCGGTCTCCGTGTCCAGGAGCGTCAGGTAGGTCCCTTTCCACACCTCGCACAGGGGGCGGTAGCTGCCGGTGGAATCAAACACCACGGCCCCGTTGCCCTCGGCTAATGTCTGCTTGGTCAGTTCGTTCATAATGACCGACTTGCCCGAGTTGGGCACGCCGAAGATGCCCACCTGTTGCGTCGCTATGTCGGGCGCATCGAGGTCGAGGTAGACCGGCTCGTGGGTGTCCGCCGTGACGCCCAGCGGCATCCCCGAGGTATGCCCCGGATTGTCCGTGTGGTAAGGGAACGTGGTGGCGACGGCGGCCGTCATGTCCCGCAGCAGATGCAGGTTGCCGCCGTCCGCCGTGGGCAGTGTGGCGCGGTACAACTCCAATTGGTCGAACCAGCCCTGCCCGATGCCGCACTTGGCCCCGCGCAGCGCCGCCTTGGCCAGGGCGACGCGCCGCTGAAGTTGCGCCGGCGAGTCGGCCAGCACCGTCACGATCAGCGAGAAGCGGAAGATGTTGGTGTCAGGGTCCTCGGTCTCGTCCAACGTGCGCCGGTGCTCCGCTTCGGCGCGGGATAGCTTGACCTTCTTGCCGCCGGTGCGGTCCTCACGCACGTCATTGAGCGCCAGCGCCTTGCCGGCCAGCCGCTCCACGCGCCCGGCCTCGCGGTTCTGATCGCGGCCCTCAATGGTGAGGGCGATGCGGGCATGGGGCAGCGCCAGCAGGGGTTTGACCCAGCCGGGGTAGGCCGTCTGCCGCAGGCGCGTGACGTAGAGGGAGCGGGCGTAGCGCACGCCCCATGGCCCCGTGATCGTGAGGTAGCCCGCGCGCTCGCGCAGGTCGAGCGCCGTCGCCGCCGCGTGCAATTCGGTCAACGCGGGCTTGCCGGGGACCGCCCGGCGCGGCTCCATCCCCTCCGGGGGGGCGCCGTCGTGGGTCGGCGCGGCGGCCATGGAGCGGACCAGGAGGTCGTCCACCTCCGCGCGCGTCAAGCGCCAGTTGTCCAGGCCCATCGCCGTGTAGAAACGCGTCACCTCGGCCAGGTAATGGCCGAACTCGGTGCGCCGCTCCTCGGCCAGTCCCATCTTGTCGCGCTGGAAGCGGCCACGCACGGCCTCCAAGCCCACCGGCCGGCGCGCTTCAAGAGTTAGATAGGCGCGCCGGTCGGGGATGTCCGTCGCGTAGCGCCGGGCGTACCACTCCTTCTCTAGTGTCAGGAGCACGGTGGTCGGCAGGTGGCCGGGCACGCCCCGCTGCCGGCGGTCCAGTTCGGCCAGGGCCGCGTCCCCGCGCACGGCGCGGTTGTCGATAACCACACGCGCCCGCTGCTCCGGCGCCAGCAGCGCGGCCGCGTCCGCGAACAGCGAGAGGATGCGCGCCTGATCGTCGTCGTCGCGCCCCGAGAGGTTGAGCGCCTGCACGGCGCGCACCTCCACCAGCCGCCCGTCCGGCCGCGTCAGTAGGCCGTCGTCGTCGACGGACAGGCCGCCGCCGGCGATGTTCCCCCGCATGTCCTCTTTGCCGCCCAGGACCTTCCAGGACGGCGCGGGGGCCGTAAGCATGGCCCAGCGGCCCCCGAGGGCCACCAGGGCGTGGCGGGGTGCCGCTGCACCCACCGTGACCCCCCACGCCGCCCACGCGGCCGCCACCGGTCCCCAGGCGCGTGGGATGCGGCCGAGGGTGGGGGGGCGCGCGGGCAGGGGTGCCGGTGCCCAGGACGCCAGCGGGTTGGCGGGCGGGTGCTGGCTGTAGCGGCGGCGGCGCTCCAAATACGCCTCCAACTGTTTCAGGTAGGGCTCGCGCGCCGTGGTGGACCAGTAGGCCAGCGCCACCCCGAGGACGACGCCCGGTATGGAGACATCAAGGGCGTCCCCGACGGCCGCGCCGATGACGAGGAACACGAGCACGACGCCGGCCGCGATGGAGAGCGCGAACCAGCCGAATTGATCCCAGGGGGCACCCAGGTCCGCCAGGGGACCGGGGGCGCGGTCGATGTACTGCTTGGTATGCACCCGCGCGTAGGGCGTCTGCTCGTGCTCGGTCGCCGCCATGTTATCCCCCCGCCGAGATCTGTCCGAACTTGCCGGCTAGGTAGGTCAGCAGCGGCCCCAGGATGAAGAAGATGGCGATCAGGCCCATGATGACGCGCCCGACGATGGTGCGTCCAATCTGCTGGCCGGCGATCATGAGGACAACGCCGATGACGGCGAGCGAGGCGACGACGCCGACGCCGCGCTTGATGAGCGCGGTCTTCAGGTCGTCGCCGATCCCGAAGAGTTGGTCGAAGATGTTGCCGCCATCGCCCGCCGCCGCGATGACTGGGCTAACCAGCCCGTGCGCCGTAGTCAGGGCGCGCGACGTGTAGGGTGCCAGATGGGGGGTCATGGTGTGCAGCGCGTAGGTTGTCTCGGTGATCATGGTGTTGTGTCTCCTACTGGATAGGGTGATGTGGTGTAGGTGGGCTGACAGGCGTTGTCGTGTGTCCTGTGTCAGGGGCGTGTGTCGGGCTGAACGCTGCCACCGCTCCATCGCTCCATGAGCCCTTGGTGGCCCGCGCAGGCGTAAAATAGGTGTCCCTGGGTACGGAACACCCCGCTGAACAGGGGTTGAACACGCGCTTGAACACCCCGCTGCACGGGGGGTAAGCCCTAGCTTGAACGCCGCTTGAACGCCCATCACAGCCCCATCTCCTTGATGCGCGCGTTGACGGTGCCGACCGACTTCCCGACCCGGCGCGCTATGTCGCGCTGCGAAAGGCCCTGCGCGTGCAGCACCCGGATGACCTCTCGTACGTCGTCGGCACCGGTGCCGGCGCCCTCCGTGCCGGTGGCCGTTGCGACGGCGTCTTGGGCGTCGGCGTCGCACCCGGCCGGCGTGCCGGGTGAGGATTGAAACTCATTCCGCGCGGAATAGTCGCCGGTGTCGTCGGCCTGGTCGATCCCCGCCGGCGCGGCGATCTCGGCCATAGCCGTGGCTTCCCGCGCCGCCCTGGCAGCCCGGAACTCACCGATAGACACCGGCACGGACGCGTCGCCCGGCGCGACCTCCGGTGACTCCATAAGGAGCGGGGTGTCGTGCGTTCCCGCCGGAGGGCTTGGCGCGACGTTCGTGGTCGGCTGCCCCTCGGTCTCTGCCGGCGTCGGCTCTATCGTGTCCTCGGTATCCTCATCCTCGACGTGCGGCGGCTCCACCGTGGCAGCCGCCGTCGTGGGGAGGGGCTGCTGCTGCCGGAGCTGCCGCGCCAGCGCCAGCGCCTTGGTGAGCCGGCGCTTGCCGAGCCGCACACGCAGTTTCATGAGCGGATCGCGCTGCCAGAAGTGGGTCGTGACGATGATGGGGGCCGCGGCCTCCTGGCTGATGATCGCCGTGCCCTTACGGGGCAGGTGGAGACGCGTGGTCAGGCTGGCCTCGATACGGGGCCAGTCCCCGGCGTACATGACCTTGATGTCGCTCACGCCTTGCGACGCCACAGCCACCCCGATGTTGAGGTAGCGCACGGCGCTGATGAAGTCGTCGAACGCCTTGACGGGCGACATATTGGCGAACTCGTCGGCGAGGATGCGGACACGGCGTTTCAGGGGGAGCCCGTTGGAGGCGCGGGTGAACTCGTTGAACATCATGGGGAAGATCGTCGTGAAGAAGGGCCGGGACGCCTTGCGCTTGCCCATGGCGATGGGCACGTACACGATGGTCGGCACGGCGAGGAAGGCGGCGGTGTCCCAGTCGTTGCCGTCCATCGACGCGGCCACGTTCGGGTTGAGCAGCACGCGCGTCGCGTCCCGCGCGCCGTCCATGGCGGTGATGCCCTTGGCCTTCTCCTTGATCCCCGCGAGGTCCAGACAGGCGTCGCCGTCCTCGTCGTCTTTGACGAAGCGCGCCACGTCGGCCAGAGACGCGCGTGCCCCGTTGTCCCCGGCCTCCGTGCGCAAGTGGTTGGCGACGGCCGTCAGCACGCGCTTGGTCGGCTGGCCGATCGTGGGATGGTCGACCCCGATCACCCCGATCACCCAGGCGTCGATCAGGGCCTCGACCTCCTCGGCGTCGGCGCAGAGCCCGAGCACGTTGAGGCGCATCGAGCCGACGCTGAACGGGTCGTAGACCCACACGCGCCAGCCCGCCCGCTCCATGACGGCTATCGTCGTGTTGGTCAGTTCGGCGTCGGGTTTGGGGTCCATGAGGACCATAGACGCGCGCAGCCGCTTGGGGAGCTTGATCTCACTGAACGTCCAGGGCACGAGCTGCGTCTTGCTTTTGCCCGTCCCAGGGCTTCCGCTGACCATGACGTGCGCGCACTGCGTTTCATGGTTGATCGTGACCAGGCGCTTGTAGGCCGTACCCACCGGCCAGCCGTTCGACGTGAGCCAGCCGGCCTCTTTCAACTCGTGCAGCGACATGGCCCCTTTAGTTGTCCGTGTCGCCGGTGCCGACGCGGCGCCGTTCGCGCGCGTCACCATGCCGATCCCCGCGCCGCCCACCGCGCCCACGGTGCCACTGAGCAGGCCCACCGCGCCGCCGGCGGCCCCGAGCGCGCGTAAGACGGCCCCGAGTGGGACGCCCACGCCGCCGCCCTCGGACGGCTGACGTGGCCCCGTCGCCGGCGCGTGATAGCTCGGCTGGGGGTATGGGTAGGGCATCGGATAGCCCATGGCGGGGCTGGCGGCGGGGCGAGCCGCGGCGCGTTTCAAGGCGCGGCGCTTGCGGCGCACGACATGACCACGGACGGCCGCCATCGCCAGCACGGCGACTTCCGCTAGGTGCTCGTCTCCAACGTAGGAGCGCCCCCGCGCATCCAGGAGCCGATGCGCGCGCACTGGGGGGAGCGCGTCCCAGCGATCGTAGCTCATGGGCGTGTTGGTAATGAGCCGCTGGAGACCGTCCTGGGTCCAGTGGTTGTGCGGCGATACGGCGGTCAGATTGTACGCAACCCACCGTAGGATCTGCTCGTGGGTCTGTACCGCCATCCCCATGTAGGCCGGGGCTTGGGACAGCGCGTGTAGCACCTCGGGCAGGATAGGCAATGTACTCATGGCAGTCCTCGTTGGGTAGAGTGGATTGGCACGTAATTACATCCTACGGCTATCATGGGGGGACAACCCATCACTAACCCATCATTTCGTGTGTAGAGGTATCCGTAACCGCCACGCGGAGGATAGACTGGATGCATCCGCTACGAGAGGCGCGCGAACGACGCAATCTGTCGCAACAAGCACTGGCCGATTTGTGCGAGCTGGGGCTCGCCACCATTGAGCGCGCGGAACGTGGACGTACGTTGCGCCCGGACACCCGCCACCGTCTGAGTGCGTTCTTTGGACGGTCGGCGGGTGAGCTGGGTCTGATGGGCGACGGACAGAGGGGAGAGGCGGCCGATGCCGAGGCAGAGGGGGACACGGGCTTGAAGCGGCGCGACCTCTTCCACGCCGCGCTCGGCGTCGCGGGCGCGGCGCTCGTCGCGCCCACCGCATCGGGGCTCCTCCTCGACGCGCTGGATCGTCCGTCCATCGACAGCGCCATCCTGCCGTCACTCGACGCCATGACACAATCCTATTGGCAACTCCGCGCCCACGTCGCGACGCCCGACCTGCGTCCGGGGGTCGACGCGCACCTCAACACGTTGAGGCGGCTGCTCACCGGGTACGGCATGGCCCCTTCCGTGCGGGCGCGGCTGTGCGCGCTCACCGGCGAGGTGGCGCAGATCGCGGGGGCCATCGCCTACGATGACGACGCGCCGGCCGACGCGCTGGCCGCGTATCGCGCGGCGATCCAAGCTGCGCACGAGTCGGGCGACGTGGCCGTGCATGTAGCCGCGTTGGGGCGGCTGACGCTGCTCTGCAATCATTTGCGCGATCATCGCGGCGCCCGCGCGTCCATCACGGAAGCGGTGCTGCGCGCCGGAACGCGCGTGAATCCGACGATCCGCGCCTGGCTCGCGGTGGTAGAAGCCGAAACGTGCGCCCACCTCCGAGATGTGCGTGGACACCACCAGGCGAGTGAGCGGGCCGCGACACTCGCGCGGCAGGTCGACCCGGCTGAGT
>JAABUX010010699.1_pt1 | contig 10220 bp, 6 predicted proteins | sample 5561851 | NCBI WGS metagenome assembly JAABUX01 (sample SAMN10711883, study PRJNA513361) | rock metagenome | isolation source: Antarctica rocks | place: Antarctica: Victoria Land, Richard Nunatak red sandstone | collected 2016-01-03 | reverse complement strand
ACGCCATCCGTGATTTCCACAGATATCGGCTCGGGGAAGCCGTGTTGCTGGAGGGACCGTCGGACCTGCGCTTCGGGCCCGTCAGCTTTTATTTCGTCGGACCGCCGGCTTGTGAACTTCACGTGTCTATCGAGAACGAACGGCGTTGCAGATCGCCAATGTGTCGCCATAACGAGATCGGCGTTGCCAAGGTGAGTTAGGGAATACGAAGCGTTTGGCGGCAAATCGAGCCGTCCGTCGTAGAGCGAGCGGACGGACACGACCGCACGATGCGTGTCGTTGGATGATCCGCGAGGGAACCACACATCGACGTGATCGATGTGTGAGTCTTCATCGAGATCGCGTGGCAGAAAGAAGGCGTGCCCGTGTCCGGTTGCCGGCTCCCCGTTCGGTCCTTTCCCACTGAGCAGGGGGTCTGCCGAACGCAACTCGCGGCCCGATGAGTTTCGCATTGCTGCGGAGCGCACGGCTTCCGCTACCGTGAGCGTTTCTAAGATCGATGGCCGTAAGTATCTCGATTGCGCCGGCCCCTCGAGAATGAAGCGCTCGACCCGCGGCGGCATCTGGACCACCAAACGTTCGCGCGCGGCGGTATCGCGTGCATCCATCCCAAAGTGGGGCGGAAACTTATAATCGTACCAGCTCGTTCCGAGCGGCGTGACGCGACGTTCGCCGCGCATCGCTGCGGTCGTCATGAGTAACTGTTCGAGGAGTGCACTCCCGCGCAGCTCCGGTGATGCGCCGAGCCGGCGCACGACCGGACCTTCGCCGTCGGTGAGGTCTCGTAGCCCGACGTGAATTCGATCGTGCGTCGCGGTCGGGGTCGTGTCGACGAGGCTGAGCTCGCACCACGATTCGGCTCGCCCCAGGTACGTGATGTGTTGTAACGCCGCACTGAGGGCATCGCGATCGTGCTCGTCGAGGGTGTAGCTGTCCCACATCACGTATGCGGAGCCGACGCCCTCAGCCCCGGGTACGATCGCCACGAACGCATCGAGCACGAGGCTCGTATCGAGCTGCAGGCCGGCTCGAACAGTACCTTGTTTGAGATAGTGTCTCGTATGGCCGAGCGTTGCGGGCGGTAAATCATAGCGCGGCGGCACGGCGAGGTTATCGCAGATCCGCGCGAGCTGCCGGAAGTCGAGGTTGCCGCTGCGCAACCATGCCGCAACGATCGCTCGCAACAGCCTCCATGGTGCTGGGGGCCACTCGACATCGCCTTCGTTGACTGCTCGGCCCCACGGCGTCGCGTGGAAACGACCGGCCAAGAAATCGATCCGAAGCGCTATCACGCTCCGTACGGTACCTTCGTAATTGCCGGCTCGACGAAGAGTCCGGCGTCAGCGTATTCGCGGATGATGCGCGGGAAGCGACCGTGCAACTCGTCTAGCGACGGAATCAGCATATCGTTCGGGCGGCGCACGCGGGGCCCGTCCTCGGCCATTTCGAGATCGCAGGCGGTTCGCAAGCGAAGTCTCGAATCCAAGAACCGCTGCCTGGTACGGTAAGAATGACGGCAAGCGTTACCAAGAGCCTGAGATAGCTTCAACGGGGCCGCACCAGGGGCGTTCGCTTCTCCGCATAAGGCCTCGTTCTTCCGAGGCGAACATGATCCTTTTATCTAAAGCTTATAGTTACGGCGAAGCGATATTGACGCGGGCTTAGATTTTCGGTATCGTTCGCGAATGCCAAGCATCAGCGACGGGTGAGCGACCTTTTAATGAGCTTCGGCGATATTCAGATTCTGGAGCGGCGCTTGACGGCGGATTCCGGGTTCTATCGTTGGCAACGGCGTCTCCTCGATGAGTGGCTTTTAGCTGGACGTGTACCGATGGCGGTCGACGTACCGACGGGACTCGGCAAGACGAAGACCATGACTGCGTGGCTCATCGCGCGCGCGGTCGGTGCCCCTCTTCCGCGCCGGCTCGCCTATGCCGTCGATCGGCGTGCGGTGGTCGATCAAGCGACTACCGAAGCAGAGACGCTAGCGCGTGCAATGCGCGAGATTCTCGATGATCGTTCTATCGATCAGGCGTCCCGGTCACGGTGGAGCAAGAATCTGGGACTTGACGAATCGGAGCTCTCGATCTCTACGCTTCGGGGCCAGTTCGTCGATAACCGGAAGTGGATGAATCGACCTCATTCGGCATCCATTATCGTCGGAACGGTCGACATGATCGGCTCGCGGCTGCTCTTCTCCGGGTATGGCACGCGCTCCGCGACCATGAGGTCGGCGCAAGCCGGTCTCCTCGGATCCGATTGCCTCGTCGTGCTCGACGAGGCTCATCTCGTACCATCCTTCGAAGCGTTACTTCGTGACATTGCCGCTTTTACGGAATCCGATCGCGCGAACGTTAATGTCGTCCCAGCCTTTTCCTTGATGGCGCTTTCGGCGACTGGGCGGACGCAAGCCACGTCGTCGATGTTTCAACTCGATGACAAGGACTTCGCCGACCCGCCAGTGCGGGCGCGTCTGGCAGCAAAAAAACGCGTGCGCCTTCTTGCCCAGGTCGGTGTGTCCCAACTCTCCGATACGCTTGCGGAACGGGCATGGCTTCTCGCGAAGGACACTTCACGTCGCATCCTGATATTTTGTAATAGTCGCAAAATCGCGCAAGCGGTCGAGTCGGATTTGTCTACCCGCGTTAAGCGCCGATTCGGCGAGGACGCGAAACTTACCGAACTGTTCGTCGGCGAACGGCGGCTACGCGAACGTACCCTACTGTACGATCCTCCGGCTTCTTCCGAGCGCTCGTCGATCGTACCACGCTTCCTCCCGTCGGGCACAACCGGCGACCGCCCGGTCTTTCTCGTCGCCACTTCTGCCGCCGAAGTGGGGGTCGACCTGGACGCCGATGATCTCGTATGCGACCTCGTCGCGTGGGAGCGAATGGTGCAGCGATTCGGTCGCGTAAACCGTCGGCCGGATCCCGGATGCGCGAGCATCGAGATCGTCCCAAGCGTTAGCGAGAAAGACGCCGACGACGAAATCGTTTTGCAACGACTCGAGGAACTTCGAGCGCCGTTCGAAAGCCCCGAGTGGCCGGAAGCTCCGGACGGAACGCGCGACGCGAGCCCCGGCACGCTGCAGCAACTGAAGGCTCACGCGCCACTCGCACAGCTCATTGCAAAGGCTCAATCGCCCGTTCCTTACCATCCCGCTCTATCGCGCGCGATCGTCGAATCGTGGGCGATGACCGCGCTTCGGAACCATCCCGGGCGACCCATCGTGCAGCCTTGGTTGCGCGGATGGGATGAAGACCAACGACCGCAATGCCACGTCGCGTGGCGCGCCCATTTCCCGTTGCGTCGCGGCTTCGAAAACGACGCGGAATCACAGACGGCGCAGGTCGACCTCGAGGCGTTCTTCGATGCTGCTCCGCCGCACGTAACGGAGCTGCTGGAAGCGCCCGCCGACCGGGTAGTCGAAATTCTCAAGAGCCGCGTTGAGGCCTGGAAGGGTCAACACGCCGCAGAAAGTTCGGCTGAAGACGAACCTCAGCCCGTCGTCATCGCTCTCGGCGCTCGATATGAGTTTGAAGCACTCTTAACCTTGCAGCATTTACTCACGGTGAAGAGCGACCAACTCGTTCGCTCCATCGCCGCGAGAACGCTGATTGTCGATTCCCGGCTCGGCGGTCTCGACGAATTCGGTCTGCTTGATTCGAAGGCTAAGATCGATCCGCCGACCCTCGATGGCGATCAGGTGGAGTGGCAGTTGCCGCTCGAGATCTACGGCCAACGACGCATCCGGTGGGGGAAACGCTTACAACCCGAAAGCGGCTGGCGTTTCCAGGGGTTCTTTTGGAGTGAAAAGCCGGAAAGCGACGACACGAACGAACTCTGGGTCGAAGTTTGGCGCGGGCGCGACGGGAATGCGGGTGATCCAGCGGTGACGCGATGCGCCCAGCGCCTGGATGAACATCATGCGTGGACGCGTTCGGAGGCGGAAACCATTTCGCTCGCGTTGGAATTGCCTGCCGGAAAGAAAGCGCTGCTCTGTGCGGCCGCTGCGTTTCATGATAACGGAAAGAATCGAGATTTATGGCAGAACGCCATGAACGCAAAGCGCGACGATGGCAGACCATACGCGAAAACGACCGGCGGGGCGGCGCCTCGGACGTTGGCAGGATACCGTCACGAGTTCGGATCGCTCGCGGATGCGCTGCAAAGCGCCGAGATCAACGCGCTGTCCGAAGACGACCGCGAACTCGCTCTTCACTTAATCGTCGCACATCACGGCCGTGCTCGTCCTTCGATCGCAGCCATCGACCCAGGCATGGCACCATCCTCCTCGCAGTTGCTCGCGCAAGAATCTGCGTTACGCTTCACGCGCTTGCAGCGCCGATGGGGACCATGGGGACTCGCATGGTGGGAAGCGTTGCTGAAATCGGCCGACTGGGCCGCATCGCGGCGGGTGGACGCGAATGACTGAAGCGACGGTTCCGGTCGATCTCCGCAATCCCGGCCAGGTCTTCGCATGTTTAGGGCTCGTCGAGGCCGCAGAGGTGCTTTTACGAGCGCCATGTGAATCTCGTTTTAACTACACCGGGCTTCAAACCAGGGCGACGTTCACCATGCGGAGTGCGGGCGAATGCAATCCCATCGGGGCCGTGCTGGACTTCCTACGTCGAGCCGAAGTGGCGACGCTCGTGCCGAGCAACTCGAAACTCTCCACGAGGAAGTGGGACGTCGAGGATGTGCACGGGGACCCGTTCGTGTCCTCCGGTCCGGTCCCGAAAACGCCCGCAACGCTCTCTGTCCGGCTTTCGGCTGGAGGTGCCAAGGTCGTGCTCGACTCCTGGGCCGACGGTCCGCATTCCGCCCGCGATAACGTCAAGTTCTGGGCAGGCTCCGGCGGCTATCCCGGCTCGGCGCTCACCCGCGACGTGCTCGAGCTCATTGCTGCCTTTCCGGGCGATCGAGTAGATGCGCTCGTGTATGACCCGTTCGCATTCACGGCTCCCATGTCGAGCAGCTTTCGTTTCGACTGGCGGCGAGATTACATCCCCCTCGACGCCGGCTTCTCACCGAATAAGCATGATGGTATTACGATGGTCGGCTACCCGTTGACCGAGATACTCGCCTTAATCGGGCTCCAGCATGCACGCCCGTCACGCTTCAAAGCGAGCGATAAACCCAAAAGCAGTCCAAAGCTCAACTATCGATACGGCGTCTCTGCGGCTCTGCTTCCAACAAGTCTCGCACGCGTTGTGCTGGGCGCGGTCGACATCGGCTTTCCATTCCGAACCTTTCATATGTTACTCGGTTGGCCAGGTAAAGAAGGCCAGGCTCGCTGCATCGTCGGCGTTCGAGAGGAGTTCTAACAGTGGCATCCCTACAGACTGAAGCCATCGATGCCTGGGCCGAGGATCTTCGTGGCCCCGTGGCATTGCATTTCTGCGAAAAACTCGAGCCCGTCGAAGGTGAGGGGTCGATAATCTTCCCGCCGACATACGCTATGGACGACAAGCGTTCGGGTGCACCGTATGCGATAGATACGTTAACCGACGGCACGAAAGTGGTACAGGTCGATTCCGTGGGGTCGCAGGCCAATCGCATGGAGCCCCTGTTTCGTCGTGCAACGCCCGGGACGCCGACGAATCCTCTCTCAGACCTCGTGCCGCAGATCGACATAGTCGTTTCCGCCGAGCTTACCGTGTCGCTTCTCGAAATCGGTCATCGCCTCGGCGACGCCCTCATTCGTGCGTCCTCATTGAGCGATGATGCCGCAATTGCCTTCGCAGATTTCTCTCAGCGCGGCGATGCGACCGCTATCGCCAAGATGGCGCCGACGTCGTTGGTGTTCGGGGCTTGGGATTCGCGAGGTGAAGGTGCGAAACTGCCACGACTCGTGCAGTCGGTAATTCGCGCCTGGAATGTCGATCCGATACGGCGTTCGGCGCAATACAATCCGCCGATCGACTATGCAAAGGTCGCGGTGTTTTCCGACGAAGAAAAAGAAAAGGCGGAAGGCAATACCAAGAGCCCACTTGCGCAACGAGGTTTCGTCCACGTTCCGGCCGTCGACACGCACGGCGGGGTCGTGGTGCACGGAGCTATCAAGCGGGACATCACCGTCAATCTCGTGGCGCTCCGACAGCTCGGAGCGGCAACGGAAGGAGCGGCCCTACGCCGATACATTCTCGGTCTCGCGTTGGTTGCGGCGACGGACCCGCAAGACGGGTTCCTGCGGCAAGGTTGCCTATTGACGCCCGATCCCGAGGCGAGCACGAGCTGGACGCTTGTTGAGCGTGATGGGCGGCGATCGACGATAGCGCTCGACCAAACCGTTGCGCTTGGCTATGCACGTAACGCTGCAAAGAGTTTCGGAGTCGGCAAGGATCAACAAGTGCAATTTTCGCGCGATCGAGCGAAAGCCGACCTGCCGCAAAAGGATGAGAAAAAGAAGAAAGCGTGAGTGCGGCCGTGACACATGCACTCGTCGTTGAAGTGCGACTCTTAGGCGATCGGTGGCATGGGGACGGCGACTGGCCGCCGTCTCCGTTCCGACTCTTTCAAGCGCTGGTTGCCGGCGCCTATGGCGGTCGCTGGTGCGCAGAAGAAGCGCGTAGCGAGAACGATCTCGCTTTTCGATGGTTCGAGCAACTCGCGCCGCCACTCGTTCTAGCTCCGCAGAAGCGGGGGGCTACGTCGGTCCAGTACTGGGTCCCCAACAATGACCTCGACGCGGTAGGCAACGACCCTCGTCGGTCAAGCGAGATCAGAGCGTCAAAAACCCTCAAGGCCGTCCTCATCGACGGCGAGGCACGTTTCGTCTATGTCTGGTTCTTCGACGAAGGGGAACCTGCAGCCCATCGCATGGTGTCCTTGTGCGACCGGTTGCACACCTTCGGCCGCGGTATTGATCCGGCTCATGCTTCTGCGTACATTTTACCGGCAATCGATTTCGACGCGCGAGCGACGTCATATCCGGGTAGCTTCTCTCGTCCGAGCACGGCGTGGGAAGAGGTCCCGGAAAATACGTTGTTGCCGTGTCCAGCGGCCGGTTCTCTCGATAGTTTACATGAACGCTTCGAAGCAACTACGCGGCGACTTCAGCAAACGGAATCTGGTCGTCTGCAGACGACATCCTTTCGACAGCCTCCGAAATCGCATTCGCAGCTCGTTTCTTACGACCGCCCTCCCCGTAGACTGTTCTTCGAGCTTCGGGAACTCGGCAAGTCTTCATCGTTTTATCCGATCCGGCTGGAGCACGCCGTGACGGTCACGAAAGCGCTGCGAGACCTAGCATTCGAGCGCCTTGAAAAGTTCTTGGATGCTCGGACGGTCGAACTGTGTGTTGTCGGTCGCGGCGCTACGAACGCGGAACGAAGGCGACGCGTTCGATTCGTTCCGCTTCCATCGATCGGCTTCGCCTTGACCGACCCTTCGATCAGACGCATGCTTGTGGAAATTCCTGCAGATTGTCCGATCTCGGAAGCCGACATGCGATGGGCAGTGTCCGGCCAGCTGCTAATGCAAAGCGTCGATGAAGGGACGGGCGAGGTCCACGGCGCGCAACTCGTCGAGTCGACCGATGGTGAGATGCTGCGGAATTACGGCTTGCTGGGGAAAGGCGGGCGCCGTTGGCAGACGATCACGCCGGCTGCATTGCCGACGAAACGCCCCAAGGGTAGAATTGGCGGTCGTGGGCGAGCAGAATCGGAGGATCGCGTCGCGTCAGATGTCCTCCAGGCGCTACGACACGCGGACACACGGAGCCGCGCCATCGAAGTTAGAGTACAAAAGGAACCGTTTTGGAGCCGTGGTCGCCCAGCAATGGCTTTCGAACACGATCGGTTCGAAAGAGAGCGGCTCTATCACGTGGAAATTGTCTTCGAAAAAAGCGTCGTCGGGCCACTTATCATTGGCGACGGCCGCTGGATCGGACTTGGCCTGATGCGGCCCATCCGAGACGGCTCCCTAGAGCAGGCATCTCATTTTGCGCGAGAACCGGACGTGAAAATCGACGATGGAGACTTGGGAGGCGACGACGAACCCGAAATCGACGGTGCGGCCGAGGTACAGGCGTGATCGCATCATCGACCTTTTTGCGGACGGAAAATGATTGTGTTACAACATGATCGATGGCCGCTCGTGTTCGCCCGGAGGCGCTTGCCACCACTCAAGACTTCGCAGCATGGTGCGAAGCGCAGGCCCGTGCCCTCCGAGATCACCGCTGGGAGGCGCTCGACATCGAGGAGCTGGCTGACGAGCTCGATGCGTTGAGCCGACGCGAGCGACGACGGCTGGAATCTAATCTCTCGGTCGTGCTGACGCATCTCTTGAAGGATGTTTTTCAGCCGGAGAAGCGCTCGAACTCGCGGACCGCCTCGATTGCCGAACACGCGCGACGAGTCGAACGCGCGCTCGACGAGATGCCGTCTCTCAGATCGTACTGGCAAGAGATCCTCGTCGAAGCCTATGATGGTGCGCGTTTCAAAGCGGCGATCGAGACCGATCTGCCGCTTGACGCGTTTCCGCCCGAGCTCAGTGACGAGCTCGAGACCTTGCTGCAAGCTGCGCTAGCAGAAGCGAGAACCGCCCGAACCACCGCCCGCGCGCGACGGCACGACGTCCACGAAAAGTAGTCTCTGCCTCATCCCGTGATCGCCTCCAGCAAGCCGGCTGCCATCGCGTCGTCGAAGAATCGCTCCCGCTCGGCGGCTTCGAGTCGCTCCACCTCACTGCCGCCCGGTAATCGCCGAACTCGGAGCACATCGTCGATTTCGCTTGCCATGCTGCGAACATGCGTGATGACGCCGATGAGCTTGCCGTCGCCGGCGCGTCGGGCGAGTTCCGCGAGTGCTGCGTCGAGTGCGGTCGTGTCGAGACTGCCGAACCCTTCGTCGAGGAAAAGTGCGTCCAGGCGTCCGCCCGCGAGCGAGGTCAGCTCGACGAGTCCGAGCGCAAGAGCAAGGCTCGCGAGGAATTTCTCACCGCCCGAGAGGGTCGCGGCGGCGCGCGTCTGCCCGGTCTGCCCGTCTAGAATCGAAAAGCCCTCGGCGAACGCGTAGCGCTGGCCCGTCATCGCTCGAAGCGTCTCCGTCGCAACGCCGAGCAGCCGGCGCTCGCGGCGGCGCATCACATACGCCTTGAAGCCCCCGTTGAGCAGATATCCGCGAAGGCGATCGAGCGCCGTCGCGAGCGGCTCGGCAGCCGCGAGTTCGGCATCGAGCTCATCGGCATCCGCGGCGGCTGCCGCCGCAGCGCGGCGACGCTCATCGAGCGCGGCGTGGCGCTGCGAAGCTTCAGCGAACTGCCGGGAGAGCGCTTCGATCGTTTCGAGTCCTTCGCGGTCGAGCATGCCGGCGATGGTCCGCTCGGCCTCGACTCTTGCACCTTCGAGCGCGGCGTGGTCCGCTTCGAGACGTTCGATGACCGCCGCCGCTCGCGTCGCCATCGTCGCTGCCCAGCCAAAGATTCTTGTCAGGGATTCGTTCATCGAGTGACCCGGCACCTCACCGTACATCGTCAGCCGTGCCGCCGCGATCTCCCGGGCGAGGTCTGCAAGACGCTCGACGATTACGGCTTCGACCTCGCTACGCCGGCTCGCCCGCAGCGATTCGACGCGGCGCTCCGTATCGCGTCGCGCAACGTCGGCCTTCTGGACCGCGGTCTCCATGGCGCGTGCGTCTCGCTCGAATCGTTCCGTCACTTCGAGCGCTGCTGCGATCTCGGCATCGGTGAGAGCTGCCGAAGGACGAAGATCCGGCGATAGCGCTTCACGGTCGGCATGAAGCCGGATCGTCGCTTCGAGCAAACGTTCGCGATCCTTCGCGAGCCGTCCGCGATCATTCGTCAACTGGGTGCTTGCCACGGCGAGCCCCGTTTTATCAGCCGCGACGTCCGTCTGCAAGCCGGTAGCGCGATCTCGTTGTGAGACGGCGACCGCTTCGGCCGACGTCTCCGTTCGCATGACACCGCGGTCGCCGCCTCGATCGTCGCAGCGTTCGACGCAACGTCGAGCGCGACGAGGCGTGCTGCCGCCGCGGTTGCCGCTTTGTCGGCAGCGGCACTCTCTCGTTGTGCCGCATGTAACTCGGCCTCGGCCCTCGCTTTGTTACGGTCCTCGTCCTCGAGCCCGCGTCGCGCCGTCTCCGCCGCCGTTTCCTTCTCTCGATAACCGTTCATGCAGTCATCGAGCGCTTCGATGCGCGGTGGCTCGAAGCCGGCGGGAAGCCTGCGCTCGCAGACTGGGCACGCCGCGTCCGGTT
>JAABUX010010696.1_pt1 | contig 10223 bp, 10 predicted proteins | sample 5561851 | NCBI WGS metagenome assembly JAABUX01 (sample SAMN10711883, study PRJNA513361) | rock metagenome | isolation source: Antarctica rocks | place: Antarctica: Victoria Land, Richard Nunatak red sandstone | collected 2016-01-03 | reverse complement strand
AGCGGCAGGGCAACCAGAACCCGGAGATCGACATCTACGCCTACGCCACGCTGGGCAGCGTCGATGCAACCTCCTGGCAGTTGCTGGAGCGCAAGTCTCGCTTCATCGCCGCGGCGCTGGGCGGCGACCGCAGCGTGCGCCGGCTGGAGGACGCCGGCAGCCAGGTCAACCAGTTCGCCATGGCCAAGGCGTTGGCCAGCGGCGACCCGCGCCTGATGCAGAAGGCCGGGCTGGAAGCCGAGCTGGCGCGGATGGAACGGCTGCGGGCGGCGCACTTCGACGACCAGTTCGCCGTCCGGCACCAGGTCGCCGACGCCGAGCGGACGGTGGGCAGCTCGCTGCGGCGGATTGGGTGTATCGAGCAGGACATCGCCGCCCGCACGCCGACCCGGGGCGACCTGTTCACCATGGAGGTGGGCACCAAGGTTCGCACCGAGCGCAAGTCGGCCGGCGCGTCGCTGCTCAGTCGCATCCGCCTGCTGGCGCGCAACAGGGAGCAGGGCGCCTGGACCCTGGGCCGCATCGGCGGCTTTGAGGTCAAGGCGGCGGGCGAGCCAATTGGCTTGGTCGAATACCGCCAGGAGGTCTGGCTGGACCGGCACGGCTACGAGCAGTCCATCGCGTTGGACGGCGAGTTGACCGCGCTGGGGCTGGTCGCGCGCCTGGAATACCAGCTCGACCGGTTCGAGGCCGACCTGACAGAGCACCGCCGCAAGGTGGCCGAGGCCGGGCAGCGCCTGCCGGCCTACCAGCGCCGGCTGGGCGAGGGCTTCGCGCTCCAGGAGGAGCTGGACGCCAAGCGGGCGGAGCTGGTCGCGCTGGAGGTGGACCTGGAAGCGAATGCCAAAGCCGCCGAGGACGACGACGTGCCGGTGTTGCAGGCTGCGGCGTAGCAGGGACCGAGACGGGGACGGAGAGGAGCAGAGCAGGGAGAAGTGGAGGGTGGGAGGAGGGACGGTGCGCTCGCATCGTCGCTCCTGCCGTCACCGCTTCGCTCCATTGCCAGCTGCGCCACCCCGGCCCCGCTGACACGCAACCCGCAAGCGCGGGCCGCGCGCTGCGCAGGGCAGGGGCGCTCGCCGGCAATGGTGTCGGCAGGACCGCGCTGCGGCGGGGGAGGGGTCATCCAGGAATGAGGGATGACGGGAACCCTGAGCCAGAAGGCAGAGCAAAATGGAACTCAGGACCGGTGCGCCGTTGTGGCGCTCGATTGTAGAGTTGGAAGGAGAAGACTTTCAACCGGGACTTCTGGAATGTCCCGTGACCATCTGACTCACCGGAGGGGGAAACCCCACAAGGGAACACAGCATGTCAGAGAAGCCGCTGGTGGAGCGAAGTTGTGTGACTCCTTGGCGGCAAGGTCAAGACACCCATGGTAAAGCCTGTGTTTGGCTGAAGCTCAAGTATCCAGGGCAGCACAGTTCTAGCGGACCCACCACAACCAACGGGTTCGTAGACACACACGCCGAGGGATGACGGTTTTCCCTACTAGGCGACCAGATGTGTGTCCCCATCGCCAGTAAGGCGAGCAAGGAGACGAAAGAGCTACCTAAAGGTGTCACAACTACTGAGAGCGTAACTACGGGACACCCTAAACAGGCAGCTAGCCCATCGCCTGCATGGGTGCGGAGAGGTCGTAGTAGCCAAACGCCGGGGGTAATGCCCCGGACAGCCTCGAAAGAGGACGGATGGCGGGAAGAAGCTGGGGTAACTCCCCGGCGAAGGCCCGAGCGGACGGGTGAAGGGCCTCAGTTCGTGTGTCCAAACGTGTGTAAGGAACGAGGATTCTGCTGATGCAGGTGGCTACGGTTCAGAAGCGGTTGGAGAGCTTGCCTTCTCTGTCGAAGGCGGGAAAGCGTGTGAACGGCCTCGCGAGGCTGCTGGCGACCCGGACACTGATGGATAGTTCAGTGAACCGGACACGTAGCAACCGAGGGTCGGCCACGCCCGGCGTGGACGGGGAGACGCTGGATGGCTTGTCCATTGAGCGGATCAACGGCTGGGTTCGGAGCATGGTCGAAGGGTCTTACCGCGCCAAACCCGTCAAACGTGTTTTCATACCAAAGGCGAACGGGAAACTGCGACCCTTGGGTATCCCTACCTACGCGGATCGCATGGTGCAGAACGCGCAGCGGGACATCTTGGAGCGGATCTACGAGCCGGTATTCTCTAACCGCTCGCATGGTTTCCGCCCTGGGCGTTCCTGCCACTCTGCGCTACTGCAAATCCAGAAGTATTGGACAGCAACCAAATGGTTTGTCGAGGTTGACATCAAAGGCTACTTCGACACCATTAACCACGACGTGCTGCTCAATCTACTGCGTAGACGGATCGACGATGAGGCTTTCATTGCTACGATCCGAGCGCAGTTGCAGGCGGGCGTGATGGAAAAACTGAGTGGCGAATCAAAGGCCATCCGAGCCAAGAGGAGCCATTGGAAGTACCGCCAGAGCTATAGCGGGACCCCGCAAGGGGGCATCGTCTCACCAATTCTAGCGAACATCTACCTGCATGAGCTCGACGAGTTCATGCAGGCGGAAATCGAGACGTTTCGCCGAGGAGGTAAACGCCGGGCCAATTCTGACTACTGTCAGGTTGCGAACGCGATCAGGTCTCGTCGGATGAAGGTTAAGGCGTTAGGAGATGCTGGGACGTATGATCCTAAGCGGCAGCAACTCATCATGGAAATCAAGGAACTGACACAATCCAGGCGGACGCTGCCCAGCAGCGACCCCATGGACCCGAACTACCGCAGGCTGAAATACTCCCGATACGCCGATGACTTTATGATCGGAGTGATTGGATCAAAGGCAGATGCTGTAGCCATGCTTGCGAAGGTGCGCGCCTTTCTGAAAGACACGCTTCATCTGGAAGTGTCCGAGGACAAGACGGGCATCGTCAAAGCTACGGACGGGGCTAGGTTCCTTGGCTACGACATACTAACCAAAACGGGGTCTAGGATAACGAAGGTCCAAAGAGACGGCTTCGTGTCAAAAGCGCGAGCCGCGAGTGATCGAGTTATCTTAAGCGTCCCGTCGGATAAGCTGATAGCGTTTTGCAACAAGCACGGGTATGGTGACTACTTGCTTGCCAAAGGATCGCATCGTAACGCCCTGATCCATAGCACAGACTATGAGGTCGTAAGCATCTACAATGCGGAAATCAGGGGCCTGGCAAATTACTATCGATTGGACAAATGGGTGAGAACTCAAATGAACAAACTCGAATGGGTAGCTAGCCAAAGCCTGATGAAAACTTTAGCGGCAAAACACAAAACCAGTGTGGTCAAAACGCTGCGGAAACTCCGGCGTCCGGATGGAAGGCACGTCGTAAGACACAAAGGCAGCAATGGGAAGGTGATAGAGGTTGTGGTGTGGACGCTCGCGGACATGAAAAACGTGGGTCAGCCCGCATTGCAAGCAGATGTGGACAGGGAGCCGGTCGGAGCGCGTCTTGCTGCGACCGGGACGGATGTAACGGCTCGGCTGACGGCGGGAGAGTGCGAAAACATTCTTTGCTCCTCTCCCGCCGGCACGCCGATACAGGTGCATCACGTCAACGCCTTGGCGAATGTGGGCCAGTCAAGCAGCTTGGAATGGCTGGTCAGCGCTCGCACCCGCAAAACGCGCTATCTCTGCACCAAATGCCACCCCATGGTGCGAACTAACGCCCGACAGAGACTGGTCAAGTACGCGAATGGAGAGCCGGACGCACTGAAAGGTGCAAGTCCGGTTCGGGGAGGGGGGGCCTTGCGGTCGCTCGACGGCGAGATTCTCATGTCAGATGAGATATCGACGTAAAGCGGTCCCTGGCTACCCCACTCTACTCGATCCCCGGACGCTGAAGATCAACCCGAACAACCCGCGCCGCATGGCGGCCGGCGAGCACCCGGACGCGCAGTTGGTGGCCAACATCAAGGCGGTCGGCATCCTGCAGCCGCCGCTGACGCGCGAGAAGGGGGGCGACCTGGAAATCCTCGCCGGCCACCGCCGCGTGACGGCTGCCATCGCTGCGGGCTTCCCGGAGATCCTGGTGCTGGTGCGCGGCCCGGAGACCGGCAGCGACGACGTGTGCGCGCTGTCGGAGAACGTTGCACGGGCAGGGCTGGGTCCGGTTGACCAGTGGAGGGCCATAGAGGCCCTGGTGTCGGCCGACTGGACCGAGGAGGCCATCGCCATCGCGCTGGCGCTGTCTGTCCGCACCCTGCGCAAGCTGCGGCTGCTGGCATCCATCCTGCCGGCGATGCTGGACCAGATGGCGCTGGGCGACATGCCGGAGGAGCGCGACCTGCGGGTCATCGCCGCGGCGTCGCCGGGCGAGCAGGCGGCAGCGTGGAAGAAGCACAAGCCCAAGAAGGGCAAGCAGGCAGCCTGGTACGGGGTCGCGCAGGCCCTGACGAAGCGCACGCTGCCCGCCAAGCTCGCCCGGTTCGATGACGAGCTGGCCCAGGTGTACGGCATCACCTGGACCGATGACCTGTTCGTGCCGGCCGGCGAGGACGGGCGCACCACCGACCAAGTGGAACAGTACCTGGCTGCGCAGGGCGAGTGGCTGGCCGGCAACCTGCCGGAGGGTGGCGACCTTGCCGAGCTGGACCAGTATGGCGATGCCAAGCTGCCGAAGGGGGCGGAGCGCACCTACGGCAAGCCGCGCAAGGGCGAGCAGATCGCCTGCTATGTCTGCACGCGCACGGGCGAGGTGAAGGAGGTCGGCTACCGCTTGCCGGAGCCGCGCCGCGGTATGGCCGGCACCGGCACGGGCGAGAAGCCGACGCCGAAGCCCCGGGCCGACATCACCAGCAAGGGCGTGGACATGATTGGCGCCCTGCGCACCGATGCCCTGCACCAGGCCCTGCGCGAGTCGGCGATCCCCGACCAAGTGCTGATGGGCCTCCTGGTGCTCGGGCTGGGCGCGCAGAACGTGCAGGTCCACTCCGGTGCCGACCGGAAGGGGTACGGCTGGCGCGAGGGGATCGCCGACCGGCTGGTCGAGGGCGGCGTGCTGACGCAGGACCTGGACGTGCTGCGCGCGGCAGCGCGGGAGGTGCTGGTCGAGGTGCTGTCCTGCCGGACCGATACGAGCCAGAGCGGCATGAACGCGCGCTACGCCGGCGCTGCCATCGGCGCTGACGCCCTGCTGCCGAACATGGCGACGGCCGACTTCCTCGCGTGCCTGTCCAAGCAGGCCATGGAGCGCACCGCATCAGCCAACGGGGTCGCGCCGCGCAACACCGGCAAGGCGACGCGCGCCGCGATGATCGCGCAGACCGCGGGCAAGACCTTCATCCACCCGGCCGCCCTGTTCCCGCCCACGGCGGCGGAGCTGCGGTCCCGCCGCCACCGCGGCAGCCTAATCGTGGCCGAGCAGCCAAACGGGGACGGGGAGGACGACCTGACCCCGGACGGCGAGGACCTGGACGGCATGGATGCCGGCGGGTCCGACACCGGGGACGACATGCCGGACGACGCCACGATACCGCCGCCCGTCACCGGGGCGGCCGGGCAGCGGCCCGCCGCCTGACCACCTGCCGCCCGGTCCCAGGCCGGGTGGCGCTTCCACACCACACCAGCCCAACGTCCGGCCGGCGCACGCACATCGGGTGCGCGCGCGCGGCCGTACGTCCATTCCAGAGGACCTACCATGGCCGTCACCGTCACCCTGTCCACCGTCCCCGGCACCCTGAGCCGCGAGAACTACGGCACCAGCAAGACCATCAGCCTGTTCGGGCCATCGCTGGGCACCGAAACCCTGGCCGCGCTTTCCACCGTGGCCGACATCAAGGCCGCAGTCGCCCGATTCGGCGCCCGCATCCGGGCCGAGCACCCCGAGGAGTCGTTCTGGGTTTCCGTCCGCCTGGCCAAGGGCAACCGCAAGCCGAACGGCTACGACATCGCTTCCCGCGGCAACGGCCTGGGCCAGGAGAACTTCATGCACGTCACCGACCGGCGCACGAAGCCGGTCGCGCCGCCCACGCCGGCCCGCACTCTCCCAAAGCAGGCCGGGGCATGATCCGGCAATACTATGCCCAGCGGGCGCGTGGCGGGGACAACCCGCTGCGCGTCGGCGTGGTAGCGGTGGGCAGCCTCTTCTACCTGCAAGATGAAGGATTCTTCCGTGACCGCTTCGGCGGCACGGCCGTTTGCCGCACGCCCTGGCAGGTCCTGGGCTTCCTGAACGGCACGATGGGCGCTGCGCGCCGCAACCGCGACACGGGCCGCTGGGAGGATGCCTACCTCTCCGGCCGGTCGGACATGGCGCTCGTGCGGTCGCTGCGCGACTCGCGCCTGGTGCGCCAGGTCGCCGTCCGCACCCTGGTCCTCCACGACGACCTCGGCCTGGTCAAGCTGCCCAGCCTCTACCCGACCCTGCCCGACGTGCGGCGGTTCCGGCCGCGGCGCTTCGCAGCCGCCGCTGCGCCGACGGCAACGCGGGGGCTGCGCCTGGTCGCCTGACGGCTTGGCGCATGCCTCCTTCGGGCACCCGGGGGAGGCGTGATGCCTGTCCATCCCATCCACCCAGCCCGCCGGCAGCCGCCGAGCGGGCCTTTCCCAGTTCAGGAGTTCGCCATGCAAGGTCACTCCCAGCTTCAACGCGCCGCCGACGCCAGTTGCCTCGCCAGCGCCCGCAGTTGGCGCAAGGAGGCCGAACACCTGCGCGACAACGCCGAAGCGGCCTACCTCACCGCCGGGCAGCGCGCGATGCTGCTGCGCGAGGCCGAGGCCGCCGAGCGCCAGGCCGACTGGTGGCTCGACGCCATCGAGAGGCATTGACGCGGCCCACGCGGCAGGACGCAGCCCCTTGGCGGCGATGACAGGACACGCGACATGCAAGGAAGGCATCAGGCGCTATGAGTGACACGACACCCGACTTCACCGAACAGGACGAGCGCAATGCGAAGGTCCGCAACCTGGAGGCCGACACCATGCTGAAGGTCGAGCAACGTCGATGGGAACCCTGGAAGGTCGTTTCCACCTCCTTTGCCGCAGGCGTCGCCTTCACCGGCGCACTCCTGGCCCTGTTCAAAGCCCTCTACCTCTGATCATGGCGCAGCAGGACAGACCCTCCCCGAGAACGGACGCGAGCAGCGGCAGGGAGGTGGGCCGTGTGCTCATATCCCGTCTCATGGTTGTCCTGCTCGCACTTGTCCTGACCGCATTGGCGAGCGGACGTGCCCGGGCGGACGGCCTTGCCGTCCTGCCGTCGCACATCTGCCAGGCCCCGCTTGCGGAGGAGTTCGACTCCGGCCGCCCCAGGTCCGGCGCGGAACGCTGGTCGCATGCCTTCCAGGCCGTGATGGACCCTTGCCAGAAGGGCGACGTGCTGCTGCTGGGCAGTGTCTCAGTTTGAATGTCTGCTTCTGGTGGAAAGCAGCCTGTCCGCTTCGGAGCGGCGCCGAAAGGATGCGGACGTTCGCCCTACGGGGCAGTCTGGCCGGGAGCGGACTGTCCGGTCTGGAGCAGGCGCTGTGGAAAAGCGGACGCAGAGTGCGGCAGCACAAGCCGCCATTGCAGCCCCTTTCAGTCGGCCCACAGCGGGCAGCAAAACCACACCTCAGACGAGATTAGCGTGACGCCGCCCGAGATGCGGATGCCCGCCCCAGGTTGTTGGGCGAACTCAGCGAGGAAACGTGACGACACACCCACATTTTTGCCATGTACAATTTCGATCCAACCGCCATGCGGCCAGCGGCTAGCCGAGGTCACGCGAGGAGCGGCCGGGACCGTAGCTGCCGCCCCCGCGGCAATTTAGCCACTCCCCCTCATCCGCAAACGGGGTTTGGTTGAATGAGGCGGGCCGACCGCGGCAGTCCGCAGTCGCCCCGCCCTTGGCTTACTAGTTGAGCCCCTCGTGCTTCATTGCTTTCTGGACGGAGGAGAGCGTCATCATACGCTCGCGAAACGCGACCAGGGGTGCGGGTGGCTCAACACCGAACTTCTTCGCCCAGAGCAACATGACGAACAGGTAAAAATCGGCCACGCTGACGCTGGAGCCGAACAGGTAATCGCCTTTCATTGTGTCGGCCAAATACCCCATACGCTTGCCGATCATCTCGCCAGCCTTCGCTTTGTCGCTGTCGCCTGCTCCCGCGAAGAAGGGTTTGAAGCTTTTGTGAATTTCGGTCGAGATGAACGCGAGCGCTTCCAGCAGGTGCGTGTGGCCCATCGGCCCCGAAGGCGCGAGCTTGCTATCCTGATGCGCGATCCAGTCCAGGATTGCGATGTTCTCGCTGAGCGTCTCGCCCGAATCGAGCGTCAGCGCTGGTACGTAACCCTTCGGATTGATCGTTGAGAAGTCGACTCCGCCTTCCGTGCGCTTGGCCTTGAGGTCGACCCTCTCGTGATCAAAGGACAGACCCGCCTCGTGCAGCGCGATGTGGTCGGCAAGGCTGCAAGCGCCCGGTGCATAGTAGAGCTTCATGGTCGTCTCCCGTGGTTGGCATTGGTCCAACGCGCGGCGGGCGGATCAGTCGCGCAATCCCGCTGCGAGACGTGATCGCGGCGGGCGGCGCACTCAAGACCGGACAGATGGCGAGCACCCCGGGGTCGGCGAGCCAAAGCTCGAACTGGCCGAGAGCAGTCAGGCAGCTTACGGGCGAGCAGCGGGCATAAGCGGACGTTCGTGTTCGAGAGCTGATCTTCGGTGAGGACCAGGGTCACGCCTGCACTTCGCTCGCCACCTGTCCGTAGTTCAGGACGGCGACCAGGGTCACACCGCCGATTGCGTTTCCAAGCAGTGTTGGCGCGAAGAAGCGCCACAGGTAGTCGGCGACGCTCGCCTGGTTTGAGAGAACAAGGAAGCTCGCATCGACCGAGCCGGCAACGACGTGGGAAAATCCCGCAAGCGAGACCAGCCAGGTGAGAAGCACGATCACGGCGGACCGCGATCCCCCGGATCCGGGCATCAGCCATACCATCAGCGCGATCAGCCAGCCCGCGCAGATCCCCTTGAGGACCATGCTCCCGAAGGCAGCCTCAACGGCGTGCTGGCTGATGGCTGTGAAGGCTTCCCTGACCTCGGGAGGGAAAAGGTCGGTTCCGACGAGGACAGCCGACACAGCCCAGGTGCCGGCAACGTTCGCCATGAGGACAAGTATCCAAAGCCGCGCGACGTGGCCGAATGTGCGCATGTCGCGGTTGTACAGGAGCGGCAAGATCGGGGTCAGCGTGTTCTCGGTGAAGAGTTGCTGCCGCCCGAGCACTACGACGAGGAACCCGACCGCGTAACCGACCTTGCTCACGAGATCCCGCCACGGCGCTTCGGGCAGGTGTGCACGAAGCAGGCCCTCGGTGATCAGGGACAAGCCCATCGTGAGCCCGGCCGCGAGTCCGGAAAGCAGCAGTGCCGTAACCGACCGGCCGAGTTCGCTTTCGCCCTCCGCCCGGATCGTCTCGTGAATGAGGGCCGCGTTCGGGCGACTGTGCGCTTCAACGATTGCCCGCTCGGCTTCAGACACGTCCGACATGCTTGATGCAGCGCTGAGCGCGTGTCCTCCGGTCTCCGCTTGGTCTTCTTCGGCTCGGTCCATGGGATCATCCTGCGTTGGTGGGTACCGGCCGATGCCGTGTCCGATGCGGATTGGCCTGCAGCCCGAGTGCAGGAACTTTGGCGGCGCAGCGCAGGACACACCGCTGCCCAGGACATACTCGTCGGGTACGAACGCGAGCACCTTAACCTATGACAGCCGGCCGTCCAGCCCAAGCAGGAAGGCGCGCCGGAGGTCCGCTCTCGGGAACGAGGCCGACCTTCAAAAAGGGCCGAAGTGGGCGCGTTGCGGCCGACGGCCGCCATGGCGGAATGTCCGCTGTCAAGACTCGAAGGCAGTCTGTTGAGCGACTGACATGGGTCGGAAGCCGACGTTCAAACTGAGACACTACCTGCTGCTGACCCATGACGCGCAGGCGAACGCCCTGCGCTACTGCGACTTCGACCGCCCGGTGCAGTTCCTGCCAACCGGGCACGCGGTCTGCTCCTTCGCCGGCGGCGTCCGGGAGCGGCGGTAGGGAACAGGGTCGCCTGCTCTCGCAGGCGGCCCTGTCCGTCAGGCGGTGCGCGCGGCCTTGCGCGCCTGGTCAGCCCGGCCTGCCTCGGCCAGCCAATCCGAGGTCTCCGCCGCGCTGTACGGCGTCCACGCCTCGTCGCGCCGCGCCATCCCGACCGCCCGGTTGACGCCGTGCGCCTCCTGGCACCGCTGGTGCGCCAGGATCAGCAGCTCCGCCGCCTGG
>JAABUX010010693.1_pt1 | contig 10224 bp, 17 predicted proteins | sample 5561851 | NCBI WGS metagenome assembly JAABUX01 (sample SAMN10711883, study PRJNA513361) | rock metagenome | isolation source: Antarctica rocks | place: Antarctica: Victoria Land, Richard Nunatak red sandstone | collected 2016-01-03 | reverse complement strand
AGGGTCAGGGTCAGGGTCAGGGTCAGGGTCAGGGTCAGGGTCAGGGTCAGGGTCAGGGTCAGGGTCAGGGTAGTGCAGCGATGACTGAACGCCCGCCATCGTTTCGGCATACTTGCTCGAGCTGAGGTCTGAGACAATGGGTGGCGACAGAAGCTGACGATCAAGCTGCATCCCAGCTACTTTGCTTGACATGGGTTCGGCTTGCCTTCGCAGGCTGAGGAGTCTTAAAAGTTCTCAGCAGTTCGGGTATCCAGTGTTCGGTAGCTATGAGCGCCGCCTCCATGTCAAGTGAGCAACATGTCCGTGCACTGCACATCGGAATGATACGCACGCACCTCTGTCGAGCAGGCGTCGATGCAGACAATGCTATTTGAGGCGTGGAGTAGGTGGAAATGCACCTCCAATGACGCCGTTGTGATACTGGCCCTGCTGCTCAACCACCTGCGGCGCCCGCTGCGTGCGGATGTCGTCGAGGGTGGGGGGCGGCGCCTGGCTCGCGGCGGCGATGGCGTTCGCCACGAAGGACGACGCCGTGTTGCTGAAGGGCCTCGAAGCCGTCTGCGCCTCCACTATCGTCGTCTGGGGAAGTCGTCCCGTGCCCGCCTGCCCCTCCACTATGGTCTGGGGATATGAGTCCGGCGCGAGTTCCGGCGTCGGTGAAAACGTGGCCCGCGGCGTCGCCTGGAGGGACGCGCGGGGCGTCGCCTGGAGGGAACCGCCCGGCGACTGCGGCAGACAGGAGGTGCTCAGGACATCCGTCAAATGGGTACGCTGGGTAGTTGCAGGTTCAAGTGTCGCTGAACCTGCAAGATTTACCACTCTTGCGTTATGAGCTGATCATTCTGCGAGTCAGCGTGCATGTCCGCGCAGGGGTCTACGGACTGCACCGTATCTGCAGTCTGTGATGGCGCGGTGCGGCATCCGCAGGCTGGCGCGCAAGCGTGGACGTCATGCGTGCAGCTGGTGGGGAGGTCCCGCCTCGCTGGGCAGTCAAGCAAACAATGTGTGCAAGAGCGCCGGGGGTGTGGGTGATACACGCATCGCCATGCTGCTATGGCCGCACCTGGCCCGGCGACACGCTCTGCATGCTGCCGCTGGTGGTGCGCCGCGCGGCGCCGGTGAAGGACGCGCCGCGGCCCTCCGCCGCCTCCGCCGCCGACAGCGTCGGCGTCTTCTTGTCGTGGTGCTTGTGCATCCACCCCGTCAGCCTGCCGGGCAAGCTCAGCACGTCAGCCGCACCGGTGTGGCATGCTGACTATCCCGGGTGGGGTTCCTGCATGCTAGCAGCAAAGCTGAGCAGCATTTGTCGCGCGTTACTGGGCAGCAATGCTTATTTTGATTGTCCACGCAGTTCGGGGAGATGCTGGCGAGCCTGCCAATGTCGCTGGAGTCGCTGTGGCTGGCCGTGGTCCTGTCGGACCTCCTCGAGGTGCATGGAACAACATCAGACGCCAAGAGTGGCAACAACTCACCATGCTGCGGCCGCAGTCCCTGCCACATCAGACGGCTGCCGCAGCAGACGGCAAAAGTTTGAGCATTGTCGTTAGGCGCACGTGATGCCCGCCGTTGCGCTTGCAGCCAGATACATCTGCTCTTTTCAGTCGTCCGATTCCTGCTTCTGAAGCTGCAGCCCCGCAGGCTCGTTCGCTGAACGAACACATGCCACATGTGAGCGTTCCATGACTCTATGTGGCCTCATCTACTGCAGGGACGCAGCTTCGCGTGCCTGCCCCGGCTGCGGGAGTTACGCATCCGTGCGGCGGCCTCCTCAAAGGACGTCAATACGCCCGGTGGGAGTGTTCGTCTCAACACGGCGGGGCTCCCATCAGAGCTGCAGACCTTCGAGGTACGACCGCTGTGCGCTGCAGCCATCCAGCAGCACAGCCACTATCAGCTTTGAGGTCGGGCGTGCGACTGCTGACAGACAGCGGCGGGTGCTGTCGCACGGTGTGAGCCTAAGGTCGCCCTGCGTTGCCGGTGTCCACAGGTGGTGGTGTCCGGCAGGAAGGCGATCTTGGCTGTCACGCTGGCGTCAGGGCCACCAACAAACTCACTATACCTCTTCGCATCCATCATTGAGCTCAAGATGCGTACCATCCGGGATCTTGCGGCGGAATAGTCACGCAGACCATCGCCACAGGACGCTCTCGACTGCTGTGCTGCGCCTCGTAGGCAGTTGAGACACTCCCATTCCACGACACGACACCTCACAGTCGCACTCAGTGCAGGAGGAGTCGGCAGGCAAAGACGCGGCCGACGTGAGTGCCGGGCCTGGGCTGCTGGAGCTACGCACAGGCTTGCTCAGGCTTTACATGCGCAATCCAGCGCCTGCCATGCCGCAGTTTGCTCTGGCAAGCACATCGGAGCGGCGTCAGCAGGTGGGCGTGCGGACTTGGGGCAGTTGTCAGGCGATAGGTCTCCTCATGAGGATGTTACCATGCGCATGTCGTGATGACATTGACAAACGCGGTGTTGCACGCATTCAGTTAAGGATGGGTGCCCGGCCTGCACGCGGGTTTGTGCTAGGGAAGCCTGCGTGTCTGCGGGCAGACCTGCCCAGCTCACCAACAGTGTTGCGTCCAAGGAGAACATACACGAGGTCCAGTCTTTGTGTGCGTCTGCAACAGTTGCTGGTTGGGGAGCATCTGGCGGAGTAAATAGTTGACTGCTGCGCGGCCGCAGTGTCTCTGCAGCAGGAAAACTGTGGTGCCGGCATTGTAAGCTATTTCGTCCTCGTGACGCTGACCCGGTCTGACGATGGTGCGACCACACAGAAACCGTCTCCCACCATGCTTGCCACAGGATGCTGCGTCAATGCGCTTGCAGTGCAACTTTGTATCCAATTTGTCTGAGCTGGCTCCGTGACACTGAGTTCGCTGCGAACTTGTGCTGCAGATGACGCAGGGTCGGAGAACATGGCCAAATATGGATTAATGGTCCGCAGCGCGGATCTGCTGAACGCTGTGCAAGGGCGGGCCATGCAAGGAGCGCGGAAGCCGCTGCACAGACGCTGGATATTATAAAGACGGCAAGCTCGTCCTCTTTGAGCGTGTGTAGAGGTACTTTGGCGTGCTTGATGTCCACACATATGCAGGCTACCGTCAGCATTCGCCATCTTCAGCGTTGTAAGTCATTGACACACACGACGGCGCACCACTGCTGCCAGAGCGACAATGAGCAACGATGTGGACCCGATTGAACGTGTTCCATGCAGACTTTCTCTGTCTTCTGTTGGTCAGACTACGACCGCAAGCCGGCAGAGGTCTGCTGCATTCTGCATTCTTTACGAACCCACTGCCTGCATCGAAACTTTTGTTTGCCACACTCGGCGGCAGCCTCGCAATGCTTTGACATCAGCATAAGCAGGCGTCCTGTAGCTGAGGCGCCGCCGCGGCAACGCAGCTGCGTGATCTGACATGCGCTGCTGACTGCGGGGCGCATTGATTGGCACCGCTGCCGGCGCCTATGCGTCTGCAGCAACCGCCGACAGCTGAGCTGTGGCGTCCGCCTTGGGTACCCTGATGCGCTGCGGCGTCGCCGGGGTCGTCTGGAAGATGGGCAGCGCCACGCTGTCCGACGTCTTCAGGAACAGCGCCTGCGCCGGACAGCGTGTGGTCAGATGAGATGCACCACAGCCCGGCAGGCTACTGTAGCACGGAGCTGCATCAGCTGCACGGGCCGATCAGATTGTCATAGCCAGCCAAGCAATTTTGCTGAGTGGCAGCGTTCGTCGACTGCGGCAGGCAGGGAAGCTTGCCCACATACCGCGTGCGATGGCGGCAAGCAACTGGGATGCAGTTATTGCACTGGGATTTCACGGCGAAGCGTACACGAGCACATGACATGCCGTATCAAGCCATGAAGCGTCAGTGCCCTTGCACGGTGCCGACATGCTGATGTAGTGCAAAGCGCTTCGGGATGATATGCTGTAGACGAAGCTGCACCTGGACATTGGCCCACTTGCGCGGGATGTGCTCCACGGCCCCCGCAATGACTGCGGCGATGTTCTCCATGCACTGCGCCTCGGTGAAGGACGACCGTGCTGCCCTGCGCAACCTCAGCACAGTACCACATCAGCAAGCAGACGAGCTCACAGCCGAACGATGCACATTATTCTCGGTCCAGGGCTGAACTCCCATCGCCTAAGGTACGCCTTCTGGGCGTTTCCAGCTCCGATACCTAATTTTTCTTCGCGCCGCATTCCTGACCTGGAAAATTGAGCATTTGCCAAACCCAGCGCGAGCATCTGCGTGCTGGTTTGTGATTGAGAAGTACTTGTGTACAGGGAGTGCATAAGTAAGGGAGACCGCGCCTGACGCAGACGCTGGTGCCGGGCGCCAGGTGCAAGTAGGTCGCGGCGCAGGCGCGCTCGATCTGTGCGCCCCAGTCGCGGCCGCGCAGGTCCACCGGCACCGGCTGCTTCTTCTTCCGGAAGAACGCCTTGCCTGCGGCAGGCGAGGCGCACAATACGTCAATGCTTCCAGGAATGCAGCTCAAGGTGACGACCGGCGATGCGACAACATGACAGCATGGATTGGAATCTGGTGCTACAGCACACGGTGTGCTCCACTGGGCTCGTAACAACACCCTGCCAACGATGCCTCTTGGACAGCTATGCTCCATATGCCACCCCTTCAGCTTGCCAGCTTGATCTGACGACCCGTTCTGACACTCAGTGTGGTCAGCAAGGTCTCAGGGACATGGCAGCGCGCACGGTCGGAGACCCCCGGACGCACCGAGGAGTTTGGGCAGCGACGGGATGACGCGCTCATCGGCGACGAAGAGGTCGTAGGCGCCCGCCAGGATGCGCTTCGCCTCGTGCGACTCGTACTTGGTGCGCAGCTTCGACACGCCCACCACCTGCGCGGATGGGATCCATGCGATCATGTCATGAGTCCAAGGGCCGGGCTGGGGGTGAAGGATAACGGAGCGATGCAATCCAGCAAATATCTGCCTGGCTGTGGAACCCGCCAGCATAGAGCGCGCTGTGCGGCAAGGGTAGCAAAACGAAGCAGGCACTTCCTCACGGCAATGGACTAGCAAGCGGGTGACGTCAAGATGGAATATGCATGCAAGCCGTTCGTGAGGATGCGCGGTGTAGATGCCGTGACTGGTTCTCGACACTGCCACCAAGCTCTCCCTCTACGCCTTCGCAGAGCTACTGTCAGTGCAACGGCTGGCACCTTCGCGACGCGCGCCAGCTCATCCTGCTTCACCCGCTTCTTGGCCTCCTTGTGGCCCTCCCCCTTGTGGTCCTTCACGATCAGGCACACCTCCGCGCCGGCCGCGCTGTACAGCGCGTGCGGCACCGGTCTGCGCGTGCAGGGATAGACCGCCTCATGGGTGCGTAACCGTGCGTTATGACCAGTCGCACCGCGTGCTCAAAGCGCGCGCATGCAGGAGGGAACAAAACCGACGAGGACTGGCCGATCACAGCGCCCACGAGGATAGGTTGACGGCCTCTGCAGGGGAGCAACCGGGCAGCGTTCTGCTGTAGCCAGCCCTGAACTACCCCCATGCGTGAAAAGCGTGCAAAACGGCGAAGAAGGGTGCGCACATCCTGACGGGCTTGTCGCTGGGCTTGCGCTGGGGCGCCTTCTTCAGCGCTATGAGCTGCGCCCAGCAGTGACGCATCGTCAGCAGCGACAGCACAGCAGCATGCGCAAACTGGGGCCAAGCCAGTGTTTCAGGCGCCATCCAGCCATGTGATGTGCTGTTCACACACTACTGCCTGGTTTGCCGTGTACGAGGAAGCGGCGCCTAGCGTCCCTGACATGTCCTGCTAAACCCAGACTTCTGCCAGCAGCACTGCCCGTGAGGCAAGCGGGCAACGACCGCCCTAGCTCGCTACAGTCTGCCACTGGCGAGCAGGCTCTGTGCTACGTACAGCACCGTTCACCTAGTTGCGCAGAGCTACCGCCAGCGCCCAGCGGCACGAGTCGCCTTGCTGCGCACGCGGCAGTCAGCTTCCGGTGTAATACCTTGTCTATCATCGCCCGCGCGATGCAAGGACCATTCTGCGCGCACCACGTAGAGGAACTCGTCGTCGTCGAACAGCTCCTTCGCCTCAGCCTTCTCCTTGCCGATGTACTTCATGAGCGCCGCCACCGCCTTCCGCGTCTGCTCTCGGTCCAGGACCGGCCGCGCCGACGCCATGCCGCTCTGCTTTGACGGCTGCGCAGGCTCCCCGCTCGTCTCCTCGGCCGAGGACTGTGCTACTCGCAACTCGGTGCCCGGGCGGGGGAGGGGGAGGGGGAGGGCCGAATGCGCCGAGGGCCGCAGCGGCGACACTGACGCGTGTCAAGGCGGGCAATACCCCGAAGGACGTGAGCTCAGTCGGCCGGAGCGGCGGCGGGGCTTGAGACCGCTGCTGCTGCGCGCTCGACGGCCGGTCGCTGGTATCTCTGGGCCACCGGGCTATCGCTCGCTGGCTTGTGCACACTATTAGGTATGACTCGGTATGGCAAACGCTTTGCGGCAGTGCAGAAGACGGTACAAAACCACGTTTGCTTCTCGCCAGGATGCATTTGGCCTGCTGGAGGGGAAAGCAGAAGGTCAGCCAGCACGTGGACACGCGAGCTGCCCATGGAATGCTCATTCAGTCCTCGAGAGGGAGCCGAGCTTCGCCCTGGCACCGTCCGAGGCCAGATGATTCCAGGGTGCTCTTGCCCATCACGGACAGAGGCTTAGCTCCTGACTTCTGCCAGCGCTCCGCCACGGCAAACAGCAAGTTGATGTGTATGCAGTGGGGCACCAATGTGCTGACTGAGGCTAACGTGCGCCTCGGTGCCAGAGCAGCTCAAGAAGTCTGAGCATGCATTTGGATGCCTGGAAGCATCCTGGCGCAGGGTGACAGCATGTTGTTGCGTGCTTGGGTGGCAACTACTTGTCTTTTGCATCAAGGGCCATAAATCTGGCATTAACTTTGCTGCAGCTGCCCAACAAAACAATGAGCAGGCTCGAAGACCGAACGAGCGCCAGACAACGCTTGCCAATGCGTCCAGAGACAATGCGGAGCCCGGCATGAGCACAGCCTCAGGCTTGACCACGAAGTGCATGCTATTACAGCCCGCTGTTGGGTACAGGGCGCGCTTGAACAACCGGCTACCGCGCAGCAGATAGAGAAGAAAGCATAAAGTGCTGCAACGCGATGCCCAGGCTGCCTGTGTGCGGCCGTCGGCGTGGTGGGGTCGGCCAAACACGCCCTGAGGAGAAACGCAAGTAGGTCACGCGCGTGCGCGGGCAGGCAAGCCCGCCACGCAGCTAAGAACACCGTTCGATCCACTACTGTTGACGTGCGACTGCGTGAGCCTGCGCATTGGGCAACGCCTGCAGAGCACCCTAGGTCGTCCGACCTGACCACATGAAAGCCCGACAGTGCCCGTCCCTTGGTAATGCTGCTTGACACACCACTCTCCAACACACCGCCGCTCCGTCACGACCATCATCTGATGTGCGGTACAGAGGCGGCAGAGCCGAATAGGTCTCTCAAGGCAAGTGTCTGTTGCGATCACTGCCGCCAGTCAATGCCCGCGCTAGCTGACCGGCTGGGTCCTTGCAGGGCTGCAAACTGTTGCTTCGTCGCCGGACCGACCCATGCTGCATGCTGGCCCTCTAACCGCGCTGTTTGCAACGGCTGGGCAGCGAGTATACTTTTGCTGGACCGGGCCTGTGCGCCCGGCTTATGTTTACTGCCTGCAGTAAGGCTGAATATCTTGGCTGGTATCTGGGCTGAGCTGGGGGCTGTTGAGGCTTCTTGTTGCTGCCGCTGTTGTAAGATGTTGGGCGCCCTCAGTCAGGGTACCTTGTCGCCCTGTTCGCTCCTGCGCTGCTATCCCTGGGCTGCGGTTGCACGCCCACCTGCTGACAGCTGGGCTAAGCTGGGGGCTGTTGGGACTTGATGGTGCCACCTTGTGGCGTGAGGGGCGCTCTGTCAGGGTTCGGGCCGCCCTCTTGAGCCCTGTGCTCAATGACCCTTCGGCTGCAAAGGAGCATGCTCCGTAGCTGCCACCTGTGCAGCGCTGATGCCGCTGCCGGACGAGCAGCGTCAGAGGCCCAGGCGCATGACCGCGCCGCGGACGCCGACGTGCGGCTGCAGGTGCTTGTGCGGCAGCGGCTCGCCGGTGAGGGGGCTGACGGCGCTGCGCTGGAGCCACTCCTCGATGGCGGCGCGCTCGTAGGTCACGCCGTCCGCCGCCGTCGCCGGGTTCCGCATCACGTCCTGCGCAGCAGATTTTCGGCTTTAAAACCAGCCAAGATAGCCCTCATGGTTCGACTCATGTGGTGGTGCGGCAGTAGCGTGACGATCATATTTACCAGGCACTGTGATCACAGGTGAGGATAACATCTGGACAGGCGTCTAGGCGCAGGCTGACCCACGGCGCATCCCTTCAAGAGCGATGGAGGGGCATCAAGCAGCAGCAGCATGATTCAAGTCCGGCAGTTGTAAGCATCCTCCTGCATTCTCGAGCTGCAAGATCCCAGCCCCTTGCATACAAGCAATCATTACGTGTCGCAGCAACATGTGCGAGTGCACCCAGTCGGCGGTGCTGCTGCAAAGAGACGGCTCGCACCTGGGTGAGCGGGCAGCAGAAGTACTCGGCCAGCTGCGCGCGGCGCTTGGCGAGGCCGCCGCGGCCGGCGGGGCCGTCCGGCGCGTTGGCCTGCGCGATCGCCGCCTCCAGCGCCTGCCTCCGCGCGAACGCTGCCTCGGCGGACCGCCCCGGCTGCAGGCGCAGCATGTACAACGCTATTTTACTCTTGAATCAAACAATAAACCCTAACACTGTCATGAACACGCGGCTCGCCTGCACAGGTAAGAAATCTACAAAACATTTGGTAGGTTTTGGTGACTACCTTCTGCTTGATTCCGAGTCCTTCTGACCAAAGGGTAAGGACACAAGGGCTAAGAGAGGCAGGTGCATGTGTCAACGACACTGCGGGACGGGCAAAGCATCTTCGGCATGGATGCGGAGGGTGGTACGGCTGCTCGGAAGCGCAGACAGAGTGCAAGCAGATGCATGAAGACCAGCATGTCAGCGCTGCCGGCGGTGACGCTGTGGAACACAACATGCACGGAAAGGTGTGAGGCTTGAAAAATGGAGAGCCTACCATGCCGGCCGGGTGGCGGCCGTTGAGCTGCTGCTGTTGCTGCTGGAGCGTCGGCGGCGGGGGCGGCTGCCACTGCTGCTGCTGGTGCGGACCGCCCAGCGCGCCTCCGGGTGACCCGCCGAAGCCCTGGGGTCCCGGCGATCCCCCCATGCCTACTGAAGTCAAGTAAAATAGCACACAATCAGTCTTCTGTGAACAAGGTCTGCGAATCAGGAGATATGGATGCAGTGCATCTAACACGAAAATCAAATCAACAATTGTGCAGAGTGAAAGTCAAATGAGACACTGGGGTTAATTATCAGAGGGTCCTGTGGGACAACTAAGCAACCCACCGGCGCCGCCGTCCGCGCCAAACCGCCCGCCGCCCTCCGGCTTGCGCCCGCGACCGCCCAGCATCCCCATACCGCCGCCGCCGCCGCCTCGGCCCACGCCTCCAGGATGCTGCTGCTGCCCGCGGTTCGGCGGACTGGGCTGCCGGCCGCCGTTCGCGGCGAAGTAGCTGCTGCCATCGCTGGCCGCGCCGCCCCTCATGGGGGTCCCCCCGCGACTGCTGCCGGGGACCGCAGAAGACCCGAAGCCGCCGCCGTTGTTGACGGGGCCGAACCCGGCTCCGTTGGCGGTCGCTGCTGCAGCGTTGCTGCCCATGTTGGTTAGCCCGTACCCGTGCTGAGCAGCGTGCGCACCGCCGAAGGCGGGCGGTTCGTACTGCTGCGGCTGGAAGCCGTTTGCCGCAGGGTTCTGCGCAGAGCACGCTCATGTTCTAGACAGTCTCGGTCAACCCCGCCCAGAGCTGCAGGCCTGAACACTTTTGGGTTGGGCTGCAGCAACAGCAAAGCTAACGGCAGGTGCTAGTACACTGGTCTTTGCTCTGCAGATGCGTGCACGCGGCATGACTGCATGAAACCCTCGGGGTCTAGAGCCGCAGATTTCTGCTTCGCCTCTTCACAGGTCAGCGCACCAGCCCTGTGCCGAAAGCAGCCCTCTGCTGATTCTGCTGCTGGGTTGCCGCTACGACGCCGGCCCCGGGCCAGCCGCCCTCCTGACCGGGGGCAGGCGGCGGCAGGCGCAGCACCTGCTGTGGCGCGTCTGTGGTGGCGGCCCCGCCGAACTGCT
>JAABUX010010692.1_pt1 | contig 10224 bp, 10 predicted proteins | sample 5561851 | NCBI WGS metagenome assembly JAABUX01 (sample SAMN10711883, study PRJNA513361) | rock metagenome | isolation source: Antarctica rocks | place: Antarctica: Victoria Land, Richard Nunatak red sandstone | collected 2016-01-03 | reverse complement strand
CCAGCAGATACGCGACGCCAGCGCGATAAAGTGGCGCGTATCCCCCAGCGGGTGCAACCCTACCGTACGACTCACGACTCACGACTCACGACTCACGACTCCCGACTCCCGACTCCCGACTCCCGACTCCCGACTCCCGACTCCCGACTCCCGACTCCCGACTCCCGACTCCCGACTCCCGACTCCCGACTCACGACTATCGGCTCCACGCGTCAGCGCGGCGCCGATGCCGAGCGCGGCGATGGCGGCGCAGACGATGAACGCGGCGTGGTAGCCGCTCTCGAACGTGCGCTGGAGCGCGGCGAGGTTGGCGGAGGCGCCCGCGTGATCGTGCGACGGCGGCTGGACGAGGGCGCTTCCCGCCGCCGCGCCGCCGAACGCGGCGAAGACGGCGCCGGCGATAGCGACGCTGGCGCTCTGCCCCACCACGCGTCCCGTCGCCAGGAAACCCGCCGCCACGCCCTGCGCCCCTCTAGGCGCCGCGCCCATCAGCGCGCTGTTGTTCGGCGACTGGAACAGCGCCTGCCCCGCGCCCGTGACGACGAGCCGCCACGCGATGTCGAACACCGACGAGTGCGCGTCGAGCCCGCCAAGTAGGACGAGCCCGATACAGGCGATGGTCAGGCCGCCGGCGGCCAGCCAGCGCGTCCCCACGCGGTCGGCCAGCGCGCCGCTGATTGGCGCGACGATGGCGATGGTCAGCGGCAGCGGCGTCAGCAGTAATCCCGCCTCCTGCGTCGAGAAGTGGCGCAACTGCTCGAAATAGAAGGGCAGCAGGAAGGACACCGCGAAGAGCGCCAGGAAGTTCAGGATCAGGCTGATGTTGGCCGAAACGAAGACCCGGCTCCTGAGCAACGCGAGGTCGATGATGGGGCTCTCCACGCGGCGCTCGACGGCGACCAGCAGGCCCAGGGCGACGACGGCGAGCGCGAGCGTGCCGATGAGCAGCGGTGAGGCCCAGCCCCACTCCTGTCCGAACGAGAGCCCCAGCGTGAGCGCGGCGAACCCGACGGCCAATAAAAGCGCGCCGAGCGGATCGAACCGGACATCTTTGCGCGCACGCTTTTCCTTGAGCAGGAACAGCGTGGCGAGGAAGCCGATGACGCCCAACGGCACGTTGACGTAGAAGATCCAGCGCCAGGTAAAGTGCTCCGTGAGCACGCCGCCGATGGTGGGTCCGGCGCTCGTCCCCAGGGCGACCACGATGGCGTTGGCGCCGAGCGCGCGCCCGCGCTCGTTGGGCGGGAAGGCGCCCGTGACGATGGCCGGGCTCACGGCGAAGAGCAGCGCCCCCCCCAGCCCCTGCGCCACGCGGAAGGCGATGAGCAGGGGCAGCGACGGAGCCGCGCCGCAGAGGGCCGAGCCAATCGTGAAGACGACGAGGCCGGCCGCCCGATCGTCAGCAGTACGGCAGCGATGACGACCAAATAGGCGATGATGACCCACTCGATAGGGCCGCCGAGGGCGACACCGAAGTAGCGTGCGATCGTAGGTAGGCTGATGTTGACGATCGACGCGTCGAGCGTGGACATGAAGACGCCCACGGCGACGATCAGGAACGTCACCCACTTGTTGGTAGTCATTTTCACATGCAGTTCCGAGGCGGACCCCTTAGAACTGTAGCTGCCGTAACATCATTTTTGACATTGGTCCTCGATAAAATCAATGACTTCTACAGCTTTGGATAAGTATTCTTTGATCTGAGCTAAACTTATATTGCAATTCTGGTTTTTTCCATGCGCAATTAAGTGGCGATTGAGCATGATGGTATCTATTGCTTCCCTCCGACCGTCTGTATCCAAGAAGTTTTCTAAATCCTCTTTCCAATCGGACTTGAACGCCGTCGCGGTCTCGATGAACCTTTGGGTTTTAGGATTTCGGATTTGACCGAGGGTTGAGCTAACAAAGTTAGCAATCGGTTCACTAACGGTTCGGTAGGCAAACTCGCTATAAATTTCCTTCAGAGCGTTTTCAAGGAGCCCAGCACTCAAAATACAAATGTATTGGGCCCAGTATGCTTGTATCTCAATGTTGTCGCGGCAAGCATCATTTGTTCGAGTAATGATACTATCGAGCCGCTGTAGCTGCCTGCTAATCTCTCGATTCCGCATTTGGACTAGACGCGACTAAACTGCTCTATAGCCTTCCCTAACCGCGATGCGACGTTTCTCTCGTCCGAAGTAGACTGAGATACGAGCTCAACGTATTCGGGGTCGGCTAGCAAATTATCGTATGCCTCTCTTACCCGCTCGATGTCGTCAATCACTCCTTCCTGAAGTCTCCGAGCGAGACCAACCATGACCGAATCAAAAACGGCGGCATTGATTCCCCTAACTAATCTGAAAGCTCTCGCGCCAATACTCTGCCAGATTACGTCTATGGTAGAAATGAACAGCGATTGACACATTGAAAGGAACTCCGCATCAGGCTTACGATGTCTATCCGTAAATCTGTTGAGAAATTCATTCATTGGTCTCTCATAGTTGGATTCGTCGAAATACAAAGCGAGAAAACGAATTATCATTTCCTGGTCTTTTAAACGTGGGTTTATTGGTCCAAATATGCTGCGCCAATTTTTATGGCAATTAAGATCCTGAATAACATCTATAAATGAGCCATGATCGATCGCGGTCCGAATTTCCTGTGGCGTGAGTCGTCGACCTTCGCTGTTAAGTCGGTCAAATATATGATAGATGCTCGTATCATCATCTTGAGGTGAATCCTGCCGGATTATCGTCGCGTGAATTAAGGAGTCATTGAGTTTAATCTTGTCCGATTCCGACAAAGTCTCATAGGTGGAGCCCTCAAAATTTGGTTGGACTCTTGTCAACTTAAAGACACGCTTCTTATCGTCATCCTGCTTGGGGCTAAAAAAACCCTCGTAGAAGAATTGGAGTGTTTTTAGCCTCTGTTGACCATCAATTACTAAAAGCTTGTTGGAATCCCGCTCCCTAGCCAAGAAAATACCTGGTACAGGTAAGCCTAATAGGAGAGATTCGATGAAACGAGACGCTTCTTGTTGATTCCACACATAGTTACGCTGAAAAGGAGGAATTAGGACATCTTGCCGCTGCAGCCTTCTTACCAAGCCTTCAACATCGTAATCAGCGCCGTAACTAGTAATGTCGTATTGTATCGGGGCTACATAGGAATCATTAGCGGCGTTATCCAATACATCTGTCGAGTCATCGGCGATTTGTTCGTCGTGTCTAACTACCATGGGCGCACCTCCTAATTTCTAATTAAATAATAGCAATGTAACGACGACGAAACCAATAGTCTTTACTGTATCGTTGCCGCAGCCCACTAACGGGCAAGCGGCTACATGCACGACAAACCTAAGCAGCCTTATCTATCATAGTCGCCCATAGTCGACGCTTTACATGATATCCTCAAGCCGTTGTGTTCGCACGCTATCGTCGGGAGTTTAGTTGTAGACAAGCAACTCATCGAGCAGGTCGGCCATAAATAGGTATAGGATCACATCAAAACGGCCCACTCGCCCGTCGCTCAGTCACGCCAGTGCTTGATATCTCTCGTTGAGTAGCCGCTCGGCCGCAGCCTTTTCTGTCAGGGTCCACGCGCTGTCCACCGGCTCCAGGCCCTGCTCAGTCAACGCGTGCTCGAGCGCGCCGATGATCTCGTGACAGGCGGCCGGACGCGCCATGACCCTGTCCAGTCCTACCACGCGCTCCTCCAACGCCGCTATAAGGGCGGCGCGGTCGCCCGGTGACACGGTTAACAACCGGCTCATGAGCGGCGCGTTCCAGCGCAGTTGCAGGGCGGTTTGGAACAGCCCGCCATAGCGCCGGCGCACCTGGGCCAGCCCGACGATCTTGCGGCCGTCGACCGTCACTTCGTACGGCGAGAGGCCGCCGAAGCAGGCCAGGCGCGCGAGTTGGGCCGCCACGCTCATGTCGCGGGCGGCGGCGCGCGCCTGTTCGACGTCGACCAACTCGGCGGCCACGCCGAGGGCGCGCAGGGCCGCGCGCCACGCCGCGCCGATGGGCCTGTAGCTCGCCGTCAGGTCGCGCGCGAGGAGGGGATCGTCGTGCGGCAGCGCTACGTCGAGACCGAGCATGTCCCCGTCGACCAACACGGTGGCGCCGCCGGCCGACCGCTGGTACACGGCGACCCCGGCGGCACGGCAGGCGGCGAGGTCGACGGCCGGCGTTTTCTGGCTTGCGCCAAGGACGAGCGCGCGCTCGGACACAACATACCAGCGGATAGCGGGCCGTCCGCTCGCGGCGGCGCCTTCCAGCAGCGCCTCCGCGCCGGCCAGCATCCCCGCCACGTCGCCATGGTAGAAAGGGAGGCGGCGGCACAGCCGCACAGGCGAGTCGGGAGTCGGGAGCCGGGAGCCGGGAGTCATCGAAGTGATTGTCATCGCTCGTCTACTAACGCGAGTAAGGGCTGCATGCATCGTATCAGGACGCGAACAACCATGCTCACCATCTAGAGTGCTTCCGACTTCCGAAATCGGCAGCGAGCCCGCCCCCACCATGATGGCGTTTCAGCGGCGGGGATCAGCGACCCGGACGCCTTCGTGGGCGAGGAGCCGGACCTTGAGGCGCAGGCCGCCGCCAAACCCGGTTAGCGCGCCGTCCGCGCCGAGCACACGGTGGCAGGGTACCACGAGCGGGAGCCGATTCGTGGCGCTGGCCCGCCCCACCGCCCGCGCCGCCTCCGGTCGCCCGATCATCGCCGCCACCGCGCCGTAGGCGCGCGTCTCTCCAAAGGGGATGCGCGTCAGCGCGCGCCAGACGGTGTTCTGCCAGGCCGAGCCCCGGAAGATGAGGGGCACGTCGAATGTGCGGCGCGCCCCAGCGCAATATTCCAGCAACTCGGTCCGCGCCCGCGCCGTGCGCTCGTGGTCCCGCGCGATACGGAACCCCTCGCGTTCCAACTCCTGCTCGATGGTGCGCGTAGCGCCCGTCGAGGAACTTGAGCCAGAGCAACGCGCCCGCGTCGTCGACGGCGAAGGCGAGCAGGCCGGGCGCCTCCTCGATCGCGTCCACGTAGGCGGTCATCTCCGTCATCATGCCTTACTCCTTTTCTACTGCTTACTACTGCTAGGACGGCCGTCCTATCACTCCACTCTACCGCCGCGTGGCACGGGACGCTGGCGGGTTTCGGACCCGACCGCCTGGCACGTTTCGGACGCCGCTATCCCCCTGCCGGCGGCGGCGCCAGGCTGGCCCACAGGTGGTGCGTCGCGTAGGCGCGCCACGGCCGCCACGTCTCGGCACGCGCCGCGACGCTCTTTGGATCGCCGGCGAGCCCCCGCCGTTCGAGCGCGTGGCGCAGGCCGAGATCGGCCACGGGGCAGGCGTCGGGATCGCCCAGAGCGCGCATAGCGATGTAGGCGGCCGTCCACGGCCCGATCCCCGGCAACTCCTGTAGTCGGGCGACAGTCCCCTCCCAGTCGGCCCCCCGGTCCAGCGCCAAGCCGCCCTCGGTCACGGCCCGCGCGAGCGCCTGAAGGGCGATGATGCGTCCGCCGGTGAGACCCAGTCCCCCCAGGTCGGCGTGCGCGACCCGTTCGGGGGTGGGAAAGATGTGCGTGAGGGAGCCATGCGGCTCGGTCAGGGGCTCGCCCAACGTGGCCACGAGCCGGCCGGCCAGCGTGCGCGCGCCCGCGACGGAGATCTGCTGTCCCAGGATGGCGCGGACGGCCAGCTCGAAGCCATCGACGGCCCCCGGCACACGCAGCCCTGGCCGCGCCGCGACCAGCGGGGCCAGCGCCGCGTCGGCTCCGAGCGCCGCGCTAATAGCGGCCGGGTCGGCGTCGAGGTCGAGGAGCTGCCGGCAGCGTTGCACCACCAGACCGAGGTCACGCAGGTCATCGAGACGGAGCCGCAGCAGGATCACGTTCGCGCCGGCCAGCGGCTCCAGCGCGATAATGCCCCGCGAGCGGGGCAGCGCGACCGTGCGCCGATAGCGCCCATCGACCACCTCCTCCACGCCCGCGACGGCCCGCTGGGCCAAATAGGAGAGCAGCGTCGCGGCATCGAACGGAGGGCGATAGGGGAGCCGTAGCGTGAGCCAACCCCCGCCCGGCGCCGCGGGGCCGCGTCGGCGTAGTTCCGTCGGGTTGCGCCCGAACGCGGCCCGCATCGTCTCGTTGAACTGGCGGATGCTGGTGAACCCCGCCGCCCCCGAGATCGTCGTCAGCGGAAGGTCCGTCTGGTCGATGAGTAGGCGGGCGGTCTGGGCGCGACGGGTACGCGCGAGCGCGAGCGGGCCGACGCCCACCGCGGCGACGAGCGCCCGATGCACATGGCGCGCGCTCACCCCCAGTCGGGCGGCCAGGCCGCCGACGCCCTCCTCGTCGGCGGCGCCCTCGGCGAGCAGGCGCAGCGCCCGCCCCGTCAGGTCGGCCCGGACGTTCCACTCGGGCGAGCCGGGGGCCTTCTCGGGATGGCAGCGGCGGCAGGCGCGGAACCCGGCGGCCTCGGCGGCAGCGGCATGGGTATAGAAGCGCACGTTGGCCGCCAGCGGCGTGGGCGAGGGACAGATCGGCCGGCAGTAGATGCCCGTTGAGGTAACGGCGGTGAAGAAACGGCCGTCGAAGCGGGCGTCGCGGCTGTGCACGGCGCGGTAGCACGCATCGAAGTCAAGGTTCATGCCCTCACTCTACCGCGGCGTCGTACAAGGCGCTGGCGGATTTCGGACTCGCTGACGATAGCAAGCGCTAACAGGATGTAGCTTTGGTTGACGAATGGTTCTTCATAGAACCTTCATATCAGGGGCGTACAATGAGGGGGAGTTTTGGCATGAGGTAATGACGTGGCACGTACGCTTTCGGCTTCAACACAGCAGCATCTACAGGATAGACAGGGCCGCCTAGCGGAGAACGCGGCCATTGTCGTCGATGCGCTCAGTAAAACATATGGCGCGACGCGCGCCGTCGACGGGCTCGGCTTCGCCGTGGCTCCGGGCGAGGTCTTCGCCTTGCTCGGGCCGAATGGCGCGGGCAAGACAACGACATTGGAGATCCTGGAGGGCTACCGCACGCAAGACGCGGGCAGCGTGCGCATCCTGGGCCTCGACCCACGCGCGGATAAGCGCCGCCTGGCCTTGCAGGTCGGCGTGATGCTGCAGCAGGACGGGCTGCAGCCGGCCATGACGGCGCGCGAGATCCTGCGCCTCTACGCCGGCTTCTTCCCGCGCCCGGTCCCCGCCGATGAACTGCTCGACCGCGTCGGGCTGCGCGACGCCGCCAAGACGCGCGCGCGGCGGCTCTCGGGCGGACAGAAGCGCCGCCTGGCCCTCGCCGTCGCCCTCATCGGCCGTCCCCGGCTGGTGTTCCTGGACGAGCCCACCACGGGGATGGACCCGCAGGCGCGCCTCGCCACTTGGGACATCGTGCGCGGGCTGCGCGATGAGGGCGTGACCGTGGTGCTGACCACGCACTTCATGGACGAGGCCGAGCGTCTGGCCGACCGCGTCGCCATCATCGACCACGGGCGCCTCATCGCCCTCGATACGCCGCGCGCGCTCATCCGCGACGAAGAGGGCGGCACGGTGCGCCTCGTCGCCGCTCCCGGCCTGCTTGACGTGCTGTCCGGCTTACCCGCCGCGCATGACGTGCGCGAGGGCGAGCCCGGCCACTACACGCTACAGACGGCGGACGCCCCGGCGCTGCTGGCCGCGGTCACGGCGGCGCTGCGCGACCGCGGCGTCACGCTCACCCTGTTGAGCGTCGGCCACGGCTCGCTGGAAGAAACGTTCCTGCGCCTGACGCAACAAGGAGACCAACCGTGAGCCAACACAGCGTAGACGCGTCCGTAGTGGACGCCCAAGCGGGGCGGGAGCGGTTGCCATCGGTGGCCGGCCCGGTGCTGGCGCAGACCCGCGCCGAGTTGGCGCTGACGGCGCGTCGGGGCGAGAACGTGCTGATCACCGTCATCGTGCCCGTCGTGCTGCTCGTCTTCTTCGCCTCGCTTGGTATCGTGCGCGCCGGCCCGACCCGGCCCGTCGATTTCCTGCTGCCGGGGATGCTGGCGCTGGCCATCATCGCCACGGGCATGGTCAGTCTGGGCATCGCCACGGCCTACGAGCGCTACTACGGGGTGCTCAAGCGGCTCGGCGCGTCGCCGCTGCCGCGTGGCGGACTGATCGCCGCCAAGGCACTCGCGGTGCTGGCGCTCGAAGTCGTGCAGGTCGCGCTGCTGGTCGTCATCGCCGCCGTCGTGTACGGCTGGCAGATGCACGGCTCGCCCGGCGTGGCGCTGCTGGCGCTGCTCCTGGGTACCCTGGCCTTCGCGGGGCTGGGCTTGGCGATGGCCGGTGGGTTGCGCGCCGAGGCCACGCTGGCGGGGGCCAACGGGCTCTATCTGCTGTTCCTGCTGTTGAGCGACGCCGTGCTGCCGCTCGACCACTTGCCGCCCGTGCTACAGGACCTCGCGCACATCCTCCCCGCCGCCGCGCTGACCGACGCGCTGCGCGCCGCGCTCACCGCCGGCGCGGCGTTCCCCGGCGGCCCGATCGCCGTCCTTGCCGCCTGGGCTGTCCTTGCCTTCGGCGTCGCCGCGCGTACCTTCAAATGGGAATAAAGGGTGGACCAACATGTCGTGGTGGAAGACAAGCCAGGGGATTATCGGCGATAAGCCCGCCGACATTCTGGGCGATACGCTCGACGCCATCATGCGGATGCGCCAACAGAAGGGACAGGGGAAACCAACCTTGCAAGAGATGGCGGACGACATCCTGGCCGGGCTACGCATGCGCCCCGACGTGTATGTCGAGGATGGGGGACGACCGGCCATCCGGGCTATCGTCATCAAGGTAGAGGGACAACCTGATGTCATGGCATCCGGCGCGGACGCCGCGATACGACAGGATACCGCGAGTGAGGCCTTGGCCGATTCCTTCAAGGCAATTGTCAGGGTATATCAGGCGGAGTTGGACAGGAAACCGACGCTACGCGAGTTGCTAGACAACGTCCTGTTTGTGCTCGGCGGTAGGACCGAAACTTACGTGTCGACCGATGGGCCGACCGACGTGTTCCTCAATGCCATCGTGCCCGTGCCGCAGGAAGCACTACAGCCGGTGGGCCGGTAGGGCAACGGAGCAGGTTAGTTGGTTGTTTAACATAATTGATCAAGCCCTGGGCGAAGCGGGCCACCCAGGGCACGCTCCGCGCGATCGAGTAGGGAAAAAGCCGCGTCCACGGCGGCGGCGCCAGGTGCGGTTAGCGTGCGCTCGGCAAGGGCGGCGGCGTCCGCATCGAGCGCGCGCAACGCCGGGAGGGTCTGCCGCCAGCCGACCGGCCAGCGTTGGGCCTGGTGGAGCAGGGCGCCCACAACGAGCCGTGTCGCTACGGCGATAAGCAGGCGGCAGGTCGCCTCGTCGGTCGGCGCCGCGCCTACCGCGGCCTCCGCGATGAGCCCACGGACATGCGCCAACTCGAAGAGCGCGTAGTCCCGCTCCTCCGCCCTCAGTGGCGCCGGGCCACACCGGTACCGCGCTTCCAGTTCAGCCAGCATAGACGCCAGGAGCCCATCCGTATCATGTAGGATGCGCGCACCCGCCCAGGTGGCAACTGTTTGTGTCTCACGGCGGGCGTCGTCCAGGGCGGCGCGGAGAGTGTCCGCGCGCATGAATAACGCCTCGGTCGGGCGACCGGCGTATTGAAAAGCTTCGACGCGCGAGGGTTCGCCGGCGTCGGTGAGGACCAGGACGTCGAGATCACTGCTTGTCCGCGCCTCGCCGCGTGCGAGCGATCCGCCCACGGCTATCCCGACGACCCCGACGCGTCGCCGAAGTGACGAGACTAGTTCCTCCAACGCTTCTGCTTCTATCCGCATGTTTGGGTTCCCTGCCCTACGCCGTACCATTTCTGCTTTTATTATGCGCGATATGGCGTCTTACGCCCGACGTAGAGCAGATGGTAGAATAGAGATGCTACGGAGGATCGCCGTTCGTTTCGCCATAAATGATGTGCAGTGAGGTGGTCGTAACGATCGAAGGTGAGGAATATCAGCGATGGTTCGAGGATAGTGGGCACACTACAGGCGCATGGAATGAATGATGAGCGCCTGTGTCGCGGATCACGACGTGCCCAGTATACGTCGACATGTTTACTAATCCTCATACGTGGCCGAACCTCTTTCGCACGCTACACCGAAAGGTTCGGACATACTTGTGCCAAACGAGGGCCGAAACCTAAGGATCCATTAACTGGTAGGGGTGGCGCTCACAACGATAAGATCGTTGACC
>JAABUX010010691.1_pt1 | contig 10225 bp, 8 predicted proteins | sample 5561851 | NCBI WGS metagenome assembly JAABUX01 (sample SAMN10711883, study PRJNA513361) | rock metagenome | isolation source: Antarctica rocks | place: Antarctica: Victoria Land, Richard Nunatak red sandstone | collected 2016-01-03 | reverse complement strand
GAGTGTGGCGCGCTTCGCGGAGTTCACCAACGTGCCGGAGCTGATCCAGATGGTCCGCTCCTTCATGGACGTCCTCATGCCCAGCGACCTGCGCGATGTCGTCGCCGTGCCGCGCGTGCGGGGCGGGCGGCGCGAGATCGTGCGGTGCCCGGCCACCGACGCCTTCAAGGACTACCAGGGGACGCTTGCCGCGCGCATCACGGCCATCGAAGCGCGCACGGGTAAGCCGCGGAAAGGGGACGACATCATCTTGTCGGTGATCAACGACGGCCGCCACGCCGCCATAGACCTGCGTCTGGTCGAGCCGGACCACCCGAACGAGCCAGGCAACAAGATCAACGCGTGCATCGACAACATTGCCCGGATCTGGGAGGAGACCGCGGGCGCGCGCTACCGCCGACCGGACGGCGCCCTCTACGAGACGCCCGGGGCCGCGCAGATGGTGTTTTCCGACCTTGGCACCCCCGCCGCCGAGGCCAAGCGCGGCTTCTCGGTCTATCATTGGATCCGCGACGAGCTCGTCGCCCGCGGTATCCCCGCCTCCCACATAGCCTTCATGCAGAACTTTAAGAAGTCCGAGCAGAAGGTGAAGTTGTTCGAGGCGGTCAACGCCGGCGTGGTCCGCGTCCTCATCGGGTCGACACAGACGATGGGGACCGGGGTGAACGCGCAAACCCGGCTCCGCGCACTCCACCACATCGATTGCCCGTGGCTGCCGAGCGATCTCGAGCAGCGCGAGGGGCGCATCATACGGCAGAAGAACCAGCACGAGGAGGTGGAGATTTACGCGTACGCCACGCTAGGCAGCCTCGACGCGGCGATGTGGCAGACCCTCGAGCGCAAGGCCAAATTCATAGAGGCGGTCCTGAAAGGGGACACCAGCATCCGGCGCGTCGAGGATGTGGGCGAGTCCCAGTCTAACCAATTCGCCATGGCGAAGGCACTCGCCAGCGGCGACGAGCGCCTGCTCACGAAGGCCGGGCTCACAGGCGACCTCGCCCGCCTGCGCCGCCTCAAGGCCGCCCATTTCGACGACCAAGTCGCCATCCGTGGTCACCTCGCCGACGCGGAAGTAACCATCCGGCAGGCGGCGCGGCGCATCACGGCCATCGAGGCCGATCTCGCCCGCCGAGAGGAGACGCGCGGCGACAAGTTCCACATGGAGGTCGCCGGCGCGACCCACGACGAGCGCAGGTCCGCGGGCGCCGCGTTGATCGCATCAGTCGAACGGCACGTCGGCGAGCGGTACCACGGCATCGCGAGGCTCGGCCGCGTCGCAGGCTTCGACCTCTACTTTAGAGGGGCCTCCAGCGTCACGGCGACACGCTACGGCTATGAGCTCTTTCTACAGCGCACGGATTACGAGCAGCCGATCGACATACGAGCGGATACTGGTGAGCTCGGCGCGATCGCGCGCCTGGAGAACGCCCTGTCGGGCTTCGACAAGAACCTGGCGCACTACGAGCTGGAACGGGCGCAGGCGGAACGCCGGCTCGCCGACTTTCACCCCCGCCTCGGCCAACCGTTCGAGTTCGACCGTGAACTTACGGAGAAGGAGGCGGAACTGGCCGCGCTCGACGCCGAGCTCACGCGAGAGGAATGCGGCGACGAGGCCTCGAGCGCGCCGGACGGCGGCGCCGTCCACACGCCCACCGACCCGGCGGGAGCAGGGGCCGGGGAAGGCGAGGTCAGCACCCCGAACGACGACGCCTCGGAGCATCAAGCGGCCTGATCGGCGCGTCCACGCCGGCCGGGCCACCTCACACCTCGTAGGCGGACCACCTCACACCTCGTAGAAGGATGAGGCGCCGGCGCCCGGTCAGGCCGAGGGCAATGGTGCGGCGAGCGCGCCTGCCGGGATATCCGGGCGCATGCATGGGCATGGGAGACAGATGACGAAAAGGACTAGTTGACGCGCCTAGCGGCCGGAGCGACACCGACCGCATCTTTTCGATAGGAGCACGCCATGGGTGCGTGGGGATGAAACGGGTTGTTCGCCAACCCGTTTCATCCCCACGCGACCGAGTTCAACCGGCATGACGCCTTGGCGGGACGCGGGAGGCCGCTCGTCCCCATCTTTTTTGGCAGTTAAGTAGTACTACTACAATAACGGAGTGGTCGCCGTGTCACCGCGCGGGACCCTGCTCCCACGTTGGGGCGCTGACAGCGTACCACTGCGCCGGCGGGGTGTCCATGAGAGATCGGACGTGTGGCAACAAGATGGGTTACGGGCGATCGACGGAGAGTTGTGAGGATGTGCGGAGGCGCGGCATAGCGCGATCGGGCATGAACCCATGTAGGGAGAAAAAGGGGGGAAAGTTCTCATCGTAGGGCGCGTGTGTGGGCGTTGGCGCATAGACAGACGCCTGAACACTCGTGACGACCCGATGTCACGGGGAAAAGGGATGGTAAGAGACAACCGACCGCGTCCCATCGCTCCTCGTCACCAGGTGGGCTCGTCGTGATGCTTGTCGTTGCGAATACGCCGTTCGTCGGCTCCTGGATCGTAGATAACCTGCTGCGGCACGGCGATGCGCTGAACGACGGGATGCTGTACCCGGTGCCACATCGCTTGGAGGAGGGCCTGCGCGCCTACGAAGCGCACACCGAGGGCGCGCACGTACGACACATCAACGGCGCAATATCTGGGGTCAGGCGCGTGGTCACGTTCCCCATCAGGACGCGACCACGTAGTGCTGCAGGCCCCGATTGTAGGCGCGCATCTTGAGGGTATCCAGAGCGCGTTCCTCGATTTGATTGACGCGTTGGCGCGAGATGCCGAATTGCGCGGCGGTTTCGGCGAGCGAGTGCGGGCCCAGATCGCCCAGCCCGAAGCGATAGGCGATGATGGCGCGATCGCGCGGGTCGAGGAGCAGCATGACCGCGCGTACATCGCGCACGATGAGGCGGCCGGTCGCCTCCTCCTCGACAGCGGGGGCGTCGCGGTCCTCGATGGCGGCGTCGCCAGGGCTATCGTCGCGCGGGGCATCGAGCGAGGCAATCGCGCGCGCGTGATCGGCTGCGTCGCGCAGGCGCGCCGGTCCGCCTCCGGGGTTATCACGGCGATAGAGATAGGCCGGCACCCTGATGGTTGCGCCCTGTTCCTTGATTGCACTGGTCATAGCCTCCCTGATCCACCAAACGGCGTAGGTCGAGAAACGATGGCCGCGCCTGTAATCATACTTCTCGGCGGCGTGCATCAGCCCTATGTTGCCCTCTTGGACCAGGTCGGTGAACGTAAGACCGCCCGCGCGATAGCGCTTGGCCATGCTGACAACCAGCCGCAGATTGCACAACACGAGCCGCGTCCGGGCAGCTTCGTCGCCTGCGGCGGCGAGTCGTCCGAGGTCCAGTTCCTCCTCGGATGTCAGTCGGGGGTATACGCCGATGTCGCGTAGATACGGAGCCAGTCCCTCGCCCTCGGTCTGGGGACGAGGGCGTGCGGGCGGCGGAGTCGATAATACCCGAGGTCCCATGTCATTTATCTCCAATCCGCCCCGCTTGTGGCGGAGCCCATTCATCCTTCCACCGCAGGTCCGCCGCACATCCGGCGCCGGACCTTGTACAGCAATTGTACGCGAGCCGCGACAGTATCATGCCAAGAAATGAACAATGGAGGCCAGGTTAAGCTATGGAAGCCCGAAAAAATACCCGCACTATCAACAATGCCCGTCTGGACGATTCGGAGGCGTGGACGGGCGCGTGTAAGTTCCGCTTCTGTAGCGCAACGCTGCGTACAATAAGGTATCGCCGTTTGGCGTTTGGCTTTGTGGCAGTCACTTCCGAGACCTCGGAAGATGTCTATTCCGAGATGTGGGGCCGGCGATGACGTTCAGCACCAAGCTGAGCTAGACGCTATGATCAGGATCGGTGGAGGTCGTGATGTATACATCGGCTCACCCGTATCCCATCTGCCCATTGAGTTCCTACGCGACGGACCCCGCCCGCATATCGGCCTTGGATGCCTCGCAAGATAATGTGCGATGGACCTTACCCCAACCGTCGGCCAGCATCGCCGTGTGGGCGACGCGATGCTGTCGTCCCACCAGTGGTGGATCGCTGGGTATCGATTATCGGGTCAAGGGAGAGCGCTATGGCCGTTGAGCGACAGGAAACGGTGACTCATCACTGTATGCACGCTGGCGTCCACACGCTGCGCGGGACGCGCGCCGAGCAGGCCGCACAGCTGGAGCGCCTGCGCTTGGTAGACTGCCCGCAGTGCCAACGGAACGAGGCGACAGCGCGTGCGACGACCGACGCCACACGCCTCGCGCTCCCCGCCCTGAGCGGCACCCATACCGAGGTGGCTGAGGCGCTACGCGAGCGCGCCCAGCGCGTGCGCGCCGTGGCGGACGCGGCGCGCGGCGCGTACATGCGCCAGGCTATCGCGACGAGTCAGGGGCCACTGGGCCCAGCCGCGCGAGCGCATGTAGAGGAACGCGCCCGTGCGGCCGGAGAGCGCGCCGCCCTACAGATCCTCGCGATCCCGCTCACGCGCACGCAAGCACGGTGGTGGATCGAGGCGCGGGACTTGGACATCGATGAGGTGATTGCTCGCGCGGCGGAACGGGAGACCTAAAGTTCTACGGTGGCCGGCGACGGACGGATGCCCTACCGTGATGGCGCTAATGTGGAAATGCGCCGGCCGTGGCCGCGAACCCGATGACCAGGACGATCAAGTCGGTGATCGGGACGCCGAGGACACCGAGCAACAGGCCGCCGCCGACTATAAACGCGCGTTGCCCCGGTTGCGCTCGACGGCGCGCACGCTCGGCAGCCACGGCCAACAGGACGCCGAACGTGACCAGGACGGCACCATGTCCGAGTGAGGGAGGGAAAGGGGATCCACCCAGGGACGTTCTCCTTGGCTGACGAATGATGCGGTTGATGCGGTTGCAGGGTAAGCTTATGCGGCGTCCCTCCCGTCCGCAATCACCCGGATGGGCTAGCTATTGTGAGGTATAGCATCTATAATGGAGCCGGTAGTCTCCGCACCCGTATTGTGCATCCGTACGTCGCGTCGCCTGACGTGTCGGTGTGCGCGAAGGCGAAGAGAGTACCAGTTCGCGCACGTACCCATCGATGGCATTTTCCGTGGGGGAAGCGCGGAAGTCGTCCGGGAATATATCCGGCGTGGACCACAGCCTAGCGGCGATAGGGTGCAGGTCACCGAATCCGCGTCAGCTAGGCGCGATTGAAGAATCCGGAGGATAGCTGTGAACGAGACTCTCATACGGTATATGGTCATGGCGCAGTACGCGGCGGTCGATCTAGCCGCCCGGCTGAAGAAACCTGCGCGCGGCCAGGGGATGGTCGAGTACGCCCTCATCCTTGGGCTGATCGCGATCGCCGCGATCATCGCCGTCAAGGTGCTCTCCAACAACGCGCAGGCGGCCTTCAACCACATAGGGAACTGCGTGAACAACGCCCAGACGCCGACGCCGCCGGGCGTGACCCCGACCACCGGCTGCTAGATCCACACGTCCTGGGGGACATGCTGCTGCATGGCGATGAGCGCGGTGTGTCCCTCCCTCAATCCTCGTGGCGCCAGGCGCAAGCATATAGCCCTGTGGTTCGCGCTCACAGCCTCGCTGAGAGGCACAGCCTCAGCGACCGACTCGCCGGGGCCGTGCGATAGGGCTTACCGTTTGGCGACGCATCCCGGCACGCGATGGTCGTCCACGATATGTCTGTCGGGTCATAGCGCCCATTGCCTAGCGGGACCATACCGTCCCTGACCCCCTTTTAAGGGTAGGTTTTTTCAGGCAGCGGGCGAAACGACCCGTGTGGGCAGGGCTGCGGGACTGGCCTTGTCCTCCGTCGCCACGGGTCAGAGTACTGGCCAAATCAAAAAACCTACCCCTAAGAGTCCCTGACCCCGCCTTTTCCCATCGACGCTGTCAAGGTGTTAGTCACCCTCGACAGCCGTGTCATGGATGGAGACGGTCGAGAAAGCCTCGGGTGCAGGGGTTACGCGGTATCCTTCGCGGCTATGTCAACCCACACCAGTGTCACCCGATCGTCCTCGCGCGTCGGCAGAGGGACCGGCTCATAGCCGCGCAGGGCACCCTCGCGGCACAGGACGTCGAGGGCGCGGCCCAAGGTTCGGCCAGCCTGCCACGAGTCACGGTCGCGAACGTCACCGGCTCCGATCAAGGCCGCGCGTGTCACCGTGACTCCAGTGACGTGGCCGGCCTCACGACAACGCCCGATATACTGGCGCAGAAGCACCGCTACCGGCACCCGGCCACCGGCATGTCGACCCCGCCGGCGACCGGGCGCCTCGATGGTGGGGAGGGGAATGAGGGCGAAGTCCTCGCCCGGTCGCCCGTCGGGTAGGCGGACGCCGGCGTACCACGCGGGGTTAAGCAGGATCTCAACCTTCTCGGGCAGCGCCTGCTCGAAGACCTGCTGGAGCGAGAGTCCCTCGACATCGGCGGTTTCACCGTAGCCGACGGCTGCCAGGAGCGGAGCCACAAAACCGGTGCTGCGCCGCCGCTTGCCAGCGCCCTGCGTCTGCTGGATTCCGACGTGAGTGAAGTGCAGACCGATGATCGTGCGCGAAATCGCGCGACGTGAGTCGGTATAGTGGGCGCCACGCCGGTCGCGCTTGAACCCGACGCGGTCCAGAAGCTCGTTGAGTTCGACCCGCAGCGCGGGATTGCGGTAGTTCTCGTTAGCCTTGGCGAAAAGCTGGAGCATCACCTGCTCCGCCAGGGGACCGAGCGCGGCGCCGGCGATGCGTGCGGCCAGGATATCGCGCGTCGGCGCCTCAACCAAGCGATTCGCCGGCACGCGCACGATGGCCCTGTTGGTGCGGGCGATCTCCCACCAGTCGCCCGAGAGGCTACCCGTTTCATTTGTCTCGAGGGGGGCGTGTAGTTGCGGTTTCGACTCCAGATAGTAGGCGTCGATCGCCATCTTGTTATCGTCGAGATCGCGCGCGATCCGCGTGCGGAAGGCCGCCTCTTTGGCGCTGATCCACTTCATCGACTCGGGGTCGAAGACCGTAGGCTCGTCGTCGCGCGGCCCAGGGGCCACATCCGCGACCTCCCCGATCCTGTCCATCGCGTCCACCTCGCCCATCTGCTCCTCGGCCCTCACTATCATTGTCCTCTTTTTCTCCGATCAGCGTGCCATGTGCGCGCTGCCATGGCAAGGTATCCATCCACATCGAAGTACATACACCGTATTAACCACACAACTCCCATATCAACCACACATAGACCGTGTCGAAGGATGCCGTCAACGAGCCGCGGAGCGCACAGCCGCCCCAAGACAGCAGCACTACGGCGGGGTGCGTGCCCTCTATGGCTGCGGCGTGGTTAATACGGGACCGATGTGGTTAGTATGGGCGTTACGTGGTTAATACAGTACTTGGTGTGATTAGTACGGTGCGACACATGGTTAGTACGGTACGTACGGGGTTTATATGCCCTACGTGTGGTTTATACGGTTCCTGTGCCGATTGTATGAATGCCATTGCCCCCTGCTACCCGTGGCGAGCATTGAGCACGTTCGCTCCGAGCCACGCTTACACTTTATCTTTGCACATTTCGTGGTGGTTACGCCGCCAGGCGATCGTAGAGGGTGTCGGCATCGTTGCCGGCGTGGAGTTCTTGCTCAATCCAGCCCAGGAGGTGGCGATAATGGAGGCGTTGGAGCGCACGGCGGGCCTCGCCGACGGTGACATGGCGCTGCTGCGCCAGGGTCAGGCGCGCCCGTTCCTCCTCTATAAGGGTATAGGCGGCGAGCACCAGGGTCCAGAAGCGCACGATGGCCGTGGCCGTCATGAGTTGGTACTGGTCCAGGCCGAGCAAATCCTTGGTGTCGCTAAAGAAGACCTCCACGGCCCACCGGGCGGCGATGTGGTCGAGCAGCGTGGCCGCATCGGCGTCCAGGTCGCTCGAGGCCCAGTAGCGCGTCGCAGATGCGGGGGCGTCAAGGGCGGGCCGGGCGATGAGGAGGTGACAGCGGTAGAGGGAGCGCACCCGCGTCTGGACGACATGGACGTAGACCTGGCGCGGTTCATCGGGGTCGTCGCCCTGGCGCGGCCACGCCATCAGCGTAAAGTCGTCCGCCGTCAGGCCCGCAGCGTAGTCCGACAACTGCTGCCAGCGCCAGCTCTGCTCCGCGTCGGGGTCGGGCACGCGCAGCGCGCGGTTGGCCTTGAGGCCGGTCGTGATCAGGAAGTCCCGCGCGCGGGCCGCCTTCCACAGCCGCTTGGCCCCGTACCAACTATCGAGCAGGACGTGCGTGCGCGTCCCCGCCACCGGCGCAAAGGTGCGGATGTGCTCCTCCATCAGGTCTATTTTGCTACGGAAAGGAACACCGCGTGCCGCGCAGACGCTCTTTTGCTGATAGAGCTGGGGCGCGAGGGGGCAACGCCGTCCCAGAAGGACATAGAGCCCTTGGACCAGGGAGTGCCCGCGCACCCGCGCGTCAGCCGTGCTGGAGTAGTGGTGTCCGACCCCTTCCATCTTTTTGCCTTTGGGCTTGGCCAGCGTGGAGTCGTCGCCGATGAGGTACCCGGTCACGAGGGGCTCCTTGGAGCGTCCCACCTGACGGGGGCGCGCGTGGCGTTGATACTCCCGCTCGGCTTGGACCAAGGGCGCGACCTGCGCCTGGAAGCGGGCCAGCCACGTCCGCACGACCGCCGCCTCGTCCCACGGTGCCTGCGCGATAAACCGGCTGAGGCTGGCGATGCGCGGACCGCCCGCCACCTGCCGCCGCAGCCCCGAGAGCGTGCGCGCCTCCTGACACAGCAGCAACCCCAGCAGCACGGTCACAAAGTGCTGATATGGGGGCTTGCTGAAACACGCGGCGAAGCTGGCCGCCCACTGGCGCACACGGCCGTCAAGGCATACAATCGGAACAGGCATGGCGTTTCTCCTGGCTACAAGGGTGTCTGAGCAACCTCTTGCTACCAGATGGAGCGCCATGCCTCAATCCCTCCTAAAAACTGCAAAGGTAGAGGCTTACATCTGTCACCTATCTACCGTCCGCTGGACGCATTTGGCGGCACGACGCCTTGCGTCATACGGTGCATTGTGTGGTTGTAACGGTCTGTACGTGGTTGGTAAGGCTCGTGTGTGGTTAATAGGCCCGATTGGCCCTATTGGCGATTAATATTTGTCATACTCTTCTCATAATCGTCCATTGGGAGGAGACAGCGGGAAACCCTGATGGCGCATAACGGTGCGACGCGCGCCGGGATCAAGCGTACGGAGGCCGAGTTGGGGCAATGAGCATTGGTTCAGCAGGGTTTGCGTCATCGAACACGACAGGGACGCCGGACACCCTCTTCGACTACTGGCTGCCACGCCTCACGGGCGCGCAGTTGCGCGTGCTCTTATTCCTCATCCGTCGCTGCTACGGCCCGACGCACCAGATCGACCCGTCCGCCGTCAGGATCAGTTTGCCGCAGTTCCAGAAGGGGACGACCGGGCGCGACGGGCGCGCCACATGCGGGTGCGGCATCGCGAGCAAGTCGACCCTGACGGGGGCGCTGAAGAGCCTGGAGGGTCTCGGGCTTATCGTCAAAGTGATGGCCATGGACGGCTGCGGCGGGTCCGGGACGAATACCTATCGGCTCGTTGTGCGCGATCATCCCGCGACGCGCGCGGAAGATGGCTTTCGCCCGTTGAACACGACCCCCACGCCGGACGATCTGTTCGATGTGTGGATGGATCGCCTCTCCGACGCGGAGCTGCGCGTCCTGCTCTACATCATTCGTCACACACTCGGTTGGCGCAAGGCGCAGGATGCGATCGATCCGGGCCAATTCATGAAGGGTATCAAGACGCACGATGGACGGGTCGTCGACGAAGGGTGCGGCGTCAAGACGCGCGAGTTCCTATACCATGCCCTCGGCGGCCTGGAAAAAAAGGGCCTCGTGCGCAGGATCCGGCAACAACACCCTACGCTCGGGAACATCACGACGCGTTACGTGCTTCGCTTCGCGGACGATCTTCCCCATGTCCTGCGCGCCGCCACGCGCGCGGCGCCGGATGATATCGACGACGCGGGCGACGAAACGCTGGGCGCGGGCGAGCCTGACACCGCAGACGGTGGAGACGCGAAACGGTGGCATGGCCGGGCCGCGACGGCATCTCCCGCACGCAAGGAGCGTGCGCGTAGGACATTAGGCGCGTCCACAGCGGACGTGGAACCACCCGATGGCGAAACCGCGCCTATCATCAAGGGGGTGCGATCCGCCGACCGA
>JAABUX010010689.1_pt1 | contig 10225 bp, 8 predicted proteins | sample 5561851 | NCBI WGS metagenome assembly JAABUX01 (sample SAMN10711883, study PRJNA513361) | rock metagenome | isolation source: Antarctica rocks | place: Antarctica: Victoria Land, Richard Nunatak red sandstone | collected 2016-01-03 | reverse complement strand
AGGTGGACCTCCCATGGCGATGGCGAGTCGACCCAACGGCCAAAATCCGTCAAAAGGGTTCCGGGCCTTGTCAATCCCCGCACTTTGCGCCGTTGGCGGCTTGGTGCTCCTTTCGACCGTCCTGGTCATCGCCTCCTCGACCACCCGGCCATCCAACCCCGATTCGCTGAAAATCTGGCGGGAGCACCACGAGCGCTGCCTGGCCACACCCGATGGGTCCTACCAATACGACCGCTTCCGAGCGATCAAGGGGCGCATCACCGACCCCGACGGGAAACCCGTTGCCGGGGCGATGGTTCGCTGTTCCCGCATGGAGGATCTCAGCCGGCTTGCAAGGATCGGCGATCTCTCCGACTCGAAATGGGTTGTTCCGATTCATGCGGAAATGCGTGCCGCTTCGGACGGACGTTACAGCTTTCCGCACCTTTCGGTCGGGGCTTATACGTTTTTCTACTCCGCGCCCGGTCTAAGCCCGGCGATCAAGGATCTGATCGTCGTCCAGGATGGCCTGGGGGCCGTGCTGGACGTCACGTTGGAGCGACCGCTCACGCTGCGAGTCCGCCCTAATGTTGGGTTTGATCCCCGATCGCGGTTGCGCCTGGTGCCCTCCCGCTGGTGGCCGGAATTGCCCGCGGCGGATACCGATCCAACCACAGGTGTGGCGGAGTTTACCGACCTGGGTGGCCCGTTCCGCCAGGGGTTGATTGTCGCCGCGAGTGGTCGCGATGCCTGGCGCGTTGTGGGCCGCTATGACTTGAATGATTCGGAGGAGGCGGCGATCGGGCCGTCTCCGCCGGCCTCGATCCTTGATTTGGGCGAAGCGGCCAGACTTGAGCCGTGGGGTGACCCCACCTCGCCGGAATTTCGCTCATTCTATGCGGCGATGTCGCCCATCGCCCTACTCTGGGGCGATCCGACGGGGGAAGCCCCGTTCGTCGCCGCGATGGCCGACTTCGTGGCGAATGCCCGAGAAGACGGCGTGGGTTCGGCTCGGGGCTTCGGTCCGCAGCCGTTCCTGCCGTTGCTCATTGAATCGCGGGCGGGAATCGTTCGGCTCGGCTGGGCCGGCGATTCTTCGGAGTTCGCGTTCCCGGACCTTCCTGCCGGCCCGTATCGAGTTCGCACCCTCGACCTCTTCGGCAAGCCGACGTTTGACCGAGGGGTCTCCGTGGCCGCCGGTGCTACGGCCAAACTGTCCGAGGGAATTTGGACCAAGCCGGATTTCGCAGAGACGGATTCGCGTGAGATCATGGGCTTCGTCCGATGGGAGGGCGGTCTCCCGGCGGCAAAAGCGGTCGTCTTCGTCCAGCACAGGGGCAACTTCCGGCTCTACCTCAGGCGCGTCGAGGCCGACGAGAACGGTTTCTTCCGCGTGGCCGACGTGCCGGGTGATGAGGCGTACTTTGCCTTCGCCGTCCCGCCCGGTGAGGAGATGGCGGCGCGGCAGTTCACGTACTTCAAGGTCCTCTCAACCCAGCGTGAAGTGTGGTGCGACTTGACGCTGCATGGTCACCGGGTTGTTGGCCAATTCGCCGGCATCGGGCCGGGAGTCCCCCTGCAACTCGTCCGAACTAATTCGGGAGGCGATCGGAACATCCTGGAGTTCCAGGCCGATGCCACGGGCCGCTTCTCAATTGCGAACGTCCCTCACGGGCGTTACCGCGTCCAATCGACATCTGGCGAAGGAGTCGCTGCAATCCGGTCGTTGCCGCTCGAAGTCGTCGAGGGACGACCCGAGGAAAATGTCCGCTGGCCGTGACCACCGGGCTTGCTGATCACTTCGGGATCATCAAGCCGGTCATGGTGAGTTTGCTGTCCGTGAATTGTGTCCTCTTCATGAAGGAGCAACCCCCTTGATCCGACATCATGCCTTGACGAGCCTCGTTTCGGTCGCCGTCGCCTTCGCGGTGGTGCAATCCCTGAGGGTCGATGCCCCCGACAAGTCGTGGGACTCACGCGAGGGTTCCGCCAAGCTGTTCAGCCGGCAGAAGACCCAATCGAAGCAGCCGCCGGGAGGATCACCGACGGCGACCACCGTCGAGAAATGGCGGGTCCTCCCGCAGCTCCGGATCGCGCACGCCATTAAATCCACCAACTCCAACCGCCCCACCGGTGTTCGACTGCACCTGGTGTCGATGACGAGTCTCTTCTCGACCTCGCCAATCATTGATGAAAACACCGGAGAGGTGCTCGTACCGGGGTCCTGTTACGGCGGTTTCACTTCCGTCCAGTTTGACGGTACCGGCGGGGCTAATAATGGTACTCCTGGCGACTGCTCGACCAGCCAGGGTAAAGGCGCAGGCTCTTCCACCACGAATTGCTCCACGCAGTATGGGGGAGATAACAACACCAGTGGCAATTGCTCGACCAGTTATGCTACCGAGTATTGTTCAGCAAATCCAGCGGCCGGTGGTGGAGGGGCGTCGCAGTGCAGCACCAATTCAAACGCATCCGGCAAAGGGTCAAACACGTGCAGCACGACAAAGGGGGGGAGTTGCTCAACGAACGGCACGCAGGCCGCCGGTGCGACGTGCTCGGCCAGTGGCGATGTAAACCAAACATGTAGCACCGGAAGTATGGGGGGAGGTAACGCGGGCACCTGCTCGGCCAAGAGTGGCGGCGGCGGCGGGAAGGGTAATTGCTCGGCGAGCGGTGGTGCGACCGTGCAGTGCAGCTCAAGTGGTGCCGCAAACGGCCAGAATTGCTCCACCCAGGGGGCGTCGGGGACGGCGGGGGATGGGACTCTGTCCAATGTCTGCTCGGTGTCGGCGGGATCTTCAGCTTCATGTAGCGCCTTTGGAGGCGCTGCCGCGACGAGCTGTAGTGCTACTGGTGGCGCCGTGGGCGATCCTCCTACTTGCAGCGTGATCAGCGGGGACGGTAAGACGGTGAGGCCTCCGGGGGCCAATAACAAGTGTCCATAACCGGCCTTTCGGCTGGACCGACTTCGAACCGACTGCATCAGCGATCGGAGGGAGGTTTCAATAATGAGGCCTCACCTCCCAAAATAGTTCGTAGTTGGGTTCCAAGCGTTCTTGTTGCTTGACCATATCGCGTCTGACATCATGTTGGATCGGATCGGCGTGAACAGGGCGACTCCCCAGTCTTAGAGGATTGCCATGCGTACCTCGCAAAAAACCATTTCTTCGGTGATCTGCATCACCCTGGTGCTGGTCTTCAATTCCACCTCATCCTGGGCACAGCAGGGGCTGTCGGCTCCCGCGGCGGCGGCGCAGGCCGAGGGCAAGCGCCACCTCCTCGAAGAGGCCGATCGCGTCGAGGCGCCACACTTCGCCATTCGTGCGGCCAACTCGCCCGAGGCCGTCGAACTGGCTCATCAGTTGGAGGCGTTCGCCAAGGAACTCCAGGTCGCCTGGCTGAAGCGCGGCCTCGATGATCTGCCTCTGCCCACCGACATGACGGCACGGCTGTCCCCCGAGGGGGCCGCTTACCGCAAGAAGTTCGTCTCCCCCCTGGAGGAGATCGCGACACTGACCCTGTCGGACCCAATCTCGCCGCCGCAGAAGCGGGGCCGCAAGGAGCGGCCTATCCCCTCGGGCGGCGCAGAACCGCAGCGCAACAACCTCGTCCCGCAGGCGATGTCCCCGATCAATCAGCAAAGAATCGATGTCGAGGTTGAAGCCTCACTCAATGTTTACGTCAACCCCGTATATTCACGATTTGGTGTCATTAGTAATCACCTCGCCTATGAGTTTGCTCAGATGAACTCGGAGCAAATCGCGATTAGCCGCAAACTCGATGAATTGAGTCAATCCGCCCTGAAATATTGGGGTCGAAAGAATTTTGATTTCTCGACGGAAGATAGTAATTGGCCGAGCCAATCGCTCCCACTCAGGCAATCGATCATTGATCTCTCGAACCGAGTCATCTTTTCGGCCATCCTCCGTCCGGAGCAGGCCGAAAAACTCGAGCGTGCCATCTGGATCAAGCAGGGTCCGAAATGCCTCTTAGATCCGGAACTTGCTTCGAGGCTCGGGATCAACAAGGAGCAGCGTGCGATGATCAAAACCGCGCTGGATCAAAGCCAGCAAGCACACATGGCATTCGGGTCAGAAGTGGTTCCTTTGATGAATCGTTCCGATGATCCGCTCGTGAAGCAGCAATATAGCGAAATGATCAAACAGAATCGAAAAGAAATCGATCAGGCCGTGTGGGATCTCATGACCCCCACCCAGATTTCAAAACTCAGCGGATTGCTCGGGGAGAGGTCATCGAAGGTCAAGCCACCGCAACAAAAGAACTCTTCGCCCCGTCCTGCCCCGGCTTCTTGACGAGATCGGACCGTCCTGATGAAGGCGAGGCTGCCAATGCACGGGATATTCCTTCTTCTGAGCCGCATGGCAAGTTCGACGATCCTCTCGTCGGCGTTCCTCTTGCTGGATGGGAGGGTCGGGCCACTCTCCTCCGAGCTACGTTCCGCCACGGCTTCGACCGTGCTGGCCGCGTTTGTGATCGCCGGCATCGGCCGGCCGGTCGGTTGGCTTCGGATGCTTGCGACCGCCGCAATGATCGGATTGGGCTTGCTGATCACTTCGGGATCATCAAGCCGGTCATGGCGCATTGACTGTTCGTGAATCGTATCCTCTTCGTGAAGGAGCAACCCCCTTGATCCGACATCATGCCTTGACGAGCCTCGTTTCGGTCGCCGTCGCCTTCGCGGTGGTGCAATCCCTGAGGGTCGATGCCCCCGACAAGTCGTGGGATTCCCGCGAGGGTTGCGCCCAGCTGTTCAGTCGGGAGGTGACCCAGCCGAAGAAGCCGCCGGAGGGATCACCGACGGCGACCACGGTCGAGAAGTGGCGGGGACTCACGCGGCTTCGAGTCGCGCATGCGATCAATTCCCCCAACTCGAATCGCCCCACCGGTGTTCGACTGCACTTGGTGTCGATGAACAGTTTCTTCTCGACTTCGCCGATCTACGATGATGCTGGAAACTTGATCCAACCGGGGTCTTGTTCCGGCGTCACTTCCGTCCGCAACGGGGGCGTGAGCACTCCTGCAAATCTTGATTGCTCAACTTCCAATGCTCCGGGTGGTAATGGAGGAACTTGCTCCACGAGTAATGGGACAACAGGCAACGCCACCTGTTCGACCAATGCTTCCAACGGTTATTGTTCAACAAATGCTGGAGGCAACGCGGCGTCAGAATGCAGCACTAGTGCAGTCGCACCCGGTGTGACAAATACGTGCAGCACGACAAAAGGAGGGGGATGCTCAACCAACGGCGATCAGACAGCTGGTGTGCTGTGCTCAGCTCAAGGCGACTCGAATCAGACATGTAGTACTGGTGACATGGGAGGAGGCATCGGGGGCTTTTGCTCGGCCGCTGGTGGCGTAAGCAATGAACCGGCTGCTTGCTCGGCTGGAGGCGGTGGTGACAGTTCTGTGAAGTGTAGCACGAGTGGCACCCAAGCGGACCAACGATGCTCCACCCGGGGGGATGCCAGTACGCCCACTACCAACACCTGCTCGACGTCGACCGCATCGAATGGTGGTCAATGTACCATCTACGGAGCCGCTGCTGGGTCTTGCAGTGTCAGTATCGGCGGTGCGAATACTTGCAGCACGAAACAACCGAATGGAACGGTGAAAGCTCCAAAGGCTACCGGCATTTGCGATAATACAAATCTGTAAGTCGAACGCTTTGTATTTTGCGATTCGCCAGCCGCTAAACGGTGGCTACGTCAGTAATCGGAGAGGGGCTTCGAAAATGAACCCTCTCCTCCGTAAACCAACCGTGTCAACGTTTCAGCCATCCACCTTGCTTGACAATGCCGTGTCAAACATCATGAGAGACCGGATCGGCCTAAACACGACGACGCCCTAGTTTAAGGGGAATGCCATGCGAACCTGGAATGAACCCGCTGCTTTAATGATCGGCATCACCCTGCTGCTAACTCTCAATCCCAACTTGTCCCGGGCGCAGCAGGAGTTGTTGGCTCCCGCTGCGTCGCAGGCCGCCGCCAAGAGTCGCCTCCTCGAAGAAGCCGAACGCGTCGAGGTGCCGCACTTCGCCCTCCGTGCGGCCAAATCGCCCGAGGCCGCCGAACTGGCCCATCAACTGGAGGTGTTCGCCAAGGAGATCGAAGTCGCCTGGCTGAAGCGCGGCCTCGAAGACACGCCCCTGCCTGCCGACATGTCCGCACGGCTATCCCCCGAGGGGGCCGCCCACCGCAAGAAGTTCGTCTCGCATTTGGAGGAGATCGCGACACTAACGTTGTCGGACCCGATCCTTTCGTCGCAGAAGCCGAGCCGCAAGGGTCAACATACATCCTCGGGCGGCGCAGAACAGCAGCAAAACAACCTTCTTCCGCAGGCGACACCCCCAATCAATCAGCAGGGACGCGATGGTGAGGGAGAAGCCTCGCTCGCCGTTTACGCTTTTCCCGTCCACAATAGATTCAAACCGATTGATATTTACAAGGCACGCGAGATTGCCCAATTTACAACTGAACAAACTGCCCTTGACGGCAAGCTCGATGAACTGACTCGATCCGTTCTGAAGTATTGGGGTCGCAAGAACCTTGACCTCTCGATCCGCGAGAGCGAGCGGCCAAGCCACGCGATGCGCTTCAGGCAATCGATCATTGACCTCTCGAACCGTGTCATCTTCTCGGCCATCCTTCGTCCGGAGCAGGCCGAGAAGCTCAAGCGGGCCATCTGGGTCAAGCAGGGTCCGGACTGCCTCTTAGATCCGGAGATCGCTTCGAGGATCGGGATCAACAAGGAGCAGCGTGCAATGATCCAAACTGCGCTGGACCAAAGCCTGCAAGCACAAACGGATTACAGGTCGAAAGTGGAGAATCTCATCAATAGACGTTCTAGTGATCGGCTCGTGAAGGAGCAAAATCAGGAGATCATTGAGTCGATCAAGCAGAACCGGAACGAGAACAACCAGGCCGTGTGGGATCTCTTAACTCCCTCTCAAACATCGAAGATCAGGGCATTGCTTGAGGAGAGGGCATCGAAGGCCAAGCCACCACGACAGGAAAATCCGTCCCGCCCCGCCCCGGCCTCCTGATGAAATCGGATCGTCCTGATGAATGCGAGGCTGTCAATGCACCGGATATTCCCCCTCATAAGTCACCTGGCAATGTCAACGATCCTCTCGTCGGCGTTTCTCTTGCTGGATGGGAGGGTCGGGCCGCTTTCCTTCGAGCTTCGTTCCGTCACGGCTTCGGCCGTGCTGGCTGTATCTGCGATCGCCGGCATCGGCTGGGCGGCCGGTTGGCTGCGCCTGCTCACGATCGCCGCTCTGATCGGGTTAGTCGCTCGCGGCCCATCGGTACCGGTGGGCCTGTCGGGTTTTGTCGTCGTCTTGGCCATCATGTCGCCGTTTTGGCGGCGGGATGGCGACAGCCGGGCGATGGACGGCCTCGTCCCGACTTTCCTTCTCTATCTGCTTGGCCGGACCGCCATCGAACTCTGGGCCCCGATTGGGCGGGGCGGGCTGGTGGCTTGTGGGCTAGTCGATCGATACGTCCTGTTCATCACGGGCCACGCGGCGAACGCGAGCTTCACCGCCCTGGGCGGTCCGATCGTGCTGTTTTCCTCGATCTACTTGATCTGCCGATGGCAGCTGTCCGGTAACTACTCCCGGCTCATCCTAGCGGCGGTCGTGCCGTTGGCCTGGTTTTTCTCGACCGCCTGGGTTGTGGCCGACACGGTCGCTAAGCCCATGATCGCCTTCGACCGGGGTATCTTGCTCGGCCTCGGCTGTCTCACCCTCGCTATCCTCCTCGATGCCTCGCTTCGAGAGGGCAGTGCCGTCCAACGGCCCAGGCCGCCAGTGCTGACAATTCGACTTGTTGGCTGCGCGTGCCTGGTCGCGGCCTTGGCGGGCGTCTGCTCAGTCGGTACGTCTCTGCTCATGCCTGCCGAATCCCGGAAAATCGTCGTTCACAATCGAGGTGGCCTGGATTGGGACCGCCCGGTCTTCGGCCGCTTCGGAACCTTCAGCGGCGGGATGTTCGGCCTGCTCCCAGTTTATTGTCGAGCGGAGGGCTACGAATTCGGGATCATCGACAAGGAGGCCATTAGCCCGGATGATCTCGCGGGAAGCCAAATCCTGGTTCTCATCAATTCGCCAAAATCCTGGTCCGGGGATGAGCGACGCACGATCCTCGATTTCGTGGAACGAGGGGGCAGTTTGCTGGTTTTGGGGGACCACACGGATGTGTTTGGGCTGATGCGAGGATTCAACACTCTACTCGACGCTTTCGGTATCCAATTTCGCTTCGATTCGGCTTACCGCGTCCGCGAGAACTGGCGAGGCAGCCAGGTCGCCGCCGCCGACGCGGCGGCCTGGGGTTGGGATTCCGAAAACCCGTCAGTCGCGGTTGGAGCCTCGCTCGAATTGACCGGTTCCGCTCGTCCGCTCCTGACCGGTCGCTACGGCTTTTCCGACAGAGGGGTCCAGGAAAATGTCATCGGCAGCTTCCTGGGCAATTACAGCTTCGATCGGGGTGAGAGTCTCGGCGACGTCGTCCTTGCGGCGACGGCGACCTTGGGCCGGGGCCGTGTGGTCGTCTGGGGCGACACGTCGGCCTTCCAGGGCGGGCTCAGCTCTTCCTACGCCGAGGTGGTCGGCCCGGTCCTCGCCTGGCTCTCGCGTCCGGCCGCTTGGACCGAACGCCCCACTCCTCGGATCTTGGTCGCCATTGGACTCGCCGCCGTCATCGTCGGACTTTGGTTCAGCCGGGTAACGCCGACGGGATCGGCGATCGTGGCCGCTGGCCTCTTGGCCGGGCTCCTTGTTCCGTGGTTGTTGAGCATACCGAATCTCGATTCCCGCATCACGGTTGCCGATGACTCGTTCATCATCGACAACTCGCACATGCCGGCCTCCGGGCATTACGATGCCCACATCAATTCGGTCGGCCCCCTCTACTCGAACCTCCTTCGCGCCGGATTCCGCGTTGTCGACCGCGACTCGTGGGACGCGGAGGACATCGCCCGCGCCAGGGGGATCGCTTTCGTGGCCCCGCAGCGGTCATTCCGGCCGAATGAGGTCGAAGATCTGCTCAAGGCGGAATCGTCGGGCGCCATAGTCCTCTTGGCGGTCGGCCAGCCCGACTCGGCCGCCTCACGGCCGCTCCTCCAAGCCCATGGACTGGCCTTGGCCCCGCGACCGCTCGGCACGGTGACGGCCGCCAGCCCCTTGGCCAGCCAACGCGAACGCGAGAAGGAGCCGCGCTTCCTCGACGCTTGGCCGATCACGACGGTCGAGGGCGGCGACCCGGCGTCGCTAACCGGGGTCGAGATCATTTACCGCCAGGGCGACGACGCGGTGGCCCTGTTCCGCCGCGTGGGGCGGGGTGGGCTGCTCCTGTTCGCCGACACCCGGTACTTTTCCGACATGAACGTCGAGGGGATGTCCGGCCATTGGCCCGGTAACCTCGCCCTGATCCACGACGTGCTCGTGCGCCATGCCGGCGCCAGGCCGGACGAAGTCAAGCCGCTCTTCCGCTCCCCCGAGAAGCCCCAGTGAGGAAACGGTGTGACGACCATCAGCGTTGCCGAAGAACGGATCAATCCAGCCCCGGACGCGGTCCCCTCGCCGCCGGCATTCGCGGCGAACAGGGTTTCCGATGGGAGAGGGATCGCGGCGGCGCTCCTGACGACCGGATGGCTGCTGACTCGCGATCGGACAGGCTGGTCAATCCCGACCGTCTTGGCCGTAGTTGTGCCCGCGACGCTCGCCTTTGTCGTTCTCACGATGAGGGCGGCGGGAGCACGATGGCGTGATCGGGTGCTGGCGGCCGTCGGTCGGGTCATACTCGCCGCCGTGGTCGTCATCACCGCTGAGGTGACGTTGAAGCAATGGGAGGAGCGTGGCACGAACATCGCCGCCGCGGCGGAGGCCGCCTCGGCCGCCCTGAACCTGCTGGGCTACCGAGCCGCCGCCGAGCAGGGCCTGCTCCTGCTCGACCACCCGGACGGGACGGTCACGATGGCGCCCACGGCCGAAAAGCTCGCCGTCGTCCCATTCTTCCTCTTCGCGGTCACCTGGTTCGCCCTGAAGGTGGTCGGCGGCCAACGTAGTGGTGCAGACGGTTGGCTTATTGGCATCGGCGCCACGCTTCTCATCGTCCTGATTCGCTTCAGCGTCGCGATTCTGATTTATTTGGAGCACGACCAGATCCTCGTGGGCGATGGCGGCCAGGCGGCGCTCGACTTCATGGGGTCGCCCTGGACGGTCATC
>JAABUX010010688.1_pt1 | contig 10226 bp, 15 predicted proteins | sample 5561851 | NCBI WGS metagenome assembly JAABUX01 (sample SAMN10711883, study PRJNA513361) | rock metagenome | isolation source: Antarctica rocks | place: Antarctica: Victoria Land, Richard Nunatak red sandstone | collected 2016-01-03 | reverse complement strand
TTTGGAGCTAAGGCTGTTTAGGCTTGCGTAGATGATACATGCGCACGTCAACCGATGATGTGCACTGTTGCCGCCCACATTGCGCTGCGTCACACACGAGACCCGTCGCTGCATTTCTGTTTGCATAAGCAGGCTGGCTTTTATGTCTTTTGGTTCACACTCGGAACCTCACTTCCTCAGAAGCAGGAAAACGCCATCGACGTGCACAGCTGCCTCAGATCGACAGGTGCATCCTGCTGTAGACAGGCGGCGTAGCAGGGCGCAAGCTTAGGCAGCAGGTGGGATATGGCACGCAGTCGGGAAGCTGCGCTGCATCGACCTGCCGATGGAGCTGCTGCCTCACCTGCATGCGAACGTTGTTGAGTCCCCCGCCATCAGGCTCCCACGTCAAGTATTGCTTCGCTTTCGGCACCGGGAACAGCGGCCCATCCGCCGGCATGCCTGCACCGAAAGCGTGGTCTGAGGCGAGGCGGGATCCAACTGGGCCACAAAAAGCACGAGGAGACCGTGCATGACGGCTTGCTCGGCAGTGCGGTAGCACTTGAGCAATCTGACCGCCAGGCATGTGCGAGCTGCGCAAATGCTCAAGTGCGCACCAACTTTCTGCGTCGAGAGCTCCCAGTAGGTCATAAGCCGCAGCAGCTCCTGCGGCGTCTTGCCCAGGAGACCGCGGGGCCCCAGATTCCTTCCTGACCCAGTGCCCGCCCCTGTGCCATTCAGCACACCCTCGTCGACGACTCCTGCCAAAACCTTGCCCTGCGGGTACAGCATGCACACAGTCGGTGACCATGCGGACGGGGCTATGGAGCCAGCAGTGCTCGCTGGAGCTCGGAGGAGATAAAACATGGAATGCTGATCCAGCTGATAATATCGAAAATCAGGAACAATGCGGTGACATGCTCACCTGACTGCCGGCAGCTGAGTGAAGCGTCTCCGACGCTGCGTGCCGCTGCACGAGGTGGCCGTGCGTTGCGTAATAGACGGCTGCGACGAGGCCGAGGGGCAGCGCGATGAACGTGAGCTTCCGGCGCAGCGATCCCCGCCGTCGCCGCCTCTGCGTCACATGTCAGTGTTTGGCCCCGTGCTGCGGCGGAACGTGAGATCAAATCTCCTCGAGGGAGCTGTACACCGCACGTATCGCATGACGGACCATTGGCGACAAGTGATGACCATTAGTTGCAGAGGATCATTGCGTAGCAAGGGTGCCAGGTGGGAGTGAGGGGGCAGGGGCCAGGAGCAGGAAGAAGCTCGAATCCATGCCTGGCAAGGCCCTCATGTACCCAGTGCGCTGCACTCTGCGTACCTGCCGATGGTGCATGGATCACTACTTGCTAGCATCTGTATGGATGTCCATGCCGTCGCTGAGCGAGGGTACCGCTCCCTGCCACGCAAGACCGAGCCTGGAACAGGCCACTGATTGCCAGGTGTCACATCAGAATGGTGCTTCGGCTACGCAGCAGATTCGAAAACAAACATCGTTACGTGAGTGACAAGAGCGTTGCCATCAACAACAGCCGTGTTTGATTTCGGGTGCACGAAGTTGTCGTCGAGATGGCAGCTTGAGCCTCCCGCAACTGAGTGAGCACACGCCTGTGCTGAGCGAGGCCCCTTCGCATTTCGACGCGCTGCGGAGGCCCCCTCCCCTGAATGGTTTCAACCTCGGACGCACCCCTTGCGTCACTTTCAGTGAGTGGTCTCGGCGACAGCGGCAGCCCTCAGCGGAAGGCCTCCGTGCTCAAGCACAGCGCAGCACAGCACGAGGCAGCCCTCTGCGAGCCCGACGGAAGTGGAGGTGACGATGGGGATGCGCAGCACACCAGCCAGCAGCCGCACGCTGGTTGTATCGGGGAACAGGACAGCCTGACACCGCAGGCGGTCAGCCGGCAGGACAGCCCAACACAACTTGATGCTCAGCCATCCGCAGAAGACCTCATTGCTGCTCTGCGCAAGGGTAAGGACCCGCAAAACATGCACGCCATCTGCACAGGTTAGGCTCGACTGCATGCTCGTCAGGTACGCCAGAAAGCGGCTTCCCTCTCTGGCGGGCTGACTGCTCTTGTGATATCATGACGTACATATGCTCACGGCTCCTGAGACCGTCCGTTCCTCCTGCAGCGCATGAATCGTACCAGTGTGAGAGCACCTCGCCAGTTGCCGCAGTCAGCCAAGCGGAGAACGGACGCTACGACATTCGTGAGGGCGACGGGACCGTTGACGGCAGTGACAGCAGGAGTGACAGCTCCGTCGAGACTTTCAGCAACGCAGCAGGCAGCCCGAGTGCGGAAGCAGCGGAGTCTGGGCTTACGCAGGCCCTGCTTGCCATCGCTGAGGTCGCGCACGGGTGTCTGCCCACGCAGGTAGGAGCTGGCTCACGTAGCTAGCTTCGCTTATATGTTTGTTCGTCGGGCGTCGCAATCTACATCGTGGCGCGCATCACTGCCACATGCTCGCCTCCTCAACTCGTGGACGTGCACGAAAGACATGAGTCAGGTGTGTTTGCCTTGCAGTTTGCCATCATGTCAGCCCCCGGCGTGCTCGGCATCATCGTGGGTCATCTAAGCAAGCCCAGCAACGCAGGGAAGGTGCGAAGCTGTCACACCAGCAACCCAACTCAGTATCTGTAGGATGTTTCAGAAGCACGCAATGGTTACGGACCATGGTCAGCGGAGCCAGACACAGGTGACGCTGGCTGATCGCGTCATGTGGCAACGCCAAGCGGTGCCGCGATTGCGCAGGTTGCCGCAGCCGCGTGCGCAGCAGTGGGAGCACTCGCCAGCGCCAACCCCGGGTGCCAGGGGGAGCTGCACACGGTCGGCGCGACCGGCGCGCTTGTCACCCTGCTGGGGGAGCACGCCGCCACCGCCGTCAGTGCCGAGGGCGCAGCAGCAGCGGGCAACGCAGCCGCCATGTGCAGCAGTCCGACAGCAGCGGCGTCTGACAGCATCGCGGAGCGCGCGGCGTGGGCAATCGTCGAGCTCGTGGCCGGCAACGCTGACCTGCAGGATGCTGTGCGTCCAGCAAACTCGCCTTTGCGCTTCATGCTCCGATTGGTTGTCACCAGCGCTTGCCACAGAGCTACAGAGGCGTGGCCTGCCAACTGCGGCCGCCACGTGTTATTGCTGTGTTCACCTCCCCGCTGAAGAGCTCCTTGAAAATTCCCCACATAGGTCAGGGAGGAGGGAGGCATCGGCGCCCTCGCGCTCCTGCTGGCCGGCGACCCGGGCAGCCTGACCACCGTGGGCGCCGCGGCCGCCGTCTGCAACCTCGCTGAAGGCAACTACGTGCGTGTTTTGCGGCCACTACATTTTGCGAAGTGTGCTCCATCGCACTGGCACTGAAACTCCTGCGCTATCGAATGCATCCGAAAGACACCAAAACGGACCTGACTGAGATCAGGAGCTGCGGAACAAGGTCGCCCTTTGCGGGCAGCTCCGTGCCTGAATCTAGCCGTCTGCAACCTCGCCGAAGGCAACTACGTGCGTTGTTGCTACTCCGCATCGTAAATCTCGGTTGACAAGGTGGCAAGCACTTCCTGTTGGGGTTGCATCATCAGCCCAGCTCCCTGTCGACGGAAGATCTCAGCAACCCCGGGGCTGCGCTCAGTACGTACACGTAGCCATAATCAACAGAACCTGACAGCTGCTGGTGAGCACGTGCAGGAGAATCAGCTGGCGGTGGTGGAGGCCGGCGCTGTGCCGCGCCTCGTGCGCATCATTGGCAGCTCGCCATCAGACGACCAGGTCCGAGCTCGTGTCCGGTCACAGACTGTGATCGTCCTAACTTGCGTCATCCTGAGTGCTCAGCATGGAGCTGTAGCAGCTGCCGTGCCAGACCAAAGCCGGCGATAACTGGCATCATGGACTTGGACTTGCTGCAGGCATGCCGTGAAAGATTTCGGGACACAATGGCAAACTTTCCAGGTGATGCAGGTCACAGATTGGTCGAGCATGCAGCAACTGCCGTTGCAGGTTGCACTGGACATAGCCGTCTGGGGCCTGCAGCACGTGGCGCACCAGTGCTTCGCCGGGCAGACTGCCATCCGCCAAGCCGGCGGCATCTCCGCGCTCGTCAAGGTGCCGAGCTGATTTTGCGTGCGGCCCAGCAGGCACTGCCGCCGCTGCCGCTCACGGCCGTGGCTGAAACTGATGTATGTTGCCATGTGCAAGCCAAAACCCTCAGCAACATCTATGAGTGTTCAATTGCCTGCGCATAGACGTACACATGGGTACACGCCTTCTGAAGGTGGTCAGCCACATGGGTGGCGCTGTGGGGCTGCATATGTCAGCATGTCCGCGGGCCGATGCTCAACCGTCGACAGCATCATGACGCTCCATTGAGGCCTCCGCAGGTGGTGCGGCTGGGGGCCGACAGCAGCGCGGCGGAGAAGGCGGCGTGGGCGCTGTACGACGCCTGCTTCGACAACCCAGACAACCGTGAGGCGGTGCGTACGGCCGGCGGCGTCCCGGCCCTGGTGGAGCTCCTCCTGCACAGCGGCGGCAGCGGGCCGATTCCCAGCGCAGCCTGGGCGCTGGCGCAGCTGGTGGTTGGCAGCAGGGAGGCTGCTGAGGTGGGTGACATGTTTACGAATGGGTGGCCTGTCTGACGATCGGCCACTTTTTGTTGACCGTAGCATGTTTAGGCCTTTGCAAACAGAACCCTTTGTGGCTGTCAATACAGGCAGTGGTGGAAGCGGGAGGTGTGCCGCCCCTGGTCCAGATGCTCCAGTCCGAGGACACGCTAGCCGTGACCGGCGCCGCTGCGTCGTGCTGCAACCTCGCCGCCAGCTCGCCAGCAGTCCAGGTACACCAGCTTGCGGTGCATACATGTTGCGCTTGTATGATGCCCGAACCGCAGTACCGGGGCAGTTCCGAGTGTCGAACCCTGAAGACCTATATGGCACCAACGGCGCAGTCGCATGTGAGAAAGCTATCCAGTGCCTTTCAGCATACCCCGTGCCTGTCTGTTAACAGGCAGCTCTTGTGGATGCCGGCGGGCTGCCTCAGCTGGCTGGTCTGCTGCGGCGCTCTGCTGATGCCGACTGCGTGGACAGCAAGGCGACGGTCAGCGCCGCTGAGGCGCTGCGCAACTTCGCTGACAGCGCGGCCAACCGTACAGCCGTTAGGTGACAGCCCTCGCCTTCATGTTCGCCGCATGAGCATCTTACCCGACCCTGGCACTCATGGGTTCGGTGTGGATAAGCGTGACGAAGCTCCTCATGACAAGGTTCACGTGATGGTTCACCTAATGCAGCTGGCGACTGCGAATGAACAGGCAAGCGGGTGCGTTGGAGCCGCTGGTCCAGCTGCTGCGACTGGGTGCCGACGATCCGGCTGCGCTGGCAGCAGTGAAGGCCCTGCTTGCGGCGGCAGCCGACAGCCAGCGTAACCAGGCACGCGCCCAGCATGCCGTCCAGGATACAGCAGACAAGTCTTAGCTGCGCGACGTAGCACCATCCCGCATCAAGACACCGACATCTAGCCAGAGGACGATGTCTCCCATTCGCCGGGCATCACAGCCACATCTTTGATGCCTAAGTTTGTGGCGTGCAGGCTGCCGTCATCGCACGGGGCGGCTTTGAGGCGCTGTTGGACCTCGTAGCCGGTGGACCGTGGAAGGAGGCAGCGTTGCAGTCCCTCTTGCTGCTGACCACGCTCGCGACCAGCAACGCAGGTGAAAGAAAATCTCAAACTGCGTTTCTCGAGCTTGATCACCCAGCTGGGAGGTCACGACGGGGTTGACGGGCCGCAAACCGCAGTCTTCAGATCACGTTGGTGTTGTTCAATATCAACATTCATCTGCACCATCGCGCAGGTGTAGTGCATCAGGTGTGCGGCGCGGAGGGCGGCCTGGCGTCGGTCATAGCCTGCCTCAAGGCCGGCCCCAACCAGTCAGCGGCCCAGCATGCAGCGAACCTGCTGCAGGTGAGGACACCTGACATTCGCCCTGACAATGGGGTCAGCGTCACGGTTGCTAATCGCATTGATGCGAGCTCTGAAGCAGCATTTGGCATCACATGGCCAGTAGCATGTCTCGTTTCCCTTCGGTCAGCACACGGTGGCTGTCTGTCGCCTGCGCAGGCGCTCGCCCGGCACGGCGCGGCCGGCGCGGTCGAGGCGGCAGACGGGGTGCCGCCGCTGGTGAGGCTGCTGGAGGGCGGCCCCGTCAGCGCTGGCACCCTCGCGGCGGTGCTGTGTGTCAATGAGCTCATCGCCGACAGCAGGTACGGGGTGCTCTCCATCATGTCAGGGCTAAGCGGCGAAACGTAGATGACGTGGAAAGTCGTGAAGCGTCCCACTTCAATGACTTGCGTTCTTCTCTAGGTATAACAAAGGTTTGTGGACGGTTCGATGTCGTCGAGACGCACTTAGTCTGTCCATTGAATGTACGCTGCCCACATTCTGGCATGCGTTTGATGTTGCATTGCTGTGCAGCAGAGCCTGTGTAGCAGATTGTAATGCAATCAACTGTCAGGTGCGGGTGCATCAGCGCACCCCACCAATTTATTCTATCGTGCCACCAAGTGTCCTGACCACAGGCGCTGCAAGCTGGCGGTGTGCCGTGTCGGCGGCGTGGCGTCCGTGGCATCCCTCATAGCCAGCGGCCCCCACCTGGCCATCACCGCGCCGGCGGTGGCCGCGCTGCGGCTCATGGTATATTTTCATACTCTTCTTCTCATTTTGTTGAAATCCAATTTATTTAATATTCAATGCAACCGGCTGTTACTACAATAGGCATATATGAATCTTCAGCACCACACAGTTCGCTACATTGACCAGAGGAACATCCTTTTCGTTGATTCTCAAAGCAAAACCGTTAAAGATAATTTTATCAGGTGGACGGCTGCGGCGAGTGCGCGGCCGCCGCGGTGTCGGCGGGGGCAGTAGCAGCAACCGTGGACCTGCTGGGACAGACCACGGACCCGGAACTGCTGGAGACCACTCTGACGGTGCGCCACGCGCGTGTGAGATCCGGAAGGACCATATATGTTGGCCAGCACAGGCAGGGTACATGTTGTGGCATGCAAATTTAGCTTAACAAGACGGCACGAGAAAGCTCTGTGCAGCCTTCATGCGTGTTGAACGTGCAGCATGTACAATCAGGGTGCGCAACGCGACGGGGCTCTCTGTGACGACACCCTCTGGTGACTCGCAGATGCTGCGCGCGCTGTGCGCCGCCGACCCGGCCGCCTGCGCTGCGGCGATGCATTCCACAGACGTGCTGGACGCCATATTGCCGCTGCTGGTAAACCTTACCTCTAGGTCGAACAACTCTCCAGTTGACTCTATTTTCCAGTGCTAACAACCTTATGATGAACAGCGGACTCTCAGATATACAAAAAAACTACTTCATAACAGTCAAAGCTACTCATTCTGAAACTCTTTAACGCGGCAAATCCAGGCGGCGGGGGACCTGGAGCTGCGCCTGGAGCGCGCCGCCGCGGAGGCGCTGGGGACGCTGCTGGCCGCGTCCCCGCGGCTGCGCGCCGACGCGAAGGCCGCCGGCGCCGGCGCCCTGCTGGTGCGGCTCCATGTTACAGCAATTGAAGGTTAAGCCGCCGTGCTGATGCGTAGTCACACCTTTATAGGAGGAGCTGCCCTTCGCTAAATATGTCAAGGCCGGGAGGCCTGCTACTTACCGCACCCTTCACCATTGTCTGCCTTACTGCCTGGTGCCTGTCGCGTCTTGCCGCATCTCACTCAGTTCCCATTTAGCGGGTGGTTGCTTGACAGGAAGTGGTACACTCATGCTGCGCAGGAGCGTCTGCAGTCGACGGCCGCCGCCGAGGGCGACGCGGCGACGTCCATGGCCGCCGGAGCCGCGCTGGCGCTGCTGTCGCTGCCCGACACGCCCCCTCCGGACGGCGACGCGCTCTCTGCCGGGCTGCGAGCACGCACAGCAGCAGCCACAGGCAGCACGTACCCATCAGCAGCGGGCTCACAGTCCTCCATGCCGGGCTGTCATGCCAAACCGCACAGTGGAGTGCGCTCTGCAGATACGCAGCGGCCAGGGGTTAAGCAGCAGCAAGAGCGGTCCAGCCTGTGGCACGCCATCGCGGTGGCGATGGCCCTCTCGCTGTGCCTCAGTGCCGTGTCAGCCTGGTGGCTTGGGACGCGCGCAGCAAGCTTGTGATACCATATTTGTGCTGTGCGAGCAGCACAACATGAACCGATGCTGCACGACGCATTGATGCTGCCACCGCAGAGTGCCTGCTCATACCTCTTGTGACGGCCAGGCAGCACGGCACAGGGTACCAGTGTACGCGCGTCGTCAATGCAAATGCAATGCGGCAACAGACAGCGAACGGGAGAAGCAATTTGCAATCGGACCGACGCGGCACAATCATGGTAGCTACAGATGTGCTTAAAAGGCTCAACGGAATTTTGCGCCATTGCGCCATCAAGAAGGACGCATCACTGTGCGATATCGACACCAGCTGTTGACAGCTGCGAGCACCCTGAAAGCCGGGAAGTTCTTGCCGATCCCGGAAGCGCAAATTGCAGCGTCTCAGCCCCTTGCATGTGGCTGCAGTACAGATTCCGCCGTACAGCCCGCATTGGACACCTGTCGGGCCTGTCATCGAGGCTTTCAATATGGGCAATATCATCTTGACTGTCCGACTGAGTGGCAACGTATCCAGAACGTGCACACGACTCGGCAAAGACTCCATGGCCACCATGATCTGCATGGCGGTGTTCAGCAGAGGGCCATTAACGCGACCGGCGCAGGCACGCACGCTGGGAACAGCCTGCCAAGCCGCGCGCACGCGTCCGCCCCGAGTCAAGCGGACCTCCGCTGGTGAGCGCTAGAGTATGATGCGCACAGCACTCCAAGCCAGAGGCCCCCCCTTCTTCCCTCACCCCCGCGCTCGAGACTTCATGCATGCCGTTGCATTGCTGTGACTGCGGGCCACTCGGGACTGGGACTGCTGCGTGATTGCAGCAAAGACGACTCAACCCCTGCCGAACTCAGGGGCATCTAATCGCTCGACTGGGGCCCGCAATCAGTTATTGGGCCGGAGCAGCGACCCGCAGTCGACAGAGGGCGACGTTGAGGCGACGGAGTCGGCGGACAGCCCGCTGTTTGAGGACGTGCCCTTGCTTTTCGCCTTGTGGGTCCCGTTTGCCCTGGCCTTTGCCGGTTGGTTCGGGCTTTCAACCATCTTTGTCTGGAAGTGAGAGGCGTTAGGCCCTTAGGTCCCGGGGACGCTGCTGGCCGCCTCTGCGCGGCTGCCCGCCGACTTCAAGCTCGCTGGGCGCTGCGCCCGCTGCTGGTGCGGCTCCGTCTCACAGCAGTTCGAGGGCTGAGGCTCGGTGCTATGCAGCCACTTGACGCTATAGGATCACGGATGAGTCCCTTATACTGCACTGAGGGCAAGAGAGACCCACAGCCATACCATCAATTGTCTCGGAACTCAAGTAATTGTCGTATGTCTTGCCGTCCTTCGCCGGAACGCTGTGCTGCAGGCAGCATTTGACTCCAATGCGGTGGTCTATTGCCGCACAGGAGCGTCTACGGCCGGCAGCCGCCGCCGAGGCGACGCGGCGAAGGACATGTCCGCCGGAGCTGCGCTGTCACTGCTGTCGCTGCCCGACACGCCCCATCCGGACGGCGACGCGCCCTCCGCCATGCTGCGAGGTCGTCACGCTCCGGCAGCGGCGGCGGTGCCCGCCCCTGCGGCCACGAGCTCACAGACCAGCGAGCCCGGTGACTCGCCCGAGGCGCGAGATGTTGCTCGGGCTGAAGTCACGCAGCAGCCGATGACTTACTCAAGCAGCAGCAGCTGCAGCATCAGCAGCGGTCCAGCGTCAGGCGCGCCGTGGCTGTTGCGACCGTGCTCTCGCTCTGCCTCAGTGTCTCGGTGGCCTGGTGGCTGGGGACAAGCGGAGTCGCGCCCTGGCTGTCGGGATGAGGGCAGCGCTGCGGCGCGGCGTGAATGATCACCCGAAAGATCCTGCAGCATAGGGCTGATGCCCACTGCGCACCGAAAATGCCATCGCTGGTGTCTTTGCCTGCCTGCCATCAGTGCTCTGGAGCAGCAGCGAACGCTGCTCGTCACACGAACCGCATATTGAGGCGAGCAAGGCGCATGCTGGACAACGTCTTGGTGTCTATTGTGGCACAGCGGCTGCATGCGGATTGTTAGACAGGGGAAGGTGAAGACAGGGCACTTTGAACTTGCCTCTGTCTTCATGTGTTGAAGTGTAGAAGGGCGATTTTGCAGATCA
>JAABUX010010686.1_pt1 | contig 10227 bp, 8 predicted proteins | sample 5561851 | NCBI WGS metagenome assembly JAABUX01 (sample SAMN10711883, study PRJNA513361) | rock metagenome | isolation source: Antarctica rocks | place: Antarctica: Victoria Land, Richard Nunatak red sandstone | collected 2016-01-03 | reverse complement strand
GTCGATGTGCTGATCGACCGTGACGTCGCTCGACGCGGTGAAGACGTTCTGCCAGTGGAGCGGCACCTCGGAGACGCCCTTGACCGAGCCGCGATTCTCTTCGATCTTACTCAGGAGTTCTTGTGAGAAGAAGCCCTCGCGCTTGGCGATCTCTTCGAAGAGTGGGATCACGTAGTAGAGATGTTGCGGACGGCCTTCGCTGTCTTTCATGACGTGCTTGGTGTACGCCATCCCAAAGTACGGTTCGCATCCGAACGCGCAGCCCGCGATCATCGAGATCGTCCCGGTCGGCGCGATCGAGAGGAGCGCCGCGTTGCGCCGGGGTTTGGGATCGTTCGCCCAAATCGAAAGATGCTTGTTCGGAAAATCGCCGCGCTCGCGGGCCAGCGTTTCACTCGTTTCGATCGCCCGCTCTTGAATGAACGCCATCAATCTGCCGGCGAACGCGACCGCCTCCGGCGACCCGTAGCCCATCTCAAGTTTCACGAGCAATTCGGCGAAGCCCATGATGCCCAAGCCCACGCGCCGATTTGCCGTGACCATCGCCTTGATCTCGTCGATCGGATAGATGTTCGCGTCGATGACGTTATCGAGGAATCGCAGCGCGAGCGTGGTCGTCTGCGCGAGCCGTTCCCAATCGACGTCTTTGGTACGTTCGTTGTAAAAATGGCCGACGTTGATCGAGCCGAGGTTGCACGAATCATACCCGTGCAGAAACTGTTCGCCACAGGGATTTGTTGCCATAATGTTACCGAGACCCGGCAACGGATTGACGTCGGGATGATCGAGGAACAGGATGCCCGGCTCGCCGTTTTGCCACGCGCCGTCGATGATCGCATCCCAGATCTCGCGCGCCTTTACGGTGCGAACGATCGCGTTCGTACGCGGATCGTGCAGATCGAAATCGCCATCCGACTGTACAGCCTTCATGAACGCGTCGGTCACGCCGACGGATATGTTAAAATTGTTTATCTGCGTCTGCAGAAGCTCTTGCTTCATGTGCGCGAGTTGCGCATCGGTGTAGCGGCCCGTATCGCTCATCCGATTCCAGAGCGCACGATTCTCCGCGTCGAGATCTTTCTTGCAACTCATGAAGTGAAAAATGTCGGGATGATCGACTTTGAGCACGCCCATGTTGGCGCCGCGACGCACGCCGCCTTGCTTGATCGAATCCGTCGCGGCGTTGAACACTTTCATGAACGAGACCGGCCCCGACGCATCTTTACCCGTCGAATCGACGCCCGCGCCCTGGTGGCGCAGCTCGGAGAACGCGAAGCCCGTGTTATGAATGAGCGCCAGCCCCGTGCGGCCTGAGGCGTACGTGTTCCATTCATCGACCGTGAGGTCGTAATACGCCATCGGCGTCGCCGCGCGAGCGATCGATGCGATTTCCTGCCCTCGCGTCGCAAGCGAACCTAACAGATCGGCGGCGGAGGCATCGAACGGTTCGAGCGCCGTTGCGATACGCGCGAGGTCGTCACGGCGCACGCGGTTGCCGGCGTTCGCGCTCCAGCGATCGAGCTCCGCGGCAAGCGGGCCCGCGCCTTTCGTACCGCGCCGTTGCACGAGTTCGAATTCGGCGAACGCATCGCGCCAATCGGCGAACGGCATCTCGAGCGCCGTTTCACGACGGCTGTTGCTGTGCAGACGATCTTTGCGGAACACGCTGAACATCTGGGCCGCGATATCGGCTGAGAGATCGTTGACCTGCGGCAGAGGACACAGAAGGATCGTGTAGATCGCGAGCTTGCCGCGTCCGCGCGGCTCTTTGCGCGTAACCGTCGGGCGATATCCGAGCAGGCTCATGAGACCGGCCAAATCGTGCGCCATCTCGCGACTCGCCGTGCTGTACGACGGGCTTCCGTCGGGCGCGACCGTTCCGTCGCTATCCATAAGCCCCGCGATGAACGCGCGGACGACCGAGAGCGGAGACTTCGCGATATGCTCGGGCACCCGGATGCGCGAATCTTTGGGGCCACGCTTCGTAAAGCCACACGCCGCGAGCATTGCAGCGACAAAATCTTGTTTGAGCGTCGTGACGCAAAGCGTCTTGCCGCGTGAATCTTTCGACATACCGACGTGTATGTCGTGTTCCGCGAGAATCGCGCGCACGCGGTCGAGAACGTCGGCCTCACCGGAGAACCACCGTAGACGTTCTTGGCGCAGTGCCGACACGTAACCGAACGAACCGTCCCCGAGCGTAAATCCGATGAGCCATCCGATCTGCTCGTCGATCGTGAGTCCTGCGACGCGACGATACTCTTGCCAGGGCCAGAACGCATCGGGCCGCTCGGGACCGAGCACGATGTCGCCGGCCTGTAGCGCGTCGGCACGTACCTCGACGAACTCCCGGCCACGAAGCACCATGAACGGGTGCCAGGAGCTCGTCTGCACTTCGACGCCCTCCCGCGTCGCGACGACGACCTGTGCGTCGGCCGGTACATCGAATTTCCAGACGTGCGTCACGTCTTTGAGCCCAGTCTTCCCGCTGAGCCCATCCATCGATACCGTCTTGATTCCGAGATCGCGCACGTCGTAGGCGGTCCCGTTTTCGCGCGAGACGCCGACCCGACCGTCGGCGGTTGCACGATTGAAGAGCACTTCGATCGGCTCGAGACCGCAGAACGTCGTCCAGACGCGACTGTCGGCGGAGACGCAGCCGCCGCCGCTTTTTTGGATAAGTGCCATCGCCTTGAGATTGTAGAAGATGCCTTCAATCGAGTCCGGGACGGGCAGCACGAAGCACGCAGACAGCATCGAGAGCGGGCGACCGGCGTTGACCAAACACGGCGTATTCGGGAGAAAATCTCGCGCGGCCATCATGTCGTAGAATGCGTGGCTGACGCCGTCGACCACGGCCTCGGCATCGCGACCCGCTCTCACCGCATACGGACGCTCGGGCTGCGCAACCGCGGATGCGACGCGCCACACGAATTCGACCGGCGTCTCGACCGTGCCGTCCGCCTTCTTCGCGAAATATCGCTCGTTGAGGACGCGCATCGCGTTCGGATCGAACGCGGGTTCCATCAAGCCTCCGGGAACGGAGGCGCCTGAGGCAGCAGAGACGTCGGACATCGAAGAACCTCCATGGAATCATGTTCCGGGGACAGCGATCGAACACCTGTTCGATAGAACACGTATTTGCGACGCTCGGTACGTCATATAGTACACCCGAGACGCTCGAGATACAAGATATTGGGGCAGCGTCCTTGCGAACAACCTATGGGCCTCACGTGGACAACCGTAAAAAGACGTGGACTCGCGGTGCATCGATCGTTTGGCGGTGTCGAGCCGGTGGAGAACTTCGAGGATAGCGGGGAAAGCTCGCGCAACGCACGGTCCGGTGTTCCGACCGGACGGTTACGCACCGCGTCTCTCTCACGTTTCGCTCGACGATCTCGTCGCTCGGGGATTTCGCGGTATCATCGTCGACCTGGACAACACCCTCGTCGGCTACGGCGTGCACGACTTGGCGGACGAGGACCGCGCGTGGGTCGCGACGGCTCGCGGCCGCGGTTTCGGCATTTGTTTGGTATCGAACAACTTTACGGGACGCGTCGAGCGCATCTGTGCCGACCTCGGCGTGCCGGGCATTTCGAGCGCGCTCAAGCCGCTGCCGCGCGGATTTCTCGCCGCGCACCGCGACCGTCGTCGTCGGCGACCAGCTCTTCACCGACGTGCTCGGTGCGAAATTGCTCGGCTTGCACGCCATCCTCACTGAACCGCTCGTCGCGAAAGATTGGCTCGGCACGCGCGTCTTGCGGTTTCTCGAACGACTGCTCTTGGGACGGAGACCGACGTGACCAAAGCGCTTCCCTACGACGCTTACGTCTTCGACCTCTATGGAACGCTCGTCGATTACGCGTCGCTCGCGACGATGGCCAGCAGCTTCGTCGCCGATCCCGTTGCGTTCACGGCGACGTGGCGAGCGAAACAGATCGCGTATTCGTTTGCGGCGACCCTGATGGACCGCTACGTCGATTTCGACGAGCTCACGCGGCGCGCGTTCGATTATGCCGCGGCTTTGCACGGCGCGACGGCCGACGCCGCGACGCGCGAACGTGCGATTGCCGCATGGGGCACGCTTCCGCCGTACGCCGACGCGGTCGCCGCCGTGACGGCGCTGCGCGAGCGCGGCGCGAAAACCGCAATCCTCTCAAACGGCACGCCGCGCGGCATCGCCGAGGCGACGGGAAACGCGAGGCTCGCGGGACTTTTCGATGCGATGCTCTCGGTCGACACGATGCGCAAGTACAAGCCGCATTCGTCTGTGTACGCGCTCGCGACCGACCGTTTCGCGACCTCGCCCGAGCGCATCGCCTTCGTCTCGTCCAACGGCTGGGACGCGACGGGCGCAGCGGAGTTCGGCTTCGCGGTGCACTGGTGCAACCGCGGAAATCTGCCTGCCGAAACGTTCGGTCGCGCGCCCGTGCGGATCGTGTCGTCGCTTGCGGAATTACTCTGGTAGCGGTGCTAAAGCTCGCCGTGATCGGCGATCCCGTCGAGCACAGCGCGAGTCCCGCGCTCCATCGCGCGTTTCTCGCTGCGAGGGGCATCGACGGGACGTACGAAGCGATTCGCGTCGGCGCCGGCGACGCTGCGCACGCGATCGACGACTTGCGCGCGCGTGGCTACGCGGGGCTCAACGTCACGACGCCGCTGAAAGAAGAAGCATTCGCGCGAGCAGACGAACGCGATGCGATGGCGATCGCGACCGGCGCGATCAACACGCTCGTTCTCGGGCAGCGGATCGTTGGCTACAATACCGACGGCATCGGAACGATCGGCGCGCTCGCCGATGCGGGGTTGCTCGACCTTGCGGGCCGGCGCGTGCTCGTGCTCGGCGCGGGACCGACCGCGCGCGCGGCAGTCGCGGCGCTCGTCGCGAGCGCTGCAAAGACATACGTATGGAATCGCACGGCTGCGAAAGCTGCAGGCATCGCGCACGCGCTCGCGGGGCACCTTTGGACGGCCGAGGAGCCGCCTTTTGACGCGGTGTTCGCGACGCTCGCGCCCGACGCCGAACTCGACGATCCAGCACTCCGCCGTGCGATCCGCGACGCGTCGATCGTCATCGATGCAAACTACGCCGAACGCGCGACATTCGGCAAGCGAATCGGCCGTAGCGACGTCCGCGACGGCCGCGCGATGCTGGCCGCGAGCGCACGCGCGTCGTTCGAGCTGTTCGTCGCGGCGACGACGTCGATCGCCACGAGCGACCATCACCGAACGATGTAGATGTCCTGCGTTTGCCCCTGGGTCACGATGCGGTCCTGACAGAACGTCTGGCTGAATCCGACGATACGCCCCTGGCGGTCGAGCGGAATCGAGAGCGTCGTATTGCCGCCTGGCGACAGCGCGTAGCGGCACCCTTCGAAGGGCTCGTAGCCATCGGCCTCCGCCTGTACGAGCACGGTCGGTGCTTGCAAACCGATGACGTTGAAACGCCCTCTCGCATCGGTTCGTACGATGCGATCCTCGCTGCCTTCCGGATCGAAAACGTAAACGTTCGCCGCCACGATCGGCCGATTCGTGCGGACGTCGAAAAGCCGACCGGAGACGGTACCGAATTGGTCCGCGGGCGCACGTGACGCGGAGGCGACGAGTGCAGCGACGATCGTAGCCGCAAATGCGGAACGACGCATGGCTGGTCTCCAATGGGATTGTCGCGGCGTGGAGGAGAGAGGGAGATTCGAACTCCCGAGACCTTTGACAGTCTGTTCGCTTTCCAAGCGAATGCATTCGACCACTCTGCCATCTCTCCGTCGTGCGTTTGGCCGAGGGCGGTCGTTCTCGACCGAACGCCACCAGCCTCCGCGAACGTTACAGACCCGTTGCGTTGAGTTCCGAGACGAAAGCCTGCACGCGCGGCGAGAGCCACCAGCGTTCGAACGGCCCGGCAACGGCGTCGAAACCGCGAACGCGCTCGGCGTGCGCGTGAAGACGCGTGGCGTCGGGCGCGGTGCTCGCGTATTCGCCGTGGAAATCCGAGAGGGCGGCGCGCGCCGCGTCATCACCGGCGGCAGCGTGCAGGTCGTCGTACGGAAGGGGCTCGCGTGGATCGCTCATGCGGGACTCGTTCGCCGCCGCGAGCGTCCGGGCCGCGTGCTCGATATGGGCGGTTTGTTCCGCGAGATCGGTGCGGATAAAGGCCGTTTCGAGGTCGCCTGCGACGCACGACAAGCCGTGTCGCGCCATCACGACGGTATCGACCGGCCGGGCAAACGCTTCCGAGCAGATATCGGCGAGTTCGGCCGTGCCCGAGCGGGCGTAACGCGTCCAGGCAATCGAGCCGAGCGACTCGATCGCGCCGACGGTATCGCATGGAAAGAGGCCGCCCGTCTTCGACCAGGCGACGCAGTAGGTCGGATGCGTGTGGACCACGCAACGGATCTCCGGCCGCACGCGGTAGGCCGCCAGATGCAACGGCAACTCGCTCGTCGGTCGGCGACCCGCGTCGAGCGGCGTTCCGTCCGCCGACGTGCGTACGATGTCGTCGACACCGAGCGCGCGCAACGATACGCCGGTCGGCGTGACGAGCAGCGTTCCATCGTCGAGACGGACGCTGAGATTTCCACTGTTGCCCGCGACGAGCGCGCGCTTCCACAACAGTGCCGCATACGCAACGATCGCATCGCGACCCTCGCCTTCGCCGGACGTCAAATCGCGGCCGGCTGCGAAATCGTTTGGCACCGAACGAATCGTTCGACGTGCGCGAGATCCTGCGCTTCGCTAGCGAAAAAATCGGCGAGCGACGGTGAGGGCACGAAATGCGTCCGCTTTCCATCCTCGGCAGCGAGTCGCTCGAGTTCGTCTGCGAAGGGCGCATCCAGCCCGTATGCGACGAATCCATCGACATCTCGATGACGCGCGAGGTGCGGTGCGATTTCAATTCGTCGGCCGGTCAGCACGTTGGCGGCGCCTGGCGGCAGATCGCACGTCGCGAGACACTCCGCAAAGACGATCGCCGTCCGCGGATCGAGTTCGCTCGCAACCGCGACGAAGGCGTTACCGGAGACGAGCGCCGGCACGCACGCGGAGACCAACCCCAGAAGCGAAGGTACGTCCGGAGCGAAGACGCCGACGACGCCGAGCGGCTGCGGCGCGTACGAGGCAACGTATGGCCCCGCGACCGACTCGCGACCGGAAAGAACGTCCGCATATTTATCGCACCAGCCGGCATACCACAGCGTCCGGTCGATCGCAGCCGTCGTCTCGCGTAGCGCGTCGTCTTCGTCCAGACGCGCGCCCGCACGCAAGCGTTCGACGAATTCGGGTCGGCGTGCGTCCATGAGTTCGGCGAGTCGGTACAGCACGAGGCCGCGCGCGTAGGGCGAGAGATCCGCCCAGCGCGCGTGTGCGGCACGCGCGGCCACGACGGCATCGCGCATGTCTTTGCGCGACGCACGTGCGACGGTCGCGGGCTCGTCGCTGCCCGCGCCGACAACGTCGTTCGCGCCCGATTCCGAGCGCACGAACGCGCCGTTGACGAAAAGCGCGTACGTTTTTCGAACGTCGAGGCGCAGCGGTTCGCGACTCTTCGCCATGCGTGCGGTTACGGCGATGCGGCGGCGCCGCCCTGTGGCCCGCATGGGGCGCGGCACCCGCGAAATCGAACGCGGGCGAAGGTGGCGGCGTTTGCGGATCGATCGTTTCTCGGGCTCGATCTCGCGTGGTCGTCACGCAACCCATCGGGGGTGGCCGCGCTCGATGCGTGCGGCCGCGTCATCGAGGCGCGCGCCGACCTGCGCGACGACGACGCGATCGTCGCGTGGGTTCGCGCGAACCTCCGCGCGACCACCGTCATCGGCATCGACATGCCCACGATCGTGCGTAATCCCGGCGGCATCCGGCCGTGCGAACGCGAGCTCGCGCGCGATTTTCGCGCGTATCATGCCGCTCCGCATCCCGCGAACCTCGCGCGCTTTCCGGGTGGCGGCCGCGCGCGCGCGATGCTCGATCGGCTCGGCACCGATGGCGTCGTCGAACGCCTCGACCTCGCACCGCGCACGAATGGGCGCTTCGCCTTCGAAGTTTTTCCGCATCCGGCGCACGTGCGGCTCTTCGACCGCACGTCGATCTTCCGATACAAGAAGAAGAGCCGGCCGTGGCCGGACGTCCTCGCGGCGTGGGGGGCGTATCGTGCGGCGCTCGGCTCGCTCGCGCATGCGGATCCGCCGCTCGTCCTGAACGCGACGATCCCGCACGTGGTGATCTCACGTGGCTATAAGGCCTGGGACGACGTGCTCGACGGCATCACGTGTGCGTACGTCGCGTCGTATCTATGGCGCTGGGGAACGTCGTTGCCCCATACGCGCGTCTACGGCGATCTCGAGACGGGCTACATCGCCGTACCGAATCGTACGGTCGTGTAGCAGTTACATCGGCGGCGTGACGCCTTGCTCGCCGACGATGACGAAGGGCGCGGGCGCGGTGCTCGTCTTGCCGGGGAAGATGACGACGTGCGCGCCTTTGACCAGGAGGGCGCTCGTCGCGGGGACGACGCGCACGATCGGCACGTTGTCGGGAATCGACATGATCTTCGTGCCGCCTTTGTATGAAAGCGTCACCGTCTTCGCGCCCGCCGTCATGGATCTCACCGTCGCATTCGTCATCATCGACGTGTGGCCGCCGCCGACGGTGCCGTTGGTCATCGCCGACTTCTTACCGCCGCCGGCCGGTAGATCCCACGGGTAATCGCCTTCACCCGTGCCGGCCATGTTCTTGGGAAAGACGACGACTTCGAGCGCGCGCGCGGGGCCCGTGCCGGGCACGTTCGCAGCACCGATGAACGTGCCGGCCGTGACGTCGGCCATCGTTGCGGGCACGACGCCGACGACTTTGGTATGTCCGTCGATGGCGATGCGTGCGGAGCCGACGGTGAGGCGCGCCCGAGTCGCCGCCGTCACCGTGCCGCGGACGTGCGCGGCGGGGGCGTCTGCCGCGAAGGCCGTCGCGGGCAAAAGGACGACCAGTGCGAGCGCACGTGTCGCATGATTGATGATGAGCATGTCTCCCGGGAACCAGATCGCAAGCGAATGGTTGACGTGCGCGCGGCGCTTGCGGCGCAGGACCGTGCGTCGTGTGCGCGGCATCGCCGAGGGCCATGATGAGCCCGGGACACCGCACGTCGCACTCGCTCGATCTCGCGGTCGTCCGGCACGGTCGCACCGCGTGGAACGCCGATGGCCGTTTTCAAGGCCAGACGGACGTGCCGCTCGACGATATCGGTCGCGCGCAAGCGCACGCGCTCGCGGCCGCGATGGCGAGCGACGTCTTCGACCTGTCTCGTTCCAGCGATCTCGTGCGCGCGAGCGAGACGGCGCGCATCATCCTTGGCGAACGCAGCGTGCCGCTCGATTTCGATCCACGCTTTCGCGAAATGCGTTTCGGCGCGTGGGAAGGCCTCACGTGGACGCAGATCGTCACGAACGATCCCAAACTCGGCGAGCACGACGGCAAGACGCCGAAATTCTATACACCCGACGGCGGCGAGTCGTTCGATGAGGTGTGCGCCCGCGTGGCCGAGGCGCTCGACGCACTCGATGCCCACGCGGGCGGCGACGCCCGCGTGCTGATCGCGACGCACGCGGGCGTCCTGCACGCGATGCTGCGCGTCGTGCTCGGCGAAAGCGAAGCGGCCGCGCTCGGCGTTCGCTTCGCGCCCGCGACGGTCACGCGGCTGCGCGTCGGCCCGAGCGGCGGCAGCCTCGTCCAGCTCAACTACGCACCGCAGGCGGCCGATGCGGACGTGCCCGTATGACCGCACTCCAACGCGCCGCGACGATCGTACCGATCGATCGCGAGATCGCGCGCGCGGCGCGTGCGCGCGTCGACGCACTCACGAAACCGCCGGGTTCGCTCGGACGCATCGAAGATCTCGCCGTCACGCTTAGCGCCATCGAAGGTGCCGTCGTCACGCGGCCGTATGCGCGCAAAGCGATCCTCATCGGCGCGGGCGATCATGGCGTCACCGCGGAGGGCGTGAGCGCGTATCCCGCGGAGGTGACGCCGCAAATGATCGGCGCGTTTCTCGGCGGGCATGCGGCGATCAACGCGTTCGCACGCGCCGCCCAAGCCGAGGTCGTCGTCGCGAATTTCGGCGTCCGCGGCGATCTTACGCCGCACCCGTCGCTCATCGACGTCTGCGTCGGTCGCGGCACCGCAAATTTCGCACGCGGAGACGCAATGCCGGCTGCCGACGTCGAGCGCGCGCTCGACGCAGGC
>JAABUX010010685.1_pt1 | contig 10227 bp, 9 predicted proteins | sample 5561851 | NCBI WGS metagenome assembly JAABUX01 (sample SAMN10711883, study PRJNA513361) | rock metagenome | isolation source: Antarctica rocks | place: Antarctica: Victoria Land, Richard Nunatak red sandstone | collected 2016-01-03 | reverse complement strand
CGCTACGGACGCCCTTGCAGCGGCCTGCCGGACGACACGATCAACTTCCTGCACGACCCGTTGGCCTGCGCCGTCGCCCTCGGGTGGGATGGGGTGTCGATCGAGGAGACACGCCTCCGCCTGGACCTGCACGACGGCTGGCTCCACGAGCAGGTCGATCCCGCAGGACACGCAGTGCGGATCGTGACCGCCGTCGACGCTGCACGCTTCGCTCAGATATGGGTCCAGGTCACGACGGCATGACGACTGGCCGTCGCATGCCGTTGCCGTACAGAGGGCATCAATGGTTATGCGATACAGCCTAAACGACCGAGAAAGGAAGCAGCAGCCCTACCGCGGGTGGGGCCGTTTTCGAGCGCCGCTAGCGCGGCAGGACAGCCAACTTTTCTTGCCACAGTGGTTTGTGTGGCGAGCACGGTACACTGCCCAAGAAGGGGCCAAATTCGAGCGCCGCCGTGGGGCCGCTTTCAGGCTCATGCACACATTTGATGATGCTGGTTGGCAGTCTGAGTGCTATCTATAGTGAGACCGCCACCCACACACGCCTGAGGAGGCCAGTGAGCCCTTTAGCCCGGCTTTGAGGCGTCCTACCAGCCGATTGTCGCGCCACGCGCAGCAGCCCTGAGCGCCGTCAGCGCCCTCATCATCAAATGTGTGCATGAGCCCGCTTTCAAACGCCGAACACACGATGCCTCTTCCAAAAGCGGTGGGGCGAGGTATGCGCAGTGCTGCAGGCGGCATAGGCGACGGCAGGCAGGGGCAACCGCAGGATGACGCGCGCCACAGCCCGCTTGCGTTCCGAATCCTGACGCTTCCGATCCACAGTCATCGGCGCCTTGTCCAAAACAGTGCCATGGCCCATGACCGCCCAGCACACGTCCTGTCAGGCCCGCAAGCTGACTTTCCCGACACCATCACTACGAGGTGCGGGGCTACCGGACCGCCGACACCACCCGTTCGCCCGCGCCTTGCGCCGCCAGATACTGATGGATGAACGCGATGGCCATGCTCCCCTCGCCGACCGCCGACGCCACGCGCTTCATCGAGTCGTGGCGGACGTCGCCGGCGGCGAAGATGCCGGGCGCGCTCGTCTCCAGCAGGTACGGGTCGCGACCGAGCGCGCGATCCCTGGCCGCGGCGGGGATGTCGGCCCCTGTCAGCACGTAGCCGCGCGCGTCGCGCGCGACGGCAGCGGGGAGCCAGTCTGTGTTGGCGTCCGCGCCGATGAAGATAAAGACCCCATCGGCTTTCTGCCACTCGGTGCGGTCCCGCGTGCGATCGCGGATCTCGATCTCGTCTAGGTGGCTGCGACCCGCCACACCGACCATCTCGGCGTTCGTCTGGACGACGATGTTGGCGCGCATGTCCAACTGCTCAATAAGGTACTGCGACATCGACGCCTCGAGCGACGGTCCGCGCACCAGGAGCGTCACCCGCGCCGCGTAGTTGGCGAAGAACATCGCGGCCTGTCCCGCCGAGTTGCCGCCGCCGATCAGATAGATGGAACACCCACGCGTGCCGATCGCCTCTGTCCGCGCCGCGCCGTAGTACACCCCGGCCCCCACGAACGGCGCGATGCCGGGGACGTCGAGCGCCCGATAGGTCACGCCGACGGAGAGGACGATCGCCCGCGCCGCGATGGTGACGCCGTCCTCCAGGCAGAGCATGTGCATCCCGTCGGCCCCGGCGCCCGGCGCGATGGAGCAGACCCGGCGCGTGACCACGATCTCCGCGCCGAACCGCTGCGCCTGGCTGAACGCCCGGCTGCCCAACTCGTCGCCTGTGAGCCCGATGGGGAAGCCCAGGTAGTTCTCGATGCGCGACGAGGTGCCGGCCTGTCCCCCCGGGGCCGTCCCTTCGATCATCAGTGTGTGCAGCCCCTCCGATGCTCCGTAGACCGCTGCGGACAGGCCAGATGGGCCGCCGCCGACGATGACCACGTCGTACTGGCCGGCGGAGGGAACGGTGTCCAGCCCGACGGCCTCGGCCGCGGTGCGCAGCGACGGGCGGACGAGCGGCGCGCTGTCCGGCAGCGTGAGCGTTGGGTAACGGCCGCCCTCCAGCACGGAGGGCGGGATGCGCGGGCGCTCGTCGTCGTTCGCGGGATCCAACCACTCGAACTCGATGAAGTTGCGGGCGAGGAAATCGCGGAGGTCGTGGCAGGCGCCGTCGACGCGATCGCCGACCACCGTGGGCACATGCCGCGGCGCGCTCGTCGCCTCTTCCACGCCGCCTACGCGGGAGACCAGGGCGTCGGCCAGCGCCGCCCGCACGGACGGGGCGGCCTGGAGGAGGGCGTTGAAGTCGGCCGGCGCGAGGCGCAACAGACGGGAGGGCTCGATGGCGCGGAAGCTGGCCAGGAACGGCGCGCCGAGCAGGAGCGGGACCTCGCCGAAATAGCCGCCCGCCTCGCGGAACGCCAGGCTCTGCTGCCGGCCCGCGACCATCTTCGTGATCTCGAGACGGCCTCCAGGAGCGCGTAGAAGGCGCCGGCCTCGCCCTCACGCGCGGCCCAGTCCCCCTCGCCCAGCCGTATGTCCGCGGCCCGCGCCGCGATGCGCCGCACCTGCTCGTCGTCCAGCGCCGCGAACAGTGGGACGCCGCGCACCTGGTTCTCGGTAATCATGTGGTGTCCTTTCCTCTTTAATTGGCGAGGCGGCTAGGGTGGAGTATTCCGCCACCCGGCACCCGGCAGCGTCCGATGTCGCCCCAGGTGTCGCGTCGTGCGTGTCTCTATCTACCGACGAGACACGCCGTCACGATGCGCCTACCTTCTCTATTATGCGCGCGTGTGCGGCGGGATGGCGCGCAGGCCACGCGTCTGGATCGGTTCATACGCCGCCGACCGTGCCCGCGGGTGCCTGGACGGGCAGGCTCGGGAAGAGCACGGGGAGCGGCCCGAGCGCTCTCCGCCACTGCGCGTCCTGATAGCGTTGGTGGGCCGTTACGGCGAGGACGAGCACGACCGCCCCGCACGCGAGCGGCAGCACCACGCCGACCCCATTGGCCCGCGCGGTAAGTAGGTTGGTGAGTAAGCCCGCGACTACACCCGCGATGACCCCGTCGATAACGGCGATCAGGCCCGCCAGCGTCAGGAACGCCTGCCAGCGCGAGGGGCGGATGCCCATGTCGGCCAGTGTGCCCGTCTGGTCGTCGTGCGTCGAGAGGATGAAGTAGGCGGCGGCCCGCGGGTCTATCTCGGCATAGAAGTGCCGGATACGGTTGATCCCGCGCGCGCAGACGATGGCCTGGATCGATGCCTGCAGCACCCGCTCGAAGGTCACCAGGCCCAGGAAGAACAGGGTCGGGAACAGCACCAGGCTGAACACATACAGCGCCTCGCCCCGCAGGACTTGCGCAGTGAAGCCGAGGGCGACCAGCCCGCTGGAGACCGTCCCCAGGAAGAGGCTGGACCGCGCGCTCGTCTCGGAGATCGTCGCCGCCCGCACGGACTGCAGGTTGTAGTGCTCCGTCGTCAGAATCGTGAGCGTCCGCTGAACATCCTCGCAGCCCTGTAGGCCCGTCGTCATGCCGCGCGCTCCTTCTTTCTTTACCTGTTCCTCTGAGTTGATGGGCGCTACGATGCGTCGTACCGTCCTGACGGGCGACCTGCCGCCGCCCCAGAGTCGCAGCCTTATGGCAGGGCGAGGCCCGGCACGCCGACGATGAACCGCTGCACGCTCGGGCGCGGGCGGTCGCTGACGCACGCCGCGTTGGTGACGTAGAGCACAGCGCGCTCGGCGCCCACCCCGAACGCCACCGCGCTCGGGGTGTCCAGGCCATCGGCCGCCTTGGTGGCCAGGACGGTCTGCCGCCCGCTCGGGTCCAGCCGGAGCAGTTCGTTCCACGCATTGGCGGCCACGTCCAGGGCGCCGCGCGTGTCGGAGGCGAAGTCGTCCGCCATCATCCCGGCGGCTCGCGCATCCTTCGATCGCACGGCGACGTCCAGGGCGCCGGCGCGGTGATCGATCGCCACCCCCACTACGATCCCGGCGCGGGCGGGGAGCGTCACCCGCGCCGGCGCGCTGCCGGGGAGGATTCGGCGGACCTGGCTGGCAGAGGCGAGGCTCACGTGGAGCGCGCCATCTGGGGCGATGGCCAGGTTTTCCGGGGTCTCGCCCGCGGCGGCGACGAAGCGCGCGATCGTCCGCACCGTTGAGGCTGCCGCCGCGGGCCTTGCGGGCAGCGCCGTGGCGACGAGCACGGCCGCGGCGACGAGCACGGCGCGCCTGGTGGCGCCCTGCGCGCGCGCTGCGGGCGGCGCGCCGCCCGCGTTCCAGGAGGGATAGATGGTTGCGACATCTCCTATGCTGTTCATCGCCTGTCTCCAGTCTTTCTGTATGGCGCCGCCCGCCGCTCTACCCAGCGGACGGCCATCCTCCACTATCCTCTCACGCCTGCGCGTCCGTCCGGACCGCCGACCGGGGTATCTTCCGCCGGGTAGGCGGATGAAGCGCATCGATTCCTGGTTAAACCGGTCCCTTTCGTGAGAGGAGAGACCCGATCGCCGGGCGCGACGGTCATCCCCGCAACTCAATCATCAACGATACGGTTGCGTCTCGCGCGACCGCGTGACGGGGGGCGGGGTGGGGGCGGGGGCTACCGCCGGAGCAGCTTGAGGGCGCTCTGCGGCCCCAGCCCTTGCCCGTAGGCGAAGCCGGACGAGGAGCGCGACCCTCGGCCCGCTCCGGCCTCGGCTCGCGTCACACCGCGGCGGCCAGCGACTGGCGGGTCAGCATGTGCAGCCCGACTTGCCCAGGCGCGTCCAGCGCGGACTGGATTTGCATGAGCAGGAACATCGCCGGCTCGATGTAGCGCGCGCTGCGCAACGGCCCCCCGTCGACAGCCTGGACATCGAGGTCGCCCAGCAACGCCGCGACGACACCTTTGGCCGCCGCGTCGTCGCCGCAGTAGAACACGGCCGGCTGCGCGCCCTCGAAGCGGCGCGACGGCGACGCCAGCACGTCCGCGAACGGCGGGATCGCCTCCACCACGCGCGCCCCCGGCGCCTTCCGGGCGATCTCCTCGGCGCCCGAGGTCGTGGTCCCCACCGCCAGCCCGCCCATGTCGGGCGCGATCGGGTTCACGATCGTGAGGAGGATTTTGCCCGCGAGCGGCCCCGCCTGCGCCAGCGCCGCGTCGACGGCGCCCCAGGGCACCGCCAACACCACCACGTCGGCGGCGGCGACCGCCTCTCCGGCCGTCGCGACCCCCGCCTCCGGCCCGGCCGCGGTCGCCGCAGCCTGGAGCTTCGCCTGGTCGCGGCCGAAGCCGAACGTCACCCGGTGGCCGGCGCGCGCCCAGATCTTGCCCAGAGCCGCCCCCATGCCGCCGGGCCCGAGGATCGCGACGGCTGTCAGGCCCGCTTGGCCTGTCTCGGATCGTTGTGTCGTGGTCATGGCTCAGGCCCCGACCAGCGCGTGCGCGCTCGACCCGGTCTCGACCAGGTCGAGCCACACCGTCTTCTGCTGCGTGTACGCATCGAAGGACTCGATGCCGTGCTCGCGGCCGTAGCCGGAGAGCTTGTAGCCGCCGAACGGCGCCGACGGGTCGTAGTGGTGCCAGGTGTTGACCCAGACCGTGCCGGCCTTGACCCCGGCGGCGAAGCGCAACGCCTTCTTGTAGTCGCGCGTCTGGATGCCGGACGCCAGGCCGAACGTGGTGTCGTTGGAGAGGGCGATGGCCTCGTCCAGGTCCGCGAACGGGATCACGGGCAGCACCGGGCCGAAGATCTCCTCCTGTGCCACCCGCGTCCGGTTGCTCGCGGGGGCGAAGATCGTGGGCTCGACGTAGAAGCCCTTGCCGTTGACCGTGAGCGCGTTCCCGCCCGCCGCCAGCGGCAAGTGGTCCTCGTTCTTACCGATGTCGATGTACGTGAGCACCTTGGCGTACTCTTTGTCGTCCGCGAGCGGACCCATGTCGGTCGCCGGGTCGAGCGGGTCGCCCGTCACCGTACGGTTGACGCGCGCGACAAGCTTGGTGAGGACCTCGTCGTAGACATCGCGCTGCACGAGCAGGCGCGAGCCGGCGACGCAGACCTCGCCCTTGTTCCAGAAGATGGCGAAGAACGCGGTGGCGACCGCCGCGTCGAGGTCGGCGTCGGCCATGATCACGTTGGGCGACTTGCCGCCGAGATCGAGCGTGACGTGCTTGAAGGTGTCAGCCGCGTCCTTGGCGAGCTGGCGCCCGACCGGCGTCGAGCTGGTGAAGACGATCTTCTCGACGCCCGGGCTCTTGATCAACGCGTCGCCGACGACGCCACCGGGGCCGGTGACCAGGTTGAACACGCCGTCGGGCACGCCCGCTTCGGCCATGATCTGGGCGATCAGGAGCGAGGAGAGCGAGGTCGAGGACGACGGTTTGTGGATGACGCAGTTGCCCGCGGCGAGCGCGGGGGCGATCTTACTGACCGAGAGGACCAGCGGGAAGTTGAACGGCGTGATCGCGGCGACGCCGCCGAGCGGCTCGCGGCGCGTGTAAGCCATGATGTGGCCGTCCTGGCCGTGGACCGGCTCGACCGGCTTGACCGCGCCCTCGATCTTGGTGGTCCAGCCGGCGTAGTAGCGGAACATGTTGGCGATGTGCGGGATGTCGACCGTGGTGACGTCGCGGTAGAGCTTGCCCATGTCGACGCTCTCGCGGTAGCCGAGCTCATGCGTGTGCTGCTCGATCAGGTCGGCCACGCGGTGCAGGATCTTGCTGCGCTCCGAGCCGCGCATCGCGGCCCACAGGGGGAAGGCGGCGTTCGCGGCGTCGACCGCGGCGGCCACGTCGGTGGGCGAGGCCACCGCGATGGTCGTGATGACCTCCTCGGTGGCGGGGTTGACGGTCGGCATGGTCTTGCCGCCCTCGCCGTCGCGCCAGTGTCCATTGATGAAGAGTTGGCCGGGCTTGATCTCGACGGGCGACGGGCACCCGTTCACCGGCCCCGTGGCCGTGGCCGTCGTCGACGTTGTATCCGCGAGCGGTGTCATGGTGCGTCCTTCTTTCATCCTTCGATGTCCGATCGTTTGTTATCCATCGCCGTTGTCTGTGATACTGACCCCCGACCGTGCGTCGCGCGGCGGACCGGCTCCTCCGGTTGTCGCGCTACCGGCCCTATCCGAGCACCTCCTCTCACCCGGTCTAAGCCCTGTCCAGCCTTGGTTGCGCGCCCGGATCAATCTTGCAACAGATTCGTGGTATCGATTACGCCCCCTCTCGGGCTCGCCATGGTGACGTCGAATCCGCGCTGGCGCAGGACCTGATAGGGGATCGCGAACTCCTCGAACCACACGCCGGTCAGCGGCCGACCGTCGATCATCCCGTCGCTCGTCACGACGACGAGAACCCGCCTCCTGTCTCGCTGCGCCGCATGCCCTGTGTCGGTCTGTACCATGTGTCGTCTCCTTTCGTGGACGTCGACGCGGACACCCGTCCGACGGGCCGATGCGCCACGCCTCCGCCGGCGGCGCGACGTATGTCTCGGCCTGACCAAAGGTTGGTCGGGCGCCAGTGAGGCGCATGTCCGGGGTGGGCGTCACGCGGGCCACTCGAATGATGTCTCCTCATGCTGCATTCTGCGCTAGACCCCCAGCGCCTCGACCATGAGCCGCGCGGCGACCGTCCCCGAGTACTGCTGCTGGCCGGTGATCAGGTTGCCGTCGCGCACCGCGTGGGCCTTGAAGCGGCTGTCAACGATGAAGTTCGTCCCCTCCATCCCCTTCGCCTCGTCCTCGATCCAGAATGGCTGGATCTTCTGGCCGGCGAACGTGTCGGCGTATTCCTCCTCCGAGTCGGCGAAGCCCGTCCAGGTCTTGCCCGCCACGAGCAACTGGCCGTTCGACAGCCGCGTCTTGAGCAGCATGCAAGTGGCATGGCAGATGACGCCGGTGATTTTGCCGGTCTCGTAGAAGTCGGCGAGGAACCTCTGGGTCCGCTCATCGTTGTAGAACGTGTACATCGGTCCCTGCCCGCCCACGAACAAGACCGCGTCGTAGGCGGCCGGGTCGACGCTCGCCAGCGGCTTGCTCTGCTGCGTCAGGGCCATGTGGTCGGGCGAGTTGATGAAGCCGCGGCTGATCAGGTCCTCGGCCGCGTACTTGCTCGGGTCGCGCGGGTCGCTGTAGGTGTCCCCCCGCAACTCGCCCCCCTCGGGGCTGGCGATGTCCACCTGGTAGCCACTCTCCGTAAACGCCCAGTACGGGTGGGTAAGCTCGGCCCACCAGAAGCCGATCGGCCAGCCGGTCTGCTTAGACACGGCCGGGTTCGAGGCTACCAGCAAGACGCGCTTGGGCTTGCTCGGGTTCAAGATGTCCACTGCTGCGCCGCTCATGCGTCGCCCTCCTCTACTATCTTTACTATCTACTAGTGGTATTTACCATCTTCCCGATGGGTGTTCACGTTCGTCCCGCGTCTGTCGGCTCGCGTCGGCCATGGCCGCGTCCGCGCTCATGGCACCGGGGGCGATCGCACCCAGTTCGGTGTTGAAATCGGCGCCGCACATGCCATTGCATCCCCCCTGTGCCGGTCCTCTCTCGATGACAATCGACGATCCTCGTCGTCTGCATGTGCAGCGCCTGTGCTGCCTACCGGCGGTATGTCCCGACCCACCATCCTTGGCGCCCCGCGATCCGATCGAACGACTGCGGGGACGCGGTAGCGCGTCGAACGTCACACCTGTTATAGGGTGAGTAGGGTGGCTCAACCGGCCGGGCGGCCCGCAGGGCGCGCCCCTAGGCCAGGACGGCGCGCCCGCGCCCGCGTCACTGTGGGTGTCGGTGTGTGCGTGCGCATGCCTATAGTGTGCGCCATGGGGAGGCGGGCGTGGGGCCGATTCTTGCGCCGGATGCACCGATTCTTACGGCGTTGTGTCGCGCCCGCGGAGGAGGGGACGGGGGAGAGGAGGGGACGAGAGAGAGGCTACCGACGGGCGGCGGGAGTGTGGTCGGTTAGGCGCTTCATGTGGCGGGCGAGGGCGTTGCGATGCGGGAAGCCGACCGCATGCGCGACGGCCTCGACCGACAACGCAGTGGAGGAGAGGAGGGCGGCGGCGCGCTCCACGCGGCGCTCGATCACGTACTGGTGCGGCGGACGGCCCGTCGATTGGCGAAACAAGCGCGCGAAGTGGTAGGGGCTGTAGCCGGCCACCCCCGCCAGCTCCGACAGCGTCAGGTCCGCGGCCAGGTTGTCCTCGACGTAGTCGGCCACGCGCCGGAGCGCGGCGTCCGGGAGGCGGCCTGGGGCGCGCGCGGCCCGCGCGGCGGCGGCGCGCCCGAGCGAGGAGTACTGCCGCAGCAGGTGGACGGCCAACTGGGTCGCCAGCGCGTCGGTGTAGAGCGCGCCCCCGAGCGCGTCGGCCTCCAACTCGGCCAGGAACGCGCGCATGATCCGCTCCATCTGCGGGTCGCGCGCGTTGAAGACGTCCGCGATCTCGACCCGCGCCGGGTCCGCGCCCGCCGCCTCGGCGGCGACGCGCCGCACGAGGCCGTCGGTGAGCAGCACGTTGACGTTGTCGGAGACCGCGCCGAGCGCCTGCGTGAACGGGCGACCCACGGGGACGATGGCGACATCGCCCGGGCGCTCCACCCACTCCTCGACGCGCCCGTCCCACCACTGCGCCATGGGCGTCGGGGCGTTCAGATGCAGGGTGACGAGGTGGCCCGCGAGCGACGCGGCCTCCACCTCGACCGGGCGGAAGCGGAGGCGCGCGACCTCGACGCCGTTCCCCAGGCGCAGCTCGCGCGCGAGGAGGGCCTCGCCGGGCACGCTCTCGCGTATGGAACCCGACGCCCGGCCATCGCCGTCCCGCGGCGTCTCGCGCACCGGCATCACGCCGCCTCCGCCTCGGACGCGCCCGTCGTCGCCGTCGTGTGGCGCGCCGTGCGGCCCCGCTCGCGCCTCCCAGCGTCGAGGGTGACCGGAGGCGTGAGCGGGGAGCGGCCCGCAGCCGCCGCGTCCGGCCGCGTCAGCCCCGCCTCGTCGGCGTCGGGTTCCATACGCGTCGTGTCCATAACACAACATATTGTACCAACACCGGGCGTCCGCTGATAGCCGCCATCGACGGGCTGCGCGTAGAGCGTGAAGCCGCGATCCGCTCTCGCACAGCGCGGGGGGCGTGATGTGTCATTGATCGCTTTATTTTTCCAGGTAGCTGATCATGTCGCCTTTCCACCTCCGCCAGTACAAATAGACGTTGCAACTAGTGAAACATGCAGGTCTATGCGTATCCCTTGCGATGCGTAGGAG
>JAABUX010010682.1_pt1 | contig 10229 bp, 11 predicted proteins | sample 5561851 | NCBI WGS metagenome assembly JAABUX01 (sample SAMN10711883, study PRJNA513361) | rock metagenome | isolation source: Antarctica rocks | place: Antarctica: Victoria Land, Richard Nunatak red sandstone | collected 2016-01-03 | reverse complement strand
GGTCTGTATGGCGTGTGAGCTGCGCTATACAGCCCACAGACCTCCTGCGCGATGCAGTAGCCAGCAGCACGTGATGCCTGCAGGGTACTCATAGAGGCACCCCAGGCGTACTGCAGCTGCTGGGCGCCGCGCTGCTTATTCAGATAAGCTTGGAAATGCACAACGATGCTGTGTACTGCCGGTACCAGTAGGATGTCTGGAGCACTTGACAGGAGCAGACCGCTGCAGAAGCAGATACGCCACCTCTTTGCAGGCATTAGCGAGCGCCACCCTGAAAACAGAGTGCTCAGCAGCTGAGCCTCACTAGCTACAATAAGCGAAAGGACGATATTTACTCCTGGCAGGCGGACAGGACCACCTGCTGCTTATGCGTATGCGCAAGCAGGGGTCTGCGCCTGTCAGGTGGTCCAGACCGCCTACCAGCAGTACACATCATCCTTGTGCCTTTCCAAAGCTTCACTGAGCACTCTCGCCAGCAGGTTGGCGCTCGCTTGTACCTGCGAAGAGCTGGCAAGCTGCTTTTGCAGTGGTCTGCACCTGTCAGGTCGTCATTATGCAAATCCAAGGCTGAATGAGCAATCTTGTCCGCAGGTTGGCGCTCGCAATGAGCTGGCTCGTGTGCCGACCCTTGCTTGAGGTCAGGGTAAGGGTTTCTGCAGCCAGCATGCAACCTACCTGCATGTCCACTGCATCATGCCTTGGGCTTCCGCGCTACTTCGCGTGCGACACGTGCATCTGCGCGGGTGACAAGCACTGGGACATTTGTGAGCTTGCTGGGCACGCCGGGCCCATGCGGGCTCCTGCGGCCGGGTTTGATGCCCTGCCTGCGACCAGCACGCTGCAGGCCAGCATCGCTGCGAATCCCGCCCAGCTGACCGCACAGCTGGCAGCACTGCCTACAGAGGCAATCGTAGTCCAGTTGCGCGGCCGGGGCATGCTTCCGCCGACAGCCGGCTCGGGCCAGCCCACGCGCGCCGAAGCGATGGCCTGGCTCGCAGAGCGCGTCGCCCGGGCGCCGCCGCTGCACCCAGAAGTCGCCAAGGACCTAGCCGCGATCGACCAGCTGCTGTATGCGCAGCTGGCACAAGCATGGCCGCAATTGGTCTGATTCCAGCGCGACACGGCATGCTGGGGCCGGCGCCGCCGCAGGACGGCGCGGGGTACCTGCTGTCGGAGTTCCTGGTCCGGCAGACCGCCAGCACCGCGCCGCCCGCGCCGGCCAGCGCCTGCTTCACCGCAGAGGAGCTGGCCTGGATGCGCGTCAAGTGCCAAGGTGAGCCTGCCGCCGCACGGAGACAATAACCTATCGTGCAATGCTGTATCAGATGTCGTGTGAGGCAATGTACGGAATATGCATGTACCTCACACCTTGCAAACATGCCATATCTTGTATCAGCAGGTGCATGCGCACAAGCATGCTCACTCACATGTCAGTGTGTGCGCTCTGCATGTGTTGGACAAGTGGTGCATGCATGCGGTCAACTCGCCAGCATGTTGATAGTATGTCCTTTGGGCCTGTGTTTTGAGATATTCCTGTTGTCAGACGTGAACACTCGTAGCCTGCGTGTGCCACCCAGGGCACATGATGCGGCGCAATGGCTGTGCCCCGCCAGTGGGCACCGTCCTCTCGCGCACGCCCGGCGCCGCGGCCGTGGTCACCGCCGTGCGCTACTGGTTTGCGGCGGCCTGGTCGCGCTTTGGGCTGGCGGCGGTCGCGGCGGAATATGCGCGCGGGCGCGAGCGTGGCGAAGCCGCCGAGCTCGTGCGCGGCTTCGCGTGCCGCATGGTGGCGGCAGGCCTCGCGCCCGGCCTGCCCGAGGCGCGCATCTGGGGCCATGCGCTCGGCCTGGCCGACGCGGCCGCCAACGCGGCTGCCTACGCCATGCAGTATGGCGCCGCCACGCCACTGGCGCTGGTGCCGGAGCTGGCGCCCAGCGTCCTGGGCTGCGCGCCCAGCACGCGCGCGCACACGGCGCTCGTGCGCGCGCTGGGGCCCTACGCCGTGCTGGCGCGGCTGTCGCCGGGGGGCGAGGCGCTGCAGCCGCCTGCCGAGGCACACACCGTGTACCCGGGTCCGCTGGGCGACCCGGGCCAGCACCCTGCCCCCAGCCAGGCGCACCTGGTGGCGGCGCTGCTTGCCGAGGTCGTGGACGAGCACGGGCGGGCGAGCACCGCGCCCGTGCGCGCTCTGGCCAGCCTGTGCCTGGGAACGCAGCAGGCGCACCCAGAGCTGGTAGGACAGCCGCAGCGGGCGCGAGAGTACCTCGCGCACGACTTTGTCGCCAGGATGAACAGCGCCGCGGTGCGCGCCGAGTCGCCCGCGGCAGACCTGCCGCTCACCGCTTCGCCGGGCGCCGCAGCGCTCATGGCCAAGCTGCGCGTGTGCTTTTTCCTGGCCTGGGGCCGCGGGAATGGGCTGGAGCAGGCCGCCGCTGCGCGCGGGGAGGCCGAGGGCGGCGCGCTGCTCGCGGGCTTCGCGCGGCGCGTGCTCGCGGCCGGGTACGTGCCGGGGCTCCACGTGGCGCGCACGCCGGAGCAGGCGGACCGGCTGGCGTGCGCGGCGGCGATGCGCGACGCCAAAGCGGTGATCTGGGGCGTGGCGACGCCGCTGTCGCTGTGCCCGGCGCTGCCTGATGAGGTGGTGGGCGGCCCGCCGGGCTCGCCGGCTGCAGCCGCGCTGGCGCGCGCTCTGGGGCCGTTTGCGGCGCTCGCGCGCCCGCAGCTGCCGTGCTACTGGATGGATCCTGATGCACAGCCGGCGACCGTCACAACGTACGCCGCGCCCAGCCCCAACCCCAACGCCATCGGCCTGTTCGCCCCCAAGCGGCTGCCGCCCTTCACGCCCGATGCGGCCGCGGCGGCCGCGCCCGCCGGCCGCCGCCCAGACCCTGGATCGCAGCTCACGCAGACCGGCCTTCTGGGCAGCCTGGCCGGTGGGGCCGCGGACGGGGGCGCGCACGTCGACGGGGGCACGACCGTGTGGCACGGCGGCGCGGAGCGCGGCGGTCCTGTGCACCATGGCAAGCGCAGCCGCGGGCAATGGCGCGCCCTGTTGGCCCAGCAACATGCTTTGCGAGGGTGCACGGCAGCTTCTTTGCCAAGAAAGCAAGCAGGAAAGCAAGCTGCGCTATGCATGCAGCTGCTGATCATGCATTTGCTGGAAGGCGGTGTGCATAACAGGGTCAAAATGTCTTATCCTGCAAATAGACGCGAAACGTCGGGCGCAGACCACATGCTCCTGGCCTGCATACCCTGGTCGTCATATATGTCCTGTTGGAGCATCCTGGTGATGCATGCAGACTGCATTGCCACCGGTCGGAACCTCAGCGTGCAGTCACAGGCATGGCTGGTGAACTATGCAACAGTACCTGAAGTAGGCACTTCCGTGCGCAAAACCCGCCACCCTTGGTCTGTCGCATGCAGGGCTCCTGCACTTCTGAGCGCCTGATCAGCCTGACCCGTGCGTGCTGCGCGCACGCGCGCAGAAGGTGACACGCGGGCCAAGAACCAACCGCGGCGCCGGCGCGCATCACCCAGGCGCTGAACATCTTCGCCGCGCACACTTGGCCAGAGCATCTGCCAGGGCTGGCGTGCAGTTACAAGGCACGCCTCACTGCAGGCCGAGCGCGCCGGCGCATGTACAAATGTGTACAGCTGTGAGGAGTGAGTCATATGTAAGCTACAACGCCGGAAGTGCCGCTCTTTTTACATGCATTCACACAACTCATTTCTGTGCTTGCGCTGGCGAATCACGAGATTTGCATCATCGTCATAGAAACTTTTGATTAGGTCAGTTGTGTGCCCACCACATCCTGAGAAATGAAAGCACATCTTGTCTCCAGTGCATGAGGTTTTGCATACTGATGAAACGCCAGAGCCTTTACCAGCTAAGAAGGACTGCTCAGATGTCTTGCGCACCTCCTGCGTGCCCCATAAGTGCGTTCACCACTTCGGTGACCCCTGAATACACACAGCTGGCTTGGCGGGCTAGTGAAGCGCTCATGGCCGCCCTACATGACTTTCAAATTATGCCAATCAAGTTGTCGATCATCCAGTGCTAGCACGAGCACTGATCCTTCTTAAGGTCCTGATGCTGTTCAGAGCTATGCAGTCGGCTGATACATAGTAAATGTGTCCAGGTGTAGTCCGTGCCTCGCGCACTCCTGTAGTACTTGGTACCTGCAACCAAGCACAATGCCGTGGCGAAGTTCGCGTATGTGCGGATCAAACGTGCGGAGTAACACACAAGGGCGCACATGGGCTGCCCGGTTCCAAAGACGTGAAGGAGATGTGAAACTAGGCACCCATGCAACCGAGCTGGAGGCTGTAAAAGCTCTGGCAAGGCGCGTCCTGTGCACTCGACCTGCCTGCCGGCCTATATCGCTTTTTGCGCTGCATCTTGCAACATACCTTTCAATGCGCTTCCTCAGGTACCTCTACAAGTCTGGCTCCACCAAGCCCCTGCCAGTGGAGCTCTCGCACGCTGAGCGGGCAGAGCTGGACGGACTCAGCCTGGAGCAGCTGCTGGCAACACACAGCGCGGCATTCTCGACGGGCAAGTCAGCCTTCCGCGGCGTCTCACAAGTCAAGAGCGGAAAGTGGAAGGCTGAGATAAGCCTCAACGGCCAAAGAAAGTGCCTCGGCACGTTTGACACAGAAGAGGACGCTGCGCGCGCCTATGACACTGCAGTCATCGCACGCGACGGGGGGTGCGCTTTGTGAAATAGCTCAAGCGCATAGTGCCTGTCAGGCTGAGTACCGTGCAGCATGCTCGCACAGGGCCTGCGTGAGCGCCGAACAGCACTCTCGAAACGTCTTGCCGTACGATACACTGCCTGCGCGACAGGGACGCGGAGACCAACTTCCCGCAGGCCGGCAGCAGCTCGCCCTCGGACCAGGGTGACATTGAAGATGAGGAGGAGGATGAAGAAGCGGCAGCAGGTGCGCAGGAGCAACCTTATTCGAGTCACTGGTATGCGCTGCATGCCAGGCGGAGCACTGCAGAGTATGGAATGCACCGCAGTCCGGCTCCCAAGCTCGTGCAGCGCATGGGGCTCAGCCGGGCATGGCGATGCTCCCATGCAAATGCAAGTGTCCTACCCGGTGCAGCGCTTCATCTGCACTCCAGTGTCGCATGCACAGCAAGTGAGTGTAGACGTGGCTGCTGCAGCTGCAACAGAGCCTGAAGCATGCTGAACCTGCTGGCACTGCAGGGGTAAAGTACGTCGAGGCATGAGGGCTGCTGAACAGTGCTGGGCGAACCATGAAGGGCGCAATATGCGTGGAAAGTGCTGCTTGTCCTGCTGGCTGTTGCCGTATAGAACGCAGCTGTGCTAACACTGAAGCCGGTGCGCATTGGCGTGCAGGTCCTGCGCTTGGAGCTGGCGCGCCGGTCGGGCCGAGCGCGGCGCCGGAGCTCGCCGGTGTGCCAGGCGCGCAATCGCCATCTTTTTTATGTATGCGAATTGCGTGCGTGCAGCGTATGTGACTAATTGCAATGACCTGCTCTGCGGCAAAGCACCACTCGATCACTCGCTAATGCTTCTCCGCGGTGCAGCTGGACCAGCGCCCGGACGGCGACGCCGTCCAGGACGTGCTCCTGGACATCACGGGAGGGCGCTCCGTTCCCCGCGTCTTTGTCAACGGCGCGCCTTTGTGCCTGCAACACCTGTAGTGGGGCTGCGTGTAGCACACTGCAGCGCAGTGCCTCCTTACGTCTCCCCGTGTAGGCCAAACTGCTTTGGTCAAAGTGCTTTAGTATATGTCAAAGCTGTGTCTTTGCTTTTACCCGTTGTCGTATCTCACGTGATGGCCTGCGTCTTGCAGAGAAGTTCATCGGCGGTGGCGACGACGTTGCTGCAAAGGCCCGCAGCGGGGAGCTTGCCAAGATCCTGGGTGTGTAATGCCCTGCTGCTAAGCAATATCTTCTTTCACACGCATGCTGCCACACTGTTTAGGAGCACGCTGCATGCCAGCACCTTATAGGGTCCTGCTTGCTTCTGCAGGAGCTGCTGTTCAGTGCTCTTATATCAAGGAATAGTAAGCGCCTAGGGAGCAAGGTATTACATAGGAGTGTGTTGGCATTGTATCTGCAGGCCAGCGAGTGCGTGACAGCGTATGCGCTTGTAAGAAATGTAAAGCTTGATGCGCACTCCACAATTATGCCGTATGTTGCACAGAATTTTTCACACAGGGGCCGCCAAGCAGCATGCAGCCAAGGTGCATGCTAGGACAGGATGGCACACATCATCGCACTCTGAAGTCGTGCTGCCTGGAACAAAACAGTCCTCAGATACTGCTACTGCAGCAACAGAGTCTGGTCGCATTGTTCATCATGTTCAAAACACCCTTTGGTGCAGCTAAGCAAGACAGCCCAGCTTGGATGCGGACCACGGCGGGCTGTCACGTGAACGCATAACGCAACCTGCTACACTAGTCATGATGCAAACTTTGCGGTGCAATCGCAACGGAGGCATGCACGCTGACGCATCTCCTCTCGACCATCACGTGCAACACAGCCTGTGCGCTCTCCTGCAACCTGCAACCTAACGGGACAAGCCCGCCAAGGGCGAGCTGCCTGCGGCGCCTGCGCCGGCCGCCACCAGGCGCGCACCAGCGCGCGGCAACGACAGGCCGGCTGCATGCACCGCGCCGGCCCGCGCGACCCTGCTTCCTCTTAGCGGCTGCAAGCCTGCCCGCCCGACTCGAAGGCCGGCCCCGCCCGCCTCCACCTCAATAAGCAGCTCCTGCTGTGTCCAGGCGCTGCTCTTTGCCGGCAGCGGCTGGCCGGGCGGCTGCTGTGCTTTCCGGCCACACGGCCGCTCCTGGCCGTCGCTCGCGGACGGCGTCACTGCGTCTCGCCGTCCGCCGCCGCCAGGAGCACCGTCTCCGCCCACCGTGACAGGATCCGAGTCAGCAGCTGCGGCGACAGGACGCCCGCTGCGGTGGTGGGCTGGGGGCGCCTCGGCGTCGCGCGCCGCGGGCCCGCCGCGCGGGAGCGCGGCGGGGGCAGAGGCGCTGGGCGCGGTCGCGGTCGGCAGGCCGCCCGCTGCGCGCAGGCGCGCCAGCCGCGCCTGCGGGTCCTGCCGCGCGCACGTGCGGCATGCTGATGCGCGCGCGCGCTGCGTGCACTGTGCTCTGATCAAGACGCCTGCTGAAGTCACGGTCTCACGTGAGCGAATCGGTTCTGCAGCACCTTGGGACAGTCTACTGCTGACCTTCATCCCATGCGCTGCACTCGACCAGGCATGAATGATGCGGCCAAGTGGGAGCTGAGCCAACGGACATGACATCGACGAGGTCAGAGATGCATGGCGGGACCACCGGCGCGGCCAGCGCGCCTGCTCCAGGCGCCTGCGCAGCGCGCCGCTGCGGTGCGGCCGCAGGCGGCGGCGCCGCGAGCGCAGCGCGGCCTCCGCGGTCGCGCGGTCCCGGAAGCCCCAGTCGGCCATCAGCGCCGCTACGGCCTCCTGCGCGCGCGCGCATGGGCGTCGGCTGGGAGAGCCGGAACAGGACATGCTAACCCAGCGCATGGCCCAGCCCAGCAGCACAGAGTCTCCCTTGCATGCGAATTGAACGGAAACATTGCACACACTGCACTATGAATCTGGCCAATGTGTGTCTAGAGATGCAGCTGGTGCAGAAAACTGCCCTGTCTTGTGACACAGCCCGCATTGCAGCCCCAACGCCCATTGAAAGCTGCGTAAGTTGCACTGTGCGCCTCAGGCAATGGGCATGTGTCTGCACCCGGTCCCGGCCGCCCCTGCCGTCGTTCGCCGCCGAGCTGGCGCGGGCACCCTCGCTCGCCGCTGCCGGTTCGGCTGCGCCGGCCTGGGCGCCCGCCGCCGCGTGCGCACGCCCGGCCCTGCGCTCGAGGCCCTCCCCGGCAGCTTGCCCCGCGTCTTCTGCGCCATGCTGCGCCGCGCACTTCGGCCCTATGCGGTGCCCAGCCGCCGGCCATGGCCCGCGCTTGTCCTCAAGCTCAGCGCCGCGCGAGCCAGTTGACGCGGCCTCGCCGCCGCGGCCGCCGCCGCCACCAGCAGCTGCATCCAGGCGCCACGCGGCCGGCAGCCAGCGGTCTGGGTCGGCATCCGCACCGGCCTCGTCCGGCCCGTCGCCGTCGCTCCCGGCGTCCGCGCGCGCGCTCTGGCGCGCCGCGCGCACGCGCCGCCGCACGCGCCAGCCGCGCACCGCGGCCTGGCGCAGCCCAGGGTTCCTGCACTATTCCCAGCTTCTGCAGCTAGCTCATTCACCTGCATGCATGCCGACAGCTACAACCTGCCAGCAGGCTGCGAGGTGTCCCGCACTGGACCAGCTACACACCCCTCTTCACAACGTGCTCTGTGCAGCCGAAGGGTACCCCTGCTTGCAGCCCCTGCCCCATGCAGCACGCAGGGCCACACCGCGCCCGCACACAGCCGCAAGGTCACGCTGGTCCCCCCCCCGGGACACACCAGACAGCTTCCCCAATGCTTTTCTTTTTGACGTAAGCAGCAGCCAGGGGAGCCCTCCCCTTTCGCTGCCCACATGAGCGGCACCTGAATGACCACGGCCGCCACCGCTGCGGCCGCCGCCGCCGCCGCTGCCGCGCGCACGTTTCCCGCAGCAGCAACGCGCGCCGCGCCGGCAGTGCGGTCTGCCGCCAGAGCAGCCGCGGCCGCGCGCGCGCGCCGCGCGCGCCACGCGGCCTGGATGGTGGCCGCCGCGGCCGACCGCGCTGCCGCTTTCTCGGCCGCCGCGACAGTTGCAGCCTCAGCCGCGCGCGAAGCGGCCCGGCCGCGGGCTGCGCGCCAGCCTCGCCAGGCCGCCTGCACGCGCAACGCCGCGGCCGCGCGCGCGGCGGCTGCATGGAACACCGGGCCGCGCGTCAGGACGCCCTGCGAGAGTGCCAGGAGGACGTAAGCCGCGGGCACATGCGCTGCTATGGCGGCGGTGCGCCCAAGCCACTGCGTGCGCAGCGGCGCTGCGCGCTGCTCTGCTCCCTGGCATGCCACAGGACGGCTGCTAGGCAGGCAGGCGCCTAAAGCACGTGAAACACTTGGGCGCGCCACAAGCAGCGGCGTTCCCCCGGCCCTGGGACCACATGCGCCGCGCGGGCCCCGCCTGGTGCGCGGCGAGCGGCGCGAGCGCCAGCTGCCGGAAGTGCAGCGCGGCCAGGCCGCGCCGCGCCGCGGCGTGCCAATCGTCCACCGCCGCCGCCCAGCCCGCCCCGCCTGCCGCGTGCGCGCGGGTGAGGCGCAGCGGCGCGCCGGCTGCGCGCAGGCATGCGCGCAGCCCCGCCGCCAGAGCAACTTGCGGCGTGTGTGCCAGTCCACAGCTGTGTGCCAGTTCACCTCATGGATGCGCTTTGGTGGCAGATGGCAGACCAGGGCGTGATTGGAGCGCCGCATTTGCTTTCTCACCCTACCTGGTTGGACACAAGCTCGCACCTGCTGCGGGCGGCAGCCAGGTCGCAATGGCGTCAAACTCCTCACAGCCGCGGCAGCCGCCCGGCGCCCCGCTCACGCCGCCATCCTGCTGCAACCCCGAATCGCGACCCTGACCCCCTTGCGCCCCTCCCCCCTCGCCGGCCGCCGCGCCCCAGGCCGGCGCCAGATGCCGCCGCCGCGCGGCCTCCGCCAGCCGGCCCTGCTGCGCGGCCTGCGCGGCGACCAGCGCCGCCAGCGTGGCGCGCGCCCAGGCAGGGTCCCGGTCAGGGGCAGGGTCCCCTGCGGCGGCGGTGGTGTCAGGGTCTGAGCTCGCGGCGGGGCCGCGCCCACCCGTTTCGACCGCCGGCCAGCGCGCGCGCGGCGAGGCATAGCCTCGGCTGTCAAGTTCCGCCGCAGGGCGCGGGGTGGCGGACAGGCGGAAATGCGGCTGCGTATGCGCCAGCGTCTGGTGGCCGGCGGGTGGCGCATGCGGGCGGGGGGGCCGCCCGCTGCCGCCGTGCCAGCGCCCGCAGAACGCCGGGCGCGTCTGTGGTGACGTCTGCGGCGCGCGCTCGCGCGCGTCAGCCCTTGCGGGCGCGGCGTACACGTAGCTGTGTGCAGTGCCCAGGCTGCTAGCGGTGCGCACGCATGGACGCCAGGGCATGCTGCAGCACTACCAGGAGGCCTCAACACGCACCCCCGCTCGGTTGACAGCAGAAGTGCGCACAGCACACGTGGGTAGCTGCATGTGGACCACCGCAGCCCTGCGGCTGCCGCGTCGCACGCTGCCTAGGCAATCGCAGAGGCGCCGCGGGGGCCACC
>JAABUX010010681.1_pt1 | contig 10230 bp, 9 predicted proteins | sample 5561851 | NCBI WGS metagenome assembly JAABUX01 (sample SAMN10711883, study PRJNA513361) | rock metagenome | isolation source: Antarctica rocks | place: Antarctica: Victoria Land, Richard Nunatak red sandstone | collected 2016-01-03 | reverse complement strand
CCGCCCCTTCGGCGGCGCGCGCCACAGCCCCCGCCGCCGCACCGCTGGCCTGGCTTGCGACGCCGCCGCGCTCCGCCGCGCTCGCGCTGCCTGGCGGCCCCGCGGGGGGCCCCGGCGCGCTCTGCGCTGCCGCCGCAGCGCCCGGCGCCGCTCCGCCCCCGTCCGCAGGCGCTCCCGTGAGCAGCCACAGCGCAGGGGCGGCGGGCGCGCCAACTGTCCCGACCTCCAGCATGGGTGGCGTCGTGCGCGCAGGCGCGGCCGCCACGCGCGCTGCCTCGCATGCAGGCTCCGGGGTGGGCGTGTCAACCAGGTAGCAGCCAGCGTGCTCCGTAGCTATGGTCACCCAGCCGGCGTATGCGGGCACGCGGCGCGCGAGGCCGCGCGCGCGCAGCAGGCGCAGCAAGGCGGGCGCGAGCGCGGCGGCGGCGGCGTCAGGGCCGCGGCCCGAGCCCGCGGCTGGCGTCGGGGGTATCGCCGGCGGCCGCGGCGGCTGCGGCGCGCCCGGCGACCTGGCGCGGGGAGAGGCCGGCGCCGGGGCGGCGGCGGGCGCCCCGTCCCCGGCCGCGGCGGCCGCAGCGCAGGCCGCCAACGCCGCGTCGAGCTCCGCCTCCAGCTGCGCGTCTGAGAGGCCGTCCGCGCCGGCCGCGCGCAGCAGCCTGCGCGCCCGCCGAGCGCACTGGCGGCACTGGCATGGGCGGCGCTGCATCCGGCGAGCGTCGACGCCGTCACGCAAGCATGCATGTCAGCGCCGCTCAGATCTCTCAGCGCCCGCACATGTGGGCTGCGGGCAGGCGCGCGAGAACCTAAGAGGGTGCAGAGGGGCGCGCGCCTGTGCGCGTCCGCCGCCGCGCCGGCAGGCAGCCCTGCCGCCGCCGCGTGCGCCGCCAGGCCCCCGCCTCCGCCCTCTTCTTCTTCTCCGCCTCCCCTGCCCGCGTGCGCCGCCGCGCTGGGCTCCCCGGCGTCAGGGCCGCCCGGCGGACCGCGCCCGCTGCCGCCCGCCGCCGCGGCGTCCTCGCCCCACGGCGGCGCGACGGCGACGCCCGCCGCGGGCGGCGGCGGCGGCGGCGCCACCGCGGGGCACACGAGCAGCGGCAGGCTGGGCGCGAGCGCGCGCTCGCCCTCCTGGTCGCCCGGGTCCTCGCCCGCGCCCAGCGGCGGCACCTGCGCCCGGCGCGGTGCTGGGCGTGAGCGCGCGTCCCTGCCAGAAGCCCCGGCCGCAGGGTCCTGTCCGCGCGCAGCGGCTGTGCGTGCAACCAAACGCGTTGCCGCACCCGAGCAGAAACACTGCTGTGGCAAGCAGGCAGGACTGCAAACAGGTTCAGGGAACGCGCGATCGTGTAGAGTCTTGAGCCACATCTTTCCCGATGTGGATATTGAACATCAGCAGCAAGCATGGGTGGAATCATCAAGGTGCCACGACAATATAAGGCACCCTACAAGGACCCCTGCACAGCCAGCCATGCACCCCGCACCACCATGCCTCGCTGCCTAGGCTGCGCCTCTCCATGCAGGGCGACCCATGCAGGGCTGCCGCTCGCCGCGCGGCGCACCAGCGCGCGCAACGTCGCCTTGCCGCCGGCCAGCAGCCCGAGCGTCTCCGTGACGAGCGCGCTGCCGAGCTCCACGCCCGGCGGCAGCACCAACGGGGACGCCACGGGCGCCGCCGCGGGGGCCGGGCCCGGCGCGGGGGCGCCGGGGCTGGGGCCATGGGCCGTGCCCAGCAGCCGGCGCGCGGCCGCCGCCTCGGCGAATATGTCGGCCGGCAGGTCGACCGCCTGCGGTTTGCCAGCCTCAATATAGGTCATGGGCTCGTAATACTAGGTTTGAGCAAAGCCCTACCCTACCAGGTCACGCAGGCAGGGCGGCTGACCTCGCGTTCCAGTCAGCAGAGTGCATGAGGGCATGCAGTTGGAGGTTGCCGCTCCTACAGCCTGCTTGCAGGTTCACCGGCTCAGGACGCCGTCACCCCGGGGGCAAGCATCGCACAGGGTGACGCGGATGCCTGCCCCGCTGGTGGCTGAGAGCTCTGGCGGCCAGGCCGCGCATGGGTGGGGGTGGGTGGTGCGATAGGGTTAGGGTAGGGTCAGACCGCCAGCGCTGCGTGGAAAGCCTTGGTGAGCGTGTAGGGCGCGCGCGGGAAGGCCGCGTACACGAAGCGCCGCTGCAGGAGCAGCAGCGAGAAGGCGGCCGCCAGCGTCGCCTCCGGGAAGCGGCGCGCCTGCCCGCGCCGCGCGAGCCTCGTCAGCGGCCATAAACCTGCACAAGCCCTAATGCTCCGCCGCGCCACGCGCGCCGCGTCAGCGGCAGCACAAGCGCCCGAGCTGCGTCGCCTGCTTCTGTTCCCTGACTTCCTTCCAGGCCGCCTTCTAGTCGCCCGAGACGACCTTTGCAGCGCCTCATGACGTGCGCGGTTGGCCGCCACTGAGCATACACACATGACAGCACATCGCGTCGGCAGCAACGCCTGCAACACTGATCAGGGCCGGGAATGCAGGCGCCCACGACCATGCGTCCGGTCAATCAACCTGGAGCAGCTCAGCAGGGAACTGCTCGACGCTATTGTGTGGACATGGGGCAACATTCAAACGGTCCAACCCCTTATCACTCATGGCTTGAGTGACGCAAGCGGCGCACGCACACATGCCGGGCGCACCAGGGCGGTAAAGGCGTCCGCATCCAGGGGCGCGCGGCGGCCGGCCGCGGCCGCCTCGGCCGCCACCAGCAGCGCGAGCGTCAGCTCCGCCGCCGCCGCCACCGCCGGCGTCGGCGCCGCGCCTGGCGCCCGGGCGCACGCGCGCGTGACCGGCGGCGCCGCTTCCGCGAGCAGCCAGGGACCAGCACAGGACGATGTGACGCTATCACGCACTGCTGATAGCAAAAGAAGGCCGCTTGCCTAACACAAGGCGAGACCATCAGCATGCACCCGTACTCCTCAGAGGGTGGCAGCGGGTGCGGGGCGCACAGGGCGCCGCGGCGGCCAGCGCGTGCAGCCCGGCGCGCCCCACGCTGCTGCGCCATTGCATCGCCGTCAGCAGCGCGCGCCGCGGCGGCGGCAGGGCCGCGGCGCCCGCCGCAGCCGCCGCCAGCCGCCGCTGCGCGCTCGCGGCCGCTGCGGCCGCGGCCGCCCCCGGCGCGCCCCTGGGCCGGCCCCCCGCCGCGGCGGCCCCAGCGGGCAGTGTGCCCGCGCGCGCCTCGCGCGCCCGCCGAGGCTTGGGCGGCGCCGGCGGGTCCCCGGGGCGGCGGCGCGTGCGCTTAGGCACCGGCGCGCCGTCCGGGCCCAGCGCTTCGTCCTGCGCGCCCGCAATCTCGATGGCACAGGTTTTTGGGGATGCCTCAGCAGCATCAATGTGCGTGGCGGGTGCGCGGCGCATGGAGCTCCTCCGCGTGCAGCGCTCCTGTTGGGTAGGGCAGTGAGAGGCTCGGGGCGCCATGGGGCTGTGGATTCGCTCGCACTGGCCGCAGCTTCGGCTCACGGCACGCACAGGCGCTCTCCTCGCTTGGACCGGTAGGGCACGCAGCAGAGAGGGTCGCATGCCATGTACACCCTCTTGCGGGAGGCGCCCGGCCCTTATTGGACAGCCTTGGCGCTGGAGAGGACGTGCCAAAAGGGGATGCTTTCTTGCAACCAGCACAGGCCCTGAAATGCACCCTCAATCACACACCAGTGTAATGGGAAGGCCTAGCACGCGGGCATCTGCCTGTGGGGCAGCGCGCCTGGCCGCGCTTGCGCTTCGGCCGCTTCTTCTTCGTCGGGTCCAGGCGGTGGAAGGCCTGCTTGAGCACCTGCGCGCGCCATCAGCAAGGGTTGCTCATTCTACCTACCCTATCCAGGCAATGGAGGGCCTGCCTGAGCGCCCCAGCGCCAACCTCCTCTGCTGCACGATACAACTTTGCCGCATGAGCTGCAGCCCCGGACCAAGCAGCGCTGGCTCCCAGGCCTGCCACGGCCCCTGTCACCTTTTGCCGAGTCCACGGGTGCTGCGGCCCCGACACTTGCACCTTCAGAGCCAGGCGTACTGACATCGCTTGCGCCTCAAAGGCAAGATAGCATGGAGGGCGTGCGTGGACGCCCGACTCTCAGTGGGCTCCTGAACCTCCCAGAACGCCGGTACTCATGGCCGCTCCCGCTCCGGGGGCAGCAGGGCAGGCAGCTCTGGCGGCCCTGCTATTCCTAACCAGCCCTTCTCAGGGCGCCACCTGCTCCAGCAGGTCCTCGGCCTCGCGCTCCGCGCGCTCGTCGGCACCGTCGGCCGCCTCCCACAGCCGCCCGGGCTCCAGCGCGGCCTCCAGCGCGGCCATGCGCCGCGCGAGCTCGGCCTGCGCGTGCTGCACGCCGCCGCGCGCGGGCCCGCCGGGCGGCTGCGGCTCGCCGCCCTCCGGCGCTGCGCGGCCGCCGCAACCAGGGGGTATCATTGTCGTTGTGTTTATAATTTTTTCCTATGCACCCAAAATACTGATGATTTTATATTTCCCCAGGAATCGCTGGTGCTGCCGGCGACCGCGGCTGCCTGCCTGCGCGCCCCGTCCCGGCAAGGCCCTGCGCTCGGCGCGCTCCGCCTCCGCGGGCGGTCTCAGGCGCCCTGGGTCATTTCCGGCCACATTCTGCACAATGACTGCCACACAAACAACACAGGGCAATACATGCATGGACAGTCAGGGACACTGAGGGGCCGGACCCTCGCTCGGCGGTGCGGCGCGCTTGCGCCGCTTGCCGCCCGCGCCGCTGCCCGCCTCGGCGCCGGGCTGCGGCGGCTGCACGGGGTGGCGCGCGGCGTAGCGCGCGTGCACCTCCGCAGCGAGCTCGCGCAGCCGCTGCATGATGCCCGCCGTCTGCGCACGCGCCGGCCCGTGAGGCCCGCGCCGCGCGGCCGCGCGCGCTGCCCTTGCCGGCAGGGCACGCATGGCTGCTGCCACTTCGCTTATGAGGGCTGAGAGCCTGATGAGAACTTCCATCCAACGCTTGCGCCTGCACGGGAAAGTGCTGCTTGTGTGGCCAGCAAGAAAGAGCAAGCGGGCGCAACGGCGGCCGCGGGCGGGCGGGCACGCGGGCGCACAGGGTTGTCGCACAGGGCCTGCGTCATCATACGCGTCTCCGAGTCCATGAGCGGCCGGTGCAGCTGCGCCGCCGCGAGCCGCTGCAGGCGGGTGTGCACCTGCCGCCCTCAGCCCAGGATTAAGCCCTATTAGGTTTGGCCCTGACCTGAGAGCTGGGCGGCAGGGCCGGCTGTGCGCCTGCCGCCCTCGGCCTAGGGTCAGGCCCTGACCTGATCTGGGCGGCAGGGGGCGGCCGCGAGCGCGCCCACTCCTGCCTGACAGGTTTCTACTGACCAGGCCGGCGGGCGGCATGTGCCAGCAGGCCCGAATGCACGGCGGCGTCGCGTGCGCGAGCGCGGCGGCGCGCGCCGCGCCGGGGCGCGCCTGCGACTCCAGCATGCCGAGCGCGGCCAGGCGGTTGCGCGCCGACGTGAAAGCCTCCCGGGCGAAGCCGTGCCGCGCGTGCCACCTGCACGCGGCGGGGAGAGGCGCATGGTGATGGGGGCGGAGCAGTACCAGCGCCCGTGCCGCCGCAGGCGCAGCCGCGGCCGCGGCGACGCAGGCTCCTGGCGGGGCAGGGCGCAGGCTCCGCAGGCTCTGCAACACGGGTGCTGCGCAGCGCGAAGATTTGCGTCATGCAGTGGACCAACCATCCAAACCCAAACCCTATGAGGGAGCGGCGCGCACCGCAGCCACGCGCGCAGCATCGCCTCGTCCTCGGCCTCCGAGAACAGGCGCTTGCGCTCCATGCTGCGCTTGAGCTTCTCGCGGTCCATGCTCACCTGCCGGGCGCGCGCCGCGCGAGTCGAGCTGTGCCGGCTGCGGCCCGATGAGCGCAGGAATAAAGCACGCAGCAGCGGCATCACGCAGAGGCTGGGCTGATGACCGTGCCTCACGCGAGGCGCATAGCACGGATGCGTGCGGCGCCGCGAAGCAGCGCCGCAGGGCGCGCCTTCGGCTTGCCCATGAAGCCGCCCTTGGGCTCCCTCGGCTTGCGCTTCCGCGGCGCCACCGCCGGCGCCGCCGGCAGCGTGCCTGCCTCGCCGGCCGCTTGCGCCGCCAGCGCCGCGGAGGCCTCCATGTCGAGCGGCTGCGGCGCCCCGGCCCCATCCGGCGTAAGCGCGGGCGCGGGCGCGGGCTCCTCGTCCTCGTCGTCCGCGTGCGCCAGGCGCTCCTGCTCGCCGTCGCTCAGCTCGTCGCCTGGCGCCGGCGCCGGCGCCGCCTGCCGCGCCTCCTCCCTGCCGCGCCCAAGGCGCAATCTGACTGTGTTGGCTGGCTTGGAGGTCGCTCTATCAAAGCAAAACAGTCGCGACGGAGAACTTTTCAGTGGGGTCAGGCATCATCTCATGATTTTGAATCTCTCTTCATATGGGCCTTTCTGGCTCCCGTGCACCTGGGACCCAAGCGCGCGGCCCTCGCCCCCGTCGCGTGACATGGTTGCGGGGCGGGCGGGGGGCGGCTGCGCAGACGGGCGACCGGCCCGCCGCGGCGCACCGGGGCTGTGGGGGCATGACCATCCAGCGGCTCGCCGGCGCGGCCGCCGGCGGCGCCCGCGCCCGCCCGGCCTGCCGCGGCTGCGGCGGCGGCCGGCCGGCGCGCGCGCGCGCCGCGCCCTTCTGCGCGCGCTTCAACACCTGCGCGCGCGCGCGCCGCCGGCCGTCAGGTGCCCGCCGGTTCGCTCCTGACGGCCTGAGCACCGGGCGCGCACGGCATGCAGCAGCGCATGGCATGCAGAATTGCACTGCCAGCCTGGAGCTCCCCTGTCCCCAGTCCCAGCGCAGGAACAGCAGATCACCGCCAGTCACCCGGGGAGGCAAGACCTTGCAACATGTTGGGGGAGTGGGGGCGCCTGCGGGTAGAGCACGTCCAGGTTGAGCGCGATATGGTGGCAGAGGTGGAGGGGGTAGGGTAAGGGTTAGGGTAGGGAGCGCGCCTGCGGGTAGGGCAGGTCCAGGTCGAGCGCGATCTGGTGGCAGAGGTGCAGGTCGGGCGCAGCGGCGCAGGCCTGCAGGCGGCGCGCCAGCGCCTCGGCCTGCGCGCGCGTCAGCAGCCGCGCGGCGGCCCAGCCCTCGCGCGACGTGGCGCCGCGCTCTGCGCTTGCCGGGAAGCACAGGCCCATCTTCTCGCGCCTGCGCGCGGCGCGCCCGCGCCCTCGGCAACTCCGTCTGCAAGTTGATGCAGCTTTTATTACGAGAAGCGCAGGCCCGTCTTCTGGCGCCTGCGCTCAGGGCGCAAGCAAGCCCTTGATAGCTGGCTGCACTGCAATTCGCCTTCGGAGCGCAGGCCCGCCTCTCGCTCCTGCGCACAGGGCGCCCGTGTCCATCAGACAATCTGGCTGCACTGTGATGCATTGATCCCGCGGGTGAAGGGCGCTGACCATGGCGCGACCTGCAGCGCTCCGCGCCTGGCGCCCCAAGCACATGCACGGCATGTGCTGGGCGCGGGCGCGCACCAGAGCGTGCACAGGATCTCCAGGCGCGCCCAGTAGCGGCCCGGCGCGCCGGCCGCGCGCAGGTCGTACGTGCGCCGGCCGCGCGGGAAGCCTGCACGCCCAGGACGTACCCGTGCTCTAGCGGGCATGCAGGCGCACTGCACGCTCCATGCTTGCTGCCAGTTGTGGCCTGTCCACACCCTAGTAGGACAAAGCCGAGGCATGACAGCGCTGTGCCGGCTATGCACACGGACACCGCCACTTGCGGCATGGCGGGACGCCGCGCCCCGAGCGCGCCCAGCAGCATTTGACTCCGCTCAAGCGCGGGGTGTGTGACGTGCTGTGAACCCTACCCTCTAGCATGAGCCTTGGCGCATGTGCAGCCGCCAACAATGTGCGCGGCAGGCGGCTGGCTCCTCACCAGGCGTGGCCCAGACCCACAGGACTAATCATCACACTATGTGACCATCGGATTAAACGGGACTCACGCACCGCCCACACGGACCCTTCTTATCTGGCAAAACTAGACGCGCACCGTCGGGGACGGGCACCGCGGGCGGCTGCTCCTCCGGCGCGCCCAGGACCGCGGCGCCGCACTCGCCGCCGGCGCGCGGCCCGCCCGCGGGCAGCGCCAGCGCCTCGGCCTGCAGCTTGGGGTCCGCCAGGTCGGCGGGCTCCTCCAGCGCGGCCTCCGCCTGGCGTGCGCGCGGGGCGGCCGGAAGGGTTAGGGCTTAGGGAGACAGGGTTAGTTCTCACCTTAAACCTATCAGCTGGCCCTTTGCGGCAGGGCGGGCGGCATCTCCCGGCGGCGCCCTGCGCCTCGCAGGCCAAATACGGCCGCAGGCGGCGCTCGCCCTTGGCTGCAGCCCTGCTCTGGAGGTGAGCCCCAGGCGCGCACTGCGAGCGCCCTGGCCGCGCTGCACCTCGATCGGATCGCGGCAGCGTGCGCCTGCAGCTGCGCTCACCGCAGGCTCCCCGGGCGCCGGGCGCACCGAGGCCAGGAAGGTGAGAGCGGCCGCAGGCGCGGACTCGGCCGCCGCGCCTGGCGCGCCGCCGCCCGGCGCGCCGCCGCCCTTGCGGCGCTCCGCCGCGACCAGGCCCAGGGCTTCCAGCGTCTGCCGCCCGACGCAGCCGCCACTTCAGCGCGCGCCCCCGTCCCCCTCCCCTCCCCCTAACCCGACCACACGAGGGCGCCCAGCTCGATAATGCCGTGCAGCACGACTGAAACGAGTGACATGGCTGGTATGGTCGACCGCGCGCCCGCGCGCCCGGCCCGCGTGAGCGCGCCGGGCACGCCTGGAGCGCACCTCCAGGGTGCGCAGCAGGCGGCCGGGCGCGCCCGCATCCAGCAGCTGCGCCTGCACGTCCGGCGGCAGCTCGCCTGCGCGGGCGCGGCGCCCGTCAGCCTGCGCCTCCCCCTCGCCTGCTCTCCGGCACAACGGTGCCGGCGCGCTCGCAGCACTGGCTCGAACGGCGCAGGGCGCCCGTGTCTGTTCACATGACTGCAGGCTTGCGCGGGCGCGCAGCCGCCGGCGAGGAAGCGCGGCGCTGCCGCAGGGCCGCCCGGGCGCGCACCCAGGCGCTGCGAGCGCGCGCACGGCGCCGCCTGGACCGTCTTGACGTCGACGCAGGAGCCGGCCACCTGCAGGACCAGGCCCACGGCCAGCGCGTCGAACAGCCCGCGCAGCGAGAAGCGGCGCCCGCCGGCGTCACCGCCGCCGCCCGCGGCCGCGGCCCCGCCGCCGCCGCCGCCGTCGCCAGCCGCCGCCGCGCCCCGCTCCGGCGCCCCATCGCTCGGGCCGTCGGGCGCTGCCCCGCCGCCCAGCGCCGCCGCCAGGTCGGGCGGTGCAGCGGGGCCTGCCGCAGCAGGCGCGGCTGGCGCGGCTGCCGCGCGCGCGCCCGCCGCCCCGGGGGCCGGCGCGGGCCCCGGCCCCGCGCCAGGCCCTGGCACGGCCGCCCGCGCCAGCCCGCCGAAGCACAGGGTCGTGCGTGAGGGCAGCTGGAATGTGCCGGCCGCCCGGCCGCCCGCCTGGCGCGCCGGGGCGGGCGGCGCCGCCGCGCGGTCCACGAGGCGGTTCGCGCCGCCCGCGCCGGCCACGGGGTCCAGGCCCGGCCGCTCGAAGCCGCCGAGGCCTGCGCGCCGCGCAGCCGCGCGCGGGTGCGCTTTGCTGCCCCTGCTAGTGCAATGCCGCGCGAGGCCGCAGCAGCTAGCCGCTGCGCGCTTGTCGCGCCCCGGCGCTGCACGGGCCAGATAGGCCTGGGTGCAGCCACCGCAAAAGCGCAGGGCAGCCCCTGCGCCCAACCCTGATGCACACTCCATGCAGGTCCGTCGTCACTGGTTGTGTGCAGGCACCCTGATAGAACCCTACAGGGTCCGGGGAGGCGCACCCAGCAGGCGCAGGATGGCGTCGTGCAGCAGGCGCGCTCGCACCATCTTGGGCTCAACGTAGCCGTTGCCGGCGCGCGCGGCTTTCTCCGCATTATACTTGGCGCGCGCCACGACCTGGCGGCGCCGCCGGCGCTCCTTCGCCGCGGCGCCGGCGGGCGCCCGCCCTGGAGCGTGCCCGCCGCCCTCCCGCGCGGCCCCTTCCCGCACGCCCCCCGCCTCCTCCCCCAGCCCGTCGACGTCGAGCGCGCTGTTGCCTGCCCCCGGGCCGCGCGCCTCGCCGGCCGCGGCGCCGTCCGCGCTCGCGGCAGCAGCGTTGGGCGCGGCGCCGGGCAAGCCCCGCGCGCCCGGGCCCGGCTCGGCGGGCGCCTCGGCGGCG